>ERZ857982.3000-NODE-3000-length-12103-cov-4.151560_pt1 | contig 12103 bp, 8 predicted proteins | sample MGYA00519955_ERZ857982 | MGnify/ENA primary metagenome ERZ857982 (study PRJEB31778, sample SAMEA3449416) | human gut metagenome | biome: human gut; feature: human-associated habitat; material: faeces | place: United Kingdom | collected 2010/2012 ... | reverse complement strand
AGCGCCGGGCAGAAAAATCTGTCCGCTTATCTCTATCCTTCGGAGACGATCCGCACCCCGAGCGTCTGCCTGCTTTTCTGGCAGGGCGAGAACCGCTTCGCCGGGCATAACGCTTTCCGTCGGTTCATTCTGGCGCATCATACGCGCAAGATCGACGGCAAGCCGGCCCGCTATCCGGTCAGCACGAGCTTCAACTACGGCGATCCGGCGCCCTGCAACGAGTATACCTGCCTGACGACCGACTATGCGATCGCGCTGATCCGCCGCTACGAGCAGTTCGACATCGTCCCGGAGGTATTCTGGCTCGATGCCGGCTGGTACGAGCAGGCCGCCGACTATAAGAATCAGAAGAACTGGGCCAATACGGTCGGCAACTGGAAGGTCGATCGGGAGCGCTTCCCCGACGGACTGAAGCCGGTCGCCGACGAGGTCCATCGCGTCGGAGCGAAGTTCATGGTCTGGTTCGAGCCCGAGCGTGTGGTCAAGGGCTCGCAATGGGCCGTCGAGCATCCCGAGTGGATGGTCGACGTGGGGGCCGATCAGTATCTGTTCGATTTGGGCAATCCCGAAGCCCGCGAATGGATGTGCGACTACATAGGAGACTTCATAGAGCAGAGCGGTATCGACTACTACCGTCAGGACTTCAACATGGAGCCTGCTTGGTTCTGGGCCAAAAACGACGAGCCGGGCCGCGCGGGTATCCGCGAAATCCGCCATATCGAAGGGCTCTACGCGTTTTGGGACTATCTGCTCGAGCGCTTCCCGAACCTGCTGATCGACAATTGCGCGAGCGGCGGCCGGCGGATCGATCTGGAGAGCGTTTCGCGCTCCGCTCCGCTGTGGCGTACCGATTACAACTACGGGGAACCGGTCGGCTACCAGTGCCATACTTATGGGCTGGAGCTTTATCTGCCGCTGCACGGAACGGGCGTGCAGAATACCGACAAGTTCACGTTTCGCTCGAGTCTCGGCACGTCGATCGTGTTCAACTGGAAGATTTCCAACGCTTCGATGTCGTTCTACGATATCCAGAACTGCATGGCCGAGTTCGAGGAGGTGCGTCCTTATTTCTATGAGGACTATTATCCGCTGACCGGAGCCGGCGACATCACGGCCGACAATATCTGGATGGCCTACCAGCTGTTGCGCCCGTCGGATCAGAGCGGCTATATCGTCGCTTTCCGTCGCGAGGCTTGTCCCAGCGGCAGCGTGACGGTGAAACTGATGGGGCTCGATCCGTCGCGCAACTACCGGATCACGAACAAGGACAACGGCGAAAGCATTGTCAAGAGCGGGGCCGAGCTGGCCTCGGGTTTCGATCTGCGTTCGGATCAGCCGCGCAGCTCGCTGTTGCTGAAGTATCAGGCCGAATAGCCGACAGGCGGTCGGAACTGTTCTTATGGCGTAAAGCCGCAGACCTCGGATTTTCCGGGTTTGCGGCTTTTCGCGTTTCGTCGGCTGAACTGCCGATCAAAGGGCGAAACGGTGTTTGCGAGCGGTTTTTCGTAAAGGACCCTGGCGGCGGAAAACGTACCGGCCTCGGCGTAAAGCGCCGTTTCGGCTCGGGCCGTCCGATAATTCCGCGACAAGGGTTGCCTACCGGAACGCTTGCCCTTTTCCGGCCGTCTTGTCTGGACGGTCACGGCGCCTTTCGGTCCGGAAGCGGTCGAATAGTCGACAGGGCATCTTCGTTTTAAATTTTATTTTTCTATCTTTGTTTTCGCTGTCCGTCGGGAAAGGCGGGCGGGGTGTTTGTGCCGAAAAACGAAATCTGGTAAATTTTGAGACCGGCAAGCACCGCATACCGTTCGGAGCATACGGCTCCGGAGCGGTCGTGCGATTGTTTCCATGCATCAGGCGTGGGCAATGTGCTTGTACGGTCTCGGGGTTTTACCAGTGCCTGTTTTTCGTATAAGTCGCAGAGCTCACGTCTTTCTTTGGGCAGGGAATAATTTTGTCGAATTTTAAGAAACTTAATCCAATGATGCTATCTTTGTAAAACGATTCGTCGGATGGACGAGTTGCCGTTTTGCCACAACCGAATCTAGCAAATTCAGCGACAGGCAAAGCACAATGAGGCCCGATGGTCGGAAGCTCACGCTTTCCGGCATAGGGTATGCTCCGTATACTCATGCTCAGGCGTGGGCTATTGTGCTTATCTGTTGCGAGGTCTTGCTAGAACCTGGTTGTGATGAGTGGCAGTGGTTCCACGCCTTTTTTTGCTTCGGACCGTTCCGGAACGACTGTTTCAAAAAGGTTTTTGTTTGCCGGAAACGGGGCCGATACGTATTGGAAACGGTTTCGGATATAGTCCGAAAAACAGTTCCCGGACCGGATGCCGGCCGTCGGAGCATTTTTATAGAAGAGGCTCGTCGCGGTTTCGGACGCGCTTAAGCGGCTGTCCGGACAAGTTTTGCGGCAATAAAGGGCTTGAATCGGTCCGAATGAAATTGCCTGCATCTTCCGCGAAGACATATATATGCGGGATTCGGTTCCATATAACGAAACTTGCGTTATATTTGCAATAGATTAATGCGGCGAATGTCGTATATAGTACAATGAAAGGATTCGCATCCTTTGTATCGAGATACTAAATCTTGCGACCTCTCCCGACGAGGGGAGGTGATTTACGAGTGGTACAAGGCTTGCCGGTTCTGAGTCATACCCTTGGCCGAAAGGTCAGGGAGGGCTTGGACGTAGGGCAGTTTCTCACTCGTTGGTTCGCAAGGCCGTGTGTCCGGGAGATTGTTCCTACGTCCTTTTTTATCTGTTCCCTTGTTGTAACGCTAATCTCTCAATTCCTTGGACGTGTATCACTCGTTTCCTCATACGGATTGGCAGCGTATCGAGCGGATTGTTCGGGAGTGCCGTACCTCGGTGCTTTCCTTGGCCTTGAGCTTGGGTTTCAAGCGGCCCGATCCGCTCTACCGGATCAAAAGTAACGAACGTAAGATTACGCTGGCTCTGGCGGTCAGAATACTTCGCAACTGGCCTCAGTTCAATCTCGGCTGGCTGCTTACCGGGCAGGGTCCGGTTCGATTGGAAGTCGGTCCCGCTTCGGGGGAGGGAAATCTTTCCCCGCTTTCCGGCGACGCAGTCAGCCCGCAAAGAAAGTTCGGCGCGCCGCCGACGGCCGAGTCGATTGTCGGTCGGTGGGAATTGACTCATGCGTTCTCTCTTGTGGACGAGTGGCAGTCCGACGGGCAACCCGATGCCACGTTTGCCTGCAACGAGATCGTGTGGGATTTCGGCCCTGACCGGATTGTCGTTCAGTACGAATGGGGCGTAGAGGTAGCCCGGGAGGGTTACCTCTACGATCCGGCTTCCGGACAGCTTTTCGTCGAACACAGCGTGATGCAGATCGTCCGGCTGAATGCCGAGACGCTCGAGTTCCTCGACCGCTCCGATAGCGAGAAAGGCTCTGCGGCGGTTTTCGTTTTTCGTTGCGTTCGGTAACTCCGGTCGTACGGTATGCCGCTATGTTGCTCTGTGCGTCGGTACGACGCGGGTTCATTTTTGTCGTACATCCTGGAATAAGGGGCGTCGAGACCTTTTCTGCTCCAGACGTTCTTCCAGTTCCGAGGTATCCGTATGCAAGTAGCGCAGGAATGTGTGATAGTTGATCCCGAATTCTTCCTCTACATGATGCTTCCAAACGGCACGCAGGCATTTGGCACGGCACTCTTTTTCATAATGTTGGGTTACGGTTTCCTGAATCTTTCGGGCGCGTGCCAGCAGACTTAGTTGTTTCATTTTATCGTTTTTTTGATTGGGTTTCCTCGCTTGTTAGCGGGAGACAAGGAGGGGAATGCCTTGTCTTTCGCGTTTTCATTCTGCAAAGGTTATCGATAATTCATATCTGTCAAACCATATTGCCAGGGTTTAAAAAAATCATAAACATGCCCTTTTTCTTCATATTTGTACGTGGCGTTGTGAAATCTGAGTGTGAAATTATACATAAAGATACGAATTATTCGGAGTAAATCAATGTAAAAGGGTTGTTATTTTTTATTTTGCTAATTATATGTCTGAATGTATGGGGACTATGAATAGTAAATCTTGGGGAGGGCCGCGATTTTTCTGACGGTTATTCGATTCCGACCGCATCGCGCAATATCCTTTCCGAAAGAGGTTTAGAGAGTGTGATTGAGAATGATCGCCATGCCTTTGCCGATAAAGTTTGGCGCACTATATATAAATCGGGTCTGTTTTAATATGTCTTGCGGCTACCATGGCGCCCGTGCGTAAGGCCCGTTGTGGAAAGACCGAATTGCGGCGGAAATCCCGATGCGCGGCTCGCGGTGAAAAGTTTTGGATAAAATCTTGTTCCGGAAAGGCTTCTTTTCTAACGGAACAGGATTTTTCCGTCTTCGGTTCGGACATGCGTATGGGAGATCTTCCGCCGGTAATACGTTCTGTCCAAAGATCGTTTGTCTGTCGCTCCGCTATGGTTTTCTACCGTGCCGGGAGGGTGGGGAGGCCCGTCGCTGGAACGGCATTTGCCGAGCTTCCCGGTAAAATTAACCAATTAAAACCATTCGTTATGAAAAAAATTATTCTTGTTCTCGCATGCGCTTTCGGAGCGCTGGCGCTTAACGCTCAGACCGAGAAAGTGGTTTTCGGCAAGATGCCCAAGAGTGCGCAGGAGTTCGTACAGACTTATTTTGCCAAGGAGAACGTGCAGGATGTCGAGCTGAATCGTGACGACAAGTCCGAGAAGTACACCGTATCGTTCGCCAACGGCAATCAGGTCGTTTTCGACAATAGCGGCGACTGGACGGAGATCAACATGAAAGTGGGACCGGTGCCTGCCAATGTCGTCCCCGCCAATATCAAGGCTCATGTGTCGAACAACTACTCGAAATACCAGATCGTGCAGATGATGCAGAACGATAAGGGGTATCAGGTGAAGCTCTCCAACGGAACCGATCTGTATTACGACAAGGATGGCAATATCTTGAAAACGAGCGATTAAATCGTTTGTTGCAACGATTTGAAGGGCGGTCTTTCCCTCGGGGAAGGACCGCCCTTCGCGTATTGGACCGAGCATGAGGCCGGGATGGCGTCTCTCTTATTCCTGCGAGACCGGGATTATTCGATTTTGACGATACCCTGCCAGCTCGGATAGTGCTCCTCGATACCGATCTCGTCCATCCAGCGTCGGGTGTCGATGGTTTTCATCCATGCGGTGTTGAAGCCCTCGCCGACATCGTTGTTCCAGACCCACAGCGGGGTAGGCCATAGGCAGGCGCGGAAACGGATCGATCGGTAGAAGCGCTCGTTGCATCCTTGCTGGCCGTGGTGGGCCATTTGCAGATAGTCGCAGTCGAGCAGGGGCTTGTAGGGACTTTCGAGCAGGCGTTCGCCGCTTTCGACTCCCGTGTCTCCCAGAAAGACCATCGATTTGGTCTTGTCCCAGACCCGGAGCACGATGCTCGCGTTGTTATAGGCGTTGGTCAGAATGTCGGGATGGGCGACGCCGATCACTTGCATGTTCATTCCGTCGATTTTCATCTTCAGTCCCGGCTCCGTCAGGTTTACGACCGGCAGGCCCGAGCTGTCAAGCGCGTGGAAATAGGCGTCGGCCAGTTTCTTGCGGTTCATGTCGGTGCGGAGCTGCTCGTCCGTCATAGGCGACTGGTAGACCGTGTCGATGGTCATTTGCTGCGGCGCTTTCAGTATCTCGGTCAGCGCGCCCATATGGTCCGCGTGGGGATGGCTGACGATCCACTTGTCCACATGATTCCCGAGCGCCGCGATGAATCCTCTCAGGAAAGGCGCGTCGTCGGCCGTCCCGCCGTCGAGAACCACCACACGGCCTTTGTCGGTTACGAATACGTAGGAGTTCATTTGAGACGGGCCTTGCGGGCTCAGTTGCCAAAGGGCGAATCCCGGTTTCTTGGCCGAAGCCTGACAAACCAGCAGCAGCCCCGTAAAAAATAGAAGAATGGTTTTTTTCATCATTCGTGTAAGTTTGGTATGTTTTGACGGCTCTCGGCCGGGGGCCGGAACGGACCCGCGTAAAGTTAGCGATTATCCGGCAAAAAAGAATATCCGGCAAACGGACATTCTGCTTGGAACGTCGATCCGGACGATTCCGCCGGATCGGAGGGGATTCTTCCGCTGCGGGGCCGGAGCGGCACGGAGGATTTCGGACCGACAGCGCTCTGAGATGTCGGTTCTCTCAGGCCGGCATTTTGCCGGAACATGGTGAAAACAGGACTATTTATAGGGTTGTCCGGGGGCCGTCTCCGCCCGGTAAAAATCGCAGCCGGCCGCTCGTGCAGCCGGTGAGGGTTCGGCCGGCCGTTCGCAGCCCGTCAGTTGCAGACCAGAATGTATGTGTTCAGATAAGTGGCGAAAAGCAGCCAGAGAACGTAAGGGACGAACAGGGCCGAAGCCGCCTTGCTCGCCCGGCGGCTTTGAACGACGTAGGCCGCAACGAGCGCATCGAGGATCAGGATGTCGACGAGTCCTGCCAACGGGCTACGGAAATAGAAAAAGGCGACGCTCCATGCGAAGTTGAAAAGAAGTTGGACGCAGAACAGAGCGATCAGTCGTTTTTTCCGGGGCGAGTCGCCGCTGAGGATCAGTCCGGCCGAAATGCCGATGCACAGATAAATGACCGACCATGCGATCGGGAACACGATGTTCGGCGGTGTCAGGGCCGGCTTGTCGAGCAGCGGGTACCAGTTCTCGATGGCGTCCGACTGGATTCTGCCGGCGATGAACCCCAGCAGGAAGCAGACCAGTACGGGAATCAGGTAGTACGGCGTTTTTTTCATTTTCGGGTTCCTTTTTGCCGCTCATGTGCAACAATCGTGCGCAAAGGCTCGGTTTTTCCGGTAGGACGGGTATGCGCTCGCATATGTCCCGGGCGTAACGGAAGCGGTCCGATGCTTGTCGTTGCGATACCGTGCGAAAGCGTAGGGGAGACGACGGGCCGCTCGCCCGGGCCGTCCTATGGCAGAGCGGACGTCCGGTAGCGGAGGCATTCCCGGACGGATATCCCGCCTGCGGATGCGGAAGTGCTCAGAACTCGACCGTGACCCCGAGCGCCGGGACCAGCGTGCCGCTCTCCTGTTTGATGTACTTCATCCGGTAGCGCTGCTCGGAAGCCGGAGCCGACGGGTTCTCGACGATGCCGGTGCTCATCAGCACGTCGGGCTGTCGCAACTTGCTGCCCGTGACGTTCTGCAGGTCCACGTAGATTCCGAGCGTGCAGCGGCGGAAGTAGAACGCCTTGTCGATCCTCAGGTCGAGCTGGGCGAAAGCCGGCAGACGCCCCTCGTTGTACCGCGAATAGTCGTAGTAGGGGCGCCCTCGGGCGTCCCATGCCTCCTTGAGCGACGACTTTTCGGTGTCGTAGGGCGTGTAGGGCGCTCCGCCTATCGCGCTCAGTTTCGCGCCGATGCTCCATGCCTTGGGCAGTTCGTAAGTTCCGCTCAGGTTCAGCACGAAGCGGTTGTCCCAGGCCGAGGCGATATACCGGGCCCGTCGTCCGCTGCGGTACTCGCTGCGGTAGACCGTGACGGAGCCCACGACATGCAGCCTGTCCGGGATCTGCCATCTGACCATCGCCTCGATGCCGTAGGCCCGCCCTTCGGCTGTCGGGGCGAGCGGCTCGTCGCCGACCGTGCCGTAATCGTTGCCCTGACAGGTCAGCGGAATGCTGTCGGCGAGCGAGAGCGGGACGCCGGTGTAGAACTTGTGAAATCCCTCGATCGATACGGTCAGCCGGTCGCGCAGCCTCCAGTCGAAACCGGCCGAGGTCTCGGCCACGCGCATGTATTTCAGTCCGCGGTTGACCCTTTCCCCCTGCCCGTTTTCGAATCCGAGCGCGGTGAAGGGAGGCAGTTGATAGTACAGTCCGGCGCTGGCGGCGACCGTCCATCGCTCGCTCAGAGCGTAGCGGACCGATGCCCTCGGCGAAAGCTGATGCCACGGCCGGGCGGTTTCCGCCGAGAAGTCGCTCCCGTCGGCCCGGATTCCTGCCGATACGGTCAGCTGGTCGTCGGCCGAGGCATAGTCGGCTGCGACGAACGCTCCCCAGCCGGTCAGTCCGAGCCGCGTGCGGTAGTTCAGCGTGCCGGCCTGTTCGGCGAAGAAGCGTCGGAAAGTACGGTTCGTGTAATGCGAGTAGCTCAGCTCGACGCCCTCGCGCAGCGTCCAGCGTCCGAGGTGCGAGCGGTTCTCGGCCCGCAGCGACGTTTTCTGCTTGACGGCCCGCAGGCGCAGGGTCAGATTGTCCTCCGACGACTCGTCGTTGCCGAGGTATTTCGTGTTCCGGTTATTGAGATAGGAGTGGCTCAGCGTGACGGTCTGCGCGTGCCGCCCGGCATAATGCCGGTACGACGCGCCGACGGTGAAGGTTTCCTGCCGCAGCCGGGGCAGATAGCTTAGCAGGTATTCGGTCTCCTCTCCCTTTTCGTCCGTATTGAGCCGCATATTGTCGATGCCTGCCAGCGCCAGCACGGTCAGCTCGTCGCGTTGCGAGAAGCGGATTCTGACTTTCGCCTGAGCGTCGATGTAGTTCGGCAGGAAGGGTAGGCCCAGCAGCTTGAACAGCATCTGAAGGTAGGATTGCCGGGCCGAAAAGAGAAAAGTCGCTTTCTCTCCTATGTGGCCGCTGCCGCTCAGGCCGACCTCCGAGGCGCCGAGCGTCGCCTTGAACCGCTGACGGTCGGGATCGCCGTCGCGGAGCCGGAAATCCAGTACCGAGCTCAGCGCTCCGGCCCGGTCGGCGGGGAAAGCTCCCGTATAGAAGTCGATTTCGCGGATCAGATCCGAGTTGACGAGGCTCACCGGGCCTCCGGAGGCTCCCTGAGTTGCGAAGTGATTGATGTTGGGTATCTCGATTCCGTCCATGAAGAAGCGGTTCTCCGACGGCCCGCCTCCGCGCACGATCAGGTCGTTGCGGTAGCCTACGGGCGAAAACGAGACTCCGGGATAGGAGCGTACGATGCGGGCGATGTCGCGGTTCGAACCCGGGCTTTTCTCGATTTCGCGCAACCCGATCGTTCGGACGCTGACCGGACTTTCCGCCGTGCGGCGGACGGGAGAGGGCATGACCGTGACCGTTTCGATTCCCTGCGCTTCTTTTTCGAGCTCTATTTCGATGAACGGCGTGCCGGCCGAAACGATGTATTCCGAAGTGAGCGCGCTCCGATAGCCCAGCATCGACGCCGACAGCCGGTATATGCCGGGCTTCACCTGAGCGATCGTGAATTTGCCTGCCGAGTCTGCCATCGCCCCCTTGCCCGGCTGTCCGGAGATGACGACGGCGGCGAACGGCACGGGTTGCCGTGTCAGCCGGTCGATCACCCGGCCGCTGACCGGGTAGCTTTCCGTCGCGCCGTACAGCCGGCATACGGCCGCGAGCGTTAGCAGAATCGGAACGAGGAGCTTGTGCATGATTCGTCGGTTTTGCTTTGGTAAAAGTACGAATTAACTCCCGATTTACGGCCGGCGCACGGCGGTCCGGGCCTTTCCCTGCAGATTTAGAGCTTCCGTACGTATCGTTCGCGCCTCGGGCCGGCATGTATGGAACTGACGCATCGAACGGTTTCCCGGCCGTGCCCTGCTGCAATTTGAAATGATCTGATTTTGATAAATACGTTCAAGATGCATTAGAATATAATTTATTTGTTCATAGCGCCTTGAAATAATCTTTTAAATTTGCGATTATTGGTTGCTGTACTCTAAAGTTTAAGTGTTATGAAAATACTAAAATTCAGATTTGAAAGCGTGAGTCCGTTATTGCAACATGATGACAAGATGGCCAACCCGTTTAACGACTACACAAAACGAATGAAAGCCATCTCGTCTAAAAGGAAGAAAACGGATGATGATCTGATGGAAATGGCCAGGATCGAGTGGATGGCAAGTCTGTACCACACCGAGAGAAAAGGCTATTACATGAAAGCCGAATGTATCGAAGCCGCCATGTTGGCTGCGGCAAAGGATAAGAAACTGGGTAAAGCGTTTCAGGCGGCCGTAAGCGTTCCGGACGATCCGGTCTTTCATTTCGAGCATGAATCGTTGCCTCCGGAAGAACTTTTCCGAATGGACGCATACAGGGATTTCAGGACTGTGAAAGTTCAGCGTGCCAATATTTTGCGTTGTCGGCCGATATTCTGCGACTGGCATTGCGATGTGGATATATGGTATGAAGAGAGCCGCTGGAACGAGCGGGAACTGAAAGATGTCGTGGATTTTGCAGGACGGTATGTCGGTATTTGCGATTACAGGCCTAAATTCGGTAGATTCAAAGCCATCGAAATAAAACAATGAATCGGTGGTTATCTGTTTGCGACCGCCGGTATTGCCATAGGGGAAAACTTGTCCGCAGGCCGATGATTCCTTCGCGTCGGAATTTTTGATCTTATCATACTTATGGTATGGCGGGGCTGGGTCCGGTTAGGCGTGGCGAAGAGAGGCAAGGTTTGACACGTTCGGGCTGGGTGCGGTACGGCTGGATATGGTCAGGCACAGTCAGGCGGGGCGAGGCTTGGTTTGGAGTGCTGAGGTTCGGTCCGACATGGCATGGTAGGGCTCCGGCATATGGAGTGGCTTTAAAAGATAGCTTGGAGCATGCGGGGGTTCGATTCCCCTGCTATCTGCGGAGATGCAAAATCAACGATTTATGGAACGGATGGAGATCGGATTGGCCGAATGGACGCGACTCAAAGAGACTATCGTGTCGGAATTTATACCGGGGCAGCTCATAAAGCACGAATGGCTATGGACAGCGTTTCGGTTGGAAGATTTCAGCAGAGCGGAGTTCGGGGATTATGAAAAACCGGCCGATTTGATCGCGGCGGTAAAGAAAGCGGATATGGACTATATGGACTTCGTGTCGGAACTGCGACATGAGTTGCTGGTGGAACGGAAAGGACTTTTGGTCAACATATTCGGTAAGGGATACAGTATGTTGCCTGCCGACGAACAGGTCGGGCATGCGTTCGATAAGTTTGTCGGTATGGTTAACCGGCTGATCCGAAAGACCCGGTTTATCATGAATCACGTTCCTCCGGTTTCGGCAGAACAGAGTAAGATAGACCGCGACCTCAAAGCGAAGTTTTCTCTGCATGAACAGATGTTCGCCGGAATGAAAAAATAATTGTCGACGCTGAGGCATAAGGCATACACGACAGTTACGAGAGCTTATGTCTGCTTATAGGTCTGATTCGGAAAGAGATAACGGTAGATGCCGAATATTTGTTTAAAAGACGAGGGAGGATAGGTTTTTGTTAAAAGAATTTTTGCCCTATCTCTTACTCGGCCCGGCAATAAGGTCTTTCTTTTCGGAGTTTCGTTATGACGTAAGTCGTTACATGCGACCTTGTTGCCGTCAATAGGTAATTTGAAGTTGTTTTCACATAGCGCAAATTGTATATGGTTGTCAAAATGTTTTCGGCGAGACGGGCCGTTCGGGGTAATTCGGAAACGTCATTTCAATAAAAATTATGTTGCGGATGTTGTACCCCTTTATCTTTGCAGTTTCTCCTCCCGTTTCGGCATACGGTGGCCGGTTATAACGTTTCCGGAATCGGAGCGGGACTTGCCAGGCGAATCTTCCGAGGAAGACGTTCGTACAGTTCCGTTTGAACGTCAGCGAAATTTGGTGCCGGCTTAACGATACCAAGAGGTTGCAGCGCCTGTTTCTTTCTTGTTTTTATCCGTTCGGCAGGGGGGCGACCCGTCGTTCGCCGGGCGAAAAACGTCTGCTTCCCGTGCATGGTTCGGACGACTCGTCCGAGCGTTTTCGCCATTTTTTTGCAAGAACCTTTGGGAGAATGAATATTTTGATATATATTTGCACTCGCAAAACGGAGATGCGGCAGAGTCGTTCTCGAAGCATTCCGCAGAATATTCCTCAATAGCTCAGTTGGTTAGAGCACCTGACTGTTAATCAGGGGGTCCTAGGTTCAAGTCCTAGTTGAGGAGCAAACCGAATAAAGTAAATCAGTGAAAAACCCGATAAATCAGCGATTTATCGGGTTTCTTATTTGATCTCCCCGAGGGAAAAATGCAATTTTATGTATTGCAACGGGGGCTAAATCGGGTACAATTCAAGTGACCGAAAAAATGTACCCGATTT
>ERZ857982.2999-NODE-2999-length-12106-cov-3.198739_pt1 | contig 12106 bp, 6 predicted proteins | sample MGYA00519955_ERZ857982 | MGnify/ENA primary metagenome ERZ857982 (study PRJEB31778, sample SAMEA3449416) | human gut metagenome | biome: human gut; feature: human-associated habitat; material: faeces | place: United Kingdom | collected 2010/2012 ... | reverse complement strand
CCCGTCCGCCTTGCACCAAACGGCGGCTCTCTTTGCAGGAGGGATGCCGGTTACTCGTCCTTTTCCACGCCGGAATGTTCCATTTACCGGACTATCGTATCACATTTTCGCCGTTTGTCAAGGCGGTTTTTGCAAAAGATACCCGTTTTAGCCCGGGGCGACCGTATCCGGGACCAAATCCCATCCCAGCCATCGGCCCTGCGCGTCATAGTTCCGGGCGGTGCGGCTGGCCCGGCAGTAGAGCTCCAGCACATCGTGACAGTATGCGGGCAGGGAGCCGACACCGGTGGACACCATCCGGCAGTTGCCCTCTATGCCGTCCAGGCGGCAGATGCCCTCGGCGTCCAGGGACCAGGAAAAGGAGTTCCCGGTCTGCGGATCGGAGAAGGTGACGGTATAGGTGGTCTCCGCATCCAGCGGCGCATCGGTGGGGACGATCACCGCCCCCTTCGAGGAGGGATATGGGCTGTTCCAGAGAAGGGACCAGAGATCCAGATAGGCCGCCTCCCCGGCACCGTCCATGGTCCAGCCGTCGGGGCCGGTAATGGACACATGGGGCAGGGCGGCCCCGCCTGCTGTGGGATCTGAAAGGGGGACTGTGTCTTCCAGCGAGGCCGGGACATAGACAAGGTCCATCTCAATCTCCAGGGCGCCGTCCCGAAACGTCACGGCGCAGAACTGTTCCTGATCCTCGTCCGTGCCGTGATAGCGGTAGATCAGCCGGACCGGGCCGGGCCCCTCCTGCTCCACCGCAGCCAGGAACAGGCCCGATGCGTCGATGTATTCGGACGGCGTCACACAACAGATGGCGCCGTCTGTCCGCCGGAAGTAAAAGGAAAACGCGCCCTGCCACTCGGCGATCTCCCAGGCCAGTTCCGCCGTTCCGTCCCCGTCCAGGTCCAGGGCCACCGGGTCCATCCTGGCGGTGAGGACCTGCAAGTCCCCGGCAGTGTCGAACCAGTAGTAATCATAGGAGTAAACGCCGGAGCAGTGCCCGTCGGTCCGCAGCAGAAAGCCATCGTGCCCCAGAATACCGGAGCAGGCGGTAAGGGCGGCGGTTTCCGCGTAATTGGGGCCCTGGTCCGCGCCGCGGTACAGGCGGGCAAATCGGATCCACCCGGCGCCAGGGCGCAAAAAAGCGCCATCGATCAGGCCCTCCGCTGTAACGTAGAGCCTGACGATGGTGTTGTCTTTTAATGTACATTCCGCCAGAACGGATGCCATCTCCGCCTGGTCCACAGGGTCCAGGGTGCCGCCCCCCACCCGGACGGGATTGGCAGACGCCCGGGTATCCACCGGCTCCAGGTCCAACAGGGAGATAATCTGGACCGGCGTCTCTTCATAGAGCAGGGATTCCTCCTCCAGCGTCTGCGGAGGAGGGACTTCGCCGGGCGGAGCGGCGGGGGAGCGGGCGGCGGCAAAGACCGTCAGTGCGGTGGCCAGCAGGAGACACAGCAGTGCTGGCCCGCGTTTTTGCCACATGGATCAAAAAGCCTCCTTAGGCGGCTGAAGCCGCCGGGATATGGACGAAAAGGCCCCGCAGGGTCATTGATAACGGTATTGCTTGCAGGCGTATTGGTCCACGCAGCTCAAAAACATCTCGTGGCTGCGGAACTCCAGCAGCTGGCAGTCCTTCTCCTCGTGGAAGGAGACAATGCGCCGCTTGGTATCCACCCACATGCGCCAGAGCGTGGCGGCAGCCGGATTTTGCTCCATGGAAAAAGGCCCCCTTTGATGTAAAATCTCCCTCTGCTTTATAAGACGATCAAGAATGCCGTTTTGTTTCACGGAGGACCAAAAAATTTTTGAAGCTCCGTGTCAGGAGACTTCGGTCTGGCGCTCCATCTCTGCTGCAACGTCTGCCCGGAAGGCATCCCAGGCCTCCGGATGCTCCACATAATAGAGGGGACACAGCTTCTCCGTCACGTCGTAGTGGCGGATCACATCAGTGTCCGGATCCAGATCGAAGGTCCGGCACAGCCAGGCCGTCAGCTCCACCACCTGCTGGTAGGCGGCCGGGGAGAATGCCCCGGTCTCGTCCGGGTGGCAGACCTCGATGGCCACGGTGTCCTCGTTGCGGATATTGGAGGCGTAGGCGATCTCCGTCAGGGGAATGCACTGGATGACCTCACCCTCCAGCCCCACGATGAAGTGGCTGGAGGCGTATGTCTCCGTCTCCCCAGAGGACAGGGATTCAAAGTAGTTCCGGTTGGCCTTCGCCGTGGTGCCGGGGTTGCCCACGTAGTGGATCACAATCCCATCGATCTTCTCCAGGGGCGTGCCGGGCCGGGACCAGGGGTTCACGGTGAGGAGGTCCGCCTGCACATAGTCCGGCACCTCCACGCCCTCTCCCGGAAGGCCCCGGCCGGCCCACAGCCAGACGGCGGCGCCCACAGCGGCAAAGATCAGCAGCAGGCATAAAGCGGCAAAACGGGGATTCCGGCGCCGCCGCGTTCTTGCCCCCCTCATGCCGGGGAGACCATGGCGGAAGTGGTGTCCTCCGTGTAGACCACCGCATTCTCACCCGTGTGCGGAACCTCCTGCCAGATGGAGGAGCCGTCCGCCCCATAGTCCTCCGGATACAGCTGCCGGTAGGTGACGAGATCTGCCCTCGTCACCAGGCCGAGGCGCTCCAGGCAGTCCACCGTCTCCGTCATGGCAGGGGTCACATGGACAGAGATCCAGTCGTAACGCTCCTTGTCTGCACTTTCAAAGTCCAGCCCCAGGTCCATGGCATAGCTGCTGCCGCTGTCGCCGGAGAACCAGTCGTAATCCCCCCAGTTCCCGGCGGTCAGATCCCGGCCCACTGCCTTGAGAATGGCGTCACCCTCCCGGCTGCCCAGTTCGTAGCCCTCGCCACGAGTGTCAATGTACAGGCTGCCGCCGCTCACCGTCCAGAAATCGTCATCCAGATGGAGGCGCCGGGCTTTTACAGTATCGCTGTTCACGAACTGGTCCAGCAGATAATCATAGGTCTCTGGCTGGGCCAGTCGGTCCCGGGTAATGAGCAGGGAGTACCAGCGGTCTATCCGGGTGCCGCTTTTCAGAGTATAGGTGAGATTCAGGCCGGTGTATGCCGTGTTGGGGGTCTCATCCTCAGACCAGGTGGAAGATCTGCGGGCCTCCATCTCCCGAACATAGGATTCGTCGGCAACCACCGTTTGATGGAGGGCCCTGACCTGCTCCAGCAGGTCCGCGTCCTTCTCCGGCGTGAGCGTGTAGGTGTTGTCGGCAATCCGGATCTCCAGGGTCTGGATCTGGGAGGCCTCCGGCACCCGGTCCGCCACACCCAGCAGGTCGAAATGCAGCACACAGCAGACCAGGGCACAGCCCGCCAGCACAATGCCCAGGCCCTTCCAGCTGCCCCGGAACACCTTGAAGGCCTTGGCCAGCAGCATGGAGGCGCCGTAATACCCGATGGCCCCTGCCGCCAGCAGGCAGACCACCATGGGCAGCGTGTCGTAGTATTCCCCCTGCTGGAAGCCATACCAGAACAGGGAGTAGAGGAACTGGCCGCCCAGCAGGGCACAGAGCCCTGCCACACCGTACCGGAACACCGGCCGCAGCCAGCCCACGGCCACCACGTCGCCGGCGGTCTCACTGCGGCGCCTGCGGTAGAGGATGAGGGCCAGGGCAGCCAGCGCCAGTCCTACCAGGGCGTAGACGCCGATCAGCCAGAAGCTCTCCAGGTCTGCGGAGGTCAAAAGGCGGGAGGTGTAAGGCGTTCCATCGGGGAACGTCTGCTGGACCTCCACATACTGCCGGGCGCACCGGACGTTGTTGACCAGATACACGGTGGGGGAGAGCCATTCCACCACCCCGGTGTAATAAGTGGAAAAGCCGAAGATGAACCCTTGGGCGAAGGAGGAGATCAGCCAGTCCAGCAGCACCGCCAGGAAGTGGAGCAGGGCGTACAGCGGCGGCATGGCGAAGGCGTTGCCGGTGATGAAGGCCACGAAGGTGGCGCTGGAGAAGTAGAAGAAGCTCTCACCCAGCACTGCCAGGACGGTGACGGCCAGCCCCTTGGCGTCAAAGGCCCCGCCGCACAGGGAGACCACGACGCACAGGACCCCGGTGACCGCGTAGGGAATCAGGGTCATGGAGAGGCCGGAGAGGAAGTTGGTGAGGAACAGCCCTTCCCGCCGGATAGGCAGGGTGTGCATCAGCCCCACGCTGCGGGCGTTGTATAGATAGCTCCACACCGCCATGGCACAGAGGGCGGCGTAGACCAGATTGATGACGGGCACGGCGCTCACCGCATCATAGTACATACCGGTGAAGTCCGGTGCGGAGAGGACGTTCCAGCCCCGGTGCACCATATCCAGCAGCACCGCCAGAGGGAACAGAGCGCCGACAAAGGACGCCAGGCCCCACAGCGGCCAGAACCGGGTCAGGTTCTTGCGGAACAGCATGGCGTTAAAGTACGATGTCTTTGACTGCATAGTCCGCACCTCCCAGCTCATAAATAAAGATCTCCTCCAGGGTCAGGGGCACTGCGTCCACCAGCAGGGGACTGTACGCCGCCAGACGGTCCTCTGCCTCCTGGGCGCTCATCCGCATGATGAAGGTATGGATGCGGCCGATTTGGCTGGCGTGGAGCACCGGCAGGTCCGACGGCACCTCCGTCATCCCGTCGGGGAACACCACCTGCAGCTTTACCATGTTGTCCTGCAGCTGGGCCAGGGACCGCTCCAGCAGCACGCGGCCGTGGTCCATGATGCCCACGTGGTCGCACACGTCCTCCAGCTCCCGCAGGTTGTGGGAAGAAACCAGCACCGTGGTGCCTCGCTGGGCCACATCCGCCAGCACCAGAGACCACACCTGCCGGCGCATCACCGGGTCCAGACCGTCCACCGGCTCGTCCAGCACCAGCCCCTCCGGCATGCAGCTCATGACCAGCCAGAAGGCCGCCTGCTTCTGCATGCCCTTGCTCATCCGGCGCAGCAGCTGCTTTTCCGGCAGGGGAAAGGCCTCCCGCAGCTTGTGATACCGGTCCCAGCTGAAAAAGGGGTGGGTCCCGGCATACAGCCGGGCCATGTCCCGGATGCTGGCCTGTGGGAAATAGTACCAGTCGTCGGGGATCACCGCCATGCGGCTTTTGGCGGCGGGATTTTCATATACCGGCTGGCCGTCCAGGGTCACCTGGCCGCTGTCGGGCCGGTACACGCCGGTGAAGTGGCGGATGATGGTGGATTTGCCCGCCCCGTTGGGGCCCACCAGGCCGTATACCGCCCCCCGGGGCACCGTCATGTTGGCCCCGTCCAGGGCCCGGAAGCCGTCAAAGGTTTTTACCACGTTATTCGCTTCAAGCATCGCGATCCCCTCCCTTCCAAAGGTCCGTCCATTCCTCCCGGGTCATGCCCAGGTCCCGCAGCTCCGCCATCAGCGGCAGCACCCGGGCCGTCACCTCTCTGCGCCGCTGGCGGTTTTGCTCCTGGCCCTCGGAGACGAAGGTGCCCCGGCCCGACACGGTGTAAACATATCCCTCCACCTCCAGCTGGGTATAGGCCCGCTGGATGGTGTTGGGATTGATGGCCAGCTCCGTGGCCAGGCTCCGCACGGAGGGCAGCTTGTCTCCTGCCGCCAGCACGCCCGTCACCATCATGCTCCGCAGGCCGTCCCGCACCTGCTCATAGATGGGCCGCGCATCCCGGTAATCCAAGCGTATCACGCATGTGACCTCCTTTCTGTGTGTATTATCTGTATTGATACACTCATTATATTCTATCCCGGGACCGGTTGTCAAGAGAAAAAATCGGGAAAGTCCCGCCGGATTGCCGTGAATACCGGCTGAATATTTTCAATTTGCGAAAGGAAGAGCACCTGACCGCGGTTGGCGGCAGGGAATGACCGCTTCCGGATTTTTCACGGAACCCACAAATTTTCGGCGGGATATTTGCACACATCGCATTATTGCGCTGAACCGCGAAAGATGGTACAATACAAAGAGTATGCCATACTTTTATGCATGGCGTCCGACTTACACTTATAGGAGGAACGAGATGACAGCTATCAAACGGTGCTGCGCACTGGCCCTGGCGGTTCTGATGATCCTGACCGCCCTGCCGGTGACAGCCTTCGCCGAGACGGCTGCGCACGAGACCAACGCCTCTCTCCACGAGACGACGTTGGATGGTATCGCCAACGATATCACCCGCCAGGTCCTGCGCAGCAGCCAGAAGGACGGCGAAAGAATCCAGATGGAAAACACCGCCAAGCTCGACGACAGCGATGAAGTCGAGATCATCGTGGTGGTAAACGACTCCGTGGCCGACCCCGATTCCCGGGCCCAGGTCAACGCCCTGCTGCGCACGCAGAAGAGCGCCCTGTCCCAGATCGAACGCGCCCTTGACACCAAGGTGGAGCCCCAGCGGCAGTACACCACCCTGCTCAACGGCTTCTCCGCCACGGTGACCTATGGCCAGTACAAGGCCATCCGTCGGCTGGACTGCGTCCAGTCCGCCTTCATTTCCCCCACGTTTGAGCTGCTGCCCGACACCGCCAACAGCAACAAGATGATCGGCGGCGGCAGCTATAACACCACCGGCTTCACCGGCGAGGGAATGCTGGTGGCCATTCTGGATACCGGCGTGGACATGGGCCACGAGGTGTTCAAGGCCGCGCCCAAGAGCCCCTCCCTGACCCAGGAAAAGCTCCGGACCTTGCTGGAGACCTATGATTTCCAGGTGGAGAGCATCATCAAGGGCATCAGCGTGTCCAACCTGTACTACAGCGCCAAGATTCCCTTCCAGTTCGACTACGGCGACAAGGATAAGGACGGCAATCCCGGCGAAAAGGGCAGCCACGGCACCCATGTGGCCTCCACCGCCGCCGGTAATGTGGGCGTCAACGATGCCGTCATGGGCGTGGCGCCCCAGGCCCAGATCATCAACATGAACGTGTTCAAGAGCAGCGGCGGCGCGTCCTATTCCGATATTCTGGCCGCCCTGGAGGACTGCATCCTGCTGGGCGTGGACGTGGCCAACCTGAGCCTGGGCTCCGACTGCGGCTACATCGACTATGACAGCGAGGATGCCTTCACCAAGAGCCTGCTGGACGTGTTCGAGCGCACCGGCGAGAGCGGCGTGTCCCTGGCTGTGGCCGCCGGCAACGCCTATAACGCCGCCTATGGCGACGCCTTCGGCGGCAAGGCCCTGGCCTCCAACCCCGATTACGGCCTGGTCAGCGAGCCCTCTACCTATGGCGAGTCCCTGTCCGTGGCTGCCGTGTCCAACGGCGTGGTCAACAGCCCCTATGTCACCGTGGGCGGCAAGAACCTGGCCTATCAGGACAGCGCCACCATCAGCGACGACGAGAACGCCAAGCCCTTCCGCAGCCTGTCCTCCCGGGGCTCCCTGGAGTATGTGGTGGTGCCCAACTACGGCGCCGAGACCGACTATGAGGGCCTGGATGCTCAGGGCAAGATCGCCCTGGTCCAGCGGGGCGGCGGTATGTACTACGAGCAGAAGGAGCGCGCCGCCGCCAACGCCGGCGCCATCGGTATGCTGGTGTACAACAACGTCCCCGGTATGCTGTATATGTCCATCACCGACTGGAAGATTCCCTGCGCGTTTGTCTCCCAGGCTGCCGGCGAATACATGAAGCAGCAGCAGACCAAGACCCTGTCCGTGGCTGCGGCCGACGCCCTGGTGGAGTCTCCCACCTACGGCATGGCCGATTTCTCCAGCTGGGGCGCCACCACCGAGCTGACCCTGAAGCCGGAGCTCACCGCCCCCGGCGCGGGCATCTATGCCGCCGTGCCCGGCGGCTATGAGAGCATGGACGGCACCTCCATGGCCTCCCCCCATGTGGCGGGCGGCATGGCCATCGTCCAGCAGGCCCTGAAGGCCCGCGATGCCTCTATGTCCGGCGCGGACCGCAAGCACATGACCGATACCCTGCTCATGAGCACCGCCCATGTGATCTATGACAACGACGGCGTGCCCTATTCTCCCCGCAAGCAGGGCGCCGGCCTGATGAGCCTCAACGACGCCGTGAATACCCGGGGTTATCTGTCCGTGGCGGGCATGGAGCGTCCCAAGCTGGAGCTGAAGGACGATCCCGCTATGAAGGGCGTGTATACCATGACCTTCACCGTTCACAACACCGGCAGTGACACCCTGTATTACGACGTGACCCCCATCGTCCTGACGGACACCACCGAGAGCTACGTCAACGGCAATCAGCAGGAGTTCTCCACCATCAGCGGAAGCTCCCGGCTGCTGCCCCACACCTTCACCACCAACTGCGAGAATAACCGCGTGTCCGTGGCTCCCGGCAAGACCGCCGATGTCACCGTCACCGTCACCGTCACCGACGAGGGCCGGACGATGCTGGCCCAGTTCCCCAACGGCGGCTATGTGGAGGGCTTCGTGACCCTGACCCAGGTGGCCGCAGACGGCAGCAGCCTCACGGATCCCATTGATCTGGGCGTGCCCTTCCTGGCCTTCTACGGCGACTGGACCAAGGCCCCCATCATGGACTCCACCGATTACTGGGAGACTCTGGACGGCTCCGCCAGCCAGGCCCAGGCCTATATGAACACCGCCTTCTCCTCCTCCAGCGAGAACACGGTGGACACCTACCTGGGTGACAACAACTACACCAGCGTGCCGTATCTGGCGGACCGCAACGCCATCTCTCCCAACAACGATGACTTCATGGACAGCCTCACCGGTATCTACACCGGCCTGCTGCGCAACACCAAGAGCCTGAAGTATACCATCACCGGCGCCAACGGCCAGGTGTACTACAGCAAGGACTGCGAGTATGTGGGCAAGTCCATCTACAGCTACGACTATTACCGCATTGTGCCCGCCGGTGTGGACGCCGAATATGACGGCATCGAGCCCTGGTACGGCACCGACGCCCACAACGCCAAGCTGCCCAACAACACCAAGGCTACCGTGACCATCGAGGCCACCCTGCCCTATGGCGACGGCGTGGGGACCAACCAGAAGCACTCCTGGTCCTTCCCCATCACCATCGACACCGAGGAGCCTCATGCCGACAATCTGAAGGTCACCGAGTCCGAGGGCCGGTATTACCTGAGCCTGGACGTGTCCGATAACCAGTATGTGGCGGCCGTGGTGTTCTACAACATCAAGAACAGCGAGATGCTCTATGGCATGCAGGGCTTCGGCGAGCTGCAGCCCGGCGTCACCAGCCATGTCAGCGAGTATGACATCACCGGCTTCGGCGAGACCTTCGGCATGATCGTCCACGACTACGCCGGCAACTCCAAGGTGTATACCGTCACCGCCAAGGGCAACCCCGACGATCACGGCACCATCACGCCCACCAACATCCTCTGGACCGAGAACTTCAACGAGAAGTGGCTCCCCGACGACTGGAGCATCCAGAGCAAGGGCAGCTCTCTGAACACCTGGTACCGCGACGAGGACTACACGGCCACCGTGGACTATGACGACGACAACCAGCAGAACGAGTGGCTGATCTCCCGCACCACGGATATCAGCGGCGTGGATACCGAGGTCCACATGGTGTTTGACTTCTACACCACCTATTGGCACACCGTGGAGTATAAGCACTGCAACCTCCAGGTCATGGCCTCCGGCGACGGCGGCGCCACCTGGCAGGAGATCTGGAACCTGCAGCGGGATTCCGGCCTGTTCACCGCCTGGACCAAGACCCAGGCCAAGGTCAACGTTCCCGAGAGCCTGCAAAACAGCAAGGACCTGCGCTTCGCCTTTGTTTACACCGGCAAGGGCGGCTCCAACCTGTCGCTGGACAACGTTCAGCTGTACGCCGAGGAGCGGGACAACTATGTGGCCGTCACCGCCTCCGCCGGTGAGGGCGGAACCATCACCCCCGCCGGTCAGACCCTGGTGAAGAAGGGTACCAGCAAGACCTTCGACATCGCCCCCGCCCAGGGCTATGAGATCGTCAACGTCAACGTGGACGGCACGGATCTGGGCCCCATCAGCTACTATACCTTCCAGCGGGTGGGCGTGGATCACACCATCTCCGCCACCTTCCAGAAGGCCCAGCCGTCCGGCGACACCGTGACCCTGACCACCACCGCCTCCGACGGCGGTACCGTGGCCCCCGCCGGTCAGACCACCTATGTCTCCGGCCAGGCCGTGGACGTTACCTTCACCCCGGACCAGGGCTATCAGCTGGCCTACGTGAAGGTCAACGGCCGCACCGCCTCCGTTACCGGCAATGTCCTGACCCTGACCATGGATCAGAGCTACGCCGTTTCCGCCGTATTTGAGAAGATCCCCGATGTCCCCACCGTGATGTTCGAGAACGACTTCGAGTCCGTCACCGGCGACAGCTTCCCCTTCCACGGCTGGACCCTGAAGGGCGTCAACCCCAACGGCTACACCTGGAAGCAGGATACCTATTACAACTGGAAGAGCCTGGGCAACGACACCAAGCAGGCCTATATCTCCGACGACTGGCACGGCGGCCCGCAGGACGAGTGGCTGATCTCCCCGTCCGTGAACCTGTCCGGCACCCGGGATGGCGTTCTGTATTTCGACTATGCCTACGGCATTTACGGCATCAAGAACAAGACCTTCACCGCCACCGTGGAGGCCTCCACCGACGGCGGCCAGACCTGGACCCCCATCTGGAACTTCCAGGACAGCTATACCGGCCAGGAAACCAGCGGCTATGCCATTGCCGGCAGCGCTGAGGTCAAGGTCCCTGCCCAGTATGCGGTGGACGGCGTCCAGTTCGCCTTCCACTATGCCAGCCCCAAGGACACCGCTCCTCTGGCCATCGACAACGTGAAGCTGATGGCGGTGGAGGACGGCCCCGTGGCCCAGAAGTACACCATCACCGCCACCGCCGGTGAGGGCGGCTCCATCACCCCCGCCGGTGAGGTGTCCGTGAAGGAGGGCGCGTCCCAGACCTTCGCCATCGCCGCCCAGGAGGGTTACGCCATCGCCGATGTGCTGGTGGACGGCCAGAGCGTGGGCGCGGTGGACAGCTACACCTTTGAGAATGTCACCGCCAACCACACCATTGCCGCCGTGTTCACCAGGACGGCCTCCGACGTGCAGTTCGACAACGACTTCGAGTCCGAGAACTTCCCCGGCCACGGCTGGACCGTGAAGGGCACCCGTACCGACAGCCCCTATACCTGGTACAAGGGCACCAATACCAAGCTCAATTCCACCAAGCAGGCCCGCATCGACATGGATTACTATGAAGATCCCTGGGGTGATCCCTGGAGCGTCGGCAGCATCCGCAAGCCCCTGCTGCCTATGGCCGGCGGCAGCGACAAGCTGCAGGATGAGTATCTCATCTCCCCCGTGGTGGACCTGACCGGCAAGACCCCCACCCTGACCTTTGATTACCTGCTGTTCAAGTCTGTCATCGGCAACTACTGCTCCGTGACCGTGGAGGCCACCACCGACGGCGGCCAGACCTGGACCACCATCTGGACCGCAGCCGATCTGGAGCCGGTAAGCGGTTATTGGTTCATGGGCACGGCCCATGTTGCCGTTCCCGCCGCCTTCTGCACGGACAATGCCCAGTTCGCCTTCCACTTCTATAAGAAGACCAACCAGGGCTATGACGATACCGACGCCATGTTCGCCATCGACAACGTGACCATGACCTACGGCGCCACCGATCCCTGCGCCGACGGCCATACCCTCACCGCCGTGGCGGAGGTGCCCGCCACCTGCGAAACCGCCGGTACCAAGGCGTATTGGGAGTGCTCCGTCTGCCGGAAGCTGTTCAGCGACGCCGACGGCAAGAACGAGACCACCCTGGAGGCTCTGACCATTCCTGCCACCGGCCACGCCTGGGGTCAGCCTGCCTGGACCTGGACCGGAACGGAGTCCGCCTCCGCCGCGTTCACCTGCGGCAATGATGGGTCCCATACCCAGACGCTGACCGCTGCGGTGACCAGTCAGGTGACCACCGAGCCCGGCTGCGAGAGCACCGGCGTCCGGACGTACACCGCCACGGTGACGCTGGAGGGCCGGACCTACACGGATACCAAGACCGAGACGCTGCCCGCCACCGGCCACGACACCCAGCTGGTGGGTGCCAAGGATGCCACCTGCACCCAGGACGGCTACACCGGCGATGAGGTCTGCAAGACCTGCGGCGTCACCGTGAAGAA
>ERZ857982.2992-NODE-2992-length-12124-cov-3.260005_pt1 | contig 12124 bp, 9 predicted proteins | sample MGYA00519955_ERZ857982 | MGnify/ENA primary metagenome ERZ857982 (study PRJEB31778, sample SAMEA3449416) | human gut metagenome | biome: human gut; feature: human-associated habitat; material: faeces | place: United Kingdom | collected 2010/2012 ... | reverse complement strand
CAAAGCTGGGGATGGGGTTTCCGTTGTGCTTGTAGGTGCTGATGAAATGGCCCTCGCCTGCAACGGGCTGGTCGTATTCAAAGAAGAACCGTTCCACGGAATCCGCGTTGCCGCCGTCGGATTTCAGAATGGACAGCTTGTACTTCATTGCGCCGTCCTTCACCTTCACAATGCCCGAGATGCGCGGCGTGAAGTTGGGGGAATCCGGCTCAAAGGTGCGCGTGCGCAGCGCCTTGGCAAAGCCCTTGCCCGCGGCCAGGTGGTCGTATATCGTATCCGTCTGGTCGCCGTTGGTCACGATGGTTGTTTTGCCCAGCACGCGCACGGGCGCGTAGATGATGAGGGACGGGTCCTCCAGCTTGGAGGGGTCCGCCGCTTCGGTAATGATGCCGCCGTCCTTCGCGGTGAACACGCGGTTGCGGCTGTTGGCGCTGCGGCCCATGATAAAATAGGCGATGACGGCGCTTTTGCCGTCCTCCGACCTTCCCAGCACGATGCCGCGGCCGGGGTATGTATTTACGGCAAGCTCCGCCGCAAGGCTCAGATGGTCCATATCCTTCTCCTCTTTCCGCGGCGCGGCGGGTCCGTCCGCCGCGTCCAATTCTTCCGTCAGCTGCGCCAGCGCACGGGGCAGCAGCTTCCATTCCGCCTGCTCCATCACGCGCTTCTGCAGCGTTTCCGGCGTATCGCCGGGCAGCACGTCCACGGCCTGCTGCAGCAGGATGCGTCCTCCGTCCGGCACTTCGTTCACAAAATGCACCGTCGCGCCGGTCACCTTGACCCCGTAAGCCAGCGCCGCCTCATGCACCTTCAGACCGTAATAGCCGACGCCACAGAATGACGGAATCAGAGACGGATGGATATTGATGATACGGTTTCTGTATTTTTCGATCATCTGTTCATACCAGTCCATGTTCTTTCCTCCTTTTTATACTCCGCGCTGTTCCGGCGGCCAGATAAACTTGTGCATCTGGAGCTGGAGACGGGCTTCATTCCAATGGTGTTCTATCATATATTCAACAATTTCTTTTGGTTCGATTCTGCCAAATACCGGACTTAAAAAAATAGGACAATGCTCGGCAACTTTATATTGTATACAGATTTTCCTTGCCTTGTCTAAATCGGAAATGCTGCTGACAACAAACTTTACGGTGTCTTTAGGGATAAGCAGGGAAAAGTTGTCTGTGTTCATTGCATTTTCCATGCCGCTGTCCGGGCATTTATAATCCATAGTAAAAGCCGGGCGGTGAGCGAGTGTATCGAAAGTGTTAAGAGAAACACTTCCATTGGTTTCAATCTCTACGGAAAAACCGGCAGTACCAAGAGCTTCAATCAGGGGAGCAATTTCTTCTGTCAGTAAAGGTTCTCCCCCGGTCAATGTAACATTTTCTATGGAATGTTCTTTGAGCCAGGTGATTAGTTCTTCGGCAGATAAAAATTCACAAGGGCAGTCTTTTGTATTGGCCCAGGAAGTATCACAGTAATTGCAGGCAAGATTGCAGCCTCTCATTCGGATAAATGCTGCGATTTCTCCAGCTTTTTGTCCCTCGCCGTTGATACTTACAAACTTTTCAACTACGGGATAGGTTATCATAAAGAAGCCTCCCGGTAAGTGGAACAGTTTGTCGGTGTTTCGTATACGGAAATGTCATATACAGGGAAGTTCAGTCCCTTAAGCTGTTCATAAAAATAGCGGGAAAACTGTTCTGCAGTCGGACGGAAAGGAACTTCATGAAGTAAAAATCCTTCGTCTTTCAATGCGGCAACTGTTCTCTCTTTTAAAGAACCTGTTTCAAAAATGAAAGAATGATCTAAAGCATCAGTAAGCTTTTTAAGAGCGTTCTTGAAATCTCCGAAATCAATGACCATATCTCTGGTCTGGCCTTCTTTATTTAATTCGTCCATAGCAATTCGAGCCACAACTCTCCATCGGTGTCCGTGGAGGTTACTGCATTTGCCTTCGTAGCCACTTAAAAAATGGGCGGAATCGAAGGACTGCTCTGTTTCTAAAATATACATTAAAAATCCTCCTAATAAAAAAGATGCTGCAAACACACAGCATCTCTAAATCATATATTCTCGTCAAATCTTTCCGGTTAAAATAAAATGCTGTCCTGGTTTTGTTTATCGACAGGATGGTACAAATGAACTGTCGTATCTAACCGAGTTTAGCATGAAATAAGTACTTTGTAAAGGAGAATATCGAGGAATAACCGCATGAAAATCGTAATTCGTAAATGAAATAATCACTTTATGAAAGAAGAATATCAAAAAATAATCGCAGAAAAAGCACATTTTATCCTCTTCCAGCAAGAAGACTCCCACATCTAAGGTACTTTTTCAGTGGTGTCCTATAGGTGAGGGAGGATGTCACAAATAAAATAGTCATCTTATAAAGCGAGAATCAAGAAAACATTATGAAAAACAAAAAGGGTCTGGTTGCGAAGTTTTTTGGGAAATGCTATTATGGAAAAAGAAAATAAAAAGAAAGGACAGGTAATGAATATAATTAATAAATTGTCCGTTGTTATTTCTGTATATAATGAAGAAGCAGTTTTGGACAAGATGTACCAGGCCGTTGTGCCAGTAGTAGAAAGTCTGCCGTGTGAATATGAACTTCTTTTTGTCAATGATGGAAGTAAAGATGCTTCTCCGGCTATATTAGACCGTCTGGCAATGGAGTCAGAAAAGGTAAAAGTCATCCATTTTTCCCGAAATTATGGGCATGAAGCGGCGATGATAGCAGGTATTGATTACAGCACAGGTGATGGAGTCATTTGTATGGATGCAGATTTACAGCATCCGGTAGAATGTATCCCACAGATTTTAGATGCATTTCATCAGGGATATGAGGTAGTCAGCATGGTACGGATGTCCAATAAAAGCGCAGGACTTTTTAAGAATATTACATCAAAATTATTTTATAAAATATTAAATGGAATTTCAGAAACACATTTTGAGGAGAATGCTTCTGATTTTTTTGCAGTTACAAAAAGACCGGCGGAAGTGCTAAGAAAGCATTTTAGAGAAAGTTCCCGTTTCCTCCGGGCCTATGTGCAGAGTATCGGTTTTAGAAAAACGACAATAGAGTATACAGCAGGAGAGCGGGCAGGTGGCAGGAGTAAATACAGTCTTCGTAATCTGTTCAGGTTTTCCGTTAAAGCAATGATCAGTTATTCTGATTTACCATTAAAAATAGCATCTCTTTGTGGAACATCTGCCGGAATTGCAAGTGTGCTTCTGATTATTTATTCTATTTATATGAAAATACACGTTGGTGCACCGGGAGGATATACAACAATTATCGTTGTAATTTGTTTTATGTTTACCGTACTGTTTTTCCTTTTGGGAATTATCGGAGAATACTTGTCGGTTATTTTAGGAGAGATTAGGAGAAGACCGATATATCTGGTGCGGGATACAGTAAATTTAGAAAAAGAGCAGGAAAAAGAGAATGAATATATTTAAAAATTTAAAAGGACATTTTTGCACGATTACCCACCACAAAATGTTAGTAATGAAAACATGTTTTAAAGTGGGACTTTATAAGCAGGGACTTCTTCATGATTTGTCCAAATATACACCGATTGAATTTATTCCGGGAATTATTTATTATCAGGGAGACAGAAGTCCGATTAACCGGGAAAAGGAATTAAAGAACTGTTCAAGGGGATGGCTTCATCACAAAGGAAGGAATCTTCATCATTTTGAATATTGGATTGATTACAGCATTAATCCGGGCGGCAAGCTTGTCGGAATGAAGATGCCGAAGAAATATGTGGCAGAGATGGTTATTGATCGTATCAGTGCCAGCAAAAATTATTTAAAAGAACAGTATAATGATGGCAGTGCGTTGGCATACTATTTAAACGGAAGGCATATGATGCTTATAGATGATGAGGCGGATTATCTGGCAAGATATCTTCTTACGATGCTGGATATGAGAGGGGAGGAGTATTTACTTCACTATATGAAACATACACTGCTCCGTCATAAAAATCGTGATTATCATGTGAGAGATGGAAGACTTTATCTGGATTAGGTCAGGATTTCGTTGCAGTTGACACGGAATATTGCATAGAAGCTGTAGTATTGATAAATATTATAATTTTTTTGCGGAATTTATTTATGTTATGAATTAAGTATATGTGATATGTTTGTGCATAACGTGTCGAAATATAAAAAGTAATATTTTTACAATAAAGTAGATAATTTAATCTTGAAATTTAAGAGCAATTACGTTATAGTATGTGTATACTAGCCTGGGATGTTCGAGACCCCCTGCTATTTTGAACCTACATTTTTGAACTTGGGAAACTAAAATTGTTGAAGGGATGGCAAGCCTCCCCTTTTGAGAGGAAGTCAGAAGTTCAATTGAAGTTACCCACCTGGCTTTGGCTAGGACTCAAAATCGCAGGCTACGGCATTTTGGGTGTATGCTTTATAGCCGTCTCATGTGAATGAGGCGGCTTTTCTTTTTTTGATTATAGTTGTGGCATATGGCTTAAATTATGAAAACATTGTATGATAAATCGGCTATGCGAGATCTGATTTAAACTATGGAGAAAGTTATGATGCGAAGCAGCTATATAAAAGTATGAAGTTAAAAATATAAAGAGGAGAAAGTATGCCAGCAAGAAAGAGGATTAAAAATTTATACGAACTGGTTATGGATTTCCTGAAAAAATGCAGTGATGATCATGTGGGAGCATTTGGGGCGATGTCTGCCTTTTTTATACTCCTTTCTATTTTTCCATTTATGATATTCCTGCTGACCTTAACCAGATACATTCCTTTTTCAAAAGATGACATCATAGTGATACTGACAAGAATGATTTCTTTTGAGGAAGGATCATTAATTAAAAGTATTGTAAATGAAATTTATCGAAAGACGGGAACTACAGTATCTGCGATTTCTATCATTGCGGCACTGTGGTCTTCTTCGCGTGGAGTTTATTCTATCGTTATTGGATTGAATTCGGTGTACGATATTGACGAGAATAGAAATTATTTTGCGATACGTCTATTTAGTCTGGTGTATACATTACTATTTGCACTTATGATAAGCGTCATGCTTGTAATGTGGGTATTTGGTAACAGCTTATATAGTTATTTTCTCCAAAAATTTCCTTTTGTAGTTCCGATACTTGGATATTTTATGCATAAAAGAATTATATTTTCCCTGATATTTCTCACGCTGTTATTTATGATAATTTATAAATGGATTCCAAATAGAGTGTCGAGTTTTCGGAAACAGTTTCCGGGAGCTTTGATTGCAACACTTGGCTGGGTGGCGGTTTCTGTAGGGTGTTCTATTTATATGGATAACTTTACAAATTTCTCATATATTTATGGAAGTATGGCAGGAATTATGATTCTTCTTTTATGGCTGTATTTTTGTATGTCGATGGTCTTTTATGGTGCAGAAGTGAATTATTTTCTGGAAAATAAAGATAATTACCATTTGCTTATCCGAACACTTCGTCCGAACTGGCGTAAGCAGCAAAGAGCCCAGACAGAGAAGATGCGCCAGAAGTCGAAAGATGAGAGAGCAGATCGGAAGAAGAATAAAGCAAATAAAAACAAAGATGAAAATCAGCAATAATGGATAATAGAGTAATAGAAGGTAGAAAAATGTATCATTTAGATGAAAAACAGATTCAGGAAATTACAGATTATATATTTTTAGAAGATAAACTCGAAAAGGCAGATGCAATCTTTATTCCAGGCTGTGCCAGACCAGAACATACAGAGGAAGCGGCAAGGCTTTATAAAGATGGATATGCCCCGTTGTTATTGCCATCAGGAGGCTACACGAAAGTACAGGGGAGTTTTCAGGGTGTTTCAAAAGAAGGGCAGAAATACGGAGCAGATTTTGCTTGTGAGGCAGATTTCTTAGAGGCAGTCCTGATACAGAATGGAGTTCCGGCTTCTGCTATTTTAAAAGAGTGTGAGGCAACCTATACATTAGAAAATGCGGAAAAAACAAAAGTTCTGCTTGAGAAGAAAGATATCCATTTGAAAAAGGCAATTCTTTGCTGCAAGGCGCACCATTCCAGAAGGTCGTATCTCTATTACTCGATGGTATTTCCAGAGATAGAAATATTGGTGCATCCAGTAGTGGTAGATGGCATTTCCAGAGAAGGCTGGTACAAGACAGCCGAAGGGAGAAAAGTTGTGCTGGGGGAATTTTCGAGAATGGGGCAGCAGCTTTTGATGATGGAAGGGCGAATTGCATGGGATTAATATACTATTGAAGTCTTTCTCGTACTTGTTTTTGTAGCTGATTTTTCGCCAGAACATTTTTAAACATGCTCTAAATGTCCTTGAATTTGATTAATGTTAGAGAGAAATTCAGGATAGCCCTTGACATTAATTTTTCCCTGCGTTACAATGTTATTCATTGAAAAAGCGTTGAAAGTGGGGCTTTTGCCCATAGTAGAAGTATGATGTACCGTTAGAGAAGGAGAATCATCGGCTGGAAGTTCTCAGAGGCTCCGTTATATTTCGAATTTCCACACTGGAGCTGCATTTCGGAGACTGATTCGTAATCAGGTAAGGAATGTCGTATGCGCACGTTACGCGTGAATGAGAGCCTGAATAACATTTAGTATATTCAGGAATCAGGGTGGTATCGCGGATTTATTCGTCCCTTTTTAATTTCGGTTAAAAAGGGACTTTTTTATGTTATAAATAGTTTATCAACTTACCTGCTTTTTATAACATAAAGATCATCAGATAAGGACTATCAGAGTAGAGATATAGTTTTTATAAGTTTGTTCAAGTCATATGTGCTGTTCAGACTTTGAGAATTATTGACTGTAAATTTGGAATAAGGAATTCTGAATAGCTCAAGTTTAATAAAGAACCGATATCATCATTTACCAAAGTAAATTAATTTAAAAATAAAGGAGTTTATCATGAAAGAGAAAATCGAGCAGATTCGTCAGCAGGCACTTGCTGCAATTGAAGATGCAGCAGGCATTGACAAGCTTAATGATGTTAAAGTTGCTTTCCTTGGTAAAAAAGGACAGTTATCCAGCCTGTTAAAAGGAATGAAGGATGTTGCACCAGAAGACAGACCAAAGGTAGGTCAGATGGTGAATGAGGCACGTGCCGGTATCGAAGCAAAGATGGAAGAGAAGAGAACAGCTATCCAGAAGAAACTTCGTGAAGAGAAAATGAAAAAGGAAGTTATCGACGTAACTTTACCAGGTAAAAAGGTCGCAGTAGGGCATCGTCATCCAAATCAGATTGCATTAGATGACCTTGAAAGAGTATTTATCGGTATGGGTTATGAAGTAGTAGAAGGCCCTGAAGTAGAGTATGACCACTACAATTTCGAACTGTTAAATATCCCTGCAAACCATCCTGCAAAGGACGAACAGGATACATTCTACATTACAAAGGACATCCTTCTTCGTACACAGACTTCTCCAGTACAGGCGCGTATCATGGAAACAGGCCGTATGCCAATCCGTGTTATCGCACCAGGACGTGTATTCCGTTCTGACGAAGTAGATGCAACACATTCCCCATCTTTCCATCAGGTAGAGGGACTTGTAGTAGATAAAGGAATCACATTTGCTGACTTAAAGGGAACATTACAGCAGTGGGCAGAGGAATTCTTTGGACCAGATACAAAGGTTAAGTTCCGTCCACATCATTTCCCATTCACAGAGCCAAGTGCAGAGGTAGACGTATCCTGCTTCAAATGTGGTGGAAAAGGATGCCGTATGTGTAAGGGAAGCGGATGGATCGAGATTCTTGGATGTGGAATGGTACACCCTAAGGTATTAAGCGATTGCGGAATCGACCCAGAAGTATATTCAGGATTTGCATTCGGAATCGGTCTTGAGAGAGTTACACTCTTAAAATATGAGATTGATGATATGCGTCTGTTATATGAGAACGATGCCAGATTCCTTAAGCAGTTCTAGAGCGTGTTGAAAAGTTATTTCATCAATCAGCAGAAAGAATTATTCAAATATTTTTTAGTAAGACCGAGAAACCTAATTCGATGAAATGTAAAAAGGTTAACATGATGAGAAACTAGAATTATCTCGGTAAGATAAATTCAAAATATATTTAAGTTTATAGATATAAAAGGAGACAAAAATGAATACACCAATTTCATGGATTAAAGCATATGTTCCAGATTTGGATTGTACTGTACAGGAATATGTAGACAAGATGACTCTGTCTGGTTCCCACGTAGAGAATGCAGTATACCTTGATAAGAATCTGGAGAAAATCGTTGTTGGACGAATTGAAAAAATCGAGAAACATCCAGATGCAGATAAATTAGTTATCTGTCAGGTAAATGTAGGTGACGAGGAAGTACAGATTGTAACAGGCGCATCTAACGTATTTAAGGGAGCTATGGTTCCTGTTGTTTTAGATGGCGGACGTGTTGCGGGCGGACATGACGGAAGCCCAAATCCTGAAAATGGAATTAAGATTAAAAAAGGTAAACTTCGTGGAGTTCCTTCTTACGGTATGATGTGTTCTATTGAAGAATTAGGAAGCACTCGCGATATGTATCCAGAAGCACCAGAAGACGGTATTTACATTTTTGATGAGAGCAAAGATGTAAAACCAGGTGACGATGCAGTAGCAGCATTAGGACTTCGTGATGCAGTCGTAGAATTTGAAATTACTTCTAATCGTGTAGACTGTTTCAGCATGATTGGTATGGCAAGAGAAGCAGCAGCTACATTTGAAAAGCCATTCTATGCTCCAGAAGTAAAAGAAGTTGGAAATAACGAAAAAGCAGAAGACTATATCTCTGTAGAAGTAGAAGCTACTGATTTATGTCCAAGATACACAGCAAGAATCGTAAAGAATATCAAGTTAGCTCCATCGCCAGAATGGATGCAGAGAAGACTTGCAGCTATGGGTATCCGTCCAATCAACAATATCGTAGATATCACAAACTACGTTATGGAAGAGTACGGACAGCCAATGCATGCTTATGACTTAAATAAGATCAGAGGTCATAAAATCGTTGTAAAACGTGCGAATGACGGTGATGTATACACAACACTTGACGGACAGGAAAGAAAGCTTGATAAAGATGTATTAATGATCAACGATGCGGAAGGTCCTGTTGGTATCGCTGGTATCATGGGTGGAGAAAACTCCATGGTTACAGATGATATTCAGACAATGCTTTTTGAGGCAGCTACATTTGATGGAACAAATATCCGTCTTTCTTCTAAGAGAATCGGTCTTAGAACAGATGCTTCCGGTAAGTTTGAAAAAGGTCTTGACCCAGAGAACGCATTAGAAGCGATCAACCGTGCCTGCCAGTTAGTAGAAGAGTTAGGTGCTGGTGAAGTTGTTGGTGGTGTTGTAGATGTATATCCAAATCCAGTAGAAGACGTAAAGATTCCTTTCGAGCCAGCAAAATACAATAAGCTTCTTGGAACAAATGTATCTGAAGAAAAGATGATGGAATACTTTGACCGTCTTGAAATCGGTTACGACAAAGAAACAAATATGTTACTCATCCCATCTTTCCGTCAGGATTTAAGATGTTCTGCAGATATCGCAGAAGAAGTAGCAAGATTCTTTGGATATGATAACATTCCTACCACACTTCCTCACGGCGAGGCAACTGCAGGTAAGAAGTCATTTGCTGCAAGAGTAGAAGATGTTGTTATGAACATCGCTGAGCAGAACGGATTCTGCGGCGGAATGTGCTATTCTTTTGAAAGCCCTAAAGTATTTGACAAGTTACTTCTTGCTGACAACGACCCATTACGTCAGGCAATCGTAATCGCAAACCCACTTGGAGAAGATTACAGTATCATGAGAACGATCGAGTTAAATGGTATTTTAACTTCTTTAGCAGGTAACTATAACCACAGAAATAAAAATGTTCGTCTCTACGAAATCGGTAACGTATATCTTCCAAAGGCTCTGCCATTAACAGAACTTCCAGACGAAAGAAAGCGTTTAACTCTCGGTATGTACGGCGAGTGTGACTTCTTCATGTTAAAAGGTGTTCTTGAGGAAATGTTCTTAAAACTTGGTCTTGACGGCAAAGTTGACTTCGAGCCATCCCAGGAAAAACCTTTCTTACACCCAGGAAGACAGGCACTCATTTATGTAGGCGGAGCTTATGCCGGATTTATCGGACAGGTACATCCAGAAGTATGCGAAAACTACGACATGAAGTGTGAAGCATATGTAGCAGGAATCGACCTTCCAACTGTTACAGAAAAGGCTACTTTCGACAGAAGATACGAAGGCGTAGCAAAATACCCTGCAGTAAACAGAGACTTAAGTCTTGTTATGAAAAAAGATGTTTTCGTAGGAAGCCTTGAAAAAGTAATGAAAGAAAAAGGCGGCAAGTTATTAGAGAGCATCCAGTTATTTGACGTTTACGAAGGTTCTCAGATTGAAGAAGGATATAAATCCGTTGCATTCAGCCTTGTATTCCGTTCCCCAGAACGAAGCTTAGAAGCTGCTGAAATCAACAAGATCGTAGATAAGATTCTTAAAGAACTTGAAAAAATGGGAGTTGAATTAAGAGCATGATGAAAACAAGTGATTTTAATTTTGATCTTCCACAGGAACTGATTGCCCAGGACCCGCTAGAAGACCGTTCCTCATCAAGATTGATGGTGCTTAACAAGGAAAGCGGTGAGATAGCTCACCGTATTTTCCATGACATTACAGAGTATCTTCATCCGGGAGATTGTCTGGTTATCAACGACACAAAAGTTATCCCAGCCCGTCTTATCGGAACAAAAGAAGATACCGGAGCCCACATTGAAATTCTGTTATTAAAAAGAAAAGAAAATGATGTCTGGGAAACACTTGTAAAACCGGGCAAGAAATGCCGTCCAGGTGCAAGAGTAGTCTTTGGAAATGGAGAACTGAAAGCTGAAATCGTTGATGTATTAGAAGATGGAAACCGTCTTGTACATTTTGAATATGAAGGAATCTTTGAGGAAGTATTAGACCGCCTCGGTCAGATGCCTCTGCCTCCATATATCACACATAAATTAAAAGACAAAAACCGTTACCAGACTGTTTATGCAAAGAATGACGGTTCTGCGGCAGCTCCGACAGCCGGTCTTCATTTCACGAAAGAATTGATGAAGCAGGTCGAAGAAAAAGGAGTAAAGATTGCGCATGTAACTTTGCATGTCGGTCTTGGTACTTTTCGTCCGGTAAAAGTTGACGATGTAGAAAGTCATCATATGCATTCTGAATTTTATATGGTAGAAGAAGATCAGGCAAAACTGATCAACGATACCAAAAAGAACGGCGGAAGAGTAATTTCCGTAGGAACGACAAGCTGCCGTACACTGGAATCCGCAACTGATGAAAATGGTATTCTCCATGCTGGAAGTGGATGGACAGAAATTTTTATTTATCCGGGTTACAGGTTTAAAATGATCGATGGACTGATCACAAATTTCCATCTTCCGGAATCTACACTGCTTATGTTGGTTTCTGCACTTGCAGGAAAAGAATATATCATGGCAGCTTACGAAGAAGCAGTAAAAGAACGTTACCGCTTTTTCTCCTTTGGGGATGCCATGCTGATCCTCTAAAAACAGGACTACCCTTTTTTACTTCAATTTGCTATAATAGGCATATTGAGGAGAAAAAGGGTTTTTTTATATCTGAAATCTGATCAAAAGAATATACCATCAAAGGAGAAGGACATATGGATACACCAATTATCGCACAGTATTATAGAGAGACCGAACCGAAAAAACGTAAACAACTTCTGGATCAGGCCATTGCATTCGGAGAGGATCAGGAAGCAAATGAAATCCGCCGTGAAATCTATGAGGCACGGTACAAAAATACCACAAATGATGGCGGCATTGCTGACGGTTATCTGAAATTCTGGATGGCTCTTGAGTTTAACCGCAATGCCGGTCACAAAATATTTGGTCCGGGAAAAGCACAGAAGGAAATCCTGAAAGAACTCGATGATGTCAAATTTCGCGAAATTCGTGCCAAAAGTCCGCTTCACGAAGAGCTTCTTTACAGAGAGTGCAAGCATCTCGTGAAATTTTACATGACTCTCTGTGCGCAGGACAAAAACTACAACAGTATTCTTTGTGGGCTTATCACTATTAAAAAAGAAAGTTCCGAA
>ERZ857982.2972-NODE-2972-length-12190-cov-2.920643_pt1 | contig 12190 bp, 7 predicted proteins | sample MGYA00519955_ERZ857982 | MGnify/ENA primary metagenome ERZ857982 (study PRJEB31778, sample SAMEA3449416) | human gut metagenome | biome: human gut; feature: human-associated habitat; material: faeces | place: United Kingdom | collected 2010/2012 ... | reverse complement strand
TCATGAAAAAGGGCGTGGGAATATATGTTTTGTGCAACTTTTATTTTTCAAACACGCTCTAGGCCGTTGCAAAAATGCACTGACCATGGTTATGCTATCACCTGCTATCAAGGGAGGGATTTGTAGATTGCTGTTTTGGACTATGATTAAATTCAATTCATCTAAAAATCATCCAAAGACAGCTTCCGAATTAAATGGTAAATTAATAGTTATTTCCGAAGAAATATTCATATGGATTTATATATCCATTGCCATTGTCATTTCCAAAATTTCCATTGCCATAACCATAGTCTCCGGAATTTCCATTGCTATTACCAGAGTTGCCATTGCTGTTTCCATTATTATTTCCATTATTGGAGTTATTATTGGAATCATTGCTGGAATCGCTGGAGTTATCTGTTGTTACATCACTGAAATCACTCTTTTTACCAAGAGTTACTGTAACGGTCTTTTCCTCGTATGTTCCGCTCTGGTTTGCTCTCTTAAATGTGATTTTTACTTTTGTATTAGCTTTTTTCAGTGCCAGTTTTTCTTTTAAGCCGGACATTGTAGATACGTTGTTACCCTCAAACTTGGTAATGACATCGCCTGCAGAGATTCCTGCTTTTTCTGCTGGTGATCCGCTGACTACCTGTGATACATAGATTCCGCTAGGGATTCCAAGTGCGCTGGAATAAGATTCATTAATGTCACGGCCTACGACTCCAAGGAATGCAGCATCTTTTGTGCTTACGCTGCTGGCATTCATTAAATCTGTTAAGATAGTTTTAGCTGTAGTGATAGGAATCGCATATCCCATACCTTCTACGGATGTATCTTCTAACTTCGCATTGTTGATACCTACAACCTGACCATCCATATTAATAAGTACACCACCACTGTTACCAGGGTTGATTGCGGCATCTGTCTGAAGAAGGTTCATTGTTCCATCTGTTAAAGATACTTCTCTGTTCTTTGCACTGACTACACCTGTTGTAACAGACTGGCCATATCCCAATGCATTACCGATTGCTACAACTTCTTCTCCTACTTTTAAATCATCAGAACTTCCGAGTGTTGCAACTTTAATCTTTGATGCTGTAGAGTCTTTGATATCCTTTATCTTTACAGAAATAACTGCAAGGTCTGCACTGGAGTCTGTTCCGACTACTGTTGCTTTGGCTGTTGTATCGTCTGCAAATCCTACGGTGAGGGAAGTGGCATCAGATACAACATGATTATTGGTTGCGATCATAAGATTATCTTTTGTCTTTGCAACGATAAATCCTGAACCTGCTCCTTCTGATTCCTGTGTACCAAAGCCATAATAATTGGAAGACTGAATTGTGCTTGTAATAGATACAACAGATGGCATCACTTCATTAACTACACTTGCTACATTACTGCTGGAGCTGCTTGAGCCGCTTGATGATGTCTCGCTCTTTGCACTTGTTGTTCCCGATGTTGTTTCAATTCGATCTGCTGTAGAAGGATATAATTTATCTTTTGCTACGGACACTCCTACAAAGCAGGCTCCCGCTACAAGACCAAATACTGCTGCGGATGCAACTAACTTGGCAGCTTTCTTACCCATTCCGTTCTTATTATTTTTACTGCCATTCTTTCTCTGTCTGCGTCTCTTATCAGGTTCCGGCGGGATATTCCCATAATAATTTTCATTATTATAAGTACTCTCATCTCTCCATCCGTGGCTGCTATAAGAATTATTATAAGTATCGTTGGAATTATTTCCATTGTCATACTGATAGGAACTGCCACCTGTACCTTGTTCTCTGTAAGAATATCTATGACTCTCTGTATTCTCCTGTGTTACCGATTCCTCAATCGGTGTTACATCTATAGCTACTTGCTGACTGTTGTTTTCCTGGTTATTTATCCTGTTGTTCTCTAAATTCTCATTATGGAATCCATTTTCAAATTCGTTCATAATGTTATCCCCTTTCCTAAGTTTGTAACCTTATCTTAGCAACGATGTGTGATAAATTTGTGTTGTATTTATGGCAAATTTATGGATTTCTACTGATTTTGCAGCTTTTTCACACTTTTTTCGTAAAAGCAGGAAAAGAAATAACCTTGTGGAATGCCCTGTTCTATTGTATAATAAGTTAGAAAATTATCCCAGTAAGAGGTATATTACGCCCTTTTTTCCATATATATATCCCTTTTGGGTGATGGAGGTACACTTTTATGATTAAAGAGAATCAAAAATATCTTAACCGGTTCCACGTCGTTCTTGATGCACTGGTTATTTATTGTTCCTTTTGTCTTAGTTACTATATTCGATATATATGCCCTCTTTTTAAAGACATTTTCCCTCGTTTTGGTTACTGGCGGCAGTTGTGGCAATATCAGGGTATACTTCTTGTTCTGATTCCTGTATACCTTATTTTATATGCAAAGTTTAATTTATATAAACCAAAAAGATTTCAAAATAGGACTTCAGAGTATGCGAATCTCATTAAGGCGAATTCCATTGGAATGGTTTTCTTCTTTATATATATAATCTTTATGAAGATTCCCCATGTTTCACGAAGTCTTCAGTTAATGTTCTATGTTCTTTCCATGCTTCTTACCATTGCTGAAAGGGCGGCAATCCGTTATGCATTAGAAAGAACTCGCAGAAAGGGATTTAATCTTAAACATGTTGTTGTTATTGGTTTCAGTGCAGCAGCCGAAGCCTACATCGACCGTATTAAGTCAAACCCACAGTGGGGCTACACCATTCACGGTATTTTCGATGATAATCTCAAGACTGACTTTTCTTACCGCAATACTTTTTGCATTGGTAAGTTAAAGGATGTAGAAAAGTTTCTTCAGAACACTTCTATGGATGAGGTGGCAATCGCACTCAGCCTGAAAGAGTATTATAAACTGGGAGATATGGTTGCTATCTGCGAAAAGTCTGGTGTGCATACAAAGTTTGTTCCAGATTATTATAAATTTATTTCTACTAACCCAGTTACTGAGGATTTGAACGGACTTCCGGTTATCAACATCCGTAATGTTCCGCTTACAAATACTGTAAACAAATGTATCAAACGTCTTGTGGACATTATTGGTTCTATCGTTTGTATCATTCTCTTTTCACCGATTATGGCTGTTGTTGCTGTTCTCGTTAAAAAGAGTTCCCCAGGACCAATTATTTTCTGTCAGGAACGAGTCGGTCTTCATAATAAACCTTTTAAAATGTACAAGTTCCGATCGATGGGAGTACAGTCTGCCTCTAAGGAACAAAAGGCCTGGACAGTACACAACGATCCCCGGGTCACTCCCGTGGGAAGAATTATCCGTAAGACCAGTCTTGACGAACTGCCACAGTTATTTAATGTATTAAAGGGTGATATGAGTCTCATTGGTCCACGGCCAGAACGACCTCTTTTCGTTGAGAAATTTAAAGAGGAGATTCCTCGTTATATGATAAAGCATCAGGTACGTCCCGGTATGACAGGATGGGCACAAGTTTGCGGCTTCCGTGGAGACACATCCATTGAGGGACGAATTGAACATGACATTTTTTATATTGAAAACTGGACATTATCTTTTGATATTAAGATTCTATTTCTTACTGTATTTAAAGGATTTGTCAATAAAAATGCTTACTAACACAGATTTTTTAACTAATGAATGTACTCTCCGAAACATTCCATAAACCTATTAAATTTCCAGAAGTACCTATGACAGAATGGAGGCATATTTTATGAAATATGGTTCAATATATAGTAAAGATAACATTGAAAACAAATATAACTATTCCAGCACAGGCGGCAGACGAAGTTCTCAGAATAATTTCAAAACTTCTCACGACCATCATACACATTCCACATTGAATACTGATGGCCTGCTTCGAAGTTCTTCCGGTACAGGATATCATTCCTCTGGTTCTTCCATAAAAAGTTCCGGCAAACCATCAACAAAGAAGTCCTCTTCCCAGAACAAGCCTGATACAAAGTCTCAAAAGCGGCAGACTTCTGGCGGACGAGCTTTAACTTATCATGAACGTAAAAAAAAGAAAAAACGGGGATGTTTTCCTTTCCTTCTTTTAATCATTCTTTTAATTGCCGGGGCGGTTTTTGCATTCCGTTTCTCATTAAAAGGTGCATTTTCCAAAATAGAAAAATATCCTTTAGATAAAACAAGTGTAACTGTAAATGATATGGATGCTAATATAAAAGATTATCAAAATATTGCTCTTTTTGGCGTTGATAGTCAGGATAATAAAATTAAAGATAAAGGTTCCCGTACCGACTGTATCATCATTGCCAGCATCAATAAATCAACCAAAAAGGTAAAATTGATGTCTATTTACCGTGATACCTATGTAAGTATTGATGGCGAATACGATAAGATTAATGCAGCATATTCTTATGGCGGACCAGAACTTGCCCTTCGCACAATTAACCGTAACCTGGATTTAAATATCACAGATTTCGCCACGGTTAACTTTAAAGCATTAGCCGATGCTGTTGATGTGCTTGGAGGTATTCCATTGACCATTAATTCTGAAAAAGAATTACAGAATTTAAATGATTATATTGGTAATATGAATCATATTAATGGTGGAAATTCTCCGAAGTTTGAAAAAACCGGAACTTATACCTTCGATGGTAATCAGGCTGTTGCCTACTCTCGTATCCGCTACATGGAAGGCGGAGATCACGCAAGAGCTAACCATCAGCGACTTGTTCTTGAAGGTATTATGAATACAGCAAAAAAACAGCCGCTAAAACTTGGAAAGCTAATCAGTACTGTTCTTCCACAGTGTAAAACAAGCCTCTCTAATGACGATCTCACAAAGCTGACTCTTTCCATGGCACGTTGTAAGATAGAAGATTCGCAGGCTTATCCTTTTAAATCTGAAGATGAACGATATAACGGCATCTATTACGGTTTTCCAATTACAGCCCAGACAAATGTAAAAAAAGCACACGAATATCTCTTTGGTACGAAAGATTATAAACCAACAGAAGAGCTTCAGAAGATCAGTGCGAAGATTAAGGTTGTAACGGATTATATTGGGATTACGGAATAGCGCCATATAATACCCTATATCTGTGGCCTCGGAGCAAGGTTTGGATGCAAGCGCATAAGCGAGCATTCAAACCGCCGCGACTAAAGTCACAGATATAGGATATCTTCTCTTTGGTGTTTCGTCTATTTGCTTACGGCAAATCACTATTCTTCGTAATAATTAAACTTCGGTGTTGCCTGTATCTGACAGGATGCTTTCATTGTTCTTCTATTTTTATGAAGTTGTACGTTAATAAGAAGCATTTCACCGTTTTCTACCATTTCCTGAATATCATCTTCTGTTAATTCTTCATAATCCTCTGTTATCATATCTGCATATTTGAGTTCAAGATATACATCACACATATTTCCTAATGATTTGTGATATTCGATTTCATCTGGGTCAAGCTCATTTTCACTTTCTGCTGGTGCATATCCGTAGGACATAATAATCGGAATTCCCAGTTCTTTTGCAAGTTTACGGATTCCATCCATGAGCGGTTTCATATCCTCAGAATCTTCTACTGAGAGTATATTTTCAATATTATCAATAAATACCACTGGCTTATGTGCTCCCTCTGTTACGATGGAACGAATAAGTTCTGCTAATATATCTCCTGCGGAGGCATCTTCCATATTTTCTACATATTCAGACACTGCTTCCTGATCAAGTACAAAAAGATGTTCACTGATTCGTCCTCTGTACCAATTCAATTCATCTTTTAAAGAACGAATATCTGCGCCTTTTTCTCCTGTCATGATTGCCATAGAGGATACTGCTTTTTCTTCATCTTTTTTATTCATTTCATAGCTGAGACGAGAGATGGTATCTACCATAAGGTCATAGCGGGTAAGCTCTGTTGAAATATAAAGTACATCTACACCGCTTTCTGCTGCCCGGTCGGCTATCTGCTGCATAAATCCGTTCTTTAAATACTGAGGTGTAGCATCTACAAAGTAACTTCCTTTATGAAGGCCATAGCGGAGCATTGCATCTAAACGTTTGAATCCTGTGCTTAACTTTCTGTTTTCCTGTGTATCTACAATATACTCTTCAAATTTATCCATAAAGCTTGCAGAGTTTTTGAGAACAAATGGATTGCGGACACTTACCTGGAATTCTTTTTCTTCGACATTCTTTCCTGTTAGAACTACTGCGCTAAATTCTCTTTCTTCTTTTTCTGGAGCTGTTTTTTCCTTACGTTTTACAATATTCTTGTGTTTTCTGGAATGTGATGTTCTCTCACTGTGCGCAGACTTCTTCGTCTGTGAAGATGTCCTCTCTGCCTTTTCCGGTCTTGTTTTTTCTACCTGAATTGTGTCTTCTGATTCAGAAATGTATTCTGCTTCCTTGTATTCTGCTTCTTTCTCTGTTTTCTTAGAAACGCCCTTATTTGCTATCTCTTTTTCCTCTGTCTCAGAGCACTCCCTATTTGCTGTCTCTTTCTCTTCTGTCTCAGAGTATTCCTTATTTGCTGCTTCTTCCTGAGCTGCCTCTGAGGTCTCTCCCTCTTCTTCCTCAGAGTTTTCCTCTTCACTGCTTATTTCTTCCTCAGAAGCTTCTTTTAAAATACTTTCTGGCTGTTCTGATACATCTTCGGCACCTTCCGTCTTATCAGATTCGTCCTCCGTTTTTTCTGCAGAGTTTTCTTCTAAATCCTCCTCAAAAACTGCCTCTTTTTCTGTTTCTTCAGATTTGTCCTGACTGCTTTCTTCTAAAGGTTCTTCTAAATCTTCCTCAATAAAGTCTTCATCCATAGCAAGTTCTAATTCTCGCTCGAGGTCATCTTCATCTAAATCTTCTAAATCTTCAAGAGCATCTTCTTCTGTATCTAACGCGGATACCGCTGCCTTTTTCTTCTTGCCATTTTCCTGTTCTTCAAGCCATGCATCAAGTGCTACTTCTGAACCAGCAAGTTCCAGTAAGAGCATTCTTTTTGCACGCTCATAGACTTCACCCTCCAGGCCAAGAGATGCCAGATTATCCAAAGCTTCATCTATCTCTGCCTGTGTGTGGTCTCCAAGAACTAATTCGCCCGGATCAACATATTCAAATTCTTCCGCTTCTTTTTCTGAAACTTCAGAATACTCAGGCTGTTCTTGTACTTCTTCTGCTGTCGGCGCAGGGGTTATCTCAGAACTTTCTTCTGTTGCTGTCTGTTCCCCGGCTGTTGATGCACTCTCTTCCATCGGCTGTTCTGTTGCTTCTTCCACTTTCGGAATTTCTTCTGATTTCTTCTCTTCCTCTGCTTTCCCGGCTTTCTGTGCCGCTTTTAACTGCTCTGCTGCCAATGCTTCTTCTGCTGCCTTAAGCTGTGCCTTTAATTCTTCAATGGAAGGACTTTGACTTTCTTCGGACTCCTAAATCTAATTCATCAAAGTTTAAATCATCCTCGCTCAGTTCTTCCTCTGTCTCCGATATTGGTTCAGCCTTCTTCTGTACTGCGTTTTCTTGTGCCTCTTTTGCAAGTTCTACTGCTGACTTTGTTTCTCTGGCTTCCTGTGGCTCTGGCTTAGCTGCCTGCTGTGCTGCCCTGGCAAGTTCTACCGCTGACATTGGCTGGCTCTGTGATTCTGACTGTGAACTTTCCACTGCTGGTTCCCTCGTTCCTGCCATTCCACTTCCAACAGCACTGCCTGCACTTTCGCCTTCAAATGCCATCGGTGCCGTTTCAGCTGTAGTACCTGTTTCCGTCTGCGCCAAAGTTTCTTGTTTTTCTTCTGAGTCAGAAGACGTATTTCTGGAAATAACTTCTCCGATCAAAGATTCCATATCTTCCTGCGTCACAGCTCCGCCAGTCTGACTCATTAGATTTTTCAAGTTTTCGAAAATCGTCTCGTTAATTAATCCTAAGTCTGCATTGGCATCTTCAGCCAGAATCATCTCTGCATTTTCCTGTACTACTTCCTGACTAATCATACGAAGCATATCATCTGAAAATGTCGGCATTCCCTGTGATTGGCTGGTTTGCTGTGCTGTTGTTCCATCTCCCTGTCCGGCAGACTCCTGACTATTCTGCTCTCCTGCTGTCTGATCTGGTGCGATTCCAGACTGTTCCAGAATCTCATCTGGTAACTCATCACTGATATCTTCTGGAGCCACTCCCGCTTCAATCTGTTTTTCCCGATAAAGTTCTTTCTCTATCTCTAATTTTTCCTCTGGTGATAAATCTTCATAATCTTCAAAAGAAACGAGTTCATCACTGTTCTTTTCCATATAATTTAAAATTTCCTGCTGATGAAGTGCAAATTCCATCGGATCTTTTCCGCGCTTTCTTGCCTCTTCCATAAGACGTTCTGCTCTCTTTTCTGCCTCAAGCTTCATCTGATCCTCTTCTTTGGCCTTCGCGATTGCTTCTGCGGCTAACTGAGAAGCTGATTTGGTTTCTGGCATCTTCATCTCTTTAGGTTCATATTCCTCTTTCTGATGTGCTTCCTCATCCTTATCCACAGCTGACTGTGCAAGTTCCCAGGCTGAAACTGGCCTTCTTCTCTGCTCTTCTAATGCTCTCTCTTCTGCCTTGTTGGCCTCATCTTCTGCAAGCATTTCCGTCGCTGTCTTTTCCCTTCCATATCGAATCTGAGAACGGTCAAATGGATATTCTACCTTAGGATCATTTAATCCCATCATCTGCATAAAATTATTATAGATCAAATCATTAAGATTCGCCGCTTCCTGATGATTTACATCGTCTTGTCCAAACATATCGTAAGAACTGCCATTACCATAATCTTCGGACGCACCACTGTCTGTGGATGCCATATTTCCATATCCATCTGCAGTTTCTGACTGTTGCTGAATATTCGCATTTTCATTCTCCATTACCTGTGCAAAAGGATTCTCCTCATGTGACTCACTCTGCATCTGTGAACTATTCTGCTGTGGAGTCATTTCCTGTTGTGACTGTGGGGCTGCTGTCTCTCTTCTTCTGCCACCATTTCTTAACCGTTCCTCTATCATATTCACTGCAGAAGCTGCCTGCTCGGAATCATCCATCTCCTCAAATGTCTTCGGTGGGAAAATATCTGGTGCCAGAGATTCTGCCAGCTTCTGAATCGTATCAGAAAGTTCCTGCTGTTCCTCTGGTTCTTCTGGTCTCCCGGTAATATTCAGCGCCATATCAATAATATCATTAATATCAAATGGTCTTTCTTCGCTTCCTTCTGTTGCAGTGTGCTGTGCTCTCACCACATCCAACAACGCTTTCATCATATCTTCCATTATAGATTAACCTCCGTTACATGTTCTGTCTGCCTGTTTAGCTTCTCATTTTCAATAAAGATATTCTAACACCTTTATGCAATTATTACAAACAAGTATTGCATTATTACACATTTTCCATCACTTTCTTTCAATTCATATAAATAATTGTCATATACATTGATTTTTTTAACTAATTCTGCGATACTAGATATAGAATATTATAGATACTTGATTGATTATTGCATGAAAGGAGTACATTTTGAAAACTTATATTGATTTACATATTCATTCTACTGCTTCTGATGGTACATTTTCCCCAACAGAAATTATAAATGATGCCCTAAAACTTGCTGGTGATAAAAATCCTGTTGTAATTGCTCTTACCGATCACGATACAGTTGCTGGCACAGAAGAATTTCAGAAAGCTGCTGCCAAACATAAAGAACGACTTACTGCCATCTCTGGTGTAGAGATTTCTACAGACTATCACGGAGTAGAAATTCATGTTCTTGGCTATAACATCGACACAAAAAATAAGGCTCTCTTAGAACGCCTTGCCGTTTGTCGTGAAAGCCGTGACGGACGTAATGCAAAAATTATTGAGAAACTTCAGGAACAGGGCTTTAAGATTTCCATGGACGAAATCAAACCAGATAAGCCAGGCGAAACAATCGCCCGCCCACATATCGCAAAGCTTCTTATGAAAAAGAAATATGTTTCTTCTGTTCAAGAAGCATTTGATAAATATCTTGCAGAGGGAAGATGCTGCTATGTGGAACGTATCATGCCTACTCCGCAGGAAGCAATCGAACTAATCAAAAACAGTGGCGGTGTCCCTGTTCTTGCACACCTTATGTTCTATAAAAAGTTAGATTCCGCCAAAAAAGAAACTCTGGTCCGCGAATTAAAAGAAGCCGGCCTTGTTGGAATTGAAGCTTACTATAACACTTACACTCCTGTTGAACAGGAATATGTTGCTGGTCTTGCCAAACAGTGGGGTCTTCTTAAAACAGGCGGAACAGACTTCCACGGTCAGAACAAACCACATATTTCCTTATTTAAAGGACAGGGAGAAATGGAAGTACCAGAAAGTATTCTCCCAGAATTTTTGGCTAGTTTAATTCGTTAAGAGACAGACGCCCCGGAAGAGAAACGCTATCCTATATTTGTGACTCTATCACTGCGGGTTGAATGTTCGCTTACTGGCTCCCATTCAATCCTTGCTCTAAGGCCACAAATATAGGATAGCGTTTCTCTTCCGGGGCTGTCTTTGGCTGTTTTTAGTTGAATTAAAATAGTGGTTGGAGAGATTCGGGGATGGAAACAAAGGGCTTTGGCTGGCTTTTGTTTGAATTAAATAGTAAATCCATCTCCTTGACTTCTGGTAGCAGGATTTGTTATATTAGTCAGATAGTAAATTATCAATGACCATTAATACTATGAGAGAGGAGATTTTTCATGAAAATAACAAATAAACTCTGTCTTTCTGTCGCTTCAGCCCTTTTATTCTTCGGGCTTTGCACTTATCCGGCAGTTTCTCTGAATGCAAGTCAGACAACGGTCAAAAGCCAGAGCACAACCAGTTCAACCGAAGCCGTCTCACTGAAAGCACCTTATTTTACTGTTACACCAGGATATAAAAGTGCACAAATCACATGGAAAGCCGTCACTGGAGCTAATAAATATAAACTCTTTTGTTCCGATGGACGTTCTGTTAAGTTTAAAAAAGCCGGAACTTATACATTTAATCAGTTAAATGAAGGCCAGACCTACACATTTACTGTAAAAGCATTCGCTCCTAACGCAAAAACGGTTTCCAGAAAGCTCTCTGCTACGATTCCCGTAACCATTTCACAGAATGTAACTGGATTATCTGTCTACGCAAGCAATAGCCGTCTCAACTTAAAATGGAACACACTTTATAACGCAAGCGGTTACAGTGTATATATAAAAAAAGGCAGCAGTTACACTCTTTTAGCAAACACCACCCGCTCCACTTATCAGACTTCCATTGCAAGCGGCGCTTCAAGTATTACTTTTATGGTAAAACCTTACACAACGATTAATGGAAAGAATTATACTTCTTCAACAGGAGCTACTGTAAGCTGTACCCCTAACACTTTACTTTCACCATTAAAAACAATAAGAACGATGACTTACTTCTGCAAGACAACCAAGAGAGTTTCTCTTTACCGTTCCTGGACTTCTAAAAAAGTTGTTAAAACATTAAGCAGCGGTGTAACCGTTGATTTAATCGGACGTAATACCAAATATAAGAGAAGCGAGATTCTCTATAAAGGAAAGACCTACTACCTCACTACAGGAAGTCTTCGCGCTTTCAAATGCAACTACACAACATCCAAATATTCTACTGCTCAAAAACTTGCTTATGTTAAAAAGTATTCCAGCAAAACCAGCTATTTAATCTGGGTCAGTCATTATACACAGGAAGTCAGCATTTTTCAGGGTCGAAAGAACAATTGGAAATTAATCAAATCGTTCCCTTGCGCCTCCGGAAACTATAATACCCGTTCTCCCCATGGAACTTTCCGCATTGGTCAGAAGGAAAATGGCTGGTATTATGTTAATACTTATGAAGAATACATAACTCATTATTGTGGAAGAAACTCTTTCCACACCAGAGTACACCGTTACCCATCCGGCAGTAGCCAGAATCATCATAAATTTCCAATTGCAAGCACGGTGTATGCAGATGCTACAATTGGTAAACCAGCATCTAATGGATGTGTGCGTCTGATGGACTCCGATGCATATTATATTTGGAAATATATGCCAACAAATACTACGGTAATTTCTTATTAAGCTCTGGGTTGCCGCAGGCAGGGGAGACGCTCCCAACGAGAGAAGCCATCCTATATTTGTGACTCTATCACTGCGGGTTGAATGTTCGCTTACATACTCGCATTCAATCCTTGCTCTAAGGCCACAAATATAGGATGGCTTCTCTCGTTGGGAGCT
>ERZ857982.2952-NODE-2952-length-12251-cov-4.933913_pt1 | contig 12251 bp, 7 predicted proteins | sample MGYA00519955_ERZ857982 | MGnify/ENA primary metagenome ERZ857982 (study PRJEB31778, sample SAMEA3449416) | human gut metagenome | biome: human gut; feature: human-associated habitat; material: faeces | place: United Kingdom | collected 2010/2012 ... | reverse complement strand
TAATCCGGCACTGGATATATTCCTGTGCAGTTTTTCCGGTTTCCTTCTTTATCAGGTCCCCGAAATAATTAGGAGAGAGGCATGCCTTGTCTGCAAAGTATTTCACGGATGGCAGTCCTTCGGTCATTGCCACCTGATTTTGGAAATATTCGTCCAGTAATTGCTCGAATTTAACGACTATATCTTTATTCGCCTGATTGCGTGTAATGAACTGCCGTTCGTAGAAACGCATACAGTAATCCAATAGCAGTTCGATATTCCGTACGATAAGTTGCTTGCTATGCTTGTCGATAGTATGCTCCAGTTCGAGCCGGATTTTATGTATGCAATCGGTTACGATTTCTCTTTCCTGATCTGAAAGATGCAATGCCTCATTTACCTCGTAAGAGAAAAAAGTATAGTTTTTGATATTCTGTCCTAATGAAGTTCCACGGATTAAATCGGGGTGGAATAAAACCCCAATCGACTTGGTACGGGGAGCCGTTCGGTTACGGTTGTCTATTCCGCTCACTTGTCCCGGTGCCATACAGACAACCGTTCCTTCCTGATAATCGTAATTCTTACGTCCGTATGTGAGATCCCCGCATTTGGCATCTTTCAGGAACAGACAATAGAATCCGATGTTCATACGGATATACTCAACCGACTTGGTAGCTTTTGAGAAGTCGATTACATTAACTAAAGGGTGCAATGTCTCCAGTCCAAACAACTGGTCATACTGATCGACGGTTTCAATTTTTGTTATTTCATCCATATGCTTTGTTATTAATCTGATACAAAGATAAAACATTTGGAGGTATCTTTTTTATTTCATACCTCAAATCAGTAATAAGGGTACAAGAATCAGTAATCTGTATACTACATAAACTTGCGGGCGGAAAAATAAATGGCAATGATTGCTGGAAGTAAGTCATGGAATTGATATATTTGCTCCGGAGAATATAAAAAACAGGTTTTATGAAAGCATTATTCATTGGAGGAACGGGTACTATCAGTACAGATGTAGTTGCATTGGCGCAACAGAGAGGGTGGGAGATTACTCTCCTTAACCGCGGCTCAAAAAAAATGCCGGAAGGAATTCACAGTATCATTGCGGATATTAATGATGAAGAAGCTGTGGCAAAAGCCATCGCACTTGAACACTACGATGTGGTTGCACAATTCATCGGTTATACGGCAGAAGACGTAAAGCGTGATATCCGCCTGTTTCAGAACAAAACTCGGCAATACATCTTTATCAGCAGTGCCTCTGCCTATCAAAAGCCATTGACCGATTATCGCATTACCGAAAGCACCCCTCTGGTCAATCCCTACTGGCAGTATTCCAAAAACAAGATAGAAGCGGAAGAGGTATTGATGTCAGCCTACCGGACAAGTGGTTTTCCGGTGACCATCGTTCGTCCCAGCCATACCTATAACGGAACCAAACCTCCCGTAGCCGTACATGGAGATAAGGGAAACTGGCAGATTCTCAAACGGATTCTTGACGGCAAACCTGTCATTATTCCCGGTGATGGCTCCTCTTTGTGGACACTGACTCACTCCAAAGATTTTGCCAAAGGCTATGTCGGACTGATGGCGAATCCACATGCTATTGGTAACGCTTTTCATATCACTACCGATGAAAGTATGACTTGGAATCAGATTTACCAGACAATCGCCGATGCGTTAGACAAACCTCTGAACGCATTGCACGTGGCATCCGATTTCCTTGCCAAACATAGCGATCATTATGATTTCAGGGGGGAACTCTTAGGAGATAAAGCAGCTACGGTTGTTTTCGATAATTCGAAGATAAAGCGGCTCGTCCCGGATTTTATATGCCATATCTCCATGGCGGACGGATTGCGGCAAGCTGTACATTATATGCTTTCTCATCCGGAAACTCAAACACCCGATCCGGAATTTGATTCGTGGTGTGACCGTATAGCCGATGCAATCAGTGCGGCAGATAAAGCCTTCTGATTTTCCTGATTTTAATAACTACCTGCCACTAATTAATTGCTATTTTTTAGGCACGGATTACACGGATTAACGCGGTTATTTTTCAGCAATGATAACCCTAAAGACTGTGACATACGTGCAATCCGTGCCTAATTATTATTTAATAAGGAGTATTTCTTCCTTGCTGCACCTCAATTCGTATTCCGAAATTACCATTAGCAGATTTCAGTTCAAACGCTCCCCGGAAATTATTCCTTTCCCAAGGCATAGCACTGCGGTTAGGCACCCGCCAGCCATCCTTGTTGTAATCTCCGTAAGTATTGATTCTCATTCCGTTTTTCAGTTTGAAAGATCCCATCTGCATAAACTGTGGAGAAGAAGACAATCCCCAACCATATCCGTATCCAAAACCAGAAAACCCGGAGTAAGAAGACGAAGAAAAAGAGTCGGTGAATCCTTGAGAATAGGTAATATCCGTGTTTAAACGAAAGAGCTGATTATAATCTTTCGTCATATTAGGCATATCTAAATTAAATTGGGGAAGTTCGGGAGTTGCTACGTTCATTAACCCCATATCCAGCAGAAAACCACCAAACTCTTTGATATTGGTAGATGGAGCACGACGAATACTATCGGAAGGAATTTCCGACTGTGCGGATGCAAAACCGACCGATAATATCAGCGAAAGAAATAGAATCAGTTTTTTCATCTTCGTAAAGGTTGATTTACCACAAAGATAGATAATTTCCACCTGACTATCCGCTTCCGTTATGTTTTCTTAGAAAAAAACTTATCTTTTCAATTTAATCACCGGATAAACGACAGGAGCCGTCTCCCATTTCCTTTTCATCGGGTTGTATGAACGTTCCATACCTCCATGGAGTTCGATATAATCGTTGAACTTGATTTCAAGAATCATGCCATAACCGCTTTGCGGATAGATAGGAGTGAGATACCCCTGCGAAGCATTTCGTTCGCCATTCACAGAATATTCGCCGAAAGCCCGTATACGCAGAAAATTATTAATCCGGTAAGCGGCCGAACCGCTAAAACCAAAATCATTTCTGGCACCATGTTGGAAAGAAGGCATTGTATACTTGGCACTGAACAGCCCACCTGAAAGCTCCCATCGTTCATTAGGGGCATACGTATAAATGGCACCTACCTGAATATGCGTCCCCATGGTAGGATACGTATTATGCAAACTATACGTACTTAAATAGCTGTTAGCATTGATCCCGAAAATATCCGACCGATTATAATCACGGCTGAAAGGATCGAAAGAAGTGCCCAGTCTGGGAGTAGGCCAGGGAGTATCCATAAATTCGGGAGGAGATATATGAAGCGTCATGCTATCCGTTTGAATGGTTGGCTTCCTGTCGTTCGGCGTTATATTCATATCGGGTAAGATGAAGCCCTCCTTATCCATATTTAATGGCTGCTTTTGCTCCGGTGGCAGAAGAACCGCACGGCCGATGCTATCCTTTTTCACTTCCACCTGTTGCGCAAATGCGGTACAGGTACAAAGTAAAAACATAAATCCTGTGAACTGTCTTTTATTCATGGCACTTTGCAGTGTTAAAGAGTTTAGTTGACAATCAGTTTATAGCCGATTCCCCGTACATTGACAATACGTATCTGTTCATCTTGCGAGAGCTTATGCCGCAATTTGGTAATGAACACATGCAAGCTTCGGGAATTGAAAAAACTGTCGTCTCCCCAAAGTTCGAGCAAGACATCCTGCGTGTTGACCACCTGATTCCGGTTCTCGCAAAGCCGTTTCAAGATTTCCGATTCACGATGAGAGAGTTCCTGTCTCGTTCCTGCGTGTAATAAAGTTTGTGCAACAGGATCAAACAGATAACTTCCTATCTCAAAATGATTGGCAACCTTATTCTCTGTGAAGAGAAAAGCCTTTCCCATTAGTGCTTTGATTCGGATAATCAGCTCTTGTATACCGAAAGGCTTTTTCAGATAATCATTTGCTCCGAGTTCAAAGCCCTCCACCACATCATTGATGGCCGAACGGGCAGTCAGGAATAAGACAGGAGTCTGTTTATCCGTCTGGCGGATGCGACGCACCATTTCAAAGCCATCCATTTTCGGCATCATCACATCGGCTACAAGTACATCCGGATGAAGTTCGAAGAAAAGGCTTAGCCCTTCCTCGCCGTCATTCGCCGTATGAATGATAAAATCATTTTCTTCAAGTGTATCCTTGATAATCATGGCGAGTGTCTGTTCGTCTTCTACCAGTAATACGGTAATTTTGTTTTTACTCATGATTTTATGGGTTTATAAAGTAATGGTAAAAGTGCTTCCTTTGTCCGGTTCACTCTTTACGGTGATAGTTCCTCCATGTTTTTCGACTATGCTCTTTACATAGAACAGTCCTAGTCCGTAACCTTTTATATTATGAAGATTACCCGTCGGAACCCGGTAGAATTTATCAAATATGTGCTTTTGTTTATCAAGTGGAATCCCGATTCCCCGGTCGGTAACGCTGACGGTTACTGTCCCCCCAGTCTGTCGGCAGGAAATAGACAATTCGGCTTCCTCTTTCGAGTATTTCACTGCATTATCTATCAGGTTACTGATGATGTTGCTGAAATGCGTACGGTCGGCTACAATGACAAGCGTTTCCGGTTGAATATCCAATTCGATATGTACAGGCTTGTCCGCTTTTAGCTGGTGCTGCTCCATGAGCGGAGTAATCAACTCCTTCAGGTTGATTTCCTCCGGATGCAAACGAAACGTTTTGCGACGCTCCATTCCCATGGATAAAATCTGTTCCACCAGCCCGCTAAGCCTTTGCAACTGCTCCTGACTGATGCGTAGATACTGGTCGCGCTTGCTTTTCTCTTCCGCCTGGTTAAAGTTCAGTAATGCGTCATTAGCCGCATAGGCTACGGCAATGGGAGTCTTTAATTCGTGCGTGATATTATTGGTAAAATCACTTTTCATTTCATCCAGCGTTTTCTGTTTCAGGAGCGTCCGGATAAGGAACCAGAAAGAGAATCCGAGAATCAGAAGAATTACAAATGAAGTGACCAGAATACCTGTCATCTGCTTTAATACCAATGAATTGATTGGCTCGAACACCAGTTGGTAACGTTGGCTGTGATGCATATTAAATTCATAGTCATAGCGGATTGCCTTGGGACTGGGGATATAACTGCTATCTCCCGCAATACCTAATGTATCGGTATATACAATGGAAGAATCGGCACTGATCCCGGTATAAATCAAAAGAGTGTGATGAGGAATAGAGAGATTATGCTCTTTCATCACATGGGTGAGCAAACTGTCATATCGCTGCAGGTTGACATCTATATAAGTATCCACACCCGAATGAATACCCTGCTGAATACTCATTAACAGCTCCTTTAGCGAATCTTGCTTTTTCAATAACACATCCAGCCCATTCTCGCTACTTGCAACAGGTGTAGAATCTTCCGCATTACCAACGGTTTTTACCGTATCCGTGGTTATTTCTGTCCGGGAGTGTATCGTATCCTGACGGCTACTATCCGTATAAGAAATCGTTTGTTGAGTCACTAATGAATTGCCGTCCGCATCATATCCGGCTGATACTGTCAGCGAACCGTGTTCCACATTATCTTTTTGCAAATCATTTACACGGAGCACGACCTCGTTGAAGTCACTCGTCCGCATCGCATCTCTGATATTACTCTCCATTTCCATTTTCATCGACCGGTAAAGCCCTGTCAACCAATAAGCTTGATAAACAAAGATTCCGATTAACGAGCAGATAACCAGTATGACGATATGTTTTAGCGGTAATTTCATACAGGCAAAGATAATAGGAAACTATTCTTATTCTTCTCTTTGATAAGACTAAATAACACTAGATAAGCCAATGATAACGCAAATTTCCATTTTTTCTACCGTATTTTGTCGTATTCCAAAAAAAAAGACGAAATGAAACGGATTAGTTTACTATTTATGTCTCTTCTTTGTGTGTGGATATCCGCTACAGCACAAGTCGGACAACAGTCGCAGGAACCTGTCGACAGTATCAAGAATATAGGTTATATGGATAGTTTGTTTCAGGAACTGCCCGAAGTGATGATTACTGGTGAACGCCCGATTGTGAAAGCCGAACAAGGCAAACTCGTGTATGACGTACCGAGACTGGTGGGCAACTTGCCTGTGGATAATGCCTATGATGTTGTCAAAAATCTTCCGGGCATAGTAAATATGAATAACAGTCTGATGTTGGGAGGACAGGAGGTAACTGTTGTCATCAACGGAAAAGTGACCACTCTGTCTGCCGAACAATTGGATGCTTTATTAAAATCGATTCCTGCCAGCCGGATTGAAAAGGCGGAAGTGATGTATTCCGCTCCGGCACGCTATCAGGTACGCGGACCGATGATTAACCTGATATTAGCACCCGGCACAGGACAGGCATCTTCCCTTCAAGGAGAACTCTATACAGCTTTTAACCAACATCACTACGAATCTTTGGCAGAACGTGGAAGTCTTCTGTACTCCGGACGTAAATTCTCTGCAGATCTTCTTTACTCTTACTCTTATGATCGCGACCGAAGGATAACGGAGAAAGAAGCACTTCACACGTTAGCCGATGGTTCGGTACATCAGATGGATATGGATGAAATCATGACTTCCCGTACCAATAGTCATCAGATACGCCTCGGAATGGATTACTCCCTCGCAGAAGATCATCTGTTAAGCCTGGTCTATACAACAGCTTTTACCGATTCCAAACATTATTCCATAGCTACCGGTGCGCAAAATTCTGTTACCGACTCGCAGGGAGACAGCCAGCTCCATAATGCAAAGTTAGATTATCAAACCCCTTTCGGGCTGAAAGCCGGAGTGGCATTTACATCCTATCATTCTCCCGGCAGCCAATTATTATATAGCACGATGGGAACAGAGACAATGAATTTCTTGAGCCGGGATAAACAGCAAATCAATCAATGGCGTTTTTATGCCGGGCAAGAACATACCTTAGGTAAAGGCTGGGGATTGAATTATGGTATAACCTATACGACCGCTTTAGACCATAGCTATCAAAGATATTATGACCCGGAAACAGATAACCTGTTACCGGATAATAACATGAACTCCCGCCGTCGCGAACAAACCCTGAATGTGTATGCCGGACTAAGCAAAAGCTTCGGTGAAAAACTCTCGGCCGATGTTTCTCTGGCAGCAGAGCAATATCATACAAATATCTGGAATGAATGGAGCCTGTACCCGGTAGCCAATCTAACTTATATGCCCGCTGCCGGACATGTCCTGCAATTCTCATTGAGTAGTGACAAGGAATATCCCGAATACTGGAGCGTACAGAATGCAATCTCTTACATGGGAGCATACTCTGAAATTCAAGGAAATCCCTATCTCAAACCTGCCACGAACTATGAAACCAGCCTTAATTATATACTAAAAGGCAAGTATGTTTTTTCCGCCTTTTATAGCTATACCAAAAACAAGCAAATGCAAACCCTCTACCAATCACCGGAACGCTTAGTAGAGATTTACAAATTCTTCAACTTTGATTTTTCATCACAAGCCGGATTGGTAATGACAGTTCCCTTTAAGGTGAAAAAATGGCTCGACTCCCGTTTCACCGCCATCGGTTTTCGTTATCGCCAGAAAGATAGTGACTTCTGGGATATCCCGTTTGACCGTAAACTATATACATTCGTCTTGACGATGGACAACACATTTACCCTTTCCACCAAACCCGACTTAAAATTCACCCTGACCGGATTCTATCAAAATAGAGCTATACAGGGAATTTTCGATCTTCCTCGTTCGGGAAATCTGGATGCAGCGCTTCGTTACACCTTTGCAAAAGGAAAAGCACAATTGACGCTGAAGTGTGACGACCTGTTCAATACCTCCACCATTTCGACACAAGTCCGTTACGGATTGCAGAATGTGAAAAACCACTATATGCGCACTACCCGTACATTCGGTATTTCGTTTAACTATAAATTCGGAGGATACAAAGAGAAGAAGAGGGAAGAAGTCGATACCTCCCGCTTTAAATAAGCGGGAAATAACTCATGGTTCTATTCATTCATCGGTAAATTGACAACCACCCTTGTACCATCCGTATATTCCGGATCAATTTTAATCTCTCCGTCAAGTCGTTTCACGATGAGACGGCAGAGATACAATCCCAACCCATTGCCCGGAACGAAAGTATCAAGTTTCGAAAAACGGTTGAATACCTCTTCCTGTTTTTCTTTCGGGATACCGCAACCGCTATCGGTGACACTGATACATATTTGGTTCTTCGAAAGATTGACCTTATACCCTAACGCAATAAACCCTTCTTCTGTAAACTTATTGGCATTATTCAGTAAATGTTCAATCACCATAGTGAGATATTGGGCATTTGTCGGAATAAACAGTGTATCTTCTGTAATATCCAATTGATATTTTATTCTCGGTTTGGGGGAAATCTTTTCCATTTCCTGAATACAGATATTTCTTATGTCAGTCGGTCCGCAAGGCAGCTTATCTTCAGAAACGTCCAGATTCGCCACTTCCAGCATACTGTTAACAAGCCCTGTAAGCAGCAGAGTGCTTTTTTGAATTTCAGCGGGGAATTCCCGGCGCATCTCTTCGTCAATGTCCTCATTCATGATTAAATCAGAGAACCCGACAATCGAATTAAGCGGCGTGCGTATCTCGTGGCAAATTGAGTTGATAAAAGCCTGCTTCATCTTTTCGCTTTCCTGCGCTTTACGGTTCAGGACTTTCAGCTCCGCTTTCATTCTCTTTTCTCTTTTCAGAGAGAAGTAAAGATAACTACAAACCCCGATCACAATAATCAATAAAGTACTTAAAGATATAATCTGTGTCTTTTTGTTTTTTATTTCCAGTTCAGCCTTTTCGTTGTTCAGTGTGTTTACATCATATTTCACCTGGAGTTCATTCAACTGTTGACGTGCGTCATTACTGCTTAATGAATCTTGTATATAATGCGAGTTCTTATAATATTTCAGAGCATTCGGATAATCTTTTTGTTTTTCATAAAGCAGAGAAACCGTATTCAACAATCCCGGTAGATTTTGTGGAGCCAGAATCTTGGCGATTTTAATAAGAGTATCGTTCGCTGCAATAGCTTTTGACAAGTCTTTTTGGGTCCGGCTGTTCGTATAATAATTATTGGCACAAAGATAATAATTGTATTTGTCAAAGTCATTAGTCAGTTTTTTACCAATCAGTAAGATCCTTTTCCAATAATCATTTTCTTCTTTCGGTGTCAGCAGGTCCAGATTGCTTATCATAAACGAATAATATTGAATCCGATAGGAGTCTATATTATAAAACGGACGTTGTTTCTGATAATCTCTTTTGTATTCCTGTTCTACCATATTAATCAGCTCTTTTATTAACAGGATCGCTTCCTGTCTCCTGCCACTTTTAGAGTATGCCATGCCTAGCTTCCAGATAATTCTTTTCTGATACTTACTCTTCACATTGACAGAAAGTGATTCTGCCAATTTCAGGCTTTTCTCTAAATAAGAAGAAGCCTCTTTGTGTTTCTGATTTATGTAAAAACTTGTTCCTACAGTATATGTTGTTGCAGTTTCTTTATAAATATTGCTTGTGCTTTCCTTAGAATCCATAAAGTCTAATTCTTTTTTAATAGCTTCATCTTTCTGGTCAGAATAACATTGTGCTTCAAAAATACGCATGTGATCTAAAGGCAACAGGCTTTCGCATTCTTCCAGACTGGCTATCTTCTTGATACAATTAATATATTTAGAAAGAGAATCTTTGTTCAAGCTATTTAATTCTTCCGTGATAATATCACTGAGAGCATTCAAGGCATTTTCTTTGTCGTTAATCTTTAAGGATTCATGATACATCTGTAGAAGATACATCTTTGCTTCCGGAGCATCCAGATATATATCCGCCAGATTTCTGCATATCTGAATCTTTTGAGGAGAAGAATTTGTTGACTTCAGAAGATATATGAGGCTGTCGCTGGGGTGTTGCGACGCATTTATTGTAAAACATAGTGAGGGTATAATTATGAATATGATAAGTAGTAGGTGTCGCATGGCATATTTTGTTTTGTTTGCTTGCAAATCTACTGCTTTTTTTATTAAATCCAGCTAGTTGAACGAAAAACTTTTGGAGTGAAATAGATACTGAAATATCCGATAAGTCAGTAGTTATAAAGAAGTGATAACTACTGACTTTCGGATATTCTCAAAGCCTATAATACCTTGTTGATTTTAATGTATGGATGCCTTCCATGCTTTGGCATATTCTTCCAAAACACATTTGATACTTTGTCCGATTTTCACATAATCGGCCTCATTCAAATTGGCTAGTGACACACGCACACTCCATTTCGGTCCGGCAAAGCCACCACCATTCAACAGAACGAGTGAAGTTTCGTTTGCCAGGCGGAAAACCACATCCAATGGATTGTAGGTCTTTTGCAGATAAGTAACGAAGTCATCCCCATAGAATTTCTTCGCCCATACCAGCATGTCGATCTCCGAATAATATCCGGCACGCAACGGATCTTCCACCAGCGTGAAACCTGTGTTATCCCACAGCGCATGCAGACGGCGATGAATAATTTCCTGCATCTTCTTCTTATAACTGTCTTCTTTATCCAGAAGCGAGAAGATGGCAAACAAACTCATCTGTATTTGTTGAGGTAGAGAAAGCCCTGCAGTATGATTCAATGCAATCTGCCGGCTGTCAGCCACCATACGATTGATAAATTTCATCTTTTCCGGTTGTAGACTAAGACTGGAATAACGTTTGTTCAAGATTGATTTCTGCTCCTCCGACAGGCGGGCAATCATTTTGTCGTAGATGTTGTCTTCGTGTAGAGCGATCACTGCGGTTCTCCATCCCGTAGCTCCAAAATATTTGGAGAACGAATAAACACAAAGCGTATTGTGTGGTAATTCAGCCATCAATGAACGGAAATGAGGAATAAATGTTCCGTACACATCATCCGTGATAATCATCAGGTTCGGATTATCATTCTTCACAATGTTGATGATACGTTCGGTAGTCTCTTTGCTAAGCGCATAGCTGGGCGGATTACTCGGATTGGTGATAAATAACGCTTTGATCCTCGGATCTTTCAGCTTGTCTATGTCTTCATCCTTATATTGCCAGGTATGTAAACCGTCAGGAGTCATCTGGTCGGCGGAAATTTCGGTCACGTCGAACTGATAGCGTCGCAGTTCCGGGATTTCTATATAAGGAGTGAACACAGGAACCATCAAAGCAATGGCATCCCCCTGGTTCAACAGGAAATTCTCTTGCAAAGAATCAAACAGATAACACATGGCTGCCGTACCTCCTTCAGTCGCGAAAAGGTCAAAAGTTCCTTTCGGTGGACGGCGGTCACACACCTCTTGTGCCAGGTAATCCTGTACGATTAACTCCGTAAAATGTAAAATACGGTCGGGCACAGGATACTGGTCGCCAATCACCGATTCTGCCCATTCGTGAATAAGTGTATCCGGATCGGCAGCATGTTCCATCAGCATATAATTATAGCCCTCTTTCAATAGGTTAGCACCGGGAGCTTTCTCATTTTCTTTCAGGAAAGCCTCGAAACGGGCAGCAATTCCCGCCTTTTGCGGAATACCTGCTATTCCTTCTTCCAGTGAAAACGCATGACGACATTCGCAAAGGCCGAATTGTCCCAGCAGAAAAAAGGCTTCGCGTGGCTCGGTAGCAATCCAGTTCGGGTTACCTCTTCCGGCATTCAACATGGTATGTGCTATCTTCTTGATACTTTCATCTGCCATATCGATCAGTTTGTTTTTCAGCTCGAACGGGCTGATCGTTTCCATTTTCTTGGCATAACTTTTCGTAATGGCAGGGTTATTTGTTTTCTTTTCCATAATGATATTTATTTATATAGTTTTACATAAGTAGTACGATGACAACTCCCCAGATAATCAGGAGCGTATTGCCGACTGCATACGTCACCGTATATCCTAATGCCGGTGTGTCGCTTTCCACTGCATCCTGAATAGCTCCCAATGCAGCTGTTGTAGTACGTGCTCCTGCCGTACATCCCAATGACAGGGCAGGGTGGAACTTGAACAAGTATCTCGCCATCAGCAATCCGGCGAGGAGAGGAATGGCTGTTGCCAATGCACCGACGATAAACAGGCTGACGCCTACTTCCTTGAATCCGGCAATGAAACTGGGACCTGCAGCGATACCGACCACTGCGATAAACATATTCAATCCTACATTATTCAATACCCATAAAGAGGGTTCGGGGATACCTCCGAAAGTAGGAT
>ERZ857982.2943-NODE-2943-length-12286-cov-3.109476_pt1 | contig 12286 bp, 10 predicted proteins | sample MGYA00519955_ERZ857982 | MGnify/ENA primary metagenome ERZ857982 (study PRJEB31778, sample SAMEA3449416) | human gut metagenome | biome: human gut; feature: human-associated habitat; material: faeces | place: United Kingdom | collected 2010/2012 ... | reverse complement strand
TACCGTTTCCAGCGGCCGGGTGGCGGGGCTCATTGACCAGATCGGCGGCGCCTTCGGGCTGGGACTTGGGATGACCGGAGCCAGCGCCCTGCTGCTGCTCATCTCCATGGTTTCCGCCATTACGGCGGTGGTGAGGTAGGGGCTATGCTGGAACTGATTCGACATTGGCTGGTTGGGATCACCTGTGCGGCTATGCTCGTGGCTCTGGCCGAGAGCCTGATTCCGGCGGGGAGTATCAGGCGCATTGCCCGCCTGACCGGGGGGCTGGTGCTGCTGGCGGCTATCCTGAACCCCCTGCTAAAGCTGGATACTACGGCGCTGACCCGGGCACTGACGGAGTACAAGCTGGAGCTGAGCGCATACAGCGCGGATCTGGAGGAGGAGAACGAAATCTTGATGAAGGACATCATAGAAGAACAGTCCGGCGCATATATTCAGGACAAGGCGGCCGCCCTGGGCATCGACTGCCAAGTTACGGTGGAGGCGGACGGGGAGGAAGAATGGCCTATTCCACAGTCGGTTACCGTCATGGGCAGCCTGACGGCAGAGCAGCAGGCAGCCTTCGACGCCCTGCTGCCCGGCCTTGAGGATGCCGCGCCCCACTCGGCGCTGCTCTACGGTGTCACCGGCAGCGGCAAGACGCTGGTCTTTCTGAAGCTCATCGAGCGGTGTCTGGCACTGGGGCGGCGCGCCCTCGTGCTGGTGCCGGAGATCAGCCTGACGCCCCAGATGATCCTCCGGCTGAAGGGCCAGTTCGGGCGGCGGGTGGCTGTCCAGCACTCGGCGCTGAACCACACCGAGCGGCTGCTGCAATGGCAGATGATACAGGACGGCGGTGCAGACATCGTGGTGGGGACCCGCAGCGCCATCTTCGCGCCGCTGGAAAACATCGGTCTCATCATCATCGACGAGGAGCAGGAGCACACCTACCGCTCCGAGTCGTCGCCCCGCTATGCCGCCCACGAGGTGGCCCGGCAGCGTGCGGCGGAGAATGGGGCGCTCCTCCTCCTCGCCAGCGCCACCCCCAGCACCGAGAGCTTCTACGCGGCCCGGCAGGGCCGCACCCAGCTCGTCCGGCTCACCCAGCGCTACGGCGGCAACCCGCTGCCCAGCGTGAAGATCGTGGATATGCGGGCCGAGCTGGCGGCGGGCAACCCCCGGGAGATCAGCCTTGCGATGGAGGACGCCATCCGGCGCAACCTCGACGCGGGCAAGCAGACCATCCTGCTGCTCAACCGGCGGGGCTATCAGACCATGGCCCAGTGCGACGACTGCCGCGAGGTGCTCAAGTGCCCCAAGTGCAGCGTCCCCATGGTCTACCACAAGGCGGGCCACAAGCTGCTCTGCCACTACTGCGGCACCCAGCTGGACCCGCCCCCCAAGACCTGCCCCGCCTGCGGCGGAAAGCTGCTCTACCGGGGCTTCGGCACCCAGAAGGCCGAGGAGGAGCTGGCCCAGCTCTTCCCGGAGGCAAGAGTGCTGCGGATGGACCAGGACTCCACCGCCGCCAAGGACGCCCACGAAAAGCTGCTGGCGAAGTTCGCCCGGCACGAGTACGACATCCTGCTTGGCACCCAAATGGTGGCCAAGGGCCTTGACTTTGAAAAGGTCACGCTGGTGGGTGTTTTGGGTATCGACTCACTGCTGTTCGGTCAGGGCTTCCGCGCGTATGAGAGCGTGTTCAGCCTGATTACTCAGGTCGTGGGGCGCGGCGGCCGAGCCGAACTGCCGGGCCGGGCGCTGATCCAGACCTGCGTACCGGACCACCCGGTTCTGCAGCTGGCCGCAGCCCAGGATTACGAGGGCTTCTACCGGGAGGAAATCACCTTCCGCAGGTTTGGTCTCTACCCTCCGTTCTGCTCGTTTGTGGTCGTCGGCTTTGTCGGCGACCAGGAGGGTGCGGTGTTCATCGCAGCGCAGCGGTTTGGCGCACTGTTGGCCCAGCACGCCGCGCAAAAGCCGAATATCCCACTGCGGGTCTTAGGCCCTGCGCCAATGAACATTACGATGCTCAACAACAAATATCGCTACAAGCTCACGCTGAAATGCCGCAACGATGCAGCGTTCCGCGGGCTTTTGCATGAGACACTGGACGCCTACGACGCCGAAAAGCTGCCGCAGAAAGCGTCCGTGGTACTCGATTTCAATTCTGACGGTGATTTATAACATTTGGAGGTTATTTTTATGGCACTGCGTACCATCGTACAGGACGGCGACCCGATTCTGAAAAAAGTCTGCCGCCCGGTCACGAAGTTTGACGACCGCCTGGGCACTCTGCTCGACGACATGAAGGAAACCCTGCTGGCCGCCAACGGCCTGGGCCTTGCCGGCCCGCAGGTGGGCATGATGCGCCGCCTTTTCATCTGCCTGGACGACCGCGACCTGCCCGAGGAAGTCCCCGAGAATTACGAATACAAGTTCATCGAGTTCATCAACCCTGAAATCCTCGAATTGAGCGACGAGCAGGTCGAGCTGTATGAGGGCTGCCTGTCCTTCCCGGGGCATAACGGCGCAATCAAGCGCTCGAAGCATGTCAAGGTCAAGGCCCAGGACCGCCACGGCGAATGGTTTGAAATGGAGGCCGACGATATGCTGGCCCGCTGCATCCAGCACGAGAACAACCACCTGGACGGCATCACCATCATGGACCTGGCCGAGCATTTCTATGAGGACGATTACCCTGAGGAAAACGAGGACTAAGATTTATGCGCATCCTGTTCATGGGCACCCCTGACATTGCCGCCGAAAGTCTGGCCGCCCTGCTGGGGGCCGGGCACGAGGTCTGTGCCGTCTTTACCCGGCGCGACAAGCCGGTGGGCCGCAAGCAGATTTTAACGGCCCCGCCGGTCAAACAGCTGGCGATGGAGCGCGGCATTCCGGTGTATCAGCCCCGCACTCTGCGAGATGGTTCGTCCGACGATGTCATTAAAGAGCTGGCCCCCGACATCATCGTTGTTGTGGCCTACGGCTGCATCATTCCGCCGCAGCTGCTGCACGCGGCCAAGTACGGCTGTATCAACCTGCACGTCTCGCTGCTGCCGAAATACCGAGGCTCCGCGCCCATCCAATGGTCTGTCTTAAATGGCAATGCCGGGACCGGTGTGACCATCATGCAACTCGATGAAGGACTGGACACCGGCGATATTCTGATGGTGGAACCGGTCGCCATTGACCCCGAGGAGACGAGCGGCGAACTGTTTGACCGTGTCAGCGCCGTGGGCGCGAAAACGCTGGTGACGGCGCTGGAAAAAATTAAGGCAGGGGAACTGACCCCGCAGAAGCAGGATGACGCCCAGGCTACCATGGCCCCGCCGCTGACGAAGGACATGGCCCGTTTTGATTTCACGCAGGACGCCGCCCACATCCACAACTGGGTGCGCGGCATGAACCCCTGGCCGGTCGCCTGGTTTGAGCACGACGGCAAGCGCATCAAAGTTTTGGAATGCCGTCTGGCCGAGAATGCCCAGAACGCCACCCCCGGCACGGTGCTGGCCCTGAAGCCGCTGACGATTGCCGCTGCAAATGGTGCGGTCGCTCTACTGACGGTGACGCCCGAGGGCGGCAAGCCGATGGCGGGCACTGCCTGGGCCGCAGGCCGCCGCCTGAAAGCGGGGGACAGCCTGTGACGCCGCGCCGTCTGGCCGTCAAGGCCCTGATGCACCAGGAACAGGCCGGTTACGCCAACTTGGTGCTGGACGCTGAGCTGAAAAAGTGTGCGCCGCCCCTGGATGGCCGCGACGCCGCCTTTGCTGCGCGTATTTTCTATACAACACTGGAACGCCTACCGCTGCTGGATTACATCTTAAATCAATTCACGAAAAAGCCTGTCACCAAGCTGGACGCGCCGGTACGCGCTGTGCTGCGGGCGGGGCTGGCCCAGGCGCGGTACATGAATGTGCCGCTGCCCGCCGCCGTGAATGAATCGGTCAAGCTGACGAAGGCACTGGGTAAGGCCAGCGCTGCGGGCATGGTCAACGCCGTGCTGCGCCGCGCCGCTTCCGCCAAAGTTTGCGAGGGCGAATTTGCCGACCCGCTGGACCGACTGGCAACGTACTACTGCTTGTCCCGCCCGGTAGCGCAGCTGTTTTATGAGCAGTTCGGTGAGGAGGCTTTCCCGCTGGCCGCCGCCTTTTATGACAAGCCGAAAACGACCATCCGCGTGAACACCCTGCGCACCAGCGACGCCGCGCTGACGGCGCTGCTGCAAAGCGAGGGCCATACCGTAACGCCCGGCCCCTGGGCCGGGGCGCTGGTGATAGAGTTTGCCGGTTCGCCCGCCGCAAGCGCGGCCTTTAAAGAAGGGCTTTTCCACGTACAGGGCCTTGCCAGCCAGTTTGCCGCGCTGTGTGTGGATGCCAAACCCGGCCAGCAGGTGCTTGACCTCTGCGCTGCGCCGGGCGGCAAAAGCCTGACGCTGGCCGAGGCCATGCAGGACAAGGGCCAGCTGGTCAGCGGGGAGTTTGTCCCCACCCGCGTGCCGCTTTTGCAGAGATCCTTTGACCGCTGCGGCGTGACCTGTGCCGTGGCGGTGGAAAACGACGCCACCAGGCATAACCCCGGCTGGCCGAAATTTGACCGGGTGCTCTGTGATGTGCCGTGCTCGGGCCTCGGCGTTATCGCCAAAAAGCCGGACATTCGGTACAAGGATTTGGACGGGATAGAGAATCTGCTCGCTGCCCAGCAAAAAATCCTGCAAAACGGCGCAGATTCACTTGCCGAAAATGGCCGTTTGGTGTATTCTACCTGTACAGTGAATGATAAGGAGAATCAGGCCCAGGTGGAGAAATTCCTCTCCGCCAATCCTGATTTTCACGTTGTACTGCCAAAGACGGCGCTGCCGGGGGCGGACATCACGCCGCTGGGCACGCTGTTTTTGCCCCACAGAACCGGGACGGACGGTTTTTTTGCCGCCATCCTGGAACGAAACTGACTGTAAACTCGTTCTTATAAAAGGAGGTGACCCCGCATGGGCGAAAAAATCTGCATTTCCGACCTGACACTGGACGCGCTGACGGCCTACATCGTGGGACTGGGTCAGCCAAAATTCCGCGCCAAGCAGATTTTTAAATGGCTGCACCAGAAGCTTGTGACGGAGTTCTCCCAGATGACCGACCAGCCCAAGGCGCTGCTGGCCCAGCTGGAGGAGCAGTGCACGATTGCAGCCCCCGTCATCCGCCGCCGCCAGCAGTCCAGGGACGGTACGGTCAAGTATCTTTTGCAGCTGGCCGACGGCAACTGCATCGAGACCGTGCTCATGCGCTACAAATACGGCAATACTGTCTGTGTGTCCACCCAGGTTGGCTGCGCGATGGGCTGTCGGTTCTGCGCCTCCACCCAGGCGGGCCGCGTGCGCGACCTGACGGCAGGGGAGATCGCGGCGGAAATTTACACCGCACAGAAGGACACCGGCGAGCGCGTCTCCCACATTGTTTTGATGGGCATCGGTGAGCCGCTGCACAATTTTAATAATGTGATGGACTTTCTGGAGATCATCTCCTGCCCGGAGGGCGTCAACATCGGTATGCGCAACATCAGCCTGTCGACCTGCGGCCTTGTGCCCAAGATTGACGAGCTGGCGAAGCGACATCTGCAGCTGACACTGTCTGTCTCGCTCCATGCGCCGGACAATAAGACCCGTTCCGGCATGATGCCGGTCAACGATGCGTTCCCGCTGGAGCAGCTGATCCCGGCCTGCCGCCGCTACCAGAAGGAGACGGGCCGCCGCATCAGCTTTGAGTATTCGATGGTGCGCGGTGTCAATGACAGCAGTGAGATGGCGCAGAAGCTCGCCAACCTCATCAAGGGCATGGGCGCGCACGTCAACTTGATTCCCATCAACCCCGTGGACGGCAGCCCCTATTCTGCCACCGACGATGCCAATGTGCACCGCTTCCAGAAGGAGCTGGAGGCACTGGGCGTCAACGCCACGGTGCGCCGCCGTCTGGGTACCGACATCAGCGCCGCCTGCGGCCAGCTGCGCCGCGAGGACGCGCAGGGAAAATGAGTCTTGCTCCGCAACGGAGCAGCGGAAAGGAACCAACCCGAATGAAGATTGCCGCGATCACGGACATCGGCAGCTGCCGGCAGGAAAACCAGGACAACTACTGTGCGCAGCAGCTGGCAGGCGGCACCGCCTGGGGCATCGTCTGCGACGGCATGGGCGGTGTCAACGGCGGGCGCATTGCTGCACGCATTGCCACCGACACCATGCAGCAGTATTTTGCCCGCCACATGAAGGCCCTGCAGCCTGGCATGGAAAAGACTTTCCTCATGCGCGGGTTCGACATCACGAACCGCGCCGTGTATGAAAAGTCCACCTCTGACCCCGAGATGCAGGGCATGGGTACCACCGGCGTCTGCGCTTATGCCAGCCGCGGCATGGCCCATGTGGTGCACGCCGGGGATTCCCGCGCCTACCTGTTCCACGCAGGCGGGCTGCGGCAGATCACCCGCGACCACTCGATGGTGCAGCAGCTTGTCGACAGCGGCCAGATCACGCGGGAGCAGGCTGCCGTCCACCCGCAGAAGAACCTCATCACCCGCGCGCTCGGCGTCTCGGCCAACATTGTGCCGGAGTACAACCGCTGCGAAATCGAGGAGGGGGACATCCTGCTGCTGTGCACCGACGGCCTGACGAACATGGTCGCGGACGATGATATTGCGCAGGTACTGCGCGAGGTTCCTTTTTTTGATGCAACCAGCATTTTGGTAGACCGCGCCCTGCAGGCGGGCGGTCAGGATAACATTACGGTCCTGCTCATGGGCGTGGAAGCTACGGAGGTCAACAATGGATAATCTGATCGGCAAACGGCTGGATGGCCGCTACTCAATTGAAAGTCTCGTGGGTGTCGGCGGCATGGCCAATGTCTACCGCGGCACTGATTTAAAAACGGGCAACCAGATCGCCGTCAAGGTATTAAAAGACGAATTTCTGGACAATGAGGAACTGGTCCGCCGCTTCAAGAACGAATCGAAGGCGATCTCCATTCTGAGCCATCCCAACATCGTCAAGGTCTATGACGTCTCTGTCACCGACAAATTGCAATACATCGTCATGGAATATGTGGACGGCATCACTTTAAAGGAATATCTCAAGCAGCGCGGCGGCGCCCTGACCTGGAAGGAGACCGTGCACTTTGCCACCCAGATTTTGAGTGCTCTGCAGCACGCCCACTCCAAGGGCATCATTCACCGCGACGTCAAGCCGCAGAACATCATGCTGCTGGCAGATGGCTCCATCAAGATGATGGACTTCGGCATCGCACGCTTTTCCCGCGCACAGAGCCAGACCGTCAGCGACAAGGCCATCGGCTCGGTGCACTACATCAGCCCCGAGCAGGCCAAGGGTGAGCGCACCGACGCCCGCACCGACATCTACTCTGTCGGCGTTATGCTGTACGAGATGCTGTCGGGCCGCCTGCCGTTTGACGGCGACGGTGCAGTGTCCATCGCCATCATGCAGATTTCGGAGAAGCCGAAGCCGCTGGCCGAAATCGCACCCCAGACCCCGGCAGGACTGCGCCAGATTACCGAGAAAGCTATGGAAAAGGACCCCGACAAGCGCTACCAGAGCGCCCAGGAGATGCTGGCCGCTATCGAGGAATTCAAGCGCAACCCGTCCATCCAGTTTGCGTATGAGTACCGCAGTGCCGAGGACAACCCGGAAAGGAACATCAACCGCGTGGTAAACAGTGCCAAGCCCGGCGCAAAAGCCGCCAACATCCGCACCGGCGACGCCCGCCGAGTGGGCACCGCTAACCCGGGCCGCAGCAAGTCCGGCAAAAAGAAGAAGAAAGCCTCCAAGGGCTTCTCGCTTTTCCCGATTTTCTTCGGCATGGCCGTGGCGTTTGTCATCGGCGCTGCCATCCTGATCTATCTGATCTTCACCAATTCCAGCAACCTGCTGTTCTCTAACCGTGCCGATGTGCAGGTCATCAGCTTTGTGGGCATGACAAAGGACGAGTTCCTCGCCACCGACTACAACAACCTGCTGCGCGCCGAATTCCCGGAGGAGTATTCCAGTGAACCTGCGGGCACGATCATCCGTCAGACCCCCAAGGCCGGGCGTACCGTCAAGGAAAAGCAGCGCATCGTGCTGACCGTCAGCCTGGGCACCCAGTACGTCACGATCCCCGAGACGAAGAACATGGTGGCCGAGGATGCCGAGCAGACCCTGAAGGATATGGGTCTGCGCGTGACCAAGAAGCCCATGTCCGACAACTCCGTGGCCAACGGCGCTGTTGTCTACACCCAGCCCGCCGCCGGGGAGACCGTCGAGGGTGACTCCACGGTCATCCTGTACGTCAGCCGCTCCGAGGTCAGCAAGGAGAGCCAGGTTCCGAGCCTGACCGGCAAGACCATTGAGGAAGCCCGCAACGAGGTCAAGGGTCTGAATCTGTCCATCCGCACGGTGGAGCAGCCTAGCGAGCAGCCCGAGGGCACGGTTCTGAGCCAGTCTCCCGATGCCGGTACAATGGTGCGCAAGTCCAGCGTTATCACGCTGGTCGTCTCCACCGGTGTCCCCGAGGCCGCGGTCGAGCCGGAAACGCCTTCCGGCGGTGACGGCGGCATCCAGGAGAGCACCTGGTGGAGCGCTGACGGCAGCCACCAGATCACCCAGCACACCGATGGCTCGATGTGGAACGAGAACGGCCAGCAGTGCGACGCCCAGGGCAATCCCATCGCCTGACAAGTGAGGGAACCATGGCTTATATTACAAAAGGCATCGGCGGCTTTTACTATGTAAAAACGCCGGACGGCGTCGTCGAGTGCAAGGCGCGCGGCATCTTCCGCAAGCGCGGCATCACGCCGGTGGCGGGGGATAACGTGGCCCTGTCCGACGACGGCACAATGATCGATGAGATTTTACCGCGCAAGAATGTCTTTATCCGTCCGCCCATCGCCAACCTGGATATTTTGTTCATCGTCACCAGCACGACCCAGCCTGTGCCCAGCACCTTGGTGTTGGACGAACTGGCCGCCGCCGCCATCTACAAGGATGTGCAGCCGGTGCTGGTCGTGACCAAGGCCGACTTGGCCGCTGCGGATATGCTGCGCACCGCCTACACAGGCAGCGGCATCCCGCTGATACAGCTGAACTACGAAACCGGCGAAGGACTGGACGAGATACGCGGGTATATCCAGGGGCATTTGTGCGCTTTCTGTGGCAACTCCGGCGTGGGCAAATCCACACTGTTAAACACACTGGCACCGGAGCTGAAGCGCGAGACCGGGTCTATCAGCCAAAAGCTGGGCCGTGGCCGTCACACGACCCGCGAGGTGGAGATTTTTGAGATTTGCGGCGGCCGTCTGGCCGACACACCGGGCTTTGCCAGCCTGGAAGCGCAAAAGCTCTGCCGCATCCCCAAGGATGATATCCAGCATACCTTCCCGGAATTTGCGCCCTACTTCGGCCAGTGCCGGTTCACCGGCTGCTCCCACCGCAGCGAGACCGGCTGTGCCGTGCGTGAGGCCGTGGACTCGGGGACCATCAGCAAAACACGCTATGCCAGCTACCTTGCCATGTACGAAGAAGCCTGCGCACGAAAGGAGTGGGAAAAATGAGCAAGCGTGCCATTATCCTTTCCGCCGTGCCGGTATCCACCGCCGTGGGCCGCTATGTGCGCCCTGGGGATTTCATTGTAGCCTGCGATGCGGGCTACCGCAACGCCGAGCGGCTTGACCTGCGGCCTGATCTGATCGTTGGCGATTTTGATTCTGCCCCGCGCCCCAAGGCCGAGCACGAGACGATCGTGCTGCCCCATGTGAAGGACGACACCGACACCCAGTACGCTGCCCGCTGGCTGCTGGAACATGGCTATGACGAGATCACCCTGCTGGGTGCCCTGGGCGGTGCCCGGCTGGAACATACGCTGGCAAACCTTGCCACCGGGCTGTACCTTGCCAAAAACGGTGTGAAGGTCCTGCTTGCGAACGAGCGGAGTGAGCTGCATTTCCTTGTGCCGAACACCCCGATGGAGCTGCACCGCAGCGACTGGAAGTACGTCTCGGTGTTCCCGCTGGAAGGCCAGCTCACCGGGCTTGCCATCCGCGGTGCGTTCTACCCGCTGGAAAACGCGAAGCTGACCGCCGATTATCCTTTGGGCGTCAGCAATGAATTTGTCGCCGAGACCGCCCACCTGCAATGCAGCGGCGGCACCGGCGTTGTGGTGCTGACCCGCGACGATGCGTAACACCTGACCTGCCGCCCGCATAGTATGGCGTACACAGACACGGAAAGTGAGGTGTATGCCATGCATGTGGTCGTAGTTCGCTGCCCGCGCGCCTTCCGTTGGATCTTACGCGCAGCCTTCAAGGTCTGAATCCAAAATTTTCCCCTGCCTGTTCCGGGCGGGGGCTATTTTTTTGCCCTGCCGCATATAATGCCCCAGAACATAACCGGAAAGGGGCAAGCAATATGGAACTCAAGGTGTTCAAAGACACCATAGCATCCTATGGCGGTCGCTGGGAAACGCGGCTGGAACTTCCTGTCGAAACCGAAATTTTGATACCCGACTATCTGCCCGCAGTATTCAAGATCGTCAAGTGTCTGATTGCGCCGGTGGTGCTGCAAAACCGGGTGGCGGGCGGGCGCTGGCAGGTGGAGGGCTACCTGCGCTGCACGGTCTTTTACCAGAGCGAGGAACCTGGCACGCGCCTTTTGCGCACCGAACAGAAATTTGCCTTTGAAAAATCGGTCGAGCTGCCCGCCGGACAGTACGCCGAGGGTCCGGCGCAGGTCTGGGGCGAACCGGAATACTGTAACTGCCGCGCCGTCAGCGAGCACCGTATCGACCTGCGCGGGGCGTACATCCTGTGTGCCGCCGTAGCCGTGCGCAAAGAGCTGGAGCTGCTGACCTCACTGGCCGACTGTGGCATTGAGCAGTACACCCGCACGATGCAGGGCCTGCAGTGCGCCGTGACCGAGGAAAAGACCCTGACCGCCGAGACCGTCGCCGCACTGCCCGGTGCAGGGGAGAGCGTTCTGGACATCACCGGCAGCTTTGCCCCTGGCGGCGTGACCCTTGCCACCGGGCAAGCCAGTGTGCAGGGCACTTTGCAGATACAAATTTGCAGCCAGAACGCCGACAGCGGCGAGCTGACCGTGCGCAGCAAGGAGCTACCCATCCAACAGAATTTGGAACTGCCCGGCGCCGCCGAGGACGACACCGCCCTTGTGCGGGGCGAGGTACTGGCCTGCACTTTAAGTGCCGACGACGGCGCAGGGGAGGCCGCCCTCACCGTCACCTGGAAGCTGCGCGTCGAGGTCTGGCGCAGCGTGCAGTACAGCGTCGTGGCGGACGCCTACTCCACGCTCTGCAAGACCCAGACCGTGCAGACCGTCTGCCGCCTTTTGCAGCAAACCACAGCGCTTGCAGGCCGCATCCCCATCAGCATTGAGGATGATTTGCCCGACGCAGGCGGCACGGTCCTGGGTTGTTTTGTGACGCTGGGTGCGCTCTGCGCTGCGCCCGCCGAGGGCGACAAGGCCGAAACGCATCTGCGGCTGTCGGGCAAGGGGACCGCCCATGTTTTCATCAGCGATGCCAGGGGCGAACTGACCTGCTATGACAAAACTTTCAGCTGGCAGCCCGGCGACCTGTGGTCCGGTGTGGCCGATGCCGCCTGGCCCAGCGTGGGGGCGTCGGTCGTGCGGGTCTCCAGCAGTAAAAACGGTGCCCGGCTGCGGGTCGATCTGGAAATCGAAGTCAACGGTGCGCTATTGCAGGCACAGAGCTTTGATGCGCTGTGCGGTGTGGAGCTGGGCGAGGCCTACGATGACAGCGACGGCCCGGCCCTCTACATCTACTATGCCCAGCAAGGGGAGCGTATCTTTGACATTGCCAAGCGCTACCACGCCCGCGCTCGGGACCTGGCCGCCGCCAACCACCTGGAAAGCAGCGAGCCGACCCGGGAGACCACGGCCGACGCCGCCTGCCTGCTGATACCGGCTGCGCTGTAAAGGAGGGGAACATCCGTGACACAGGAGCAAATTTATCACAACATTGCCCAGCGCACAGGCGGGGATATCTACCTTGGCGTTGTGGGGCCGGTGCGCAGCGGAAAAAGCACCTTTATCAAGCGCTTTGCCGAATTGATGCTGCTGCCCCGCATCAAGAACGAAGCCCGCCGCGCCCGCGCCCACGACGAGCTGCCCCAATCCGCCGCCGGGCGCACTATCATGACCACCGAACCAAAGTTCATCCCCGAAAAAGCCGTCAAAATCGACCTTTCGGGCGGCGGCAGTTTCAAAGCGCGGCTCATCGACTGCGTCGGCTACATGGTG
>ERZ857982.2926-NODE-2926-length-12350-cov-3.548434_pt1 | contig 12350 bp, 12 predicted proteins | sample MGYA00519955_ERZ857982 | MGnify/ENA primary metagenome ERZ857982 (study PRJEB31778, sample SAMEA3449416) | human gut metagenome | biome: human gut; feature: human-associated habitat; material: faeces | place: United Kingdom | collected 2010/2012 ... | reverse complement strand
ATATATCATTTAAAAGTTTACTTTTTTGTCTAAATGTATTAAATTTGTGTTATCAAAGGTTAAAACAGGTGATTACATGAACTACGAAAATACTATTCCTCTTTATATCCAAATCAGCAATGATATGATGTCAAAGATAGAAAACAATGTCTATAAAGGTATGCTTCCATCAGAAAAAGAATTTGTTAATATCTATCAAGTTTCTAGAGTAACTATTAGAAAAGCTTTAGACAAACTAGAAAAAGAAAAGATTATTACAAGACGAGCAGGGTTCGGAACCAAAATTAATTCAAATAAAGATGACCTAAAAAACTTTACTTTAGTTAAAAGCTTTACAAATGAAATGAAAGAATCTGGAGCTAAAAACTCAGCAACATTTTCTTCTTCAATTTCTATGTAACCATTGTTGCAAAGAGGCTTGTCAAATTGTGAAATCTGGTAAGATTTTGGTAAGTCTGGGTAAAAATAATTTTTTCTATCGTTTTTACTATCTTTTGAAATTGAACAATTTGTTGCAAGACCTGCTTTTACGGCATATTCTACTACCTTTTCGTTTAATACTGGAAGAGTTCCTGGCATTGCCATACAAATTGGGCATGTGTGTGTATTTGGCATTCCACCAAATTCTGTTGAGCAGTTGCAGAATATTTTTGTTTTTGTAGAAAGCTCTGCATGAACCTCTAGTCCTATAACAACTTCATAATCTTCTCTTGCCATTTTTTACTCTCCTTTCTTAAATTCTGGTTTATATTTTTCTCTGAATTTTTCTTTTTGCTCAAATGTATATGCAGCATTTAATATTGTTTCTTCATCGAATCTGTTTCCAATAAGTTGCATTCCTATTGGCATTCCTTTGCTATCAACTCCGCAAGGTATTGATATTGCTGGAACTCCGGCAATATTTATTGAAACTGTACATATATCAGCTAAATACATTTCTAATGGATTGTTTGATTTTTCTCCAATTCCGAATGCTGTTGTTGGAGCAACAGGTGTTAATAAAACATCATATTTTTCAAAGTTTTTGTCAAATTCTCTTTTTACGAATGTACGTACTTTTTGAGCTTTTTTGTAATATGCATCATAGTAACCAGATGATAGCACATAAGTTCCTAATATAATTCTTCTTTTTACTTCTGGTCCGAAGGCTTCACTTCTAGAATTTACAAATAATTCTTTCAAATTTTTGTAGTCTTTTGCTCTGTATCCATAGCGGATTCCATCAAATCTACCTAAATTTGAACTTGCCTCTGCACAAGCGATTATGTAATATGTTGCAAGTGCATACTCGGCAACATCAAGTGAGCATTCTTCAACAATTGCTCCCATTTCTTTGTATTTTTCTATGGCTTCTTCTAGTTTTGCTTTTACTTCAGCATTTATTCCTTCTCCAAAGAATTCCTTTGGAACGCCTATTCTTAATCCTTTAACATCATTTTTCAAAGACTTTGTATAGTCCTTTTTCTCTATGTTATATGATGTAGAATCCTTTTCATCATGACCTGCAATCAAGTTTAAAAGCATTGCACAATCTGTTACGTCTTTTGTGATTGGTCCAACTTGGTCTAATGATGAAGCAAATGCAACTAGTCCATATCTTGAAACTAATCCATAAGTTGGTTTTAGTCCAACAACTCCACAGAAAGATGATGGCTCACGAATAGATCCACCTGTGTCTGAACCTAAAGCCCATGGCACCATGTCTGCTGCGACTGCTGCTGCAGAACCACCTGATGAACCTCCTGGTACTTTGTTTAAATTCCATGGGTTGTGTGTGATTTGCATTGCAGAATTTTCTGTTGAACTTCCCATCGCAAATTCATCCATGTTTAGCTTTCCTAAACTGATTATGTCTTGCTCTTTTAGCTTTTCAACAACTGTCGCATCATAAGGTGCAACAAAGTTCTCTAACATTTTAGATGCACATGTTGTTTTTACTCCATTCGTGCATAGGTTGTCCTTTATTCCAATTGGAACACCTGCAAAACTTGATTTTGCTCCACTTTTTCTTTCTTCATCAACCTTAACAGCTTCTTTTTCTGCTTCATCTAAAGTAGTTGTAATAAAGGCTTTTACATCTTTTTCTTTATCTTCAATTCTTGCTTTGTAAGCTTTTACAATTTTTTCTGAAGATAATTCATTTTTATTCAATTTTTCCACTAGCTCGTGGACTGTAAGTCTTGTAATATCTTCCATTTGCCAATTTACCTCCTATATGTGTTTTTTTACCTCCGTAAAAATCTCGTCATTTATATCTTGAATAGTTCTAATTTTTCCATCTTCAACACATTTAATCTCGTACCAATTATACTCCTTAGAAAGCTCACATGCAGCATTATAGGCTTGTGTTAAATACACTTGGTCTTTCTCGTGTATGTCCTTTTTTGCCTCATGTGTTATTTTATTTTCTCTATTTTTCATAAGCTTTGCAGAATATTCTGGTGGCATATTCAAGAAAAATACCTCTGCTGGAACTGGAAGTCCGTATAAATTAAACTCAAAATTCCATAACCAGTCTAAAAACTTTTTTCTTTCAGCCTTATCTTGAATTTTTCCTGCCTGATGAACCATATTAGCCGTGGTATATCTATCTGCAAGGATTATTCCACCCTTTTCATAGTACTCTTTATATTGTGTTACATAAGTTGCATATCTATCTGCCGCATAAAATGTAGAAGCAATATATGGGCTAATTGCTTTTGCATCTGTGCCAAACTCTCCAGCCAAATACATTTTAACTAGTGAAGATGATGGACTATCGTAGTTTGGAAAACTAACAGTTCTATAATCTATTTTTTCGTCTGTTAGCCTCTTCTTCAAAGTCTCTAGTTGTGTCTGCTTGCCACTTCCATCTGTTCCATCTATTACAAATAATTTTCCCATATTCATGCGTTCCTTTCTCTCTTAAGATATAACCTTTGGTATTTTAAACATATCTCTTTCTTTTTCTGGTGCGTTTGCCATTAGTCCTTCATGATTTTCAAATATTTTTACTTCATCTTTTCTGAATACATTTGAATTCTCGTTTGCACCGATTGTTTCTTGTAAATCATCTATTGGTGCCTTGTTTACAATTTCTGCAAAATTTAAAATATCTTGCAAATTGGCTAAATAGTTGTCTATTTCATCATCTTTTATTTTTAAATCTGCAAGATTTGCTATATGTAATAATTCTTCTTTACTAACCTTCATTCTATTTGCTCCTTTCGTGACATTAGTTTTCAATTTATATTTTGTAATATGTCTTGAAAGCCTTATTTTTATACTCTCATATTCTACAATAAAAATGGTGTAAAATCAATACTATTTGTTGCAAAATCAACCTTTTTCTTATTTAAATCCTATTAAAATATGTAATTAGTAAAATGTATAACAAAGGCAGATGGAAGTTGAACCGCAATCCAACTTCCACCTGCCTTTATTGTTATGTTATTTTTTTGTACGTTACCATATAAAGTTCTTTTTCTGCACCCACTGTACTATAATTGCCTGAAACATTCACGATTTCGTATTCAGTATAATCGAATTCCGAAATAAATTCCAGATACTCTTGTGCATTTGGTGTTTCAAATAAGTAATAACCTTCGTACTCTTCAGTCTTTGGGTATTTTTTTTCATTTATTTTCTTTTCAAAAATAAATATTCCTGAAATAAAAGACATTACCAGCGTACAAATTGCCAACATTAGCAATATAATTTTAACATGATTCCGTACTTCAATCAAATTAATTTTCATCTTTTGTTTCATAATATTAGTCTCCTTACAATTGCTCGGAGGCTTACACCTCCGAATAGTTTTACCTTTTCAAAGGTGTGACAACTCTTGCCAACGTACTCATTATAGCACAAATCAATATTTATGTAAAGCTCTTTATGGTTTTAATGCTGTTATTGGCAGTACATATATTCCGTCTGGTCTTTTAACAACAGCATCATATAATCCACAGATTATACACATAAATTTAGGTTTTACTTCTGCCATTTCGTAAAACTTCTTTAGAGTTTCGGCTGCCTCTTCTTCTTTGTTTGAACCTAGTTTAATTTCTATTGCTCCATACTCGCCATCAGCAATTTCAACTATTGCATCTACTTCCATTCCAGTTGTATTTTCTCTATAGTGATATAACTTTGCATCTATACTTTCTGCATAAATTCTCAAGTCTCTCTCGCATAAAGCCTCAAAATATAATCCAAATGTATTTAAATCATTCATTAATTTTTCTGGAGTAATGTTAAGTGCCGCACACCCAAGTGATGGGTCAACAAAATGTCTTTTTGGATTTTTTCCCACATTCGCTTTTGAACGAATTTTATACATGAAGGAATTTTGGTTTTCTATAAGATGTAATCTGTCTAGCACATCTAGATAATCGGTTACCGTGTTTCTGCTTACTAACAACTCCTCTTCATCTGTGCTTTCTGCAATGTCTTTTACTAACACTGTTATTGGAGAAATTGATGTTTCATTTCTCGCAAGTGATCTTATTAGCATTTCCATTTTATTTTTGTCTCTTTTTACTCCGTCAATTTCGGTAATATCTTTTTCAAGTACTGCTTCCCAATAACTTTTAGTTATTCTCCTTGCACTTTCTGCGCTAAGTCCAACAGTTTCTGGCCATCCACCTCTAACAATTAACTCTGCAAGCCAACTAAATTCTGGTTTTGCAACCTTTTTATTTTCAACTTTTCCATTAAACAGATCCATTAAAGATACTTCTCCTGTGGAATCTCCAGACTCATACAATGACATCGTATACATTTTCATTTTGCATATTCTTCCTGCTCCAGAATGGTGAACCTGTGTTGTGGCTGGAGTTGCTGAACCAGTTAAAATATATTTACCTTTTTCTCTATCTTGATCGCATTTATACCTAACAGCATCCCAAATAGCCGGTACCTCTTGCCATTCATCAATTGTCCTAGGAAATTCTCCATCTAAGACTAAATTTACGTCCATTTCAGCAAGATGTTTTTCTCTAAAATTATCTACCGTATTATTCAGAAATGATGCACTATTTGAATGGTTAAGTGCTGTCCACGTTTTTCCACACCACTTTGGTCCTTCTATGCTAATTGCGCCAAAAATTTTCAAGTATTCGTCTATTTTTTTATCAATTAATCTCTCTTTATATTCTTTTTTGGTTAATTTCATATACAAATTCCTTCCTTTTGTACTAAATATTATATATTATTTCATATTTAGTATAACCTATTTTTTATATTTTAGCAATACCATTATGCAACTTTTAGTATATTTATTGTGCATTTTTTAATAGCTTTGTTGTGCAACTTTTGCCAATTTCGTTGTGCATTTTTATATTACAAAAGCAGATACTTTAATTGATCATTCCCTACTTGTGCATATTATTTTTCTCCAAAAACTTCCTTTTTTATCCCCTTGCATTTTATTTAATTCCATGTTATAATTCTAATTGATGGTGCATTATTCTAGTAATGCTTTCTATTATGAGGGTGGGGCTAAAAATCCACTAAAGGGCACATCGTTGAAGTTCCTTGTTAATGCGCGAAATGCCAGTTTTGTGTGTTTTCAGGGAGTAAGATTTTAGGGAAATATGTAATGGCATACATATCAGGCTCCCTATTATCGCGGAGGCTTAGATAGATTTACATTTTAAGTATAACCTATGTACAAATACATAGTGTAGCCTGTCTTGAGTGATAGCATTGGGATTATACGTTTATCTTTGTATATGAAACTTCTATTGCAAAAGAGACTAATCTTAGAAAAGTATTTCAAGGAAAACTTCTAGAATGTTTGTTTCATTAGAAGCATAGAATTATAAGGATTAAGGTACGGACTTAAGTGGCAATCTGGCATTCCTTTACATGGAATATCTGCTTGAAGAGGAAACTGCTTAACAGTAATGTTAAGTAGCAGATAAAGAAATTAGGCTAGACCTCAAACCGTAAAATTTACTTATAGTTTTACCATCTTAACTTTAATTTAGAAATTAATCGATAGTGTTCTAACACTATCGAAATATTTAATTTAAGGAGATTTTTTAATTATATGAGTAAAAAAGATAAATCCTCTAAGGAGAATTTAACAAACACAGAAAATTCCACTAATTCAACCAATAAGGCAAATAACAACTCAAAGAATAAAGTGGCGGAAAACAATAGTGTAACCAATTCAAAAATTAATAAAGAAAAAAACTCTAATATAAGGTGGTTAGTCACTGTATTTATCACAACATTTATTTTGTCAATTGTATTCTCATTTATATCAACAAACTCGATTACAAATTTACCATTATTTCCTGCTGTATTAATATTATTTTTAGTTATATTTATTGGTATATTTTTTGATATAATTGGTGTTGCTGTTACCGTCGCAGACGAAAATGAATTCCATGCAAAAGCATCAAAAAGAATCGCAGGCTCCAAAACATCTGTAAAATTAATTAGAAATTCTGCCAAGGTTGCAAACTTCTGCGCCGATGTAATTGGTGATATATGTGGAGTTTTAAGTGGTTCAATAAGTGCTTCAATAGCATTAAAAATTACAGCTTCATTTGGAATTTCGTTCAACATACAATTTTTAATAAGTGCCTTAGTTGCCTCTCTTACCGTGTCTGGTAAGGCAATTGGAAAAACAATAGCTCAAAAAAGTGCAACTAAAATTGTACAGGCTGTTGCAGTAGTTCTTAACAAACTACACTTAAACCAAAAATAATCATGCAAAATGAGCAAATATGTACAACCTAGGAACAGAGCAGAAATTGTATATTTTCCATAAAATAAGTACTAATTTATATTTCATAACATTTTAACATATTGCTCTTAGTCGGAGCTCCTTGCGAACTCCTCAAAAAGCAAACTTCTTGTTTTACTTTTAAAATATAAATTAGTACTTTTTATTTAATATTTTTGCATGCAATTTTTCTTCGTTCCCGAATTGTATCTTTTTTCCTATTTGTATCTTATTACTCTATATTGTATTTTTAATAATATTTTTAATACAGAGTTGTTTAATGGGTATGATCTATGTAGTCCAGATAAATCAAGTTTGTCACTTAAGTTTATCCTATTATCAGTCAAATTTTGTACATATCCAGCCTGCCATAAAGTGTCTCTTTCTGCATTTGTATATAATCCATATGGATACGTAAATACTTTTAAAATGTTATTATCTCCTAGATTATTTTCCAAATCTTCCTGAGCCTTATTAGTGTCTGAAAGCAATCTTTCTGGAGTTTCTTTATCATATTGTGTATGTGTATAACCATGAAGATAGATTGATATTAGTCCACTTTCTTTCATTTCTTTTGCTTGTTCCCATGTATAATATCCATTTGTTCCAACTGTATCACTTATTTCGAATGATGTCATTGGAATGTTATATTTTTTTGCAATCTCGAATGCATATTTGTACACTCCTGTATATCCATCGTCAAAAGTTACTAAAAAGCTCCATTTTGGTATTGCTTTTTCTCCATTTTTATATGCAACTAAATCTTCGTAGGTTATTGGTTTATAGCCTAATTTCATAAGTCCTGTCATCTGTTTCTCAAATTGTTTTACTGTTGTTTGCATATAATCATATTCCATTTGCGATTCGTCCTCAACTATATCATGATATACGAATACTGGTATTTGCAAATTTTTTTCACCAATATAATATGTGTTGTTTACTGTTGCCACCTCATAAATTATAAAACTTACTATTGCAAGTATTAATACTAGTAATACCGATAATATAACTTTTTTTACCGTGCTCATTTTTTTCTTTTCTAATTTTTCTTCTTTATTCATTATTATCTACTTTCCTCCTCTACCTTTGAAACTTTTTTCATTCCTTGTATCTTTTTATTTCCAACAGTTCTAAGCCCATTTTCCATAAGTTTTATTAGTTCTTTTTCCTCAATAGGTAAAAATGTTCCCGTTTTTTCCGAATAAATATATCTCACATACTCATTTTTTTCTTTGTTTGCAGATATACAACAGGTATATTTTCTCTCCCCATCTTCTTCAACGTACATATCCATAATTTGAACTTTTTTAGCTTCCTTTGTACTAAAAACATCGGGTAAAATTATCTCATAATATAGCATTTTTTCTACAAAGCCCATATCAGTACCAGACATAAAACCCTCAATTTTTTGAAGTGCATATTTCATTTTTTGTTCCATGTTTGGTATCAGTTCTAATTTATCCCTAAGCCTATCTATCAATATAGCTAAATATTCGTCTCCCTCATATGTATAGCCAAACTTTTCATCCATTTCCTGCATTTGTTCATCTGAAATTAATTTTCTTGTTGAATAATCTGGCTCTCTCCCAAATAGTCTTGTTTTCCTATGAGCTTGTATGAATTTCATATCTCTTTGTAAATCCGCCTCATATTCAACCCCATCTATTTTGAAAATTGAATAAACATGTAAATCATCTTCCGCATGAACAGCTTCAGCCTCTATTCCAATTCTTTGAAGTAAGCTATTATATGTGTTTGTAAGTGATACACATATAACCTTGTTACTCTTCAAATCTTTAGGCGTTCGTATTTTTCTTGCTGACCTATATATCAGCCTTCTGGTTTTACTATTTCCAAGCCAGTATTTCTCGTCAAATGTAAACAATTTGCCTAATTGCAAATAAATGTATCTTGCTTGTTCAATTTGAGTTAAATTTGCAGGCATTCTTCTTAATACATTTTCAGTCAAAATATTAATGTCCATAAAATCACGTCCTTTTATGTGAAATATTATACTCTACTAACTCAATTTATTCAACAAAAAACTTAAATTATTTATGGCAATTTCCCAATTTTGCTATGTTTTGTGAAAACAGCAATATGGTGTGTAAATAAAATTTACACACCATATAATACACTGTCTATTCTGTCATATGCTAAAACTTTTTGCAAAAACGTACAGACCTTCCATAATAATATTTATAAAGAGTCTTACAAAAATATCCGTTATAATTCTCAACTGCAGTAAACTGCGCTACCCATACAAAGCTGTCATCTGCTTTAGTTGATGACCAATATTCTCCTTTTAGTCCACAAGATTTATAATTTGATTCACTTATCTTCAAATTTCCTAGGAATGCTGCCCATTCATTTCTCTCTGGCATTATCCACCCATTCGACTCAAGTTCTTTTCCCTCACTCCATAAATATGTATCATTGCCAACATCTGAAAGAGCCATTACATAAAATCTATTATTACCAGAACCTTTTGCAGATAACACATCCTTTGTTCCAAAAGGTCCACTATAGTTAGTTTTACTAATATAATATTCCTTTGTCCCTGAAACAGTTGGAATTGTATATGTACCATTCCAGTTTCCCCAAGAACCGCTACCTCCAACTTTAAAATCTTCAAATATAACACCATCTACAGTTCCATTTCCATCAACATCTGCATAATATCCTACCCCTGAAGAAGCTGTAAAATGTGGTAATTGTACAGTAACATTATATGTTACAGACTTTTCTGTGTAATTTGCACTTGCGGCACTTTTTACTGTTATTGTTGCACTACCTTCTCTCGTTTTTGGAATTATCGTCACTGTATTACCGCTTAAGCTAACTGTTACCACGTTTGTATTAGACGATGATACACTTAAATTTCCAGTATTCCCACTTACAGAAAACGTTCCACTATTTGGGTATGTTAGTATTCCACTGTATGAAGACAATGTTAAATTTCCATTTGCTTTATTTACTTTTACCGTTTGTGTCGTACTTTGTGTTTTATAACCAGCTTTACTTGCTCTTACCGTTACTGTAAACGAAGAAACATTTGTTATTGTTGGCATTGTCGCACTATACGTGCCTCCATTTATTGAATATTCTAATTTTGCATCACTTGGATTTGCACTTACATTTGTTAATGCATTATGTGCTTTTCCATCATATATTCCATTATATGGTGTTGCACTTAAGCTTATTGTTCCATTATTTACTGTTGCAGTATATGTTGCTGATTTTTCATTGTAATTGCTTGCTTCCGCGCTTGTTACTGTTATTATTGCCTTTCCCGCGGTTGTTCCCGATTTTACTGTTACAGTATTTCCACTTACACTTGCTGTTGCTATATTGTTATTATTTGAAGAAACACTTAATGTTCCTGTATTTCCACTTACTGTAAAAGTTGTGTTACTTGGATATGTTATTGTTCCACTCGTCGCAGATAACTTTAATTTTCCTTCTGCTTTGCTTACTTTTACTGTTTCTGTTGTTATTTGTGTCTTATAGCCTTCTTTACTTGCCTTTACTGTTACTGTAAACTCTGATGTGTTCGTTATTGTTGGCATTTCTTCATAGTATTCGTTTCCATCTAATGAATATTCTAATTTGACATCACTTGGTTTTGTACTTATACTCGTAAATGCATTATGGGCTTGTCCATCATATACTCCATCGTATGGAATTGCCTCTAATTCTATTGTTCCATTTTTAACTGTTGCCACATGTATTACTTTGTTTTCTGCGTACTCTCCATTTGCTGCACTTCTTACTATTATATTGGCCTTTCCAGCTACCGTTTCTGGTTTTACTGTTATTGTATTTCCATCAATAGATGCTGTTGCTATGTTTGAAGCATCTGAGCTTACTGTCAGCTCCCCTCTTGATGTGTTATTTGTTACTTCAAATGTTCCACTATTTGGATACGTATATGTTCCATTTTTTGAAGATATCGTCAAATCGTCTGCTTTTGCAATTCCATCATATATTATTTCTACATCTCCGTTTTCCTTATCTTTTACTAAAAATTTATATTCATCATTTACTATTATCTCTGCATTTTTTTCATCTACTTTTTCTTTAGAACTTAAATTATAATTCTTCTTCCCAGTACTTATTTGTTCCAAATATGTATCCAAGTCAACTTTCTTACTCTCAGCCTGTATATCTACCTTTTCAAGTTCTAATGCTTCTTTTATTCCTGCTACTGTTTGTATTTTTTGTGTACTCTTTGCCTTATCAAACAAATTGTTATTTCCAACTACCAGACTAATCGTTACACCCGCTAATATCATTATTATTACAATTGTTATTACTAAAGCAATTAAAGTAATTCCTCTCATTTCTTTTGTTCTCATACTTTTTTTGTCCTCCTATGTTATCCTATAATCGTTAATTATTCTACTTAATGATAATACTCATAGTTTAACTATATATATACCTAGCCAATTATAGGCATTTTTATTTGTATGATTTCACATTAGAATTAAAAATTACTTTTATATAACAATTACTTTTTTCTCTTGATTTTTATATTTTTTTTGCTATAATTATTTCAGTTAATTTATCATTAAGTAGAATAATTAATGATAAATATAGAAAGAGTATTTTTGCTTATACTAAGCTATATATCGAACTTATTGCATTAAACATTTTTACCCTTTCTTATTAATTTTTCATGTTGTAAAAATTTTGACGTAATTCTTGATTTTATTAATTTTTTTATATATTTTACCTTTTGCATATATATTTTTCCTAATTTTCTCTTTTATATATTTTTTCATACAATCAATATTATTATGTTGTATTATACTTTTCAAAAAATCAAGCTTCCCGACCATTTTTAATACTATTGTATCAAAAATGGTCGGGAATAAGTATATTTTTGTGTTTATATTATTTTTCCCATATTTTTTTCTTTCATAATTTTTAACAAAATTAGAAAGTTCTAGTCAAACGCACAGGATGAGTATCGTAACTACCACCAAAAAATTTAGAGTTTAGAAAGTTAATTATAGTTCCACCAATGCCGCCCAGATGATGTCCAATACTATAGTTTTAATCCATATTCACTATAATTGGAAGCTGTTATTTTCAGCTTTTCTCCAAAAGCTGCCCCTAATTCCTTAGTTGGAACACTCCATTCTCCAAATGTAATTTTTTCTGATGGAATACTATTATGATAATTATATCCCGAACTATAATCACTTAGTGCCATTACATTAAATCTTGCATTTTCGCTACCTCTTGCTGATAATACATCTTTTATTCCAAATAAGCCATTATAATTTGTTTGACTTACATAATATTCTTTCAATCCTGTCGCTGTGGATATTGTGTATGATTGACCACCTCACGAAACACTCCCGCCATTTTTTAAATCTACAAATATTATTCCATCTTGAGTTCCATCCCCATCAGTGTCTGCATAATAGCCTACTCCTGAGTCTCCTGTAAATGTTTGATATTCTACAGTTACAGAGTACATTGCATTTTTTCATTGTAATTTGTGCTTTCTGCACTTGTTCCTGTTTCACTTCTAATCTTTTACTTATTTTTTTATAAGTTCTCTATATCTGATTCACTTAATCCTGTTATTTGGCTTATTTCTTTTATATCCATTTTTCCTTTTAAT
>ERZ857982.2918-NODE-2918-length-12367-cov-9.413093_pt1 | contig 12367 bp, 10 predicted proteins | sample MGYA00519955_ERZ857982 | MGnify/ENA primary metagenome ERZ857982 (study PRJEB31778, sample SAMEA3449416) | human gut metagenome | biome: human gut; feature: human-associated habitat; material: faeces | place: United Kingdom | collected 2010/2012 ... | reverse complement strand
GCACCTCGCTCGCCGTATCGGCACTTAGAATTATGCGGTATTGCCTTTACTTTTTGTTCCATTATACCCGGCGGTAAGCAAGGAAGCGGAAGCCGATTTCGGTCGTCAGGCTCTGCTTTGCCGCAAGGCGGAGTGCCCCGACGTGCGGGGTTTTCCAGAAATAGGGGGTCATGGCAAACAGGTTGCGGATCTGGTCGCCCTCCACCGTGATGGTATCCGTCACGGTGCGCTCTCCGATCAGGGTAAAGCCGGAGTATTCTGTCTGCTGTTCTGCGTTTTCATACGGCTCATCGTACAGAACTTCTTTCAACCCGTACAAATGCCGTGCCGTTGGCACTGCGTACAGCAGCACACCGCCGCTGCGCAGCACCCGGCAGAACTCCTGCTCGGCAAAGGGCGAAAAGATGTTCAGCAGAACATCCGCCCAGCCATCCCGCACCGGGGCGCTGAAGCTGCCGCCCACCGCAAAAGCGGCTTCCGGCAGTAGCTTTGCCGCAAGGCGGATGGCATCCTTGGAAAGGTCGAACCCGGCCAGTACGCAGGGACGGCCCTGGGCGGCAAAGGCATCATACACCACGCGGTCATAACTGCCTTCGCCGCAGCCGGCATCCAGCAGGTGGGTCTCACCGCATTCGGGTGCGTATTCCAGGCAGAGCTCGGCCAGCGCTTTCTGGAACGGGGCATAATACCCCGCCTGCAAAAAGGCACGGCGGGCGCGCACCATGGCTTTGCCGTCACCGGGGTCCGCCGCATGGCGCCTCTGGATGGCCAGCAGGTTGACATACCCTTCCTTGGCCATATCATAGCTGTGGCCCTGGGGGCAGCGCAGCGAGGTTCCCAGCGGCATCAATGCGCCGCCGCACACCGGGCAGCGCAGGGCCGCTGCCGCCTGCGGGGTCATTCGTCATCCTCCGCCGGAACCAGATTTTCCGCCGGAACGGACAGCAAGTGGAACTCTGGCACCAGCTCCGGCAGCGGACCTTCGCCCGCAATGGGGGCGGTAGCTCCGCCGTGGGCGGCCATATACTCTTCAAAGTTGGCAAACTTCTGTTTGGGCGGGCGGCGGGAAATCATCTCCAGGCCCGGATCTTCCTCTCGCGGTTCACGGTTCACCCGGCTGCGGGGGGCTGGCTGCGGGGCGCGCCGCGGCGGGCGCGGCGGTTCCGGTGCAGGGGCTGCGGGGGCACGGCGGGCAGCATTGCGCTGCGGGGGCTGCGCGACAGGTTCCCGCGGCGGCTGGAGGGTAGGCTGCGGCTTTTGCTGCCCGCGCGGGGGTTGGCCGTTCAGCTGCGGAGCCACAGGGCGGGCCTGATTGGCATTATTGGGGCGTGCAGGGCGCTGGGCCGGTTTGAGGGCAGCGGGCTTTGCCGCATTGCTGCGGTTGTTTGGGGCTGCCTGCCGGGGCGGGCAGGGGCGGGATGCATCTTTGGGCTGTGGGGCCCGTGGGGCGGGGTTCTGGGCCGGGACATCCCCATGGGGGGTGTGGCGGCGGCGACGACGGCGCGCTGCTGTGGACTGAGCATCGCGCACGGCGGGCTCAGCGTTTTTTTCGTTGTTCGGCATAATTGGCTCCCTGTATCGTCAGTCCGGCATGGTCAGACTGCGGCATTCATTATAGTAACGTTTTTCCTCGGCATGGCCCATGCTGAAAGTCTTGCGCGGCAGCACACCGCCCAGCACAACACCTTTGAACAGGTCTGCTTTGGCAAAGTCCGGCATCAGCAGGGCTGTGGCTGGTTTGGCGGGGTCTGCAGCCATGGCGCGGGCAGCCGCGGCACCGTGGATGTAATCCACCGTCACGCCGGGGTTCTGGGCCAGATAATCCCCAATAAAATGTTCCGTGGTGCCCACGGCCAGCGGGTCCGGGGCGTTGGCGGCGTCAAAGGTGATCTCTGCACCGGCACCGGCCAGCACGATATGCTGGTCGCCGCCCTGGAGGGCTGCGCCGTGCTGTTCCAACCAGCTGCCAAAGTCTGCGGCAACGGTGTTGGCGTCCACGCCAAACAGCACACGGTGGATGGGCTCAATCTCAATCGCCGGGGAATGCACGTTGCACACTTCCGCCAGGCACCAGCGCGCCGGGTGGGTCTGCTGCTGTTCCGGCGGCAGGGTGGGTTTCAGTTCTTCCCAATAGGCTTTTGCTGTGGCAAGGGAATGGTTGCCATCACCAACTGCCAGCGTCATGGGGGGCTGGCCGGCTGCGGCAGGCCAGCGTGCGGCAAAAGCAGCGGCATCGCCAAGGTTTGCCAGCGCAGTGTTGATCTGCTCCACCAGCGCGGGGTCCTCCACGGCCCAACCAGCCAGGTGGCCGCCGTTCAGCATCAGCGCGCCATCATACAGCAGCGGCAGCTCCGCCTTATGGGCGGCAATGGGTTCAATCAGGGTACAGGCTTCATCATCGGCCAACATCATCACATGCGGGGTTTCCAGCTGGGCCCCGCGGCGGATCTTGAGCCGGGGCGGGATGCGCGCCACCACTGTGCTCTCGCTGGGGCGGATGGCGGGCTTGCTGCCTTTTTTAAAGCTGTACTGTTCCAGGTCCACAGCACCAACCAGACCCTGGCGGATGGTACCGTCCATCTGGGTGCGCTCCACATACACATAGCCATGTACACAGCGGGTCAGCAGGTTATCGCGGTAATCCTGCATGGCCGCACGGATCGCCGCAAGGCGCGATTCTTCCTGCGGGGTTCCAAGGTAAGCTTCCGGCAGAACAATGTGCAGGGTGCTGGGTTTCCCCTTTGCCAGTTCCTCCGCTTTCTGCCAGTATTCCGGCTGGGAGGTAAACTGATCCACCGCAATGCAGGCCCACGGGTCCAGCGGGGTCGCTGCACCGGGCAGCAGGATGTCAGCAGGGACAAAACAATTCTGCATGGTAATCACTCCTCTTTCACGGATGCCGTTTTTTACGTCCGGGCGCGGCTCAATCCACAGTGCCAACCAGCCCGTAAATTGCCAGCGAGAGAATGCCGATATAAATCAGCACACTGGGCAGGCCGCGGAATATATGTGGGATATCTTTGCTGCGCAGCCGGCGGCGGCCTTCATCCACCACCAGCACGGCGACCAGGTAGCCCACGCCGCTGCCAAAGCCGAAGCCGATGGACTGCAGCAGGTTATAGTTCTGGCTGGCTGCAACCAGCAGGGTACCCAGCACACAACAGTTGAAGGTTGCGCCGGGCAGCTGTTCGCGGCAGGCATCGCGGCTTTTGGGGAACAGGCCCAACAGCAGCCACACAATGCCCATAGCGATCAGTGAGCAGTTCAAAAATACCAGCGGGCGCAGGGCGTTGACCGGCAGCCAGCCGGGCAGCACCTTTGCCAAAGCGGGCAGCGTTAAGCTTTGGGCAGCCCAACCCATGGGGGCGCTGATGGTCTGTACCAGAATGATGGGAATGCAGTACTGCCATGTGCTGATTTTGGGGTCGTTGACCAGCTTGTTCAGTCGGGAAACGCCCAGCGCGCGGAAGAACACTGCATTCTCCGCAAACACAGCCATGACGGCGTAGGTCAGGAACTGCGCCACAGCCTGCAAAACGGAAAGCTCAGCGCTTGCGTTTATTGCCATACAGATGACGCACCTCCTCGATCTTATAATGCACATAGGCACCGCCGATGGCGGTCCACACGGCGGCAATCAGGCCAATGATGATAAACCCGGTGCCCGGCTGGTCGGCCAGCGGCAGCGGCGCCACGGGAAATACCACGTTGCCGAACACGGTGCCTTCCGCCAGCAGTTCACGCACAACCCCCACCAGCAGCACCGAAAAGCAGATACCAATGGTATTGTTGATGCCGCGGCGGAACGCCTCGCCCACCGTTTCCAGGTCGTTGGATTCCATACGTTTGATCACGGCGGGCTCCACTACCAGCATGGGCAGATAGATCCCCAGCAGCGAAAGATCCGCCCCAAACAGGTTGTACAAAATGATATAAGCCGGGATATACACAATAGCGGCAGCGTAAGAGTATACCACACCGCGGAAGCGGTTGCCGGTCAGGTGGCAGATTGCCACAGCCAACATACGGGTTGCCGTTACAAGCAGAATGGTGGCAGCGCACAGCATCCAGGCATTCTGGCCGCTTACAGCAGCCGCCACAATGGGTGCCAGCCCCAGACCGCGCACCATAACGGGGTTATTCAGCCACAGGTGGTCATCATGGATATTCTGGGCCAGCTCTTCCTCGGCCTCTTTGCGGGTCTTGGGCTTATTGGCGGGCTGGACCGTTTTGGGCTTTTCGGCCGTAGGTGCTTCCTGCTTGCTTTCTACCGCTTTCTGCTCCGCCTGGGCGGCGGCCAGGGCTTCCTGCTCGATCTGCTCGGCGGTTTTGCCCTGCTCTGCGGCGCGGCGCGCCTGTTCCAGCATTTCGGGGGTCAGCTGGGGAATGATAACGGTTTGGGAATGTTCCTGCAGGGTCGGCTTTTTGTTGCTGTTCTTACGGTTCTCTGTGTTGGGCAAGGCGCTTTTCCTCCTTCCGCATGAATCTGATCCTTTCTGCGCGCTGGGCCAGGCGGTCCAGCCATTCGGGGAAAGCACCAGCCAATACAATGGCAAAGCATACACCGGTTTCGTATACGCTGTAATAGCGGAACGCCGTTGCCATTGCGCCCAGGAACAGGCCGTAAATCAAACGGCTGCTCCAGCGGTTGGGCTGCACCACCGGCTCGCACGCCAGGAATATCCCGCCAAACAGCATGCTGCCGGAAAGCAGGATATACTTTTCCAGGTAGATGCGCTGGCGCACATATTCCCATGGGGCACTCAGGGCTGGAAGTTCGTTCAGGTTGGGCAGCAGCCAGGGCACCAGCACGCATACCGCAAGGTACGGCACAAAGGTAGAAAGCTGCATGTGGCCGCGCACCAGCAGGTACAGCCCACAGGCCACAATGACCAGAATAGCGCAGCAGCCCAGCGGCCCAGCCACATTACCGGTCAACAGGTTGATGGTACTGTCAGACGGCAGGCCGCCGGCAGACAGGGTGGTGTTGCTGCCTTGGGTCAGCACCACTCCGGTGCTGCTAAAAAGTGCCAGCACTGTACCCGGTGCCGGGTAGGACGACATGACTCGCGGCCATGCCAGCGTTGCCGCCACCAATCCCACCGCTGCCGGGTGGAAGGGATAGTGCCCCTCTCCGCCGAACGCTTCTTTGACAAGCACAGCAATGATCGTTGCCGTGACCACCATATAATACGGGGCCGAAGCCGGCATCATCAGCACAATCAGCGCAGCAAAAGCTTCGCTGGAAGGCTCATGTGCGCGGTACCCCGCCGCATGCAGCGGGGTAACAACACAGTCCGCCACATACGCAGTCAGCAGCCCGGCCGCCATCATCAGCAGCGGGCGCGCTCCGTAATAAAAACAACTGACCGCCAAAAGCGGGACAGTGCAAAACAAAATGTCCCAATAATAATCATAGTTTACGCTTTTGGTGATCTTATCATGACGTTTTGGCATGGATACTCCTTTGGGGGTTACAGCGCCCGAACCTGTTTGGCCAGCGCGGTACGGTCCTGCGCCTTAAAGAACGCGCTGCCCATGACCAGCACACTGGCTCCGGCCTGGGCACACAGGGAGGCGGTTTCGGTGTTAATGCCACCGTCCACCTCAATGCGGGGGGAAACACCGCGCCGGTTGCACTCTGCCTTGATGGCTGCCACACGGCTGACGGTTGTGGGGATGAACTTCTGCCCGCCAAAGCCGGGCTCCACCCCCATGACCAGCACCAGGTCCAGTTCATCCAGGTAGGGGAACACTGCCTGCGGCGGGGTAGACGGGCTGATGGTCAGGCCCACCAGGCACCCAGTCTCCCGCACAGCGGCAATGGTCTGCCCCACATGGTTGGGCACAGCTTCAATGTGGAAATTGATCAGGTTTGCCCCTGCTGCCGCAAAATCCTGTGCATAGCGTGCAGGGTCGGAGATCATCAGGTGAACATCATAAAATGCTTCCGGCACGGCCTTTTTCAGGCATTTCAGCACCGGCGCGCCATAGGTGATGTTGGGTACAAAGTGGCCGTCCATCACATCAAAATGCACCATGTCTGCACCGCACACCATAGAATCGGCCGTTTCGGCGGCAAGGTTGGCCAGATCGGCAGACAGGATGGAAACACTCAATTCCGTCATTGCTTTGTCCTTTATCTCAAATTGCACAGCATCATTCCCGCCGCAGCGGTATTTGGAATCATGCGGTTTTGCTATAAATCCTGGTTTACGCCTGCCTTATGCTTTGTACTGGTTGATCTTATCCATCTGCACAGCAACGCAGGCCAGCGCGCTTTCAATTACCTTGTCCATATCATAGTACTTATACTCGCCCAGGCGGCCGCCGAACACAACGTGCGGCTCGGCATCGGCCAGTGCCTTGTACTTGGCGTACAGGGCGCTGTTCTTGTCATCGTTGACCGGGTAGTACGGCTCGTCGCCCGGCTTCCACTCAGCGGAGTATTCGCGGCTGATGACCGTCTTGGTGCCCGGCTCGGTGGAGCCGAACTCAAAGTGCTTGTGCTCAATGATGCGGGTGTACGGGGTTTCGGCATCGGTGTAGTTGATGACAGCGTTGCCCTGATAGTTGGGGCAGGCCAGCGTTTCGGTTTCAAAGCGAACGCTGCGGTACTGCAAGGTGCCCAGGGAGTAATCAAAATAAGCGTCAATGGGGCCGGTGTAGATCACACGGTCAGCCAGAGCATCCAGTTCAGCCTTGTTAGCCAGGTAGTTCACACCCAGGCGAACTTCCACACCCTGCAGCATGTTGGCCACCATCTGGGTGTAGCCGCCGTTGGGAATCCCCTGATACAGCGCATTGAAGTAGTTGTTATCAAAAATCAGGCGCACCGGCAGGCGCTTGATGATGAACGCCGGCAGCTCAGTGCAGGGGCGGCCCCACTGCTTTTCGGTATAGTGCTTGACCAGCTTTTCGTAAATATCGGTGCCGACCAGGTTGATGGCCTGCTCCTCCAGGTTTTTGGGCTCGGCGGTAAAGTGGGCAGCGCGCTGCTCCTCGATCTTTGCCTCGGCCTCGGCGGGGGTCACAACGCCCCACATCTTGTTGAAGGTGTTCATGTTGAACGGCAGGTTGTACAGTTCGCCCTTATAGTTTGCCACCGGAGAGTTGGTATAGCGGTTGAACACAGCGAACTGGTTCACATAGTCCCACACTTCTTTATTGTTGGTATGGAAGATATGTGCGCCATAGCGGTGGACATTGATGCCCTCAACATTTTCGGTGTAGACATTGCCGGCAATGTGGTCGCGCTTATCGATCACCAGGCAGCTTTTGCCTGCCTTGGTAGCCTGCTGTGCAAACACTGCGCCAAACAGACCAGCGCCGACGATCAGGTAATCATACTGTTTCATGGGGAACCTCCTTGTTATTTGGCAGAATGGCTGAACGGATCAGCGGAACGGTTTTTCCATTGCTGCACCTGCTGCAGGTGGAATTCAAAATCGCGGTCATCCTTTGTCAGCTGGCTGGAAAGGATCACGCCGGAAATAAACAGCAAAAGCGCCGCCACCAGTACGCAGGCACACACGATCAGCGTAGGGAAGCGCGGCACAAGGCCGGTGGCAAAATATTCGCCCAGAACAGGGGCCAAAAAGCACAGGCTGATCATGCCAAGCACCGCCGCCAGGGTGCTGAAAAAGCCGAACGGGCGGTAGTTTTTATACAGCCGTGCAATGGTGCGCAGCACGCGGAAGCCGTCCGAATAGGTATTCAGCTTACTTTCGCTGCCTGCGGGGCGGTCACGATAGTCAATGATCACATTCTCCACCTGCATGTTGCGGTGCAGGGCGTGGATGGTCATTTCGGTCTCGATTTCAAAGCCTCGGCTCAGCACCGGGTAGGTTTTGACAAACTGGTAGCTGAACGCACGGTAGCCCGTCATGATATCCTTGATCTGGCCGCCGAAGAGGTTGTTGGTAAAAAACCGCACCAGGTCGTTGCCAAAATTGTGGAACGGGCGTTTGTTCTGGGTGTAATAGGTGGAGGAAAGCCGATCCCCCACCACCATATCGGCCTGGTGTTCGGTAACGGCTTTGACCATTTCCGGGGCCGCTTCCGCCGGGTAGGTATCGTCGCCGTCCACCATGATATAGGCTTCGGCGTCAATTTCGCGGAACATGCGGCGGATGACGTTGCCTTTGCCCTGCTGGTATTCGTGGCGCACCACGGCACCGGCTGTGCGGGCCAGGTCTGCCGTGCCATCGGTAGAGTTGTTATCGTACACATAGATCGTAGCTTCCGGCAGAACGCGGCGGAAATCCATCACAACCTTTTGTACTGTCTGAGATTCGTTATAACAGGGGATAAGAACTGCTATTTTATCCAATGATATTCACTTCCCTTTTGCGGGTAGATTTTTGTGTTTCAGGTGCGTGATTTTGGGGTATGCAGCGGGGTGGGTTATACAGCTTGATGCACGTAACATCTGTGCACAGCGTGGGCGCACCGCATGTCCCCCTGCGTAAGAGGTATTTTCCTATCCTGCAGGGCGAGGCAGCCCCACCCTGCCGAACCGTTATGTGCTTTTATTTTTCGGGGGCTGTCCCAACTGCTCTTACGCTTCCGCGCACTTTTTGATCTCGTCCAGCCAGAACCGTGCGGTTTTCTCCCAGCTGTACTTGGCCATCACTTTGTCCGGCGGGGCCGCAGGCTTGGCAAACAGCGCGTCAAGGTCCACATCATAGTCATAGGGGTCAAAGTAGCGGGCGGTATCGCCATACAGCTCCGGCAGGCAGCTGGCACGGGCCAGGGCGATGGGTGCCCCCAGGCTGAGCGCTTCCAGCGGCGGAATGCCGAACCCTTCAAACACGGCGGGGTGCAAAAAGCCCTTGCAGTTCTGCATCAGCGCTTTGTTCTGGCCGTCCGTCACATAGCCGGGGTAAAAGATATTGCTGGTGTTTTGGGCAGCATCTGCTTCGGCGCTGCCAAAGGCAGCAAGGTCCTTGCCGCCGGCCACAACAAAGGTTTTATCCGGGTTGCGGGCGGCAACCTCGCGCACCCACTTAAAGTTTTTGTGCCCGGCCAGGCTTCCCAGTGCGTAATAGTATTCTTTTTTCTTCACGCCAGGCAGCTTGTCAAACACCGTCATGTCCGGCTGGACGTTCTGCAGATGCTCCCAGCCGTTATAGGTCACACCGATCTTATCCAGTGGGATGCCCAACCGCTCGCTGATCAGGTGGCGCTGGTTATCACTGACGGTGAACACCCGCCGGGCAAACCATTTGGTGGAAAGGCAGTGGAACCAGAACTTGAAGCGGAAAAACGCACGGTCGGTTTTCATTACCAGGGGGCGGATATCATGCAGCACCACCACGCTGCGGCGGGTCATGAGCATATCGCTGGCAAGGCCAACGTAAAAGGCGTGGTGTTTGCGCAGGTAGCGCGGCAGCACCACCAGATTGTAACTATACTTAATGGCCTTGAGCGGAACAATTTTGATGTTTTTCAGTTCGGGCAGGTGCAGCGGGCGGCCATCGTCCCGGTAGCACAGCCGCACATCCAGGCCGGTGCCCTCCAGCAGGGGGTCCAGCCGGGTCACAACTTCATACACAAAGCGCGGAATGCCCGTGATGGGGTCACACAGCACTGTGCCATTGATCACAATGGGGTTCACTCTTCGGCCTCCTTGGCGGTTTCGTGGTGAGAGCAGGCTTCCAGCTCACGCTGCCAGTCCGCATAGCGGCGGGTGCAGTAATCCCGCAGCTCGCCCTCAAAGCGCTGCTCGCTGAAGCTGCGGCTGTGTTCCCGGATCTGCTGTGGGGGATAAGCCACGCCTTCGGTCTCAAACTTCTGGATGCAGGCTTCCAGGCTTTCGGGTGTCTGCTCGTCAAACAGCAGGCCGGTTTTGCCGTCCAGCACAGTCTCACAGGCGCCGCCGCGGCCAAAGGCCAGCACCGGGGTGCCTGCGCTCTGGGCTTCCACAGGGGTAATGCCAAAATCCTCCTCGCCGGGGAACAGGAACGCCTTGGCGCGCAGATAATAGCCGCGCACCTCTTCATCGCTCAGGCCGCCGCCCAAAAAGCGGATGGTCGGGCCAGCCATGGCGCGCAGCTTGTCTCCCTCGCCGCCGCCGCCGATCACGATCAGCGGCTTGTTCAGCTTGGTGCAGGCTGCCACAGCCAGGTCAATCCGCTTGTACCAGGTAAAGCGGCCCACCACAAGGTAAAAATCCTCTTTGGGCACAAAGGGTTCTTCGTTGATATGCACGCAGGGGTAGATCACATCACTGTCGCGCCGGTAATATTTTTTGATGCGCTTGGCAATATAATGCGAGTTGGCGATAAAATAGTCCACCCGGTCCGCGGCGCACTTATCCCACTGGCGCAGCTTGAGCATCTGGCCGGGCATGACCGCCCGCACCAGCGCGTTGGCATTGTTACGGTAGGTATAATAAAAATCCCAGACATAGCGGGTGGGCGTATGGCAGTAGCAGATATGCACGGCGTCCGGCCGGGTGATCACGCCCTTGCTGCAGGAAGAGCAGGACGAAATGACCATATCGTATTCCGAAAGATCCAGTGCTTCAAACGCGCGGGGCATCCACGGCAGCATGGCACGGTACAGCTTGGTGGCAAAAGGCAGCTTTTGGAGATAGGTGGTGCGGATATCATAATCCTTGAACCACGCAGGCATGTTGTTTTCGTCATAGACGAGGGTATAGATGGGTGCATCAGGGAAAACATGGTGCATACAGTCCACCACGCGGTCTGCACCGGCGTATGCCACCAGCCAGTCATGCACAATGGCTACCTTCGGCTTGCCGTTTTTCATCCTCAGCCCTCCTTTGGTTGGTTACTGGATCTTTTCATCGTTGACCATTTTGCCGCCAAACACGGTGCGGAACAAAATTTTGATATCCAGTGCAACGGTCCAGTTTTCGATGTACCAGATATCATAACGGATACGCTCCGCAATATCAGTGTCACCGCGCAGGCCGTTGATCTGCGCCCAGCCGGTCAGGCCGGGGCGCACCTGCTGGCGCACCAGGTAACGGGGAATTTCTTCCTTAAAATGCTCTACATGGAACGGGATCTCTGGCCGCGGGCCAACCAGGCTCATATCCCCTTTTAATACATTGAAAAACTGCGGCAGTTCATCCAGGCTGAATTTGCGGATAATGCTGCCGAACCGCGTTTTGCGTGGGTCGCTGTTGGTGCTCCAGGCCGAATCCTCGGCAGCGTTCACCCGCATGGAGCGGAACTTATACATCATAAAGGGGCGTTTGTTCAGCCCCACGCGCTCCTGCTTAAAGATGATCGGCCCAGGGCTGGACAGCTTGACGCCGATGGCTACCCCCAGCATGATGGGGCTGGTGAACACAATCAGCACCAGGCTGCCCACCACATCCATGGCGCGCTTGATAAAGGCGTTCAGGATATTATCAAACGGCGTCTGCCGGATGTTGATGAGCTTACAATCGCCCAGCACATCAATGGTGGGGCGGGCGGGCAGGTAATCGTTATAAAACGGCACCATGGTAATGCGGGTGCCGTGCTTATCGCAGGCGGCAAAGGCGCGGGTCAGCATGTGCATCTCGGCGGCATCCAGGGCCACCACCACCTCGTCAATGCCGGGTTCATCCAGCGTGACTTCCATTTTGTCATATCCGCCCAGGTAGCGCACATCCAGGTCCGGGTTGGCATAAGGCGCCAGGTAGCCATCCACATGGAAGCCATAATACGGGTTATGTTCGAGTGCCAGCAGGTACTTGGCAGCCATATCGCCGCCGCCGACCAGCAAGATATGGCGCAGGTCCTCCCCTTTCCGGTTGCGGGCACGGTCATACCAGCGCTTGATCATCCGCTTGAAGATCAAAAAGCCGGTGCTGAACCCGTACAGCAGCAGCATGACCCCGCGGGAGAAGTTTTGCAGGCGGAAAACGAAGAGCAGCGCCATAAAACCCACCACGCCCAGCGCGTTGCCGAACGCAATGGTGGTGCTGCGCTGCCACAGCCCCCGAAGGCGTGAGGGGTTATACAGCCCGCGGCTCCAATAGAGCAGCACCATCACCACGGCGTAGCCCGCCCACCCCAGGGCAACCATAGGGCTGCGGGCAATATCCAGTGCCGGGCCGGCGCCGCCCTCCTCAAAAAAAGGCAGCCAGTTAAAGCGCAGGAAATTGGCCAGCAGGTATGCGGCAATCAGCAGCACAATATCAATCACACTGCTGATCAAGCCCCTGATACGCTGATTTTCACTGAGCAATCCTGCTGCCCCCTCTCTGTACGCCATATTTCAATCATTTTAGTATATCATAAAATCCATCCGGTTTCAACCAACGGCGTTTTTGCTGCGGCGCTGAAGCAGATTTTAGGCAATACCGCATAATTCTAAGTGCCGATACGGCGAGCGAGGTGCGGCA
>ERZ857982.2917-NODE-2917-length-12384-cov-10.922865_pt1 | contig 12384 bp, 10 predicted proteins | sample MGYA00519955_ERZ857982 | MGnify/ENA primary metagenome ERZ857982 (study PRJEB31778, sample SAMEA3449416) | human gut metagenome | biome: human gut; feature: human-associated habitat; material: faeces | place: United Kingdom | collected 2010/2012 ... | reverse complement strand
CCTCGGCCAGCAGCTTGCTGGCTGCCTCCAGGATGCGGGGGTCATTGCCCTCGGTAAAAACGATCGTCTTGGGGTTTGCCTTCAGCTGTGCTACCAGCGGTGCGAACATATCAGCCATTGTTGATTACCTCCGAATTAACTATCCAATATTCACATCCGGGTGCCTGTTGGACACAAGGATGCCTTTCTCTTTTATTCTAGCACACCCGGCAAAAAGTTCAAGACAAAATTGGCTTTTTGTGCTATTATTTTAGGAGAAAACCATTTTTTATTTGTGAATAAATTATCATTCAGCTGCAAGGAGATCAAACTGCTATGGATTGGGATACATTAAAGGCCGAGTGCCTTGCCTGCCGCAGATGTGAGCTGTGCACTGACCGCACCCATGTGGTGTTCGGGCAGGGTGTCCAGACTGCTGAGGTGCTGTTCGTGGGCGAAGGCCCGGGCCAGAGCGAGGACGAGCAGGGCCTGCCCTTTGTGGGCCGCAGCGGCCAGCTGCTGGACAAATACCTGTTTGCCATCGATCTGGACCGGAGCAAAAACTGCTACATTGCCAACATCGTCAAGTGCCGCCCGCCCCAGAACCGTGACCCGCTGCCCACCGAGAGCGAGGCCTGTATGCCCTGGCTCCGGGAACAGTTCAAGCTGCTGCAGCCAAAGATCGTGGTCTGCCTGGGCCGCATCGCCTCCCAGCGGATGATCCGCACCGATTTCTCCGTGACCAAGGAGCACGGCACCTTTGTGCAAAAGAACGGCGTATGGTTCATGGGCACCTTCCACCCCGCCGCCCTGCTCCGGCAGGCGCAGAACAAACCCGCCGCCTTTGCGGATTTTGTGGCTCTGCGGGAGAAGATCCACGAGGTGTGCGGGCACACATATTAACAAGCTCACCCTCTCCGTCATTGCTGTCGCAATGCCACCTCTCCCGAAGGGAGAGGCCTTGGCAGAAAGATGAAGCTCACAAAAACTGCCAAGGGCTCCCACTTTGGGGGAGCTGGCGAGCGGAGCGAGACTGAGAGGGCAAGGCCGTTTCCAAGTATCATCTTCCTTCATTTTTGCATACCCTAAAGCAAAAGTGAGGTGTTATGATATGAAAACGATCCAAAGCCGTTCCCCCGATTTCTTTCTGGGGGCCACCACACCGGCAGGCTTCAAGGGTTATTTTGAACCGCTGCGCCGGGAGCCCGGGATGCAGATGCTTCTCATCAAAAGCGGGCCGGGATGCGGCAAATCCACCCTGATGAAGCATCTGGCCCAGGCCGCCGAGCAGCAGGGCCAGCGCATCGAAAAGATCCACTGTGCCAGCGACCCGGACAGTCTGGACGGGGTCATCTTCCTCGACCAGAAACGCGCCATCATCGATGCCACCGCGCCCCATGTGGTGGAGCCGGACGCGCCCGGGGCTGATGAGCTGGTGGTGAGCCTGTACCACACCATCGATGCCGGAAAGCTGGCTCCCCACCGGGACGAGGTCAAGGCCCTGTTTGCCCGGAATGCCGCTCTGCGGGGCCGGGCGGCCCGGTATGTCGCATCGGCGGGCAGCCTGATGCTGGACAGCCGCCGGGCCGAAGCCTGCAGCGCCAACTTTGAAAAGGTGCGCCGCTACGTCAAGCGTCTCTGCACCCGGCTGCTTCCCCGCACCGAGGGCACCGCCAGCGAGGAGCTGCGGCTGCTCTCAGCCATCACCCCCAAGGGGATGGTATTCTACCGGGGCACGGTAGAAGCGCTGGCCGACCGGTATGTTGTATTCCGGGATGATTACGGGGCGGTCTCCCGCCTGCTGCTGGAACTCATCCGGGCCGAAGCGCTGGCCCGGGGCTACCACATCATCACCTGCCCCTGTGCCATGCACCCTGAAGATCAGATCGACCACATCTTCATCCCGGCCCTGCGGCTGGCTTTTTTGACCGACAACCTCTGGCATCCCATCCAGCTGCCCGGCGTGCAGGCCGTGCGCTGCACCCGCTTTGTGGACCGGGAGAACCTGTCCGGCTTCCGCGCCCGCCTGCGCTTCAACGACCGTGCCGCCTCCGAGCTCATCGACCAGGCTGTCGCCCTGATGGCTCAGGCCAAGAACTGCCATGATGAACTGGAGACTTATTACCGGGCCGCCGTGGATTTTGACCAGGTGAATGCTGTTGCAGCAAATTGTCAAAAGATCCTGGGTCTCGGGTAGGCCCTGTTCTGTACAACCTGACTGAAGCGCAGAATTTCAAGAGAAAGGAAGTGAACCCCATGCCAACCATCCGTCTCTCTGTCCGGGAGCTGGTGGAGTTCCTGCTCCGCACCGGCAGTATCGACAGCCGCTTTACCGGCTTTGACCGGGCCAACGAGGGCGCACGCATCCACCGCAGGCTCCAGAAGGCGGCGGGTGAAGGCTACGCCGCTGAGGTGTTCCTCACGGCAGAGCGGACGATGGAGGGAATCGGGTTCACCATCGAGGGCCGTGCCGACGGCATTTTTACCGATGAGGACGGCACGGTGGTCATCGACGAGATCAAGACCACCGCCGTGCCCACCGATGCCATCACGGAGGACATGAACCCCTGCCACTGGGCGCAGGGCATGGTCTACGGGGCCATCTGCGCCGAGCAGCGGGAGCTGGAAACACTGGATGTCCGGCTGACCTATTATCAGACCGACACCGATGAGATCATCCGCTATACCCGGCACTTCTCCGCCGCTGAGCTGGATGCGTTTCTCAACGACCTGCTGCGGCAGTATCTTCCCTGGGCACGGCGGCAGCTGGACTGGGTGGAAGCCCGGAACCGGAGCCTTGGGGCCCTGCAATTTCCGTTTCCAGCTTACCGTCCCGGGCAACGTGCCCTTGCCGGGGAGGTCTATCGCGCCTGTGCTGCGGGCAAGGCAGAGCAGAAGGGCGGTACCCGGCTGTTCTGCCAGGCACCCACCGGCATCGGCAAAACGATGAGTGCCCTCTTCCCTGCCCTGAAAGCCATGGGCGAGGGCAAGGGGGAAAAGATCTTCTACCTGACCGCCCGCAACACGACACAGGCCGCTGCTGAGGATGCACTGGCCCGTCTGCGGGCGGCAGACCCGGCGCTTTCCCTGCGCAGCGTGACCCTTTCGGCCAAGGAGAAGGCCTGCCTGTGCAAGGATGCTGAGGGCCGTCCCGCCTGCCTGCCGGAAGCCTGCCCCTACGCCAACGGCTACTACGAGCGGCTGAAGGATGCGCTGGCCGACCTGCTGGACAGCGCCGTCCCCTATGACCGGGCCGCCCTGACCGAGACCGCCCGGCGGCACAGGGTCTGCCCTTTTGAGCTGGGGCTGGACCTGAGCGAGTGGTGTGATGTGGTCATCGGAGACTACAACTATCTGTTCGACCCCACCGTGCACCTGCGGCGCTTTTTCGATGCGGCGGGCGACTACATTTTTCTCATCGACGAGGCTCATAACCTGCCGGACCGGGCCAGAGCCATGTACTCGGCACGGTTCTGCAAGAGCAGCCTGACCGATGCCAGACGGGCCATCGGCAAAGGAAAAAGCGCACTGAAAACCGCGTTGACAAAGGCAGACAAAGGCTTTCTGGAAGCACGGCGGGCGGTAACGAAGCTGGCCCCCCGCCGGGGTCCAGCGCCCACCGAACCGCCGGCAGAGGATCTCACCCAACAGACCAGCCTTCTGGGCACCGAACCGGCAGAAGCCGCCTTCCCGCTGCCGGAGCCTTTGCTGGCGCAGGATGGCACGGTCTTTTTGCAAGAGCTGCCGAAGGAGCTGCTCCGACTGCTGTTCAGCCTGCAGGCCCCCCTGCAGGAATGGCTGGAGGCCAACCCGGAGGCCGATGCCCACGCCCAGCTGCTCGAGCTCTACTTTGCGTTGCAGGATATCACCCGGGCGGCAGAACGGTACGACGCGCATTTTGTCACCCAGCTGACAGCCCGGGGCAGCGAGCTGGAATGGGAGCTGCTCTGCCTTGACCCCGCCCCCTTTGTGGATGCCAGCCTTGCCGCCGGGCGGGCCGCGGCACTGTTCAGCGCAACACTCACCCCGCCGGGCTACTACCGCTCCGTGCTGGGCTGTCCCGATGCCCGGGCTGTGGCACTGGAAAGCCCGTTTCCGCCCGAACATCTGGGGCTCTACTGCCTGCCCCGCATCTCCACCCGCTACCGGGACCGGGAGGCCAGTGTGCAAGCCGTCTCGGATGCGCTGGCCGCACTGGCCCGGGCCAAGGTGGGCAACTATCTGGCCTTTTTTCCCAGCTATGCCTATCTGCGGCAGGTATATGAGGACTTCACCGCCCGTTACCCGGACATCGGAACGCTGGCCCAGGAGAGTGGTCTGGATGACGCGGCCCGGGCGGCGTTTCTGGAACGGTTCGGCCCAAACCCCGCAAAAACGCTGCTGGGCTTCGGGGTCATGGGCGGCATCTTCGGCGAGGGCGTGGATCTGGTGGGCGACCGGCTCATCGGGTGTGCCATCGTGGGGGTGGGCCTGCCTCAGGTGAACCCCCGGCAGGAGATTCTGCGCCGCTACTATGACGAGGCGGGCGGCACCGGTTTCGACTACGCCTACCGCTTTCCGGGCATGAACAAGGTGCTGCAGGCGGCGGGCCGGGTCATCCGCACGCAGGAAGACAGGGGCGTGGTGCTTCTGCTGGATGACCGCTTTGCCCGCGCCGAATACACCCGCCTGTTCCCCCGCCACTGGCACCAGCTCCAATACCTGCGCAGCACCACAGAGCTGGAGCAGCAGCTTGCCGCCTTCTGGGCGCTGAACCAATAGAAAAAGCCTGTCAGCGCAAAAACCGACAGGCTTTTTCTCATGCTCCGGACATTTTCCGGCTCTTACTTCTTTCTGGGCAGGGATCTGCGCAGTTCATCCCAGGCAGTCATCTCCACCAATGTGGTGGCGCGCAGGGCGGCAAACGCTTCATCCAGATACTGCATCTCGCTCACCGCGCGCATGGCGTGATCCGAAATACACCACTTCCCAACAACCGTCTGCGCCATCCAGTAGACCATCCGCTCGGTCTTTTTCCGCTGTTTGGTGCCCTCGCGGTAGCGGTCGGTGTTCTCCGCATCGTTCACGGGAACACCTGCCGCTTTCAGCATCTCACAGCACTCCCAGGCGGCATCCACGATCATCCTGCGCTGTTCCACTGTGGTGCGGGAAAGTTCCCCATCCACCGCATAGCAGGCATAGGCGCAGGGCAGGATAAAGGCGATGTGGCTCTTGAGCCACTCGTCCATATCGCTGTAATAGGTCAGCTTGTAATGAGTCCCCTCAAAGGCAGCCTGCAGCCGCAGGCGGAATGCGCCGGACAGGGGAGCGGTTGCGCCGCCGACGGTCATTCCCATCCCCATATGCACACTGACCAGCCGGTCATGCTCCCGGCGGCCCGCATTGTTCTGGAAGCCAAAGGCGATCTTATCCACCGGGCGCTGCATGGCCTGCAGCATCTCCTGCGCATAGGGATCATTGCCCACAAAGATGAAGTACTGGCTCCGGTTTGCTTTGAGGATGGGCAGCACATCGGCCAGCTGCCCGGCCTGCACCGTGACAAACACAAGGTCATACACATCCTCGGGGGCCAGCACATCTGTTGTCTGCATCCGATCCACCGTTGTTTTCCGCTGGAGCATGTGGCGGATGGTCAGGCCCTTCTGGTCAATGACTGCCTTCCACTCGCCCCGGGCCAGCAGGGTGACCACATTTTTCTTGTTCTGTGCCAGACTGTGGGCCAACTGACAGCCCTGAACGCCTGCGCCGTACACCAAGATCCTCATAACGAGATACCTCCTGTTTTGCATGATCAGCCCGGCCAGAAACACCGGGCTGTTACTTTTTCAGGAACGCGAAGAAGCCCTTTTTTTCATAGGGCCGGGTCTGCACGCCGGTCACGGTGTAGCCCGTTTCGGCAATGGCAGCCTTCAGTGCCTCCACGTCCACCGGCTGCTCCGAGACGATGACCGTTTCGCCCTTGGTGTGGGAAGAAGTCACCTTGTTCACCCGGGCGGTCTTGCGCACCACATCATTGATGTGGCTCTCGCACATACCGCACATCATACCATCGACCCTCAGGATCGTTTCTACCATTATTGTTCCCTCCATACTGTATCTGCGGGCACCCCTGTCAAACTGCACAAGTCCAGCCCGCTGTTTTCGTCATTTTGTTAGTTTTAGCTAACTCATTGCAGAAACAAAAAAGGCTCCTGCCCCGCACAGCACTGCTCTGCGGAACTTTGCCGATCTGTTTTCAGTTTTATCATACCATACCGGTGGGCAAATTTCAAGCTGCCCGCAAAACCGGCCGGGGGACTTTTCAAAGGGTCAGTTCATGGAAAACAGCACTGCTTTCCAGCTCTTTCCATTGCATCGTGTTTCCTTCCAGGGTCATGTAGCTGTGGGGGCTGTTCTCCTTGGGGATGCTCACAGAACCCGGGTTCAGGTAAAGATTTCCCTGCCCGAACTCTGTCCAGGCCGGAACATGAGTGTGCCCATGCAGCAGCACATCTCCCGGGGCCAGCGGCGGCAGATTTTTCACATGATAGATATGCCCGTGGGTCGCATAAATGAGCCGCTGCCCCACCGGAAGCACCGCATAATCGGCCAGCACCGGGAATTCCAGCACCATCTGGTCCACCTCGGCATCACAGTTGCCCCGCACGCAGAGCAGCTTCTCCTTTTTCCCGTTCAGCAGGGGGATGACCTCCTTGGGGGCGTACTCTCGGGGCAGGTCGTTGCGGGGGCCGTGGTAGAGCAGGTCGCCCAACAGGAACAGCCGGTCGGCTCCCTCCCGCTCAAAGGCCTCCAGCATTTTGCGGCAGTAGTAAGCCGACCCGTGCAGGTCTGACGCGATCATCCATTTCATGGCAGATCCTCCTTTTGTGCGTTCTGTTCTTATTTTACCGCCGCCGCGCCCCTTGTCAAGGGCAAGGGCCCGCTGTAAAAAGTCATGCTTTTATTTTAAAAAGTCCTTGACAAGTATCCCTGTGATGTGGTATCTTTGAGCCAATAAAATATCGTGTGGATTTTTACAGCATTCTGCAACTTTTCGCCACACAATGGTACAAAAGCCATTGTGTGGCTTTTGCTTTGCCTTCAAATCCAAATCTGACCCTCAGGAGCAATGAAAATGAACGATACTTTTATGAAAACCAGACCGGTGTTCCCGCTGCTGCTCTCCATGGCCCTGCCCAACGTCATCTCGATGCTGGTGAACAGCCTGTACAACATCGTGGACAGCCTCTTTGTGGCCCAGATCAGCGAGCAGGCCATGACGGCGCTTTCGCTGGTGTTTCCCATCCAGAACTTTGTCAATGCAGTGGCCATCGGCTTCGGCATCGGCATCAACGCCCAGATCGCGCTCTACCTCGGCGCAGGCGACCACGAAAACGCCAACCGGGCCGCCACCCATGGCATGATGTTTTCCCTGCTGCACGGCGTGCTGGGCATGGTCCTCTGCATTGCCATCATGCCCGGCTTCCTGCGCCGCTTCACTGCCGATCCCGCTCTGGTGGACATGGGCGTGACCTACTCCACCATCGTGTTCCTGTTCTCGCTGGTCAACATGGCAGACCTCGCCTTTGAGAAGATCTTCCAGTCCGTGGGCCGGATGAATGTTGCCATGGTAGCGCTGATCACCGGCTGCGTGACCAACATCGCCCTCGACCCTGTCCTCATCTTCGGCCTTGGGCCGGTGCCCGCCCTGGGCATTGCCGGTGCGGCCCTTGCCACCGGCATCGGGCAGGCCGTTTCCCTTGTGGTCTACCTCTATGTCTACTGCACCACCGAAGTCGCCGTCCGCTTCTCCCGCCGCTGCCTGCGGTTCGATGCCGCCCTTGACAGCAAGCTCTATGCCATCGGTGTACCGGCCATCCTGAATCTGGCCCTGCCCAGCCTGCTGGTCACCTTCCTGAACGGCCTGCTGGCGGTCTACTCCCAGAGCTATGTGACGGTGCTGGGCATCTACTACAAACTCCAGACCTTCCTTTACCTGCCGGCCAACGGCATCGTGCAGGGGATGCGCCCGCTGGTGGGCTACAACTACGGTGCCCGGGAGCATGGCCGTGTGTCCAGGCTCTACAACCTGACACTGGGCCTGAGCGCCGGGATCATGGCCATTGGCACCCTGCTCTGCCTGACCATTGCAGGCCCGCTGATGGGTCTGTTCACCTCTAACCCCGAGACCATCGCCATCGGCCAGACCGCCCTGCGGGTCATCTGCCTGGGGTTCATCGTCTCGGCAGTGTCTACCACCTCCTCCGGCGCGCTGGAGGGTCTGGGCAAGGGCGTGCCCTCGCTGGTCATCTCCCTCTGCCGCTACATCATCTTCATCATGCCCATTGCGTGGGTGCTGTGCGGCCGCATGGGCCCTACCGGTGTCTGGCACGCCTTCTGGATCACAGAGGCCCTCTCTGCCGTGATCGCCTACGCGGTATATCACAAGGCAGTCCATCAGAAATAACCCTCTCTAACAAAAATTCCCGCTCGATGGAGCGGGAATTTTTTGTTATCATCTCTTCTTTTGTGGAAGGCTGCTCTCAGATCAGGCCCAGAGTTTTGAGCTCCCTTGCCACGCCGTCCTCCGTCACAGCCGGGCAGATGCGGTCGCAGAGCTTTTTCAGGTTGTCAGAGCCATTGGCCATGCAGACGCTGATGCCTACCACATCGGTCATCTGCAGGTCATTGTCGCTGTCGCCAAAGCCGATGGTATCGGCCAGCGAACACCCCAGCTCATCACAGATGGCCTTGATGCCGGTGCCCTTGTTGAACTTGCGGTTGATGAGTTCCCCGTTAACGATGGCTGACGGGGTATCCCCCAGCCGGGACTCGCAGAAGATGAACTGATCCTCATACAGCTGCTTTGCCTCGGCAAGGCAGGCCTCGTTGGGGGCGATAAACACCACCTTGTAAACCGGCTCTCCGTGGTATTCCTCAATGGGCCGGATGGTCATGCCATACTCCATTGTTTTGCGCCAGCGCTCGGCCTCGCTGTTCAGCTGTCCCGGCTTGCGGGGGAACAAATGGGCGAACCGCTCAATCATCCTGATGCCGCCGTAAGTATCGTCCCGGGCTTCCAGTGTGCACTCGGCACCGGCACGCTCCAGCACCTCCCGCAGGCCCTCGACCTGCGCAGGCTCCATGGGAAGATCCACGAGAATTTTCCCATCACAGCCTACATAGCCGCCTGCAGAGCAGACAAAGCCATCGAAACCGTAGGCAAGCAGCGGTTTCGTCATGCGCAGGTTACGGCCGGTGCACAGAAACACCTTGTGGCCGTTGGCCCGGGCCTGCCGGATGGCCTCCACGGCACTGTCCGGAACGGTCATCTCACCGGGCGGCAGCAAAGTACCGTCAATATCCAGAAAAATCAGTTTTTGCTTCATAATTCCCTCACTCTTTCACTGCCAGTTCATGGTAAAGCCGCGAATCAGCAGACCCACGGCCAGGATCGCCAGCAGTACCAGCAGAACGGTGCGGTTGGCCTGTTTCTGCTTCTGCCTGGCCCGGGCACGGCTGTTCCGGCTGCTGCCCTGCTTCCGGTTCTGGGGTCTGCCGCCGGAGCTGCGGCCGCTCGTGTTCTGCTTTGTGCTGCGGCGGGATGCGTTACCGGAAGCCCCCTCTTTCTTCCTGCCCGCAGTGTTCTGGCCGGACTTTGCCGCGCGGGGTGCTTTCTCTTCCGGGGCTGCCGACGCAATGGGCTTTTTGGCCCCGCAGCGGCTCAGATAATCCTCAGCCAGCCGGTAATACTGGCCCAGCTCACTGGTGCGCAGGGGCGCGCCTGCATAGCCCTCTTCCAGTGCTTCCACGGCCTCGTTGAAGAGGATCGCCGCCTGCGCAGCCGCCGTGCGGTCAGAGGCATGGGCCGCTTCGTTGCGGGCGGTGCGCACCGCGTTGCAGGCTCGGCGGGCAGCAGCGGGGTGCTCCGTATTGCCCAGCAGATCCAGCGGGCGGGCAGCATCCTTTTCCGGGTCCAGCAGCACCCGCATACACAGGGTGGTATCCAGCTGCTGCCAGCTGTTTCGGCCCGTCAGATCGGGCAGACGGTCATAATATTCGGGGCTCTCCTGCTGGCGGGTGCGGATGTGATCCAGCAGGGCTCCCAGGCTGTGCTCCCCGGGTTTGTTCTCCCAGTGCCAGCGCAGTAGCTTGCGGCTGATCTCATCGCAGGTAGTTTTGATCTCAAAAGCGGTTTGCAGTGCTTCGTCGGGCATAACGTTTCTCCTTCGTACAACCAAAAAACGGAGGAAGCGCAGCCTCCTCCGTCATTCATTTACATCATAAACTGATAATAGACGAAGCCCCACAGCGCAATGCCTGCGCAGACGATGGCGGTGATGGGCGGGACCCAGCGGACGAGGGTCTCGGCAATGCCGTCGCGGCTCTCTTCCGCATCGTCCTCCTCATCGTACTGCTCTACCTCGGGTTCCGGCTGGCGGGCCGGGGCGGCACGGCGGGCAGCAGCAGGCATCACACGGGTGCCCTCGTCATCCACAACCGCTGCACCGCTGCCGGGGAACGCCGCGCGGGTGGCGGCATCCAGCACCCGGGTAGGCTCTGCTTCCGGAACAGGGGTGTGTTCCACCGGCGGTGCAAAGCTGGTCGGAGCGCCGACAGGCGCTGCCGGACGGGCCGCCGGGATGACCCGGGTGGGCTCTGCCTGCACCGGCGCGCTGGACACGATGCGGGTCGGCTCTTCCTGCGGGGCGGCGCTCACCACGCGAGTGGCCTCCGCCGCCGGGGCCTGCTCTGCAGGGGCGGCCTTCTGGCCGGGCTGCAGCAGGGTGTTCAGGGCGTTCTGCAGCAGGATGCGGTCACAGCCGCACTCGGTGCAGTAGACCGTGTCCTCTTCCTTCGGGTGGAAGGAACCGCAGGCACAGTACCAGCCGTTCTCGAACACCTGCGGCATATACTTGAGGCCGGTGCGGTTCATCCGGCTTTCCAGTGCCTTTTCCAGCTCCGGACTCAGGCGGCGCGGGGCCGGCAGGCGGACGCGCTTGATGGCATCCAGATGCACGACCTTTTTGCCGCTGTATACGTTCTTCAGGACCACATCCACGCTGGTGATGGCCTTCTGGGTCACGAACACGGCATCGTCCATGCCAAAGCTCTCACCGGGCTTGACCTCGATCTCGCGGTATTCAAAGGCATCCTCACACAGGATGATACCGTCCACACCCTTACACTTGAAGTGGATCTCCAGTGCAGTCAGGGTAACCTTGGAGATGTTCTTGAAGGTCAGGCAGACTGCGTTCTCGCCGCTGAGTTCGCCCTTGAGCAGTTCCACACAGACGAACTGCACCGGGCTGCCCGGGGTATAATAGTTGGCCCGGGTGCGTGCGACCGGGTTAAAATTTTCCTCCACGACACTCGCTCCCTTCGATCATTCGTTTTCCTGCGGGGCATCCTGCGCCGGGTCGGGCATTTCCTCGCCCAGCACGGCCTGCTCCGCCTGTTCAGCGGGCTCTGCGCTCTCGGCAGGCTCTGCGGTCTCCACAGGGGCCGCCGGTGCGGCGGGTTCCTGTGCAGGCTCGTCACCGTCACGCGGGGGCAGCTTGCCGCCGGCCATCACGGTGTTGAACTCCTGCTCGTTGAGCTTTTCGCGTTCCATCAGAGCCTGTGCCAGCGCATGGAGCTGGTCGATGTGCTCCGTCAGGGTGCGGCGGCAGGTCTCGTAGGCCTCATCGATGATATCCCGCATCTCGCCATCGATCTCGGCAGCGGTGCTCTCGCTGTAGCCCTTGCCCTGGGTGAAATCACGGCCCAGGAAGGTCTCCTCCTGCGAGGTGCCGTAGACCACAGGGCCCAGGCGCTCGGAGAAGCCGTACTTGGTGATCATCTGGCGGGCAATGTTGGTTGCCTGCTGCAGGTCGTTGGAGGCACCGGTGGAGATATCCTCCAGGATCAGCTGCTCGGCCACACGGCCGCCCAGGCTGGAAACGATATCCTCGAACATCTCACCCTTGGTCACATAGCTGCGATCCTTTTCAGGCAGATACATGGTGTAGCCGCCAGCCTGGCCGCGGGGAATGATGGTGATCTCGTGCACGCGGGGGTGGTGCTTGCAATAGAAGCCTGCCACGGCGTGGCCCGCCTCATGGTAGGCGGTCAGCTTCTTTTCCTCGGCAGTCACAACACGGCTCTTCTTCTCAGGGCCTGCCATGACCTTCATGGAAGCTTCCTCGATGTCCTCCATGGTGATGGCCTTGCGGCTGCGGCGGGCAGCCAGCAGAGCGGCCTCATTGACCAGGTTCTCCAGGTCAGCACCCGCAAAGCCTGCGGTGCGCTGTGCGATGACTCTGAGGGAGACATCGGGAGCCAGAGGCTTATTCTTGGTGTGGACCTTGAGGATCTCCTCGCGGCCCTTTACATCGGGCAGGCCCACATAGACCTGACGGTCAAAGCGGCCCGGACGGAGCAGTG
>ERZ857982.2915-NODE-2915-length-12388-cov-3.580881_pt1 | contig 12388 bp, 10 predicted proteins | sample MGYA00519955_ERZ857982 | MGnify/ENA primary metagenome ERZ857982 (study PRJEB31778, sample SAMEA3449416) | human gut metagenome | biome: human gut; feature: human-associated habitat; material: faeces | place: United Kingdom | collected 2010/2012 ... | reverse complement strand
CCAGCCTGTATCCTGATCTTCCTGTGGGCTCCATACTGTAATTGTACCGGACCATGGCTCATCTTCAGAATCTGCGGCTGCTGCCTCAGTACCTGCTGTCTCTACGGCTGCTGCCTCAGTACCTGCTGTCTCCTCTGCTGCTGCATCACTTGTTGTGCTGTTGTCTGCTGCTGCATCGCTTCCAGCATTGTTTGCGGCTTTGTTTCCGCATCCTGCTGCCATGGTTGTCATCATAGCTGCTACCATTAATAATGACACTGCTTTCTTTTTCATTTTTTTCTTCTCCTTTTCTTTTTCCCAAAAAGTTTTCATGAACTTTGTTTTTATATAAAATGCAATCTGCACTTTATAACATAATCATCTGTGATAAACTGATGCAAGTGTCCGGATCCATGCCCTTCGCTCCTCACTCAGTTCATCGGTTCCAATCCTCCATCTCCAGTTTCTCCCGACGGTGGATGGTGCATTCATCCGCGCTTCATTTCCAAGCTTCATCAGATCCTGCATCTGTATGATCACCACATCTGCAATGCTTGCATAGGCAGCCCGGATCAGCGCATCCGGTATTTCTTCTTTATATTTGATATTCAGATACTCGTACAGATAAGCAAGCTCATAATCTGTTTTGTCCCTGAAGTAACCAACAATTGTTTCATTGTCATGCGTTCCCGCATAAACGACAAGATTGCAGTCGGTGTAATTATGTGGAAGATGTTCGTTTGCCGTATCATCCCCAAATGCGAACATCAAAATCTTGATGCCCGGCCATCCGGTTCTTGCCATCAGCTTCTTCACACCCGGTATCGGACTCTTTCCTGCGATATCCTCAACGATGATGTGTGTATCTCCGATCACTTTTTCGATTGCATCCGTAAGTTTCTTTCCAGGTCCCCTACTCCACTTTCCACTTCTTCCATCTTCTGCCTTGTTCGGTACGACATAATACTTTACGATCGCTGCAAAATGATCAAGCCGTATTACATCAAACAGCTTTGCATGTTCTAACATACGCGCCTGCCACCAGGCAAATCCATCTTCTTCCATCCGGCTCCAGTTGTATACTGGACTTCCCCACTTTTGTCCATTCTCTGAAAATGCATCCGGCGGAGAACCTGCAACTCCTTTTGGCGTCCCATCCTCTTCCAATAAGAAAAGTTCCCGGTTTGCCCATACATCCACACTGTCTAATGCCACATAAAACGGAAGATCACCAATCAGCTGGATACCTCTGTTATTTGCATATTCTTTTAATTTTTTCCATTGTTTAAAAAATTCAAACTGGCAGAATTCATAGAACAATATGTCTGTATGTAACGTTGTTTCATACTCTTTTAATGCCTCAGGATCCCGGCTTCGAAGCGGTTCGTCCCACTTCTGCCATTCCTCATCACCAAAATGTTTCTTTAATGCAGTATAAAGTGCATAATCAGAAAGCCATCTGGCATTTTCCTCACAGAACGTTACAAAAACTTCATTTTCGATATCGAATCGTGCGAACGCCATTTTCAAAACTTTAAAGCGGTTCTCATAAATCATCGCATAATCAATATCCGCTTCATCATTTCCCCAATGGAAACTTCGGATCTCTTCCACACTAAGCAGCTTCTCCTGCACAAGATCATCCAGATCGATCAGATATGGATTCCCGGCAAATGCGGAATATGACTGATATGGACTGTCTCCAAAACTGGTTGGACCGATCGGCAGCACCTGCCAGTAACGCTGTTTTAAATCCACCAGCAGATCTATAAACTGGAATGCCGCATCTCCTAATGTACCAATTCCGTATGAAGATGGTAAACTTGTGATCGCTAAGAGGATTCCTGCTCCCCTTGCCATTCTTTTTGCATCCAATGATCTTCCCCGGTCCTTCCTCTCATTTTTTTCGTTTTTTTTCGTATCTGTGATAATTTTATTACTGGAAACGTTTTTTGTCAACGAATTTGCAACTTTTAACAGCGTTTTTGCCATATTTGCCGTTTTTGCTATATCGTTTTTGTTTATTTTTACAACGAAAGCGCTCAAAAGTTTCGAAAATTTTAGTATGTCTGCTTGTCAACTTTTTGTTTTCTTTATATAATATAAAAAAATCAACTGTTTTTACTAAGGAGAGGATCTTACCCATGGCAACAATCAAAGATATTGCAACAAGACTCGGTGTTTCCGTCAGTACCGTATCAAAAGGTTTAAATGGCGCGAGTGACATCAGCGAAGAATTACGTCAGATGGTGCTTGACACTGCAGTTGAAATGGGATACGCAACAAAAAAATCAAAGAAAAAAGAAAACCGCAAACTGGCGGTTTTTATCGAAAATATGGAATATGAAACGGAAGATCAGTTTGGCTACGATATCGTACTCGGTTTCAAACAGAATGCTTTCCGCCATAATTGGGATGTCACCGTTATTCCGGTCACACCTGCTTTTCAGCTTACAGAAAAATATGATACATACATGTTAAAGAACGGTTTCTGCGGTGCCTTTTTAGTCGGATTCGCCCTGCATGACGAATGGATGCAACAGCTTTCCCACACCACAATGCCGACTGTTCTCTTTGATAACTATATCGAAAAAAATCCGAACGTCTGCTACGTCGGCACCGATAACTATGAGGGCATCGACGCAGCCGTAGATCATCTTTATACGCTCGGCCACAAAAAAATTGCTTTCTTAAACGGTTCCCTGCACTCCATGGTATCCGAGCAGCGCCAGGAAGCATTTTATAACAGCATGAAAGCTCACGGACTGACTGTTGATGAGAAGCTGACCGCCTACGGCTATTATGTGGCAGACAGCGCAAAGTATCACGTCCCGACGTTTCTCGGCGCAGGTGCGACTGCGATCATCTGCGGCAACGATCTGATTGCTTCCGGTGTGATCGCTGAGTGTAAGCTGCGCGGTTTCCGTGTTCCGGAGGATATCAGCGTTGTCGGTTTTGATGACCTGCCGCTCTCTGCCTCCTTAGAGCCGCCGCTTACCACGGTTCGTCAGGAGCGCAATGAGCTTGGAAAATGCGCTTACGTCGTTTTAAATTCTCTGGTGCACCACATCCCGTTCTGCCGGACGCAGATCCGCGCCAGACTCATCGAGAGAGAGTCGACGGCACGCTGTCCGGCGGCGCCGGAGATCAAACCGCTGGCTTAAAACTGCCAACAGATTTATCAACACTACTCTGCGTTTCGGACCGCCTCGTATACGGGGCGGTTTTCTTTTGCCGGAAGGCAGATCAGCAGAAACATGGCGGTAAGTTCTATCGTCGCGAGCAGCAGAATTGCAAACCGGTAAGACATGATCTGTCCCAGTGCTCCCGCTGCCATCTGGAATGCCACACTTCCGATCGCAAATACCATATTAAAAAATGCGTTGATACGCGCCCGCATATTTTCGGGCAGATAGCTCTGCACTGCTGTCTCACGGATAGTCGCACTTGAGATGCCAAGTGCCCCACAAAGGAAACGGTTACACAGCATCAGCGGATATGGCAGATATAAAAGTAAAATATCCATCAGTCCCTAGACCGTATAGACAAATTTGGTAAACGCATAACGTTTTTTTACCGGTATTTCTTTTTTATACTGAAAAATGCCGCCAAGTCCCCGCCCGATCATTTCCGCACTTTTTAAAAATCCAAGCATCGTAACCGTAAGCCACGGCACTGTCTGGTAAAACGCCTGTATCAGTACGGTATTTCCATCTGACACACCGCTTGTGATACTCATATAAGTATAGATGTTACGAATGCCCTTTTCTTTTTTCAGATAATGAAATCCTTCCCTGATATCCTGACAATACTGCTTCCAGGTATAATCGTCCTGTGCTTCTTCCTTTTCCTCATGAATCCGGCTCTCCACGATGACAGATACCATCGTGATACCGGCAACCAGATAAAAAATGTGTGCCATGGATATTTTTTCATACAAAAAGGTTGCCGCCGGGGACATTGCAATAATGACAAGCGGATAGATCGTATTGCTGACCGCATAACCCTTCTGCTCCATCCCATTCGGTATCAGATTTGGATACCATGCATCATATGCAAGACGGTAAAACACTGAGATTGTTCCCACTGCAAGGACAAATATCAGATACAACAGGTAATTGAATGCATGACCACTGATATAGAGTCCCATTACCGCATACAATACCGCCGTTACAATATCCAGTCCGACGATCCATTTTTTCTTTCCGCCTTTATCAATTAATGGAGCAACTAAAACAGAAAGGACAATGTCCGGCAAAACGCCGCAGATCAGTACCAATGCTGATAAGAATGTAGATCCGGTCTCATCAAATACCAAAAGGCTGATCGGCAGGTTCATGGCTTCGCCGCCCACGGCAGTTAAAATGGTTGCGATAGTGATACTGGTAAAATCTTTTGTCCAGAGTGTTTTTTGCTTGTGTGACATGTTTTCCCTCATTTCATGTTTTGTAGTATAGCGTAAAGATTATGATGTCCGGAGCAAATAGTGGATTCCAGACATCATATATCGATTGCTACAGTTATTATATATTCCACTTTAAACTAGATAAAGCGAATTGATTTGGGAAAATCGGCACAAAAAAAGCACGCTAAAACGTACTTTTTCTGGTCTTTGCGGAAATTTGTTCACTAAACTCCAGTGCCTTTTTATATTTTCGCTGCCTCGTATAGGCTTCTAAAATCACATTTTTATACTGATAGAGGAAACCAAACGACTTTTCTTTTATGAGTGCCCTGATCAGTCGTTCGATCAGATCTAAATATGCCGGATCCGCCGTAAAGTCTTGCTTTTGTTCCATGCAAAGTTCCTCATACATCAGACGCTCTGCCATCTTACCCTTCATATCTTTCCGGGAAAGTAACTGTTTCATTATTGCAAGATAATGATCCGCCTCCCTGGTATTTCCAAGGAGAAGATGTAACCATGCCTTTTTATGACAGAGCAGGAAATCTTCTGACCGGACACGGTTTAAACAGTCGAGTGCTTCCTCATATCTTCCAACTGCAAGATAGGTCGCCCCCATATTATAATATAATCCCTGCTCGTATTCTTTCCACCATCCGGTATTCTGTAATAGCCTTCTGGTGCGCTCATAATAGACGGTCATCATCTCATCCATATCGACACATGCATATGCGCTTCCATTCATAAAATAATAATCCGCCAGTGCATATACATTTCCCTCTTCTAATGCCGCCGTCACAAAACGGTTCTCCATCCGGTGAATCGCGTCGTATTCTGCCTGTTCATAATAACCGGAAATCAGACAGCTCATGCCAAGCGTGTTCTGCAGTCCGTGCTGTACTTTCTGATACCACTCCATTTTCTCTGCCGGATCTTTTGTGAGTCTTGAACAGACCAGACTGTAATAGGCATACTGTTTTTCATCCATGCAGTCTTCTAACTGCGCTAAAGTGCTGACATTCTCATTCAAAAAATTCTGTATGTCATTTCCATCCGCTTCTTTTTTCATCAAACTTTCGATAAAGCTCTCATCTACTTCTTTCCATGTGCTCTCACTGTAATAAATTGCGGACACCAGTCTGATATCGATTGTAAGCGGTGACATCAAAAGCCTGTCCCATTTTCCGGCAAGTTTTTTCCATACCGTTTCATTTTCCAGCCCATATTGCAGATTGTAAAAAAATTCATCCATCTGTTTCCTGCTCTCAGTAAGAAACGCAGAATCTGTCTCATAATTGATTCCAAGTCTTGCAAAAAGCTGCTTTAAAATTGCCATATCCGGCTCCGCCGATCCACGCTCGATTTTACTTAAATACGAAACCACACAGATGCCATAGCAGACTTCTTTCTGCCCCTTTCCCTGTCTGATCCGCTCCGCGCGCAAAATCATCCCTGCCGGATTTTTTTCTTTTCTATTCATGCTTATTTTCCAAATTTTTGTCTCTGTGAACTATCTATCGTCTTTATAAAGCCCATTGGATTTTTCTGTTATAAAATTGCCTCTTAAATCGGCGCAAGCAGGTACTCACACAAAATCTGATATAATTTTTGCGGTTCAACCGGTTTTGCAATATGTGCATTCATGCCCGCTTCCTTGCATTTTCTCACATCTTCCAGCGTATCGTCTGCACTCAATGCTATGATCGGAATGATCTGCGCATCCGGCTTTGCAACCTTCCTTATCGCTCTCGCCGCAACAAAACCGTTCATGTTTGGCATCTGGATATCCATCAGTATCGCATCAAAATGATAGGGTTCTTCCGCTTTAAACTGCTCTAATGCCGCTTTTCCATCCTGCGCACTGATCACATTTACCGCCACATGCTCTAAGATACGCCTGCTGATCTCAACATCAAGTGGATGATCCTCCACAAGCAGAACCCTCTTTCCCCGCAGGATGTTCTGTATCTCCTCCGCGGAACGGTGTGCCACTTCGATCTCCGGCTGTATCTCCGCAATCTCAATCTCAAGATGGACTTTTATCTCCGTACCTTTCTGCGGCTCGCTTTTTACCGTGATCGTTCCGCCCATCAGATCAACGATGCTTCTCACGATCGCAAGTCCGAGTCCCGCTCCGTTTCCCGGTTCACCCTGATTCACGCTCTCCTGCGTAAATGGCTGGAAGAGAATCTGCTGAAACTCTTCGCTCATTCCCATTCCGTTGTCGGACACCACATAGTCGGCACAAAATTGATTGTTGTGCGTGGCATAATTACAGATGCGGAATGTGACCTCCCCGCCCTCCGGTGTAAACTTCACCGCGTTGGAGAGCAGATTAAAAAATATCTGGAAAAACCGCACCGGATCAACCATCATATTAATGTTGATCTCCTCATGCGGCATATGAAATCGGATCCATTTGCGCTCACACATCGGCTCCATCATATTTTCCACTTCATTTAAAAATTCCGTAAACGAATACGGCTTGGGATGAAGATGGAACTTTCCGTTTTCGATCTTAGACATATCCACCAGATCATTCAAAAGTCCCATCAGAAATTCACTCGCGCCGCGTATCCGGTTTAAGCACTCTTCCATCCGCTCCGGATGTTCCGTCTCTTCAAGTCCTAACGCCGTTGCCCCCACGATCACGTTCATCGGTGTCTTGATCTCGTGACTGATGCGCGACAAAAACTCTGTTTTTACTTCTGCAACTTCCTCTTTCGCTGCATCCCTCTGCACCTGCATGCGCCGCAGACGCACCGTGTCAAACAAAAACAATCCCACAAGTGCCGCGATCAGTACTGCGATCAACATTGTCTGTTCCATAACAAAAACCCCCAGTGGTTTCTACTCTTCATAAATGACTGCCTGTTTTCCGGCAATCTTATAAGGATAATTTTACCATAGGGGTTTGGTGGGGTGCAACTGGATTAGGGGGAGAAATCACTTTAACTTTCTGTTGCAGATACACTTGTCAAATGTTTGAAATATGATTTATTTTCATTCTTTTCCAAGCACTCCCAGCACTTTGTGCAGCAGCCGGTACAACTCATCAGCATCTTCTTTCTCCAGACACACGCAGCAGCCCATTTTTTTTGGCACCAGAACGGCATCCTCTTTCAGCTTTTCGCCGAGTTCTGTGATCGTCACATTTAACACACGCTCATCCTCACTGTCCCTTGCGCGTACAAGATAGCCTTTCTGCTCAAGCTTTTTTAGGACAGGCGTGAGTGTGCCAGAATCCAGATATAAAAGTGCTCCCATATCTTTCACGCTGATCTGTCTGTGTTCCCAGAGCACCATCATCGCGATATACTGCGTGTATGTCAGGTCAAGCTCATCTAAAAAAGGCTTGTACTTGCGCACGATCTCTTTGGAACAGGCGTAAAGTGGAAAACACAACTGGTTTTCCAGTTTTAATGCATCATATTTATCTGGCATGATAATCCTCATTTCTACCGGTACACCGTTCTGCAATCCAGATTATTCCCAGACGATGTACCAGTTCACAGTCAGCTCTTTCTAATTCAGATGTTCCTCGATAAAGCTGCGCATTGCGTCTTTCGGCTGGAATCCAACCGTTCTTGCCACTTCCACGCCATCTTTTAACACGATGACTGCCGGGATGCTGACAATGCGGTACTCCTGTGCAAGTTCCATGTTTTCATCGGAATCTGCGTTGTAAAACTCTGCCTTGCCGGAGAGTTCCTCGGATAATTCTTCCATCACCGGTGCTAACATCTGGCACGGTCCGCACCATACTGCGGAAAAATCAACAACTGCTGCACCTTTTTTTGCCTCATTTAAATCGTTATTTGTAATTTTCTTTACCATAATATTTTCCTTTCCTGCGCAGTTCTTTGCGCATGACATACTGTTTTTTGTGATATATTTGCTGTAAAATACGTTCCGGTTTTAGTCCCACACATTTCTGTTCATGCGGGCTGCCGATTTACTGCTTCCCTGCCTCGCGTTTTTTCGCATCCAGATAAGCCACTGCGGATAATGCCGCAACATTGCCCTGTCCGGCTGCTTTGATATACTGATACGGTGTTCCCGTGATATCTCCGCAGGCGAAAAGTCCCGGAATATTTGTCTCCATCGACAGATTGACCTTTACATGATTTCCGTCTAATTCCAGACCCGGCACAAGCTGTTTCGGGGATACGGCATCCCGCAGTACAAAAACGCCATCCACAAGGTACTCCCCCTGCTCTGTGCGAAGTCCCCCGGCTTTCTTTTCACCAAAGATCTCCTTCGGACGTTCTTTGATCACCGTTACCTGCTCTGATACGCCAGGTACATCCTGATACATTGGAAAATAAAGTACCTCTGCTGCCACTTCCGCAAGAAAGTCCGCTTCGTGTTCCGCATCTTTCCCGTAACCGATGACGGCAACCTTCTTTCCTTTATAAAAGCATGCATCACAGGTCGCACAGTAGCTGACACCCCGTCCTAACATCTCTTCCTCGCCCGGAAGTGTTTTGCCGGAGACAACGCCGCACGCTAAGATCACACTCTTTGCCTCAAGCACTTCCCCGCCTGCCTGGATTGCAAAATAGTCGCCCATCGCATAGACTGTGCCGATCCGGCTGTCCGTAATATTGATCTCCATCATGGCAAGCTGCTTTTCAAACGCCTTCGCCATATCCGCTCCGGTCACCGCCGGGAGTCCCGGATAGTTCATGATCTGATGCGCCTTGCTGACCTTGTCGCTCATCTGCTTTTTCCCGATCAGCAAAATATTTTTATTTCTTACCTTTGCCGTCAACGCAGCAGAAACACCGCCAGGTCCGGTTCCAATAATTGCTATATCTGCTCTCTCCATTTTTCTCTCCATCTCAAAATCATTGCCTTAAATTTAATTGTGTACAACCTTTATGTTTTTTATCATACAGGAAGATACCATCACTTGTCAAGTAAAAAAGAACCGTGAGATTATTTTCCCACAGTTCTCTTTTCCTATGCGTTATTTTATTTTGACGTAAACTTGTATACCTTTGACCTTGTTACCCACGTATCTTTCTCTGTCAGATAATTTTTTGAATCCATCAGACAGTATTTCGTGCCCTTTTTCAGTTTCAGATTTTTTTATACGCTCACACTTCTCCCTCTTTCAATATCTTTTTGATGTTTAAGAAAAACAATGTGGCTGCAACTGTCACCGAAATAAAATCCGAAACCGGCTCTGCTAAAAAAACGGCAAATACTTTATCTGCAAAGAAATGCGGCAGGATATAAATCAGCGGAATCAGCAGGATAATCTTTCGCAGGCATGCAATAAACAATGAGATTTTTGCCTGTCCGAGTGCCATGAATACCTGCTGCACCGCAAGCTGGATTCCGAATACTCCGGTCGCTGCCATATAGATGCGCAGTGCCCATTTGGTCATTTCAAATAATTCCTGGGAACTGCTGTTGAACAGATGCACAAAAAATCCAGGTGCAATTTCCACCGCCAGACAGAAGATCATCGTGTATGTAAAACTGCAGACCATAAGCAGACGATATGCCTTTTTCACACGATCCATCTTTTTTGCTCCATAATTAAAACTCATGATCGGCTGCGCTCCCTGTGCAATTCCCTGCACCGGCATAAACTGAAGCTGCATAATACTGCTTAAGATCGTCATGGCTCCGACCGCCACATCACCGCCGTAGCGTGATAAAGATGCGTTAAATGCAATATTGATTGCGCTCTCCGTCGCATTCATGATAAAAGGCGATACACCAAGTGCACATACCGGCAAAAGTACGGAGGCTTTCGGCTTAAAATACTTTGTCTTTATTTTCAGCTTTGTCTGTTTGCCCGTCAGAAAAAGGATGACCCATACCGCTGAAATTGCCTGTGAGATCACCGTTGCAAGCGCGGCTCCCTGCACACCCATGCCAAATATGAAAATAAAGACCGGATCTAAAATGATATTGCAGACTGCCCCGATCAGAACCGTTTTCATACCGACTTTGGAAAATCCCTGTGTATTGATAAAGGAATTTAATCCCATCGTAAGCATGACAAACAAAGTCCCTTTTCCGTAAATGTTCAGATAAGAAAGTGCATACGGCAGCGTATTGTCACTTGCACCAAACAGCATCAGAAGCGGCTCCGCTGCAAACTGCAGTACCACAACTAAAATCAATGCGATCACGATCAATGCCATGGTACAGTTGCCAAGTATCTCCTCCGCCTCATCATTTTTGCCTTTTCCCATGAAAATAGCAACACGCGGCGCCCCGCCATACCCGATCAGACCGGAAAATGCCGTGACAATCATCAGAATCGGGAAGCAGAGTCCAAGACCGGTCAGTGCCACGCCCCCGTTTTCCGGGATATGACCGATATAAATACGATCCACCAGATTGTAAAGAAGATTGACGAGCTGTGCGATCACAGATGGTACCGCCAAGGTCAGCAAAAGTCTGCCGACGCTTCCCTCGCCGAGATTAATTTCATTTTTTGACTGTTTCATTTATATCCTCTTTTCCTGAACTTATTTTTAACCATGTAGCTATAAAAAACTGCTTCCAGTTTCTCTGTTTATAAATCATGTGTTGCAGCAAATTTTTCCAGAATCTTTTTCTGCTTATAATGATAATAAATGATCATCCCCACCGCGCTGACCAGCCATGTAATTGGGTAACATGCCACGATCTGTGAGAGTGTGCCATCCGGTACGATCCAGGTGACCCATACGACACGCAGCACACAGATACCGATCATCGTCATTGCCGTCGTCACGATCACATGCCCCTGCGCACGCAGTGCGCCGGAATATACTTCGATAAACACAAACAGAAAATAGGTCGGCGATATGATCTGCATCATGCTAAGACCAATTTCCACTACATTCGCATCTGTGGTAAATATGCCAAATAAAAATCTTCCCGCCGACATTAAGATCACACTCAGAAGAATCGCAGTTACAAGTGCCATGCCAAGACATTCCCTTGTTCCTTTGCGGACGCGGTCCATTTTTCCGGCACCAAAATTCTGACCAACGAACGTGGTCGCAGCGATTCCAAACGCACTGTTGATCATCCAGAAAAGGCTGTCTATTTTGCCAAATGCAGCCCATGCCGCCATTGTGTCAACGCCAAATCCGTTTAACGCAGCCTGCACGATCACGTTTGAAATACTGTACATGCTCGACTCGATACCGGTCGGCAGTCCGATGGCGAGCATATTTTTCAGCACACTTTTATGGATCCTGATTTCGCGTGGAATTAACTTTAAGCCGGCAGTATGATACATTAATGCCACACTGACGAGCACAGCGCTGATCCCCTGCGCGATCAGTGTTGCCACTGCCACGCCAAGGACTCCCATTTTAAATCCAAGCACCAGCACCAGATCCAGAATAATATTGACGATGCAGCAGATGATCAGAAAATAAAGCGGACGTTTCGAATCGCCGATTGCCCGTAAGATTGCCGCTCCCATATTGTAAACAAAAATAAATAAGAGTCCCGCAAAATAAATCCGCACATAAAGTGTCGAGTCAGGCAGCAGATTTTCCGGCGTATTCATCCATTTTAAAACCATACGTGTCATAACAACACCGATCACTCCGGCAATGATACCGCCTGTGATTGCAAATGCATATGCCGTGTGCAGTGCCTTATGCAGCTGTTCCTCATTTTTTGCCCCAAAATGCTGGGAGATCATAACTGTTGCGCCGGCAGATAATCCGGTAAAAAATCCGACCACCAGATTGATGATCTGACCGGACGAACCGCTGACGCAGGATAGTGCCTCTTTTCCGACAAACCGCCCGACGATCACCGCGTCCACCGTATTGTAAAGCTGCTGGAAAAATGTTCCCACCAGTATCGGGAAAAAGAATAATAAAAGCTGTTTCCAGATGACTCCCTCTGTGATTTTATTTTCCATTGTATCTTTTGCTGACATAAAAATCTCCATTCTTGCGCAGCTTTCTGCGCATCTCAAGTTTGTGCGCAAGCACAAATCTTGCGTGTGAAAAATCTTATTTTTCACACTAT
>ERZ857982.2914-NODE-2914-length-12398-cov-98.253909_pt1 | contig 12398 bp, 6 predicted proteins | sample MGYA00519955_ERZ857982 | MGnify/ENA primary metagenome ERZ857982 (study PRJEB31778, sample SAMEA3449416) | human gut metagenome | biome: human gut; feature: human-associated habitat; material: faeces | place: United Kingdom | collected 2010/2012 ... | reverse complement strand
CAGACCGACTTTTCCTATTACGGTCTGTACCTGCTGGACTACCTCCGCACGAACAGGTTTGAACAGGCTTCCGATGATGCCTTCATCCGGGAGCGTGCCGACCGTGCCGCCGAAACGTATGAGCGTGTGCGGCTCGAAGGCTATCCGCCCGAAGGGGCGCAGGAGTTGGCGATGGACACGCTCCTGCGGGGGCTTCGCTATTCCAAGTACGCCATCCTCCGCGAAGTCGTGGAAAACGAGTTTGCCAACGAAGTGCCGGAAAAGAAACGCGAAGCCTTCATCCGAAAGCTGCTGCCGCCTGTCGGTAATGTATTCTCCGCCTATGACCTTTCGGACGACAACTTCGCCCTGTCGCCCGAATACGACCTGCTCTACACGGAGCTGACGGGAGCCGCCGTCCTTTATATCGACGAGTATGGCGTTTAACCGCAAACAACGGCTGCGGGACAACATCGAGGCGATACGGACGGCATTCATCCTTGACAGGGAACGGAGGACGGCAACCGCCGAGGAACAAGCCATACTTCGGAAGTATTGCGGTTTCGGCGGATTGAAGTGCATACTGAACCCGGCAAAGGAACTGACGGATGCCGTGCATTGGGCGAAATCGGACCTCGAACTGTTTGCCCCTACGGTGGAGCTGCACAGGCTGGTGCGTGAAAACAGCAAGGACGATACGGAGTACAAGCGGTACGTGGATGCCATGAAGCAGTCCGTGCTGACCGCCTTCTATACCCCGCCGGAGATAACCGGGACCATCGCGGACGTGCTGCATGAACACGGCATCCGTCCCGACCGGGTGCTGGAGCCGTCGGCAGGTGTCGGTGCATTCGTGGACGCCGTGCTGGAGAACAGACCGGACGCGGACATCATGGCTTTTGAGAAAGACCTGATGACGGGCAAGATACTGAAGCACCTGCATCCCGGACAGAAAGTAAGGGTACAGGGCTTCGAGAAGATAGAAAAGCCGTTCATGAACCATTTTGATTTGGCTGTCTCCAATATACCGTTTGGCGATGTGGCGGTGTTCGACCCGGATTTTTCGGGCAGCAAGGATCCTGCAAGGCTCTCGGCGGCACGGACGATACACAATTACTTTTTCCTGAAAAGCCTTGACGCGGTGCGTGAAGGCGGAATCGTGGCGTTCATCACCTCGCAGGGGGTACTGGATGCCCCGACCAACGCGCCCATACGCGAGTATATGATGAACCATGCCAATCTGGTGGGCGTAGCCCGCCTGCCGAACAACCTCTTTACGGATAACGCGGGAACGGAGGTGGGCAGCGACCTGATTATCCTGCAAAAGAACAGCGGAAAGAACGGTGAACTGTATTACAACGAAAAACTCTTCGTGCAGACCGAACAGACCCCTATCGGCACTTCCGTAAATGGGTATGTATGGAGCATCGGCTCGCTTTCACACACGGATTTGATCAGAAGTACCGACCCGTACGGGAAACCAGCCTATAAACTCCTGCACTGTGGGGACATCGCACAACTGGCGGAAGACTTGCGGGAGCATCTGAAAATAGAACTGCAACAACTTGACAGGAAACTGTATGAGAGACACAGGCTGCATCCGATAAAGGAGGAAAGCACGGCTGCGGAAGTGCAACCTGCTCCGAAAACAGAAAAGGTATCACCTTCTGTAATAGCCCCCGTTTCTGTAATTGAGCCTGTCAAGGGAGTGGAGAAGCCGCAGGCACAGCCCATAGAGGAAAAGCCGGAGATTGAGCCGCGCCAACCCAATCATTCGTCAGCCGTGCAGCTTACCCTGCTCGACCTTTGGGGTATGCCCATAGAGGAACCGGTAAAAAAGAAAAAGGCAGCGAAAAAGGAAAGCAAGCCGAAGCCTATGCCGTCCACGCCTAAACCGCAAGTCAAAGTTACTCCACCCGTTGAAGCCGCCAAGCCGATAAACGGTAATAAGGAAGAAAAGCCGGAAAATGCCGAAAAGCCAAACGACCCGGACGACATTTACGCCACTCTGGATTGGGAAACCAATCCTCCCATCAACGGCTTCTATGAGACAATGATGAGCCTGACAGCGGAACGGCGCAAGGCCCTACGGCTTGAGGCAGAACGGCACAGGCAGGAACAACTGAAAAAGATGGGTATCAAAGACACGTTGAACCCTGCTTTTGCGCCTTCTTCGGACAATATGGATAAAAAGCCGGAACAAACGGAAGAAATAAAGCAACCTGAAACACCGGCAGAAGTTGTGCCTACTTCCGAAACGGTTGCCACTTCCCTGTTCCCGGAACTTGAAACGGAAAAGCCGAAGGAGGAAGTCATGGACCTTTCTCCCCGTCCGTTCAACGGCCTGCTGGAGCCACACCACCGTGACGGCTCGATGGTGCTGGATGCTTCACGCAATCTCGGTTACCTGAAAGACCTCACGCCTTACGGTGCGACCTTCCAACCGCTCGACCTCCGTGGCTATCAAAAAGAGAAAGCGATGCTGTATATATCGCTCCGTGACGCTTACGAACGTCTGTATAGCCACGAGACGGAGAACCATACGGAACACAAACCGCAGCGCGGGTATCTCAACACCTACTACGATGAGTTTGTCATGCGTTACGGTAACCTCAACGCCAGACAGAACGTGAAACTGGTGATGATGGATGCCGGAGGGCGCGACATCCTTTCGCTGGAACGTGCGGAGGACGGCAAGTTTGTCAAGGCGGACATCTTCGACCGTCCCGTTTCCTTCTCGGTGGAGAGCCGTGTCAATGCAGGCTCTCCCGAAGAAGCCTTGTCCGCATCGCTCAACAAGTTCGGCACGGTCAATCTCGGCTATATGCAGGAGATAACCGACACTACGGAAGAGGAACTGCTTGGTGCCCTCAAGGGGCGCATCTTCTACAACCCGCTCGTAACCGGTTACGAAATCAAAGACCGCTTCATCGCGGGGAACGTGATAGAGAAGGCGGAACGCATAGAGGGCTGGATGGAGGACAATCCCGAAAGTGAGCGGATGCCGGAGGTGAAACAGGCGTGGGAGGCATTGAAGGAAGCCGAACCGCAGCGCATAGCCTTTGAAGACCTCGACTTCAACTTCGGTGAACGCTGGATTCCCACGGGCGTGTATGCCGCATACATGAGCCATCTTTTCGACACGGACGTGAAAATCGCCTATTCCGCCAGCATGGACGAATTTTCCGTGGCGTGCGGCTACCACACCATGAAGATCACGGACGAGTTTTTAGTAAAGGGCTATTACCGGAACTATGACGGTATGCACCTGTTGAAGCACGCCCTGCACAACACCTGCCCCGACATGATGAAAAGTATCGGCAAGGACGAGAACGGCAACGACATCAAGGTACGCGACAGCGAGGGCATACAGCTCGCCAACGCGAAGATAGACGAAATCCGTAACGGGTTCTCCGAATGGTTGGAAGAACAGTCGCCGCAGTTCAAGGAACGGCTCACGACGATGTATAACCGCAAGTTCAACTGTTTCGTGCGCCCGAAGTATGACGGCTCGCACCAGACTTTTCCCGACCTCAACCTGAAAGGGCTGGCAAGCCGGGGAATCAAGAGCGTTTACCCGTCGCAGAAGGATTGCGTCTGGATGCTGAAACAGAACGGCGGCGGGATCTGCGACCACGAGGTGGGAACCGGCAAGACGCTGATAATGTGCATAGCGGCACATGAGATGAAGCGTCTGAACTTGGCGCACAAGCCGATGATTATCGGGCTGAAAGCGAATGTGGCGGAGATTGCCGCCACCTATCAGGCGGCATATCCCAATGCGAGGATTCTCTACGCTTCTGAAAAGGATTTCTCGACCGCCAACCGTGTGCGTTTCTTCAACAACATCAAAAATAACGATTACGATTGCGTCATCATGTCGCACGACCAGTTCGGCAAGATACCGCAGTCACCGGAGTTGCAGCAGCGCATCCTGCAGGCGGAGCTTGACACGGTGGAGGAAAACCTCGAAGTCTTGCGACAGCAGGGCAAGAACGTGTCGCGGGCGATGCTGAAAGGGCTGGAGAAGCGCAAGCACAACCTTGTGGCGAAGCTGGAGAAGGTGGAACACGCCATCAAGTCCCGCACGGATGATGTGGTGGACTTCAAGCAGATGGGCATCGACCACATCTTCATTGACGAGAGTCACCAGTTCAAGAACTTGACTTTCAACACCCGTCATGACCGTGTGGCGGGATTGGGAAACTCGGAAGGAAGCCAGAAGGCCCTGAATATGCTCTTTGCCATCCGTACCATACAGGAACGCACGGGCAAGGACTTGGGGGCTACGTTCCTTTCGGGCACGACCATTTCCAACAGTCTGACGGAACTGTACCTGCTCTTCAAATACCTGCGCCCCAACGAACTGGAACGGCAGGACATCCGCTGTTTCGATGCTTGGGCTGCCATCTTCGCCAAAAAGACGACCGATTTTGAGTTCAACGTAACGAACAATATCGTTCAGAAGGAGCGTTTTCGCTATTTCATCAAGGTGCCGGAGCTTGCCGCCTTCTACAACGAGATTACCGACTACCGCACGGCGGAGGATGTAGGTGTGGACAGACCAAACAAGAATGAGATACTGCACCACATACCGCCCACACCGGAGCAGGAGGACTTCATACAGAAGCTGATGCAGTTTGCCAAAACCGGCGATGCCACTCTGCTTGGCAGGTTACCCCTGTCGGAAACGGAGGAAAAGGCGAAGATGCTCATCGCCACCGACTACGCGAGAAAGATGGCTCTTGATATGCGCATGATAGACCCGAACTACGAGGACCATCCCGACAACAAGGCAAGCCATTGTGCCAAGATGATTGCAGAGTATTACCACAAGTACGAGACGCACAAGGGTACGCAGTTCGTGTTCTCCGACTTGGGGACATACCAGCCGGGGGAAGGATGGAACGTGTACAGCGAGATAAAACACAAGTTGGTGGAGGATTACGGCATACCGGCAAGTGAGGTGCGCTTCATTCAGGAGTGTAAGACGGATAAGGCTCGTAAGGCGGTGATAGATGCCATGAACGCCGGGACGGTGCGCGTGCTGTTCGGCTCCACAAGTATGCTCGGAACGGGCGTGAATGCGCAGAAAAGATGCGTCGCCATCCATCACCTTGATACACCGTGGCGACCGTCCGACCTGCAACAGCGTGACGGACGGGGTGTTAGAGCCGGTAACGAGATTGCCAAGCATTTTGCCGAGAATAACGTGGATGTCATCATCTACGCGGTGGAAAAGTCGCTGGACAGCTACAAGTTCAATCTGCTGCACTGCAAGCAGACGTTCATATCGCAGCTCAAAAGTGGAGCGATGGGCGCACGTACCATCGACGAGGGAGCAATGGACGAAAAATCGGGTATGAACTTCTCGGAGTATATGGCGTTGCTCTCCGGCAATACCGACCTTTTGGATAAGGCGAAATTAGAGAAGCGTATCGCCTCGCTCGAAGGGGAACGCAAGTCGTGGGGCAAGGGCAAGCGCGATTCGGAGTTCAAGCTGGAATCCAAGACGGGAGAACTGCGCAACAACACGGCTTTCATCGAAGCCATGACGGAAGACTGGAACCGTTTTCTTTCCGTTGTGCAGACTGATAAGGAAGGCAGCCGCCTTAATCTTGTCAAGGTAGACGGCGCAGATTCAACGGATGAGAAGGTCATCGGTAAGCGTTTGCAGGAAATCGCCAAGAACGCCACGACTGGTGGACTGTACAAGGCTGTCGGGGAACTTTACGGCTTTCCGATAAAGGTGGTCAGCGAGAGGACACTCAAAGAAGGTCTGGAGTTCACCGACAACCGCTTCGTGGTGGAGGGCAACTACAAGTACACCTACAACAACGGGCATCTGGCGATGGCAGACCCGATTGCTGCCGCACGAAACTTTCTGAACGCATTGGAGAGGATTCCGACCATCATCGACCAGTACAAGTCTAAGAACGAAGTGCTGGAAAAGGAGATTCCGCAGTTGCAGGAGATAGCGGGCAAGGTGTGGAAGAAGGAGGACGAGCTGAAACAGCTGAAGTCCGAACTCGCCGCACTGGACCGCAAGATACAGCTTGAGCTGGCTCCGGCTCAGGAAAACACAGAAGAGAACCGGCAAGGCAACGAGAAAAAACAGACGGAACAACAGCCGGAAAGCCCGCACGTGGACTTTGTACGCAGTCATTTAATTATAGGGAGACCCGGTTTATCGGAATCCAAAGGTGTAAAACTTTAATATCGAAGTCTTGACAGAAAAAGCCAGTGGTTGAATTTTTCACCACTGGCTTTAATTCTAATAATTTTTCAATCTAATATGACCGAATCTATAACGTTAAATCATAGATTATGTGTCTATTTGTGAAGAAAAAGACGTAACTTTGTATCAAAATCAAATAAGCATAACAATGGAGCCATCTATATACAGTTTTTCACTTTATACCGCACTGCCGTTGATGTTATTCTTCGGCTTTTATTTTTTGTTAGCAAAGACTCCTGAAAAGATAATTTTCAAGAATTATCTCCGCTCCCGACAGATTATGGGTATAGCTATGCTGCTGCTTTCGGCAAATTATTCGGTACATTTCTTCTTTGGTATCCGATTCAAAAATGCGGATTCTGCCATATTGATGAACATGTCCACATACTTCCTGTGCTATTCTCTGTTCAGTTCGGCATTGATAATGTTGCTTGATCGTTTTTACATTACCAAACGGCGTGTGTGGACACATATCATTTTATGGATTATATTTTCAACTCTTTCCGGAGTTGTGTTGTTCCTGTTGCCAAGCGGAATCATGCAAAAATTCTCTTTATTTGCTTTAGCTGTATGGTTAGTCGTTTTTGGAGTCGTTTTAGCTCGCAGAGTCATAATTGCATACCGTAGAGCCATTCGGATTTTCAATGAAACTCAGGCGGATGATATAGGTACATATATCGAATGGCTTTCCATATTCACTTATTGGGCTGTTATCTTCGGTGTCGGATGCGGATTGCTGACATTTCTGCCAGACAAATATGTTTTTATCTGGATTTTGTCGTCAATACCGTTCTACAGCTATCTTTTCTACAGCTATCAGAACTACCTGCTGTTCTATGAACAGGTGGAAAATGCTTTTGAGCAAGATATACAGTCTGAAGAAGAACTTCTGACAGAAACAGAAACAGAACCTAAAATAGTTTCTGAGAAAGAAGTTCCAGTGTCCTATACAGAAATTATAGAGAAAGTGGCCAACTGGATAAAGACAGACGGCTATGTCCAGCAGGGACTTACCATAAAAGAACTGTCCGAAATACTTCATACGAACCGTACCTATCTTTCCGCTTATATCAAGACTACGTATAAAATGACATTCCGCGAATGGATAACCGGTCTCCGGTTGGAGTATGCGAAAAACATACTGAAGGAGCATCCGGAAATCAATATACAGAAGCTGGCTGAGTCTTCCGGTTTTCTTTCCCGCAGTAACTTTATCAAATCATTTACAGAGAAGGAAGGATGTACGCCTGGCAAGTGGAAAAAAGCAAATCTGGAATAATTTGTGTGGTAAAAAGCCGATGAAAAAGGTCTCAGAAGCCCATTTTCAAAAAGTGCTCAAGCGACAAAAAAAGTGCTAATTCGACAAAAAAGTGCTCAAACGACAATTTGAAAAGTGCTCAAACGACAATTTTTATAAAACGCTGTATTTCAACAGAAAAAAGTTTTTGTAATATTTTGGGCGCTGAATGGCATTTATTACCTTTGGAGAAGGCAAAGATAATAAATTCAAGTTTATATGAGCAGAAAAATCACTTTTCTTACCCTGTTTCTGTGGCTGATGACGGTAACTTTTCCTGTCATTGCGCAGCAGAAAACAGACACAACCTACACCTTCCGGTTCGTTCCGCAGAAGGATATGTTCTACGTGCCTTGGAATGGCAATGACACGGAACTTGCCCGCTTGTTGGAATGTATCGAAAACAACAAAGCAACAATTCTTGACGGCAAACTGCCGCTACTGGTTGACGGATATTGCAATTCGCAGAGCAGTGAAGTCAAGAACCTTGCAACAGCGAAGATTCGTGCCAACCGTGTGAAATCAGAACTGATTACACGAGCGAAAATCAAGGAAGAAAACTTCATTACCCACAATCATGCGACAGGGGGTGATTTTGTTACCGTGCGCCTGACGGTACCGGTAAAGGAAACAGCCGTGACGGATGCGGAAGCAGAAGCACGACGCAAGGCGGAAACCGAACGCTTAGAAACCGAGAAGCATGCCGAGCAGGAACGGCTTGCCGAAGAGCAGCGCAAAGCGGAAGAAGCCCGACTTGCCGCTGAACCAACGGTCGCCGGCCGAAGGGAAAGGCAAAAGGCAGAAGCAGCCGCTCAACAAAATACACTTGCCGACACGCCGTCGGGAACCAAAATCACAACGGATTATCATCTCTCCCTGCGTGCCAACCTGTTGCGCTGGGCTACCTTGACACCCGATTTAGGACTTGAATGGCGCATCTGCCCGTCGTGGGGCATTGCCGTAAACGGCTCATGGACTTCTTGGAGCTGGAGTGACAAAGACCGCCGCTATGCACTATGGGAAGTGGCTCCGGAAGTACGTTACTATATGGGTGAGAAGAAAGCCTGGTATTTGGGTGCGTTGTTCAAGGCCGGACAGTTCAACTACAAGATCTCCGAAACAGGCAAGCAAGGCGACCTGATGGGTGGCGGCATCACCACAGGCTATCAGCTACGGCTGAACAAGGCATTGACTCTTGATTTCAACCTCGGCTTGGGCTACCTGAATGCCGATTTCGAAAAATATGAAGTCATCGATGGTGTGCGCGTGCGCTGTGGCAATGAGACAAAAAATTGGTGTGGCCCCATCAACGCCGGTGTGACATTGGTATGGAAGTTATTCTAATACGGAGGAATAGAGTATGAAAGCAAGACAATATATAAATATGGTAGGAATGGTAGCCGCCGTGCTGCTCTCTTCCTGCGTGAAGGACACGCTTTATGACACGCCGCATCCCGACTACGGGAAGATTGCGGTGACGGCCGACTGGTCGGCACGCGGTGAGGGTATCGACATACCTACCACGTGGACGGTCACCATGGGCGACTATACGGGTACGGAGACTTCCGCCACCCATGCCCCCGACCATCTGTTTGCTCCGGGCAGCTACACCCTTGCGGTGTGGAACCCGGCTGAAGGAATCACGGTGAACGGCACCACAGCCACCATTGCCGCAGCCACGGGAAACCGGGCAGGCACGGATGCCTTTGTGAACAATGCCCCTGGATGGTTCTTTACCTATACGGAACAGGTGAGCATCGAGAAAGACAAAGACTATCCGCTGACCGCCGCAATGAAGCAGCAGGTACGCAAACTGACGCTTTTCGTCGAACCGACGGGTGATGCCGCCGGACGCATCACGGAGATTGTTGCCCATCTGACGGGTGCAGCCGGAACACTCGACTTCGCTACCGATACCTACGGAGCCGCTTCGAACGTCGTGCTGCCCTTCACCAAGATAACCGAAGGTGACGATGCCGGCAAGTGGAAAGCCACGGTGCGGTTGCTGGGTGTGACCGGAGCGGAACAGCTGCTGACGGGTGAAATCCGATATACTGACGGCAACCCGACCCCCACGACGCTGAAAAGCAACCTCACGGAAGCCCTCAAGGAGTTCAACACCGGAAAGGGCAAATCGCTGACCCTCGGCGGAACGCTGGTTGAGACTCCCGAAGGCATGGAAGTGGACGGAGCCGAAATCAACGGCTGGGAAGAAGTGAAAGGTGATGATGTAAATGCTGATTTGTAAATAATAAAATTATAGATATAATGAAGACAAGATTTTTTACACTTGCAGCGCTCGCCCTCGCACTGTTAGCCTGCAACAACGACAACGAGAACCTGAACGGTGACCCCGTGGCCGCCCAGTTTACCGCAAACATCGCCCCCGCCACCCGCGCCAGCGGAACCACCTGGACTGCCGGCGACCGTATCGGCATCACCGATATCGGCAACGATTCCCAGTACGGTAACGTGCCTTTCATCTTGAAAAACGGGAAATTTGAGGCAGAAGGAAAGGTTATCTATATCGAAGATGCAAAGACCCATACTTTCCGCGCCTACTATCCGTACAACGCGGCGGGAGGCATCCTCACAGCCACGACCGATGCCACGGCGCAGCAAAACCAGTCTGCCATCGACTTCCTCTTTGCTTCAGGAGCCACGGGAGACAAAAACAACCCGGTAGTAAGCTTCACCGACAAAACCGCCAAAGGCGGTGAAGACAACTCCTTCCACCACCGCATGAGCCGGATAACCCTTACCTTCGAGGCGGGCGACGGCGTGAATTTCAGCGTGGTCAAGCCTGAACGTTACACGCTGGACGGATTGTTACTCACCGGTACGTTCAACACGGCCGACGGTATTGCCACCGCAGACAACGGACTACAGACCGGAGAACTGACCATGAATCTGGCAGACGGCAATCTCACGTCATCGATCATCCTCTTCCCGCAGACAGTTGCATCCCTGCCGTTGGTTGTGAATTACAAAGGTCAGGAATATCATGCCACACTCACCATGCCCGATGGCGCACTGCTGGCGGGCAACAACTATACCTATACCGTCAAGGTACGCAACAAAGTCCTTGAAGTCAGCGAAGCCACCATTGCAAAGTGGAACGATATAGACGGTGGAGATGTGGGTGCTGACCTGTAGGATGTTAATAATTAATCGATTAGAATGAAGAATTATGAGACATAGATTATTTATCCCCGCAGCCACCGCACTGCTGTTCGCCCTCGCCGCCTGCACGCAGGACGAACTTGCTGGCGATAACCGTCTGCCCGAAGGTGAATGCCCCGTCGTCATCCGTGCCACCGGATTGTCCGTAGAAGCAACGCCGCTGGCAGCCCCTTCCACCCGTGCCTCTGTGGACGGCGACTGGCAGGGCGTCACTTCCGTGGCACTCAAGATGGGCGATGCGGTAAAGGAATACACCGTAACGGCTTCTACCGATTTCAAGAGTGCCACGCTTTCACGCGAGAACGACCCGTACTACTGGACCAGCCGCGACCCGATTACCGTATCGGCATGGTGCCCCTTCGACAAGGCTGACATCACACAGATGCCTGCCGTGAAGGTGGCAGAAGACCAAAGCAAACTGGCTGACTTCCAAAACAGCGATTTCATCTCTGCTGAGAACCGGAAGGTGGAATTTAACAACCCGACTCTTGAATTTACCCACCGCACGGCACGCGTGACAATCGAACTGAAGCCCGGCACGGGATTCACGAGCGTCGCTGGTGCCACGGTGAGCCTCGTGAGCCTGTCCGCCGATAACGGCAACCCGACCGCCATCAAGACCTACAACGCAAGCGGCAACACCTACGAGGCACTGACCGCCCCGCAGACCGTTGCGGCAGGCAAACCGTTCGTCAAGGTGGAACTCGGCGGCGGCACCTTCTACTTCCGTCCGCAGAACAACGTCGTATTAGAAGCGGGCAGCCGCTATAAATATACCGTTAAGGTGAACACCACCGGCCTGACGTTAGAGGGTTGCACCATCGGCAGCTGGGTTGACGGCGGCGGCGAGAGCGGCGAGGCTGAGGATTTGGGCTATTCTATACAGAACGACGGCAGTTACATGGTCTATAACGCTGACGGCCTACTGGCATGGAACAAAGCCGCACAAAAGGACGAATCGATTAATTGCACCCTCACCGCCGACATCGACCTGACGGGTAGGGATTGGACACGGATAGACACATGGCCTGGCTACTCCGGCGTCTTTAATGGGCAGGGACACCGCATTACGGGATTAAACTTTTCAGCAGCGACTACTGAACTTTTTGGGTTATTAAATGTACGTGGTGTGATAAAGAACCTACAACTCATAGATGTGAATCTGTATGGCAGTAGTGGATCAGCAGCTGGAATAGTGGAGCAAAATGAGGGTCAAATCATTGCCTGCTCTGTGACGGGAAAAATTTCTGCATATGGTAGAACTTGTGGTATAGCCGATTTAAATTATGGCAGTATCACAGCTTGCTGGTTTGACGGCACATTGAAAGATTATGAATCTGGAGCTATAGTGCGTTTCAACTACAATACTATAACTTCCTGTTATTGGGGAGGCAATGCCGAGCGAGGAGAATTCCGTAATTTTGGAGGAACGGTAGATGCCACGAAGGTGGACGGCGCGACCGTGAAATGGCAGACAGCCGTCGACGGCATGAACATCGCCCTCACCGACAATGACTACCAGTGGGCACTCGGCACAGACGGTCTGCCCGTACTGCAAAAGAAACAATAACAACCCCTAAACAACACGCATCATGAAACGAACAACCATCCATATATCCGCAGCCATCGCCCTGCTGCTCGGCCTTGCCGCCTGCACACAGGACGAAGCGGGCTTCCTACCAGAAGGGGCGGAAGGCACAC
>ERZ857982.2883-NODE-2883-length-12510-cov-16.560899_pt1 | contig 12510 bp, 6 predicted proteins | sample MGYA00519955_ERZ857982 | MGnify/ENA primary metagenome ERZ857982 (study PRJEB31778, sample SAMEA3449416) | human gut metagenome | biome: human gut; feature: human-associated habitat; material: faeces | place: United Kingdom | collected 2010/2012 ... | reverse complement strand
GCAGCGGCTGAAAATGCACATGCCTGTCTTGTACAGCCGGGAGTGCCTGATTTAGGATAGAAATATACGACCACTTTCTTGCCTGAAAAATCCGAGAGGGAAACTATATTTCCGTCCTTATCGTTTAAAGAGAAATCCGGCGCTTTTGTTCCGGAAGTGAGCATTTGTGTTCCTCCAATCGTTGTTTTATACAATGAATATCTTCTTGTTTGTTTATTTTATACGATAGATGTAGTTTTCTTTGCGTTCCTTAGGCAAAGGAATGTCGCAGTCGGCATAACCGAGAATACAGTGACCGATACCCTCGTAATCTCCTGTTATCCCGAGTTCCCTCAAAATCTTTTTTCCTTCTTCACTTTCAAATTCTTCTTTAGCCCTGTGTATCCAACAGCTTGCAATTCCGAGGGCGTGAGCGGCGTTCATAAGATTACCCATTACGAGCGAACCGTCGTACTTATAAGTTCCTATCGATTTATCAGCGAGAACTACCAAAACAACCGGCGCTCCGTAAAACGGGTCCGAATCGGAGCCCATGACGGCTGCATTCATTTTTGACAGCCTGTCACGGGTATTTTTGTCGGTTACAGCAATTATTATCGGAGATTGCCTGCCCATGCCGGTTGCGGCATATGTCCCGGCAGTAAGAATTTTCTCGAGAATATCCTCCGGTATCATGTCCGGCTTGTATTTTCTTATGCTTCTTCTTGTCAATAAATTTTCTATTGCTTCCATAAAATTTCCCTCACTTTGTATTTTTATTTTATAGTTTTTGAAGAATTCATGCACCGCATATGCTTCGTTACAACTTTTAAATTACAGATACACGTTAAAAAATTTGTCATCAAGGTTTGAATATGAGTCAGAAGCGCTTGCGTAATCACACATACGTTTCTCTATTTTGTCTTTTCCGTTATCAAGTGTGACTTTAAAATTAAGAAAAACATTATTAGGTATTTCCTTGTCAAGTTCAGCCGAAATCTTGTAATTTTTTCCGTGTACACTTGAAAAATCAAACATATCCTTTTCACTTGCTCCGAGTTTTTTGCTCTGCGCTAAAAGCAGCGGTCCGTAGGTAATGTATGAACACTGTTTTTTCATCATGCTGTCTCGGCTAACATGAGGTGTTTCACCGGGTTCCCACAACCAGCGTTCAATTCTGAAATCTTTTTCGGGGTAATCTTCATAAGTATCATCATTATCATCTGTGGAATTATTTTCTCGTATATAATATAGCATGTCTCCTAATTGATCATCTGTTATCTCTCCATTCCAATGGGATAAAAACAATTCATGATGTTTAGAAATATAATCCATTCCTATTTTAAGAATTTCATACTCGGATTGTTTTATCCCAAGTTGTTTAGCAGTTGGCATAGTCTCTGAATCTTTTTCGCCTATATAAACCCTTGACTTTTCAGATATTGAAACCGGTATAAATTTTCCTGGTGCCACTTTCACTTTAGCTCTTGCCCCATGGTGTTTATACTTTTCAGAGCCATCAAATGTTGCATAAATATGTGGTAATATCCCCGTTATATAGCTGTCAAAATTGCCCATTTCTAATAATTCTTCAAGCATATCACCTGAGCATGCATTTTCTGTCAGAATATTTTTATTATACCTTAAAAATGTATGTTCCAATGCAACACTATCGGAAAAATCATTTTCTGCACAATATGTTAAAGAATGTATAAGCTCAGTATCATCTATTGCATTTTTCCAATGTAATAATAATAATTTATGATGTTTAGATATATATTCCATTGCATCATACATATTTGAAACATCTTTTAAATCACAAACATCACCATCCGCTATTTGACTCATGTCTATCTTCGGGTCATCGGATATTGTGATATAAACATATTTTGAATTTGATAATTCTATTTGCGCAAATGGTTCTGTTCCTTTAGGACACTCACTCAACCCATTGTTTAATACATTTATAGTTATTGGAATTTTTGATATCTCAGGCATTATTCCTGCCATTAAAAATAAATAGTTAAAATCATCCATTAAAAAATTATGAATTTTATCCATATCATGAAGTAACGGAGAAAAATCAAAATCGGCATGTATTTCAGTAATACCCGGATTTACGTTAAGAGTAGAAAAGTCTCCGGGTGTAACCTGTGAAATATTGTCAACTTTAGCGTTATCATGAAGTACCGGAGAAAAATCAAAATCGGCATGTATTTCAGTAATACCCGGATTTACGTTAAGAGTAGAAAAGTCTCCGGGTGTAACCTGTGAAATACCGTCAACTTTAGCGTTTTTACCCGCAAAAGACGGAATTCTGATATTTAACATCAGAGGAATTTTACTGTCAATTGTAAATGTAATCTTTCCGCCCGACAAATATCCGTCTGAACAAGAAATCTTTGCTTTTTCGCCGCAAACAACGCTCTCAAACGGACAATATTGATTGATGTATATAACGCCTTGCTCATTTGCAGATTCCATAACCGTGCTTGAAGTTACGTTCAAATATCCTCTTGGCATGTTGTCAACACAGCAGTGATTGTACTTACAGGATGACTGCCCCCAAGCAGGAGCATGTCTGCCGCTCGAGCGGACTCGGCGCATGCCCCATTTACCCTCATCGGAAAAGCCGGCAAGATATGCGTTATAAAAAGCTTTTTCAACCGAGTCCATGTAGTAGGGTTTTCCGGTGAGTGAAAATAGCTCTGTGCAAAGCCTTATCCAGTGAATAACATCGCAGGGCTCTGAATATGCGTTTTCGATTTTTGCGGCGTTGGCAAAAATATCGCCGAATCCGACAGAACCGAGAACGTTTGACTCGTGTTCCTTTAAAAGCTCGTAAAACGCCTGCACAGCATTTAAATATTTTTCGTTGCCTGTCACTCTGTATAACTCGGTAAGTCCCTCGTAACACGACATAGTTTCATATGCCTTTGCCCAGTTCTGTGAGGAAGGATACCATTCGTGCACAGGTTTACCGGAAAGCGCATTGCGAATGAGATTGGGGCAGCGGTCGTCAGCTCTGTCCCAGTCGTCAGCTATTGAAAGACAAAAGTCAAGCAGCTTTTTATCATCGGTTATTTTGTATAGCAGTATCATCGGCTTCATAATCGAGGCGCTCGGAACGCCGTGGAAGCTTGCTGTTCCAGTGTCGTTTATATTTATTCCTTTGTTTTTCAGCTCATCTATAAGTTGAACGGCGAGCTTGTGCGCCTCGTCAATAAGTTCACTGTCACCTGTAAGAACACCGCATTCAATAAGCCCCCAAAGCGTATACTTTCTGCACCAGATGTTCCAGTTCCAGTCGCAGTCCCAACCTACAAGAGCACGTGCTTCCGGAGCGGAGGGCGCAAATACGTTTGATGAGTCTTTGTAGGAATTGACGTAACCGTCTTCTCTTGCGTAGCTTAAAACACGGTGAGCCGATTGCTTTAAAAAATCGAGCAGTTTTTCATCTTTTGTGTATTCGTAGACACGGCAGCCGCTGATTTCAAGCTTTCCCCAGAATTCGCCGCTCCATTCACCGACGATTGTTCTGTCATCACGTGGATTTTTCAGTGCGTCCTCTGCTTCGGCAAAAATTTCATTTTTTGCGAAATCACTCAAAACACGGTTATTAAAAAATTCTGATACATACTCGTCAATTTTACCGGTAAAATGTGTTGCGCCGATTTTTGAAAAATTCACCTTATTTTGTACTTTCAAATTATTCATATCGTTGTACCTCATATGACTTATTTGTATTTTACTGGGTAACTGCAATATTTTTAAAGCAGAATAACTGCGAGGTCAGCCGCGGTAATATTTTTAAACGGAAAGGGGAGGATACTCTATCGACATCATGTGCTCAAAAGAGTCAAATTCCGTAACGCCCGGCACAATACATCCGTTATTGGTAAGAGTGGACTTTACAAGCGCAATATCCAGTTCTTCGGTATTGCCGCCGCTGTGTTTTACGGCAAGTGCGGCAGCCGTTTCTTGCCGCACTTACGGCAGCACAAAATCCGGCGCTTCCGCATCCGCAAACTTCTACATCAAAGTTCTCCATAAGTAGGTTCCTTTCAGACATAAGACTTTACGAGATGTTTAATTTTACAAGGGAATTATATAATACATATTGGTAAAAATCAACAGTTTGGAAAAATTTGACAAAAAATGAGCTGTGCGTAAGCACAGCTCAAAGATTTATTGTTTATTGGGAAATGGTAATAATCAGGCAAAAACGAGATAAATCATCAAAAAATCAGAACAGACCTGAGATTTTTCCGTTTTCGTCAACGTCGATTTTTTCAGCCGCAGGCACTTTGGGAAGTCCCGGCATGGTCATAATATCTCCGGTAAGAACTACTATAAATCCGGCTCCGGCGGATGCCTTGACATTTTTAACAGTTATGCGGAAATGCTCGGGGGCGCCAAGCTTTGAGGGATCATCGGAGAAACTGTATTGTGTTTTAGCAATACAAACCGGCAAATTTGAAAAACCAAGCTCGGTAAGTTTCTTTATCTGATTTTTCGCAGCCGGAAGATAGTCTACACCGTCTCCGCCATATATTTTCTTAACAACAGACTCGATTTTGTCTTCAATTGTGCCTTCAAGACCGTATGAAAAAGTAAAATCGTTGGGAGACTCGCAGAGCTCTACAACTTCCTTTGCAAGCTCAGTTCCGCCGTCTGAGCCCTTTGCCCATACATCTGAAAGTATCGCTTTTACTCCGAGCTTGCGGCATTTTTCAATGACAAGTGCCACTTCTTCGTCAGTATCGGTCGGGAACTTGTTAACAGCGACAACAGCCGGTAGCTTGTAAACAGTAGTAATATTTGATATATGCCGCAAAAGATTCGGAAGTCCCTTTTCAAGAGCCGCAAGATCGGGTGTAGACAGTTCATTTTTAGCTAATCCGCCGTGCATCTTAAGCGCACGTATTGTTGCTACCACAACGACTGCTGACGGGGTAAGACCTGCGTATCTGCATTTAATGTCAAGGAATTTCTCCGCTCCGAGATCGGCTCCAAAGCCAGCCTCTGTTACGGTATAATCGCCAAGCTTTAGAGCAGTGCGGGTTGCGATAACTGAATTGCAGCCGTGGGCAATGTTCGCAAAAGGTCCTCCGTGAACAAGCGCCGGAGTGCCTTCAAGCGTCTGAACTAAGTTTGGTTTCAGAGCGTCCTTCAGAAGGGCGGTCATTGCGCCCTGCGCTTTTAAATCAGCACAGGTAACCGGCTTGTCATCATAGGTGTATCCCACAATTATGCGTGACAAACGATCTTTTAAGTCTGTAATAGAGGAAGACAGGCATAAAACAGCCATGATTTCGGAAGCTACCGTTATGTCAAATCCGTCTTCACGGGGCGTTCCGTTTGCTTTTCCTCCGAGTCCGTCAACTATGTTTCTTAACTGTCTGTCGTTCATATCAACACAGCGCTTCCAGGTGATTTTGCGAACATCAATGCCAAGCGCGTTTCCCTGTTGAATGTGGTTGTCAAGCATTGCCGCCAGAAGGTTATTTGCAGCGCCTATTGCGTGAAAATCACCGGTAAAGTGCAGGTTTATGTCCTCCATGGGAACAACTTGGGCGTATCCGCCGCCGGCTGCGCCGCCCTTAATGCCGAATACCGGACCGAGTGAGGGCTCACGAAGAGCGACAGTTACCTTTTTTCCTATTTTACGCAAGCTGTCGGCAAGACCGATTGTTGTAGTTGTCTTGCCCTCGCCGGCAGGCGTAGGAGTGATTGCCGTAACGAGAATAAGCTTTCCGTCCGGAATGTTTTTACTGTCGTTCAAAAGTGATAAATCAATTTTTGCCTTATAGTTTCCGTATTGTTCAATATACTTTTCATCAATTCCTGCGTCATACGCAATGTCGCGTATGTGCCGCGGGTTTACAGACTGCGCAATTTCTATGTCAGATTTGTAATCCATAAAATGACCTCCGGTAATTATTTGAAGTATTTGACTGCCGCAAGGAACATGCCTATGTCAAAATCGCCCGGTACGTTTTTATATAGTCCGCTTCCAATACGTTCAGAATGTCCCATCTTTCCGAAAACTCTGCCGTCGGGAGAGGTGATGCCTTCTATTGCGTACATGGAATTGTTCGGGTTGAAATGTATATCCGAAGTGGGATTTCCGGAAAGATCTACATACTGTGTTGCAATCTGTCCGTTTTCGGCAAGAGAGTGAATTAATGCGTCGTCGCCAATGAATCGACCTTCACCGTGAGAAATTGCAACCGTGTAGATGTCGCCGACCTTAGTTTCGGAAAGCCACGGCGATTTGTTGGAAGCAATGCGGGTTCTTACAAGTTTTGACTGATGGCGTCCTATAGTGTTGTAGGTAAGGGTAGGGCAGTTTTCATCAGTGTCAATGATTTTTCCGTATGGAACAAGACCGAGCTTTATAAGAGCCTGGAAACCGTTGCATATTCCGCACATAAGTCCGTCACGCTTTTCAAGCAGTGCGGTTACCTGTTCTTTGATTTCAGCATTTCTGAAGAACGCCGTAATGAATTTACCGGATCCGTCCGGCTCGTCGCCGCCTGAAAATCCACCGGGAATAAATATTATTTGCGAAGATGATACTTTTTTTGCAAAATTCTGAACACTTGAAGAAATTCCGTCAGCGTCCAAATTGTTTATTACCATAATCTCTGCCGATGCGCCGGCATCTTCAAGAGCTTTTGCCGTGTCGTACTCGCAGTTCGTGCCCGGAAATACCGGAATAAGTACCTTGGGGCGAGCGCTCAAAACAGTTGGCGCCTTTCTTTCGGAAGCTGAAACTTCATATGAGAAAGCCTCGACAGGAGCATCGGAAGTCTCTATGTTGCACGGGAATACCTTTTCAAGCTTGTTCTCGTAAACCGAAAGAATATCGCTTGCCAAAACGCAGCTTCCGTTAAATTCAAAAATACGCTGTTCGGTAACAAATCCGATAGTTTTACCAACGTCGCAGTTCTTTTTGAGTTCAAGTATAAATGCACCGTATGAGTATGAGAACAAATCGTCAAGCGCAAGGTCTTTTTCAAAACAGAAACCGTAATCGTTTCCGAAACACATCTTCATTACTGCTTCTGCGATGCCGCCGTAAGTTAACGTGTACGCCGATATTGCAGTACCGTTTCTTAACAGCTCAGTGACCTTTGAATATACGTTAAGCAAAGAAGACATAACCGGAAGTCCGTCTGCGCCGTATTCAGGCTTTAAGAGAACGATTTCACTGCCTGCGGTCTTGAATTCGTTGGACACAATGTACTCGGTTTTGCTTGTTGTAACAGCAAAAGAAACAAGGGTAGGGGGAACGTCTAACTTTTCAAAAGATCCGCTCATGGAGTCCTTGCCGCCGATAGACGCGACACCGAAATCCTTCTGCGCTCTGAACGCACCTAAAAGTGCCGCAAGAGGCTTGCCCCAACGCTTGGGATCTTTTCCGGGCTTTTCAAAATATTCCTGGAATGTCAGATACACGTCCTTGAACTCAGCGCCTGCCGCAATAAGCTTAGATATGCTCTCAACAACTGCAAGATATGCGCCGTGGTACGGACTTTTCTCCGCAATAAACGGATTGTATCCCCATGACATGAGGGAACAGCAGTCAGTGTGCCCGTTTTCAACGGATATTTTATGAACCATTGCCTGAATAGGGGTAAGCTGACGTTTTCCGCCGAAAGGCATAAGAACAGTGCCGGCGCCGATTGTTGAGTCAAAACGCTCGGAAAGTCCTCTCTTTGAGCATACGTTCAGATCGCCTGCAAGGTTCTTCAAACGCTCTTCAAATGAACCGTCAATATGTTTTGAAAACTCTTCGGGCGCGGAAAGCTCGATATCAATGTGCTTTTCTGCACCGTTTGAATTGAGGAAAGTACGTGAAATGTCAACAATTGTTTTGCCGTTCCAGTGCATAACAAGGCGAGGCTTTTCAGTTACGCTTGCGATAACGGTTGCTTCAAGATTTTCAGACTTTGCTATCTCAAGAAATGCAGTAACATTCTGAGGTTCAACAACAACCGCCATTCTTTCCTGAGATTCGCTGATTGCAAGCTCAGTACCGTCAAGGCCTTCATATTTTTTCGGAACTGCGTTAAGATTTATATCAAGACCGTCTGCAAGCTCTCCAACCGCAACGGAAACTCCTCCTGCGCCGAAATCGTTGCAGCGCTTTATCATGCGGCAGGCGGTGGGATTGCGGAACAGTCTTTGCAGCTTTCTTTCTTCCGGAGCGTTTCCCTTTTGTACTTCAGCTCCGCAGCTTTCAAGAGAACTCTCCGTATGAGCCTTTGATGAGCCGGTTGCACCTCCGCAGCCGTCACGTCCTGTCCGGCCGCCAAGAAGAATGACACAGTCGCCAGGCTGCGGAACTTCACGCCTGACATTTTTTGCGGGAGCAGCCGCAATTACAGCGCCGATTTCCATGCGTTTAGCGGCGTAACCGTCGTGATACAGCTCGTCGACCATGCCGGTAGCAAGTCCTATCTGATTGCCGTATGAGGAATATCCTGCGGCGGCAGTGGTTACTATTTTTCTCTGAGGAAGTTTACCTTTGATTGTTTCAGAAACCGGTACAGTAGGATCAGCGGCACCGGTTACACGCATTGCGGCATAAACGTATGAACGTCCGGAAAGGGGATCTCGTATCGCGCCGCCGATACAGGTTGCAGCACCTCCGAAAGGCTCAATTTCAGTCGGGTGATTGTGCGTTTCATTTTTAAACAGAAGTAACCACGGCTGTTTTTCGCCGTCTACCTCAACGTCGATTTTTACCGTGCAGGCGTTTATCTCTTCAGATTCGTCAAGCTTTGCAAGTTTTCCGCGGCTCTTTAAATATTTTGCCGCAAGAGTAGCAACGTCCATTAAATTTATGGGCTTGTCACGTCCGAGTGCCTCACGTGTTTTAATGTAGTCGTTGTATGTTTTCTGTAAAAGCTCGTCTTCAAAAGTTACGTTGTCAATAGTTGTTAAAAATGTAGTGTGACGGCAGTGGTCTGACCAGTAAGTATCTATCATCTTTATTTCCGTGATTGTAGGATCACGCTTTTCAGAAGCAAAATACTGCCTGCAGAACTGTATGTCGTCAATATCCATTGCGAGTCCGAGTTTCTTGATAAGTCCTTCAAGACCTGCCTTGTCCATGGAAATAAAGCCGTTAACAGTGTCTACTTTTTCGGGTATAACGTAGTTTGCGGCAAGTGTTTCCGGCATTGAAAGAGATGCTTCTCTCGCTTCAACCGGATTTATTACGTACTTCTTTATCTCGGCAATTTGTTTTTCGGAAAGCTTTCCGTAAAGCATGTATACCTTTGCAGTACGCACGGCAGGACGGTTTCCTTTTGAAATAATCTGAATACACTGTGAAGCAGAATCCGCTCTCTGATCAAACTGACCTGGCAGATACTCGACTGCGAAAACTACGCAATTTTTGTCTTCCGGAACAGCGTCATAAACCACATCAAGCTGCGGCTCTGAAAAGACGGTTTTCTTTGCGTACTCAAAAAGCGCCTCGTCTATGTTTTCAACGTCGTATCTGTTAATAATACGAACATTTTCAAGCGAGTCAATGCTTAAAAGGGAGCGTGCGTCGTTTAAAAGAGCCGTGGCTTCGTGCATAAACTCTTTTTTCTTTTCAACAAAAACTCTGTATACCATTATCAGTTCTCCTTTTTTGAAATAGCAAGCGCTTTTGCTCCGATGTCTTTGCGGTAGTATGCGTTTTTAAAGGATATTTCGGAAACACGCTCATAGGCTTTTTCAATCGCCTTTTCAAGGCTTTCGCCGGTGGCGGTAACTCCGAGAACTCTGCCTCCGGAAGTAAGGAGCGCTCCGTCTGAGAGCTTTGCGCCGGCAACATATACGTAATCGGCGACAGACTGCGGAATTGTAATTTCAAATCCGGTGTCGTATTTCTGCGGATACCCGTCAGAAGCCATTACGACACAGCATGCATGACCGTCGGAAAAGACAACGTCGGTTTTGTCGAGCGTGCCGTTTGTGACAGACTGCATGACCGTGAACAGATCGCTTTCAAGAAGAGGCAGTACGACCTGCGTTTCAGGATCGCCGAAACGGCAGTTGTATTCAATTACCTTTGGACCGTTTTCGGTTATCATCAGTCCGAAATAAAGACAGCCTTTAAAAGTTCTTCCCTCTGCGTTCATAGCGTTTATTGTCGGGATAAATATTTCCTTCATGCACCTTTCGGCAATATCCTTTGTGTAAACAGGATTGGGCGCTATAGTTCCCATTCCTCCGGTGTTGAGTCCCGTGTCACCGTCTTTTGCACGCTTATGGTCCATAGAAGATACCATGGGGACAAGTGTTTTACCATCAGTAAATGAAAGAACGGATACTTCAGGACCTGTGAGAAATTCTTCTATAACAATACTGCTGCCGCTTTCGCCGAAAATTTTATCCTGCATCATTGATTTTACGGCGTCCTTTGCCATTTCACGGCTTTCGGCAATTATAACGCCCTTGCCTAAAGCAAGTCCGTCTGCTTTTATTACCGTAGGAATAGGCGCAGTTTCAAGATATTCAAGAGCCTTTTCCATGTCCGTGAATACTTCGTAAGCGGCAGTAGGTATGCCGTATTTTTTCATAAGATTTTTGGAAAACACCTTGCTGCCTTCAATAATTGCAGCGTTTTTTCTCGGGCCAAAGCAGGGAATACCACACTCTTCGAGCGCGTCAACCGCTCCGAGAACAAGCGGATCGTCCGGAGCTACCACAGCGTAGTCGATTTTGTTTTCTTTTGCAAAAGCGCAAATCCCGTTTATATCCTTTGCGCCAATATCAACACATGTTGCATCGGACGCAATTCCTCCGTTTCCGGGAAGAGCAAAAATTTCGGTAATACTCTTGTTTTCCTTTAATTTTTTTATAATGGCGTGCTCTCTTCCGCCGCCGCCAACAACCATTATTTTCATACTTGTTATGTTTAAGCGCAAATGCGCACTCCTTGATAATTTTTTGTTGTAAGTAATATCCGCAAAGTCCTCCGAAAATTCACGGTAAGGACACGTATGACTTAACTTTTGTCATTTGATTATGTAATTTAATTAATGGTGGAACAGACGCATGCCGGTAAACGCCATGACAATTCCGTACTTGTTGCAGCAGTCAATAACGGCGTCGTCACGAATTGAACCGCCGGGTTCGGCAATGTAAGAAACGCCGCTCTTTCTTGCACGTTCAATGTTGTCGGAGAACGGGAAGAAAGCGTCAGAACCGAGCGAAACACCGGTAATTGTTTTTAAGTATTCGGAAGCTTCCTCTGCAGTCAACGGCTCAGGCTGTTTTGTGAAGTAACGCTGCCATACGCCGTCTGCGCAAACATCTTCCTCGTTTTTGTTTATGTATCCGTCAATAGCGTTGTCACGGTCAGCACGTCCCAAAGAGTCAAGGAAAGGAAGTGCGAGTACCTTCGGATGCATACGTAACTGCCATGTGTCAGCCTTTGTGCCGGCAAGACGTGTGCAGTGTATTCTCGACTGCTGTCCGGCACCGACGCCGATTGCCTGTCCGTCATAAGCGAAGCAAACTGAGTTTGACTGAGTATATTTAAGCGTGATGAGCGATATAATCAGATCTCTCTTTGCTTCTTTTGAAAGTGTTTTGTTTTCGGTTACAATGTTGCTAAGCAATGAAGCGTCAATCTTAAAGTTGTTTCTGCCCTGTTCAAATGTAATACCGTATACCTGCTTGTGTTCTATTTCAGCAGGAACATAGTTTTCATCTATCTTAACTATGTTGTACGCGCCCTTGCGTTTTGATTTAAGAATTTCAAGCGCTTCGGGTGTGAATCCGGGAGCTATAATTCCGTCGGAAACCTCACGCTGAATAAGACGGGCAGTAGTTACGTCGCATACATCGGAAAGAGCGATCCAGTCGCCGAAAGAACACATTCTGTCTGTGCCTCTTGCTCTTGCGAAAGCGCAGGCAAGCGGAGAATCGTCTAATCCGTCAATGTCGTCAACAAAGCAAGCCTTTTTGAGATTGTCGGAAAGAATAGTTCCCACAGCCGCAGAAGTCGGGCTGACGTGCTTGAAAGAAGTGGCGCAGGGCATGCCTGTTGCCTCTTTAAGTTCTTTGACGAGCTGCCATGAGTTGAAAGCGTCAAGAAAATTTATGTATCCCGGTCTTCCGCAGAGAATTTCTATCGGCAGGTCGCTTCCGTCGTGCATAAATATTTTAGCAGGCTTTTGGTTGGGGTTGCAGCCGTATTTAAGTTCAAATTCTTTCATTGTGAGAAACTTCCTTTCGTCTTAATCAGTGTTGTGTATCTTACTTTTTTGTTATGCGCCGTATTGCACCGTATATTATTTCAGTAAAAAAGATGTCCTTATTTGCCGCCTTGTAAACTTATGCGTTTTTATTTATCAGGCGGTATTTTTGCTTGCCTGTCGTAAGGTCAGTGTATCTTACATACAGCGAAATCTTGTTAGCCTCGTCAAGATTGTTCCAGATATCATTTGTGAATGCGTCAATGTATTTTTATTTTATAGTTTTTGAAGAATTCATGCACCGCATATGCTTCGTTAC
>ERZ857982.2882-NODE-2882-length-12520-cov-23.815564_pt1 | contig 12520 bp, 9 predicted proteins | sample MGYA00519955_ERZ857982 | MGnify/ENA primary metagenome ERZ857982 (study PRJEB31778, sample SAMEA3449416) | human gut metagenome | biome: human gut; feature: human-associated habitat; material: faeces | place: United Kingdom | collected 2010/2012 ... | reverse complement strand
GAAACTTCGTACGATAGTGAAAATAGCGATCACTTCTTCTGTTGTACTTTTGTGCTCAGGTTTTGCGTTGTACTCTTTTTTTAGGTTGTCGGCTGCCGAAGATCAGAAAGATTTCGATCTCTATACCTTGGTTCCATCCTCTGTTTCAGCAGTGTTTGCGACGGAAGATGTAGCCGAATTTGTAATGGAAGTGGATGAGCTGACCTGTAGTCGGGATCACCAGTATCTTTATGTTTCCAAACTCTTTTCTTATCTGAAACAATATCTTTATTCTCTTCTCGAAGATGCTCCTCACGGTCTGAGCAGGCAAATGAATCAGATGCTGATCAGTTTCCATGAGCCGGACAATGATCGTAATCAGGTGCTTTACTGCCGGTTGGGGAATGGAGACCGTGCGCTGATCGACCGTTTTGTGCAGAAATACGTTTCGTCGGGCTATCCTCCGAAAACATTCGATTATAAGGGTGAAGATATCATTATCTATCCGATGGCGGACGGTGATTTTCTCGCCTGCTATCTGACGGAAGACTTTCTGGTGCTCAGTTGTCAGAAAAAGCTGATAGAGGAGGTGATAGATATCCGCAAAACCGGCAAGTCGCTGGCTGCCGACTCTGCTTTTAAAGAAGTGCGGGCGCCGAAGAAAAGTCCGACTGTTGCTACCGTCTACACTCGTCTGGCAGGAATGATGGGATGGACGGAGTTTGATATGAAGCTGAAGGATGATTTCATTTATTTCTCCGGAGTCAGCCATTATGTAGATACTTGTTTTAACTTTATAAATGTAATCCGCCAGCAGGAATCTGTCAAAGGATTTCCGGGCGAAACACTGCCCTCCACTGCTTTTTATTTCAGTAAACAGGGCATTACGGACTGGGCATCCCTGCTTTCCTATGGCGATACGCAGGAATATGCGACGGCAGGCAGAACGAGTGAAGTGTTGAATCGGGATCGGGAATTGTCGCGTTATCTGGCAGAGAATACGGGGCAGGATTTGGTGGCTTGTCTTTTCCAGCGGGAAGACTCTCTGATGGGGCCTGCGGCTGTTTTAAGTCTCTCGGTGATGGATGTGGCTGAGGCGGAAAGGATGTTGCGCTCTTTGGTAAATACGGCTCCGGCAGAGGAAGGAACAGGCCGGAATTCACGTATAACTTTTTGTTATACTCCCTCTAAAGCATACCCTGTGTACAGGTTGCCTCAAACAACGTTGTTTACGCAACTAACCAGTTTTGTAGAGCCGTCCTTGCATGTTTTCGCTACATTTTATGGTGGGCGTTTGCTGCTTGCTCCCGATGAAGATAGTTTGTCACGATATATCCGCCAGCTGGATAATGGCGAAGTGCTTGACGGCGCTTTGGCTTATCGGGCGGGGACGGACGGATTGTCCGATTCGTATCATTTCATGTTGATGGCGGACTTTGGGCACGTGCTCGAACAGTCCGGACATCAGGTTCATTATGTGCCGGAATTCTTTCTCCGCAACTCCGAATTTTTCCGTAATTTCATTCTTTTTGCGCAGTTTACTTGTGCGGACGGGGTGGTTTATCCCAACATTGTTTTGAAGTATAAATCCGAATAGAATTCGAAGAAAAAAACTGGCGAAAATAGAGGGGAAAAATAGCTCTTAATTTGCGAAACTAAAAGCTCTGAAACGCCTTCTGGCAGGGCGCGAAAACCGAATGGAAACCAGTAGAGTAGAGAAGAGTATATAATTCTATTCTAAAGAAATAGAATTAATAAGAAAAAAGATAGAGAATTTTGCCGCCGCTGATTCACTTTTTATTCCATTCCGTAAGATACCTTTAAGAGAATTCATGAAGGGGTGTCAAAAGAACTAAAGTGGGGGTGACTAAAAAGTCGATTCTATCTCTATTCTCCTCCTTCCTGAAGGAGGAGAGTTTAGTTACTATTGACTTTTGGCATACCTTCATGGGGGCTTTTCCGTCTCGCTGTCCAATCTCCTTCGTCTCGCTGCTCAATCTCCTTCAGCTCGCTGCTCAATTCCTTTCGCCTCGCTGCTCAGTCCTTTTCAGCTCGCTGCTGAATCTGCGTTGGTCCCGAGGTGAATTCACTTCAGCCCGGTGTCTGGTTACTGCAGGGGACAGTCATAAAAAAACTCCCGACAGAAATAGTTCCATCGGGAGTTTTTTATGCAGATTGTTTTTAATTCTTAGAACGGCAGGTCGTCTTTTGCGTCACCCATAGTGAAATCCGGAGTAGCAGACGGAGCCGGGGGAGGAACGGGGGCACCCGGAGCCATAGGAGCACCTGCGCCTACACGTTCAACTTTCCATGCACGGATACTGTTGAACCAGCGGTCGTTCCATTGACGGGCGTCAACGTCGAATGATACGGTCAGTTCTTCGCCCATCTGAATGTTGAACTGTTCGATTTTGTCGGCGCCAAATACGTCGAAACACATTTTGCGCGGATATTGGTCATGGTTTTCGATTACGAACTCTTGTGATTTCCACTCGTTGCCGCTAGTCTTTGAGACTCCACCTCTCGGAGGGAGGATAGCGATGATTTTTCCTGTAAATTCCATTGCGATAATTTTAAATTCTGCGGCGAAGTTACAATTTTTTAGTAATATCCCTCGCACAATACCTGTTTTTTTCTTTTGTTTTTATTGGGCAGCCCAAATCTTTTTTCGTAACTTTGTGCGATAGAACATTTAAAACTTAAATACACGAAAATATATGAAATTTATCGTTTCAAGTACTGCTCTTTCCAGCCATTTACAGGCTATCAGTCGTGTAATTAACTCAAAGAATGCGCTGCCTATTCTCGATTGTTTTCTCTTCGAATTGGAAGACGGAACATTGTCTGTGACTGTTTCTGACAGTGAAACGACCATGGTGACAACCGTTGAGGTAAATGAAAGCGATACAAACGGGCGTTTTGCCGTAGTAGCGAAAACATTGCTTGATGCACTGAAAGAAATTCCGGAACAACCGTTGACATTCTACGTCAACACGGACAATTATGAAATCACCGTGCAGTATCAGAACGGAAAATATAGTCTGATGGGACAGAATGCTGACGAATTTCCGCAGTCGGCTGTGCTGGGCGAAAATGCAGTCCGCGTGGAGATGGAAGCAGGTGTACTGCTGGGTGGCATCAACCGTTCGGTATTCGCAACTGCCGACGACGAACTCCGTCCGGTAATGAACGGTATATATTTCGATATTACAACAGAAGACATCACGATGGTGGCATCGGACGGTCATAAGCTGGTACGTTGCAAAACGCTGGCTGCCAAAGGAAACGAACGTGCCGCGTTCATCCTTCCGAAGAAGCCCGCTACATTGCTGAAAAACCTGCTTCCGAAAGAACAGGGAACAGTAACCATCGAATTTGACGAACGCAACGCTGTGTTTATGCTGGAAAGCTACCGCATGGTCTGCCGTCTGATCGAAGGACGCTATCCGAACTACAACTCGGTAATTCCGCAGAACAACCCTCATAAAGTGACTGTAGACCGTCAGCAACTGATCGGAGCTTTGCGCCGCGTGTCTATCTTTTCTTCACAGGCAAGCAGTTTGATCAAGCTGCGTATGCAGGAGAATCAGATTGTGATTTCCGCACAGGACATCGATTTCTCCACTTCTGCCGAAGAAACACAAGTTTGCCAATATTCGGGTGCCGCTATGAGCATCGGATTCAAATCTACTTTCCTCATCGATATCCTGAACAATATTTCGGCCGATGAAGTGGTAATCGAACTTGCCGATCCGTCGCGTGCCGGAGTCATTGTGCCGGTAGAACAGGAAGAAAATGAAGACTTGCTGATGCTGCTGATGCCGATGATGCTGAACGATTAGTTATTTAATGGAAAATTGAAAATGGATAATGGATAATGAGCTGCGCTGTCAGTGTTCAGGAGTTATCCATTTTTTATGTTTCCTATCCATTATCAATTCTCCATAATCCATTATCCATTAAAGAAAGAAATGAAATTAAATTTGAAAAACCCGATTGTGTTCTTCGATCTGGAGACAACGGGAACCAATATCAACACAGACCGGATCGTTGAAATTTGCTATCTGAAAGTATATCCTAACGGGAATGAGGAAACGAAAACAATGCGTATCAATCCCGAAATGCATATTCCTGAAGCTTCTTCTGCCGTACATGGCATTTATGATGCCGATGTAGCGGACTGTCCGACTTTCAAGGAGGTGGCAAAGAATGTGGCCCGTGACATTGAAGGCTGCGATTTGGCAGGATTCAACTCTAATCGCTTCGATATTCCGGTATTGGCAGAGGAATTTCTTCGTGCCGGTGTAGATATCGATATGACGAAGCGCAAGTTTGTCGATGTACAGGTGATTTTCCACAAGATGGAGCAACGTACCCTTTCGGCTGCCTATAAGTTCTATTGCGAAAAGAGTCTGGAAGACGCCCATACGGCCGAGGCCGATACACGTGCCACTTATGAGGTGCTGAAAGCACAGCTCGACCGCTATCCGGATCTTCAGAACGACATCGCCTTCCTGGCAGAATATTCAAGTTTCACTAAGAATGTGGACTTTGCCGGACGGATGGTGTATGACGACAATGGTGTGGAAGTATTTAATTTCGGAAAATATAAAGGAATGTCTGTAGCCGAGGTGCTGAAGAAAGACCCCGGATACTACAGCTGGATTTTAAACAGTGATTTCACGTTGAATACCAAGGCGGTGCTGACTAAAATCCGTCTGCGTGAAATGAGTAATTTGATTACAAAATAATGCTAAAAGGAAAAAAGATAATTCTTGGAATAACCGGTAGCATCGCTGCTTATAAGGCTTGTTACATTATCCGCGGACTGATAAAGCAGGGAGCGGAAGTGCAGGTGGTCATTACTCCGGCGGGAAAAGAATTTATTACTCCCATCACTCTTTCGGCTTTGACCAGTAAGCCGGTCATCAGCGAGTTTTTTGCCCAACGAGACGGTACGTGGAACAGCCATGTGGACTTGGGTCTGTGGGCGGATGCCATGCTGATCGCACCCGCTACCGCCTCCACCATCGGAAAGATGGCGAACGGGATAGCAGACAATATGCTGATAACCACTTATCTTTCGGCCAAAGCTCCGGTATTCATTGCACCGGCTATGGACCTCGATATGTATGCACATCCTTCTACACAGAAGAATCTGGATATATTGCGTTCCTACGGCAACCGCATCATTGAGCCCGCAACGGGTGAACTTGCCAGCCATCTGGTCGGCAAAGGGCGTATGGAAGAACCGGAAAATATTATCCGTGTGCTGGACGAGTTTTTCTCTGCGAGTACCGAACTTCAGGGAAGGAAAATTATGATAACTGCCGGACCGACTTACGAAAAGATCGATCCGGTCCGTTTTATCGGCAATTATTCTTCCGGTAAGATGGGATTTGCTTTGGCGGAAGAATGTGCCCGTCGTGGGGCAGAGGTGACGTTGATCGCCGGACCGGTGCAACTGAAAACGCAGCATTCGCGTATCCACCGGATAGACGTGGAATCTGCTCAGGAAATGTATGAGGCAGCGCAAACCTGTTTCCCGACTTCCGATGTGGGGATTCTTTGTGCGGCAGTCGCTGATTTCCGTCCGGAAACGGTGGCCGGCAAAAAGATCAAACGGGAGAAGGAAGAAGAACTGACCTTGCATCTTCAGGCTACGCAGGACATTGCTGCAAGTCTGGGAAAGATCAAAGAAGACAATCAACTGTTAGTGGGCTTTGCCCTCGAAACAAATAACGAACAGCAGAATGCCGAAGGAAAGCTCGAACGTAAAAACTTTGACTTTATCGTCCTCAATTCTCTGAATGACGCGGGAGCCGGCTTCCGTCACGATACAAACAAGATTAGCATTATTGATCGCAAAGGTCGCGAGGATTATCCTTTGAAGCCCAAACAGGAAGTAGCGCAAGATATCATCGACCATCTGGTTGCTGTCTTGACTCACTGATCTTTATTTTTTAGGTTTAATTTTTAATTTACAGAAGGTGTTACGTTCACTTTATATTCAGAATTACGCATTGATAGAAAAACTGGATATCGGTTTTGAAACAGGCTTCTCAGTCATCACGGGTGAGACAGGGGCCGGAAAATCGATTATTCTGGGAGCCATCGGTCTGCTGCTCGGACAGCGTGCCGATGTGAAAGCGATTCGTCGTGGAGCTTCTAAATGTATTATCGAAGCACGTTTTGATATCTCGGCTTACGGTATGCGCCCGTTTTTTGAAGAGAACGAACTGGAATACGATGACGAGGAATGTATCCTGCGGCGCGAAGTGCAGGCGTCCGGCAAAAGTCGCGCATTCATTAATGATACGCCTGCTTCACTGGCACAGGTGAAGGAATTGGGCGAACAACTGATCGATGTACATTCGCAGCATCAGAATCTTTTGCTCAATAAAGAAGGTTTCCAGCTGAATGTACTCGATATTCTGGCTCATAACGATGATGCGCTGGAGAAGTACCATTCACTGTATAATGAATGGAAGCTGCTCGACCGTGAATTGTCCGAGCTGACGGCACTTGCCGAGCAAAGCCGGACGGATGAGGACTATCTTCGTTTCCAGTTGGAACAACTGGAGGAGGCTCATCTCGTGGAAGGGGAGCAGAGCGAACTGGAGCAGGAGGCGGAAACTCTGAGTCATGCTGAAGAGATCAAAGCGGGACTTTACCGCATCGAACAGTCTTTTTTCTCGGACGAAGGCGGACTGCTTTCTTTCCTGAAAGATAATCTGAATACGCTGAATAATCTGAAAAAGGTGTATCAGCCTGCCGGAGAACTGAGCGACCGCATGGAAAGTGCCTACATCGAACTGAAAGATATTTCGCAGGAAGTCTCAGCGCAGGGAGAATCCATCGAGTTTAATCCTACCCGTCTGGACGAAGTGAACGATCGTCTGAATCTGATTTACTCCCTGCAACAGAAGCATCGGGTACAGACACTTGAAGAATTGATGGCCTTGGCAGACCAATATCGCAGTAAGCTGTCCGAGATCACCTCTTATGATGATCGCATAGCCGAACTGACTGCCCGCAAGGAAGCCCAGTATGAACGGGTGAAGAAGCAAGCTGCCGTGCTGACAAAAGCCCGTGCGGCAGCCGCCCGTGAAGTGGAGAAACAACTGGCTGAACGGCTGGTCCCGCTGGGTATGCCCAACGTCCGCTTCCAAGTGGAAATGGGATTGAAGAAAGAACCGGGCATACAGGGGGAGGATACTGTCAACTTCCTGTTCTCCGCCAACAAGAACGGAACGTTGCAAAGCATATCTTCCGTTGCTTCCGGAGGTGAAATCGCGCGTGTGATGCTTTCTATCAAAGCGATGATCGCCGGTGCGGTGAAATTGCCTACAATTGTATTTGATGAGATCGATACCGGAGTTTCCGGTGAAATAGCCGACCGTATGGCGGATATGATGCAGGAAATGGGGGACTGTAACCGTCAGGTGATCAGTATCACACATCTGCCTCAGATCGCAGCTCGCGGGCGCGCTCATTATAAGGTATATAAGAAGGACAGCGATACGGAAACGAACAGCCATATCCGCCGTCTCACCGATGAAGAACGGGTAGAGGAGATCGCTCACATGCTGAGCGGAGCCACATTGACCGAGGCTGCTCTCAGCAATGCGAAGGCCCTGTTGGCCCGTACTTCATAATACATAATTCAAAATTTATAATTCAAAATTACAATGACCGATAAAAGTGAAATGATTTTCGGCGTCCGTGCCGTCATAGAGGCCATTCAGGCTGGAAAAGAGATTGATAAGATCCTCGTTAAGAAAGACATTCAAAGTGATCTTTCCAAAGAGCTTTTCGCAGCATTGAAAGGATTGCTGATTCCTGTTCAGCGTGTGCCGGTGGAACGTATCAACCGCATCACACGGAAGAATCATCAGGGTGTGGTCGCCTTCATTTCCTCTGTGACCTATCAGAAGACGGAAGACCTCGTTCCTTTCTTATTCGAGCAAGGCAAGAATCCGTTTTTTGTGATGCTGGATGGCATAACGGATGTGCGTAACTTCGGTGCGATAGCCCGTACCTGTGAATGTGCTGCGGTGGATGCGGTGATTATTCCTGCGCGTGGCAGCGTATCGGTGAATGCCGATGCCATGAAGACTTCCGCAGGTGCGTTGCATACATTGCCTGTCTGCCGCGAACAGAATCTGCGTGCGACTTTGCAGTATCTTAAGGACAGCGGTTTCCGTATCGTTGCTGCTACCGAGAAAGGAGATTATGACTATACGAAAGCCGATTATACGGGACCGATGTGTATCATCATGGGAGCGGAGGACACCGGTGTATCATATGATCATCTGGCTCTCTGTGACGAATGGGTGAAGATACCGATGCTGGGAACCATCGAATCTCTGAATGTTTCCGTAGCTGCCGGTATTTTGATTTATGAAGCTGTGAAACAAAGAAACAACGACTGATATGAAGAAACTTTTAATCTTACCTTTAGCGCTTTTCCTCTTGGTACAGAGCGGTCTGGCGCAAACCCCGAAATGGGTGGAGAAGGCGAAACGTGCTGTTTTCTCAGTAATAACTTATGATAAGAATGACAAGATGCTGAATACCGGAAACGGATTTTTCGTATCCGAAGACGGACTGGCTCTTTCTGACTACAGTCTTTTCAAAGGGGCTGAGCGTGCGGTGATTGTCACAGCCGAAGGCAAGCAAATGCCGGTCAGCCTGATTTTGGGAGCAGATGATATGTACGATGTGATCAAGTTTCGTGTGGCCATCACCGAGAAGAAAGTGCCGTCACTGGTAGTGGCGACTACTGCTCCGGCTGCAGGCGCTGACGCATGGATGCTTCCTTATTCTACGCAGAAGAGCATTGCCTGTGTTTCGGGTAAAGTGAAGGATGTATCGAAAATTGCCGGAGAATATCATTACTATACCTTGAGTATGCAGATGAAAGACAAGATGGTGAGTTGCCCGGTGATGAATGCGGAAGGCCAGGTGTTCGGTATTTCACAGAAGTCCTCCGGTGCGGATACGGTAACGACTTGTTATGCGGCAGGGGCAGCTTTTGCAATGTCGCAGAAGATTAGTGCTCTGTCTTTGGGAGACGTTGCTCTGAAGAATATCGGTATCCGGAAAGGATTGCCCGAAGCGGAGGATCAGGCATTGGTGTATCTGTTTATGGCTTCCACGCAGATGTCGGCTGATGAATATGAGAAATTGCTGGACGATTTCATTCGCCAGTTCCCCAGCAGTACCGATGGATATATCCGCCGTGCCAACTATTACGTAGCAAAAGGTAAGGATGACCAGTCTTATTTTGACAAGGCTGTAGCCGACTTTAATCAAGCCTTGAAGGTGGCGGCTAAAAAGGATGATGTGTATTATAATATCGCCAAGCTGATATACGGTTATCAGCTTTCAAAACCGGAAACGACTTATAAAGACTGGACGTATGATACGGCTTTGAAAAATCTCCGTCAGGCGATGGCTATCGATCCTTTGCCCGTTTATACGCAGTTGGAAGGAGATATACTTTTTGCACAGCAGGACTATGCAGGTGCTTTGGCCGCTTATGAGAAGGTGAATGCCAGCAATCTGGCTTCAGCAGCCTCATTCTTTAGTGCCGCCAAGACGAAAGAATTGCTGAAGGCAGATGCCAAAGAAGTGTTGGCATTGATGGACAGCTGCATTGCTCGTTGTCCGCAGCCTGTCACGGCAAATTTTGCTCCTTATCTGCTGGAACGTGCACAGATATATATGAACAACGATCAGGCAAGAAATGCAATGCTCGATTATGATGCTTATTATAAGGCTGTGAACGGACAGGTCAATGACCTTTTCTATTATTATCGTGAGCAGGCTGCGCTGAAAGCCCGTCAATATCAGCGTGCATTGGATGATATCGTGAAAGCGGTTGAATTGAGCCCCAAAGATCTGACTTATCGGGCAGAACATGCAGTGGTTAATCTGCGTGTAGGACGTTACGAAGAATCCATGAAGATACTGAATGAAATTCTGAAAGACGAGCCGAAATATGGGGAAGCATACCGGTTGTTGGGCCTTTGTCAGATACAGTTGAAGAAGACGGACGAAGCTTGCGGAAACTTCAATAAAGCGAAGGAACTGGGTGATCCGAATGTGGATGAACTTATAAAAAAATATTGTAAATAAGCGGAGGTGCTTGGAAAGAATAACGTCTTACTTTCTTTTCGGACTCCTTAGTAGTAAAAATAAACCCCTGCCGGCTTCTACAGTCGGCAGGGGTTCTCGTTTTTGGGGACGTTTGTAAAATACTCTCTCTCTCTAATTTCTCCCCACTTGTCAAGTTCAGGTTTCAGGTCTTAATATGATATATAGGTTTGATTCTTTTTTTTCTCCCGTTTATAAGTTAAATGCAGCAGTTTATAGAATACTGCATCCTTTCTTTATTTTTTTTCTCAGAATAGTTATTTTTTTCTTTTTATGGTAAAATCTTCTGATAGAGGTGGAGTTTTTAATTCTTTTTTGGGGGCTGGGTAATGAAAATGTCGAATATTTCATTGTTCGTAAATGGTATAATAAATAGGTGTGGAAAATGAAATAAATAGATACTTACCTCTAATTATGGTCGTTTAACGAAAATATTATTGTTTTTTATTTGCGTATATTGGTAAATATGGTCATCTTTGCACCGTTATTCGTTTCTGTTTGTTAAAGAATAACGAATAAGTGTGGGGTAAATAGATGATTTTTAGTAAAAAAGACATTCAAGAAGTTCTGCCGGCAGATGTGACTGGCAGGAGCGTAGCGCACCCTAAACGTTGGTTGGTGGCTTTAGTACGTATTTCTCATGAGAAGAAAACGAGTGAGCGACTATCTAAAATGGGTATTGAAAACTTCCTTCCTGTTCAGCAAGAAGTGCATCAATGGAGTGATCGTCGAAAGGTAGTCGAGCGTGTTCTTCTTCCGATGATGATATTTGTGCATGTCGATATGTATGAACAGAAAGAAGTTTTGACATTGGGCTCTATCAGCCGATATATGGTATTGCGTGGAGAAAGTACTCCTGCTGTCATTCCGGATGAACAGATGCACCGCTTTAAATTTATGCTAGACTATTCGGACGAGGCGATTAATATGAGTACGACTCCCTTGTCACCTGGAACCAAGATTAAGGTTATCAAAGGGCCATTATCCGGACTTCAAGGAGAATTGGTTACAGTAAATGGAAAATCGAAAGTAGCAGTCCGGCTAACTATGTTGGGATGTGCTTTTGTAGATATACCAGTAGGGTGTGTAGAGCCTCTGGAGAAATAAGGGTTTAAATATAAGTGAAACAAGCATTAAGTGAATAAAAGGGGTATGGTGAGTTTTTTACTACAAGAAAATATTGATGAACTGCAACATCTGGCAGATCATTTACTTCACATCGGTGATAAAAATGGGTATGTATACGCCGATAACCTTTCTGCATTACAACAATCCATCCACGAAAAGATAAATGATTTATATTCACAACGGGGGAAGACACCGGAACAGGATGCTACCCTGTGTTTGGCCATCCTTCAGGGATATAATGTGTCGATGTATGCCAATCCGGAAGACGAGGATAGAAAACGGTCTGTCTTGCAGCGTTCTCTGACCCTCCTTGATGTTCTTCCCCCTTCTCTTCTTAAACAACAGTTGTCTGCGGTCTGTCACGGTATGCAGGAACTGTGTGAAACCAACTAACTTTTTTATTTGTCAATGAAAATACAACGACTTTTTAGCATTCTACTTTTTTGTTCTATGCTGGGAAGTGGCTCGCTTATGGCCCAGTCCATGAGTGACTCACAGGTACTGGAATATGTAAAGGACGGTATCCGGCAAGGCAAGGAACAGAAACAGCTTGCTTCCGAGCTTGCGCGTAAAGGTGTGACCAAGGAACAGGCTATGCGTGTGAAGCAGCTCTATGAGCAGCAGAACAATGTAAACACCTCCCAATCCACGGGTACGGATATCAACGAGTCCCGCCTTCGTGAAGAGACTAAGGAGAATACTTCCGACATGCTGGAAGATCATCCGACTACGGAAGATTTGGCCCGTGAGGACCAGGTTTTCGGGCGCAATATCTTCAATACCCGCAACCTGACGTTCGAGCCGAGTGTCAACCTTGCCACTCCTGCCAACTACCGCCTGGGTCCCGGTGATGAAGTCATCATCGATATCTGGGGTGCCAGCCAGAACACGATCCGCCAGCAGATCTCTCCTGAAGGTACCATCAATATTCAGAAGATCGGGCCTGTCAACCTTAGCGGTATGACCGTCTCCGCCGCCAACGACTATCTGAAGGGCGCCCTGAATAAGATCTATAACGGTCTGAACAATACTACCGACCCTACTTCCGACATCCGTCTGACTTTGGGTAATATCCGTACTATCCAGATCAACGTGATGGGAGAAGTCGTGCAGCCGGGTACCTACGCCCTTTCTTCCTTCTCTACCGTCTTCCACGCGCTTTACCGTGCAGGCGGTGTGAGTGATATCGGCAGCCTTCGAAACGTTCAGTTGGTACGCAACGGAAAGAATATCGCCACCATCGACGTCTACG
>ERZ857982.2875-NODE-2875-length-12553-cov-2.364618_pt1 | contig 12553 bp, 12 predicted proteins | sample MGYA00519955_ERZ857982 | MGnify/ENA primary metagenome ERZ857982 (study PRJEB31778, sample SAMEA3449416) | human gut metagenome | biome: human gut; feature: human-associated habitat; material: faeces | place: United Kingdom | collected 2010/2012 ... | reverse complement strand
GCCCTGGAAAATGTGGAACTGGCTGCCCAGATCTGCCGCAATCCCCTCCCTGCCGAGGAAGTGCTCCGGCATGTGGGACTCGGCGACCGGCTGGGCAATTTCCCGGCCCAGCTCTCGGGCGGTGAACAGCAGCGGGTGGCCATTGCCCGTGCCCTGGCAAAGAATCCCAAACTGCTGCTCTGTGATGAGCCCACCGGTGCCCTGGATTATGTCACCGGCAAGGCGATCCTGGGGCTGCTTCAGAATACCTGCCGTCAGCAGGGTATGACGGTTGTGGTCATCACCCACAATTCCGCCATTGCCCCTATGGCGGATCAGGTGATCCATATCAAAAATGGTCGGGTAGATCATATCGAGGAAAATCCGGTCCCCCGTCCGGTGGAAGAGATCGAATGGTAATTTCCGTTCTATACGGAAAGGAGGTGCGTCCATGAAGCTGTTTTCCCGGTTCACCCACAACCGGCTGATTACCGATGCCCTGCGGGAAATCCGTGCCACCCGCAGCCGGTTCCTGTCCATTCTGGTGCTGTCTGCCCTGGCGGTGTGTTTTCTGGCGGGACTGCGTGCCACTGAACCGGATATGAAAAACAGCGCCGACCGCTATCTGGACAGTCTGCGGCTCATGGATCTGCGGGTGGCTGCCACCCTGGGTCTCACCGATGAGGATATTGCCCTATTGTCCGAACAGCCGGGAGTCCGGCTCTGTCAGGGCGCCTATACCATTGACGCCATGGTGAAAACCGGCGAAAAGGATTCCAATGCCAAGGTGCTTTCCTATACCGAGGAGATCAACTGTCCCGAACTGCTGGAAGGCCGTCTGCCCCAGACCCCGGAGGAGTGTCTGGCAGAACCCCGGTTTTTGCAGGAAACCGGGCTTTCCATCGGGGATACCATCACACTGGATACCGGCACCGGCGACTATGAGGACGCCCTCACCGGCACACAGTTCACCATTGTAGGCACTGCCAATTCCCCGCTCTACATCGGCGTGGAACGGGGCTCGTCCACCCTGGGCACCGGCAAGGCGGAATACTTCCTGCTGCTGCCCATGGAGTCCTTTGCCATGGAGAGCTATACCGATGCCTATCTGCTGGTGGACGGAGCGGCGGATCTGATGACCTATTCGGACGAATATGACCAGCTGATCCAGTCGATGACCGACCAGCTCGAACCTCTGGGAGAAGAGCGGGCGGCTCTGCGTGCCCAGACGGTGCGGCAGGAGGGTCAGGAGAAGATTGACGACGCCCGGCAGGAGCTGGCGGATGCCGAACAGGAACTGGCGGACGCCGAACAGGAGCTGGCAGATGCCCGGCAGGAACTGGACGACGGCTGGGCGGACTATACTCAGGGCCAGCTGGATTATGAGGACGGCCTGCAGGAGTACCGGGACGGCGAACAGGAGTACCAGGACGGCCTGGAGGGATACAGGGACGGAAAAGAGGAACTCAAGGACGGCGAAGAGGAGCTGGAATACGGCTGGGACCAGCTGCAGGACGGAGTCCGGCAGTACAATGACGCCCTTGCGAAGTTTGAGGCGGGCAAGGCGGAGCTGGAAGCCCGGGAAGCTGACTGGGAAGCGGGGCTCACCCGCCTGCGGGAAGAACTGCTTCCGGCGCTGGAACAGCTTCTCCCGGGAACCGACCTGCCCGACTACCCGGACAATGCCGCCCTGCTGGCGGGGCTGGCGGGAAGTGACGGCGCTGTCATCGACAGTGCCCTGGACAATGCCCGGGATCAGATCTCGGCGGGGATCACCGCCCTGGAAGCCCAGCTCGGGGAACTGGCCCAGAGCGATTCCCAGACGGTACAGCAGCAGCTGGACGCTCTGACAGCGCAGATTGACGAACTGAATGCCCAGCTTGCCGCCCTGGACCCTGCTTCTCCGGAATATGCGGAGCTCTTTGATCAGATCACCGAGCTCACCGGACAGGCGGCGGCCCTGGAAGAGGCACTTCCCTGGCTGCGGCAGCTGGAAGGCCTCCGCAGTCAGCTGGAACAGCTCTACACCACCGATCCCGAGGGCAATTCCGTGCCCATCTCCCCGGCGGTGATCCTCACCGGGGACGCGGCGCTCACCGCGGCCCGGCAGGAACTGGCAGCCGGTGAAGCCGAGCTGGCAGCTGCCAAGGAAAAGCTGGACAAATCCTATGACAAACTCATCGAAGGCGAAGAGGAGCTGGAACTGGGCAAGGAAGAACTCAAGGACGCCTGGGATCAGCTTCAGGACGCGGAACAGGAGCTCATCGACGGCTGGGCGGAACTGGAGGACGCCAATCAGGAGCTCCTGGACGGCGAAGCGGAATACGCCGATGGTCTGGCGGAATACCTGGACAAGAAGGCCGATGCGGAAACCGAGATCGCCGATGCCAGAGCCGAACTGGAGGACGCCCAGTATGAACTGGATCACCTCCGGGAAAGCGAGTGGTATATCCTCGACCGGGATACCAATATGGGCTTTGTGAGCTTCTCCATGGACGCCGACCGCATGGGCAATCTTGCCAGCGTCTTTCCGCTCATCTTCTTCCTGGTGGCAGCCCTGGTCTGCCTTACCACCATGACCCGTATGGTGGAGGAACAGCGCATTGCCATCGGCAGTCTCAAGGCGCTGGGCTATTCCAAGGGCGCCATCGCCATCAAGTATGTGGGCTATGGCTTCCTTGCCAGCACCCTGGGATCACTGCTGGGTCTGGCAGTGGGCCTCACCCTGCTGCCCTGGATCATCTGCACCGCCTGGAAGATCATCTATAACTTCGGCCCCATCTATTACGGCCTGGAACCGGCTTCCTCCATCACGGCCTGTCTGGCGGCGGTGGGTACCGTCACCCTGTCGGCCCTGGGAGCCTGCTTCAGCACCCTTGCCGCTGTGCCGGCCCAGCTCATGCGTCCCAAAGCCCCGCCCATGGGACGGCGCATTCTGCTGGAACGCATCACCCCCCTCTGGAGGCGGCTCTCCTTCAACTACAAGATCACCCTGCGCAACCTCTTCCGCTATCAGAAACGCTTCTGGATGACAGTAGCCGGTATCGGCGGCTGCGCGGCGCTCATTGTCACTGCCTTCGGACTGCGGGATTCCATCATGTCCATCATGGAGCTGCAGTACAATGAGATCTATCATTACGGTGCCATTGCCGGACTGGATCACCCCACCGGGGAACAGTGGGACGGGATCTCTGCCCTGCTGGACAGCCATCCGCTGGTTTCCGACTGGACTTCGGAGCACACTGAAACGGTCACCGCCGAATCGGACGCCTATACTGCCGATGCCTCCCTGGAAGTGGCAGCGGACAGCGAAACCCTGGAACGGTTTGTGGATCTCCGGCACCGCACCGATTCCGATCCGGTCACCCTGCCGGACAGCGGAGCGGTCATCACCGAAAAACTGGCTCAGCTGCTGGATGTGGAGCCGGGGGATACCATTATCCTGGACGGCGACAGCCGGGTGGAAGTACAGGTGGCAGACATCACCGAGCACTATATCCAGCACTATGTATATCTTTCGGAGTCGGCCTATGAGGAGGTATTCGGACAGGAGCCGGAACAGAATGCCCTGCTGATCCGCTATGCCGGGGACGATGCCTCCGAACTGGATCAGGAACTGGTGGCGCTGGACGGCATCTCCTGACCCGCACCGAGGATACCCGCCGCACCTTCGGCACCAGCCTGGAAAGTGTGGACTATGCCGTGGCACTCATCATTGTCTGCGCGGCGGCCCTGGCCTTTGTGGTGCTCTATAACCTCACCAATATCAATATCACCGAGCGGCTCCGGGAGCTGGCTACCCTCAAGGTGCTGGGCTTCTATGACGGCGAACTCTCGGCCTATATCTACCGGGAGAATGTGATCCTCACGGTGCTGGGTACTCTGCTTGGCATGGTGCTGGGCAAACTGCTGCACCAGTGGCTGATCCTCACCGTGGAGATCGACCTGCTCATGTTCGGACGCACCATCTCTCCCACCAGTTATCTGTGGGCAGCCCTGCTCACGGCAGTCTTTTCCCTGACGGTGAACCTCTTTGCCCACCGCAAACTCAAGAAACTGGATATGGTGGAGTCGCTCAAAACGGTGGAATAATCCCCATTCAGATTGCCCAGATACGGAGGAACCTGCCATGACAGTATCAGAATATCCCATTGCCTTTGCCGGGGCGGAGGACTATACCCCGGAGATTATTTCCCCGGCGCTGACCCGTGCGGCGGAGGCAAGCGGCTTCACCCGGGAGATGGTCGCCGGACGGCGGGTGCTCCTAAAACCCAATATCCTGATGAAGCGCCGTCCCGAGGAGGCCACTACCACTCACCCCCTGGTGGTGGAAGCGGCAGCCCGTCTGCTGCTTGACTGGGGCGCCAGCGAAGTGACCATTGCGGACAGTCCCGGCGGGCCCTATACCCGTCCGCTGCTGCACAGCATCTACGAAACCTGCGGCATGACCGCGGCAGCCCGGCAGAGCGGCGCCCGGCTCAATGAGGACACCGGCTTTACCACCCTGCGCCGGGAGGAAAACCGGCTGGTGCGGGGATTTTCCATCATCAACCCGGTGGCGGAGGCGGATCTGGTGGTGTCGGTGTGCAAGCTCAAAACCCACAGCATGACCACCCTGTCCGGCGGCGTGAAGAACCTGTTCGGGTGCATTCCCGGCCTGCAGAAGCCGGAGCTGCATCTGCGCTTCCCGGAAAAGGCCGACTTCGGCGAAATGCTGGTGGATCTGGCCCTCACAGTGAAACCGGCCCTCACCATTGTGGATGCGGTGGTGGGCATGGAAGGGGACGGCCCCTCGGGCGGCAGTCCCCGGAAACTGGGCTTCCTGGCTGCCTGCCAAAATCCCTTCCTGCTGGATCTGGCCCTCTGCCGGATCATCGGCGTCACCCCGGAAAGCGTCCCCACCATTGCCGCCAGCCAGCGCCGGGGGCTCTGCCCGGAGGACGCCGACGCCCTCTCCCTGGCGGGCGAGGTACAGTTTGCCCGGCCGGTGCCGGGATTTGTGCCGCCCCATGCCAAGTCGGTGGACTTCCTCAGCCATACGCCCCGGCTGCTGCGCCCGGCGGTAAGCCGCCTGTGGGATCATCTCACCCCCCGCCCGGTGATCCGCCGGAAGGACTGTGTCGGCTGCGGACGCTGTGCCGAGAGCTGTCCGGCGCATACCATCACCATCGTAAGCGGCAAGGCGCAGATCCGGTACGACCGGTGCATCCACTGCTACTGCTGCCATGAGATGTGCCCGGTGCGTGCCATCGATATCCGCCGCACCCGGTTCTTCGACCTCTGACGCCAACCAGAAAAGCGGACGCCCCTGACCGGGTCGCCCGCTTTTTTCATGGGGCGGAGTTTTCCACCCCTTTCCCCTTTTCCACCGGAAAACCGGGGGACTTGTTACAGGTCGATCACCGCTTCGCAGCAGCGGTAGTCGGTGTCGATGGTATGGGCAATGAAGCGCACCTTGAACTTCCGGGGCGCGCACATGGCATGCTCCGGTTCGCCGTTTTCGCTGATGTCCTCGGGCACCACGAACTGGATGCACTTCACCTGAATATCCCGGCAGCCCTCATACCGGCGCGCCGGCAGGGTCATGGTCTTCATGCCCCGCTGATATTCCATCGATGCGGTCGGCGTTGATGACTTTATTGGAATTGGTTACACCCATCCTGGTTTCCTCCTTCTGAGGGGAGTCCCTCCTGCCATGCTATGCGCCAGCCGGAGGGTTTGCCGCCGCTTTATTGCATAAAAGCGATAAAATTTATGCTTGCATTTTGCCCCGGAGGTTGCTATAATATTCCCATACCCAATACCACAGCTTTTCCGGAAAGCGGAGCTGTGGTTATAAAAATCCCGGTTGCTTTCGCGATTTTAATCGCTAAAGCGCCATGACAAAACAGGAGGAACCAACCATGAAAGAACTGCTGGAACAGGCCGAGGCTCTAAGCGGCGAACTGGTGCGCTGGCGCCGTCATATCCATGAAAACCCCGAAGTAGGAGCGGATCTGCCCGATACCTGCGCCTATGTCACCGAGGAACTGAAGAAGATGGGATATGAGCCCTATCCGGTGGGCGGCGGTGTGGTAGCCATGCTGGACGGTGATCCGAATGGCAAGGTGATCCTTCTGCGCGGCGATATGGATGCCCTGCCCATGGAGGAGCAGTCCGGCGAAGCCTTTTCCAGCAAGCGTCCGGGCAGGATGCATGCCTGCGGACATGATACCCATACTGCCATGCTGCTGGGTGCGGCAAAGCTGCTCATGGACAACAAGGACAAGGTCAAGGGCCGGGTCAAGTTCATGTTCCAGCCCGGTGAAGAGGGCTACAAGGGCGCACTGCACATGGTCGAGGCAGGTCTGCTGGAGAATCCCCATGTGGATGCTGCCCTGGGTATGCATTCCCAGTCTGCCAGCGACTATCCCACCGGCACCATCATGCACACCACCGGCCCATCGGCAGCTTCGGCAGACGGCTTCAAGGTGATCGTCCATGGCAAGGGAGCCCATGGCGCCCGCCCCGAGGACGGCATCGACCCGGTGAATATCCTGGCGCATATCCTCATTGCGCTGCAGACCATCAACAGCCGGGAACGCAACCAGCAGGAGCCGCTGATCCTCACCATCGGACAGCTCATTGCCGGCACAGCCGAAAATATTATCCCCAATGACGGCTACCTCACCGGTACCATCCGGGCGTTCAATCAGGAGGTGCGGGTGCATGCCAAGCGCCGTCTGGAGGAGATTTCCAAGGGAATTGCCGCCACCTTCGGCGCCACCGCGGAGATCCAGTGGTACACGGAATTCGCCCCCACCATCAACGACCGTGCGCTGATAGCAGAACTGGACGGCTATGTCCGGGAACTGCTCGGGGACGACCGGGTAAAGATCACCGAGCCCCAGATGGGTTCCGAGGACTTCTCGGAAGTGATGCTGCGTGTACCGGGTGCCTTCTTCAACCTGAGCACCGGTTCCAGAGAGGAGGGCTACCTCTTCGGCGCCCACAATCCCCAGGTGCGTCACAACGAAGCAGCCCTGCCCACCGGCAGTGCCGTCTATGCCTACACTGCCATGCGCTGGCTGGAAGAAAACTGCTGATCACCCCCTTTCCGATTCCATACAAGTCCGGGGATTCTCCTTGCCCCCGGCGCATCAGCGGCTGTCCGTTCTGCGGACAGCCGCTTTTCTGTTCCCCGTGCATATAAAAAACCGCCCCATTCGGGACGGTTTCGGGTGGGAAACAGAGGGTCAGCGGCGGCCTCCCGTGAGTTCCTGCCCGGGCAGAAGGATTTTCTGGAACTCCACCTTGTAGCCGCTGGGGTCTTCGATAAAGAAGGAGTACACCGGGAAACGCTCCTGCATCGCCGGCGCTGCCAGCACCCTGGCTCCCAGGGCAGTGACCTTCTCATAGAAGCGGTCCACATCGGCTTCATCGGCACAGTTGAGGGAAAGGCATACCCCCTTGTCGCCGCTCAGAGCCGGACGCCCGTCGGGATACTGACAGAATCCCCAGTAGCCATAGCCGGTATCGTAGATGCGCAGGGTACCGCCTGCCTGCTCCTGTACCTGCCGGAGCCCGACAATCCGTGTGTAGAAATCATGGGTGGCTGCAATGTCCCCACAGGGGAGAAAAATCACGCTGCTTTCAATCGCCATTGTCTGTTTCTCCTTTCTGGTCTGCCCCCTGCCGGTCCACGCCCTGGGGCTTTTCCTCTATTATAGCATGAAGCTCCCGCCGAATGGTACCACCGCCCCGGCATAAAATGCCCGGCCCTTATGCAGAGCCTGTCCCGGGGCGGTGTCCGAGCGGCAGTTCTCCGCTCTGTCCATGGGTAAATTGGCGCCCTTCCCCCACTCCGTCAGCTCGGCACTGGCGTCCGTGCGGCAGTCTCTCCCCCTGGCGCATGGGCGGTCACCAGAACCGCCTGTCACACGCTCTCCGGCGCTTTAAGGCGCGAAATTCTCCCCTTTTTTCCCGCTCTTTCGCTTTCATGCGTGAAAAACGCAAGATGTATTCTGTCCAAAAATTCCCCTGTCCGTCCGGTACTATTGCATCAGCTTTGAAAATCGTCCCAAAACCCATTGACAACCCGCGCCGGGTGCTTTACAATGCTACTATGCTACTACGCTAAAGCAAATCCACAAATCAGGAGGAATCAGTTATGAAAAACGCAATGTCCAAACGCCTGACCGCCCTATGTCTGGCGCTCTGTCTGGCACTGCCGCTGGCAGGATGCTCGGGGAAGGAGGAGTCCTCGGCTGCCAACCGGCTGGAAGCCATCAAGGAGCGCGGTTATATCGAAGTGGTCACAGAACCCTATTTTGCTCCCATGGAATTCATCGACCCCACCAAGGAGGGGGACGAGAAATATGTGGGTGCGGACATTGAACTGGCTCACCATATTGCGGACGAACTTGGCGTAGAATGTCACATTATCCCGCTGGATTTCACATCGGTGCTGTCGGGTGTTACCACCGGCAAGTATGATATGGCGATTTCCGCTCTGGCCTACACGCCCGAACGGGCGGAGGCCATGGAGCTTTCGGACGGCTATTACTACGGCACCGAAGACACCGGCTATGGTCTGATGGTACGCACCGAGGACCTGGCTGCCATCACTTCGGCGGACGACCTCGGCGATAAGACGGTCGTTGTCCAGAGCGGCTCCATTCAGGAGAGCTTCCTCAATGAACAGGTGCCGGCTGTGGGCGAAACCAAGCGTGTTTCCGCAACCACCGACGGCTTCCTGATGGTACAGGAGGGCAAGGCGGATGCCATTATCACCGCCATCAATACCGCTCAGCTCTATCTGGATGCCAACCCGAACTGCGGCATGAGCATTGTGCCGGACTTCCGGTTCGTGGAGGACGAATCCACCAAGGGTACCCGGATCGGTGTAGCCAAGGGCGAGACCGAACTCATTGAGGAGGTCAACCGCATCATCGGCGAAGTCCGGGAAGAAGGGCTTTACGATCAGTGGTATGAGGAATATACCGAGTACGCCCGGAGCCTGGGCATTCAGTAATCAAGGAAAGCGGTAACAATCCATGTGGGAAAATATACTGAAAATTTTGCAGAGATACGGCGATGTCTATCTGGAAGGACTGGCAGGCACGCTGTGGATCGCCGCCCTGACCGTGGTAGCCGGTACAGTCATCGGCATTATCCTGGCGGTGTTCCGTCTGGGCAAGTGCCGCCCCTGTGAATGGTTTGTCCGGTTCTATATCTGGATTATCCGGGGCACTCCCAGCCTGCTGCAGCTCTATTTCTTCTATCTGTTCCTGCCCAAGGTGCTGCCCATCGAGATCTCCGAGACCGAAAGCGTTGTGATCGCGCTCATCATCAGTGCCGGCGCCTATGTCAGCGAGATTATCCGGGCGGGCATCCAGGCGGTGGACCCCGGTCAGACCGAAGCCGCCAGCTGTCTGGGACTCTCCCGGGCACAGACCCTGCGGTTCATCATTCTCCCCCAGGCGGTAAAGAATATCCTGCCTGCCCTGGGCAATGAGTTTGTAAATATGATCAAGCAGGCGTCGCTGGGCTCCATCTTCTTTGTCAACGAGCTCACCACGGCGTACCGTACTGCTTCGGCTGCCACCTTCCTGCCCATCGAATCGCTGATCATCTCGGGTGTGATCTATCTCTTTGTCACAACCCTGTTCACCTGGGTGGTTCAGCTGGCGGAACGCCGGATGGCGGTTTCCGCTGCCTGATCCCCCTTCCAAGCCGAAATACCCGGAGGAATTTTTCTCCGGGATTTTTCGGAGTGTAATAAAAATTCAGAAAATAAGCAACAATCCGCCGCAAAATCTGCGATTTCCGGCGGTAGAATGGAACCAAATCAAAGGAGCTGACTGTATGACTGATCTGGAACTGATCCGGGAATCAGTGGCAAAACATGCCGCGAAGATTCTCGACGCCAACGACCGAATCTGGGATTATGCCGAGCTTGCCTTCCATGAGTACAAATCTGCCGAGCTGCTCTGCCAGCTGCTGGAAGAGGAGGGCTTTACTGTCCAGCGTGGGCTGGCGGAGATCCCCACCTGCTTTACCGGCACCTACAAGAAGGGCACCGGCAAACCGGTGATGGGCTTCCTGGGGGAATTTGACGCCCTTTCGAGCCTGAGCCAGCAGGCAGCCCTGCCGGAGAAATCCCCGGTGACTGCCGGAGCTCCCGGACATGGCTGCGGACACTGTGCCCTGGGCACCGGATCGCTGGCAGCTGCCTTTGCCCTCAAGGACTATCTGGACGCCACCGGCGAGGACGGCACTGTAATTTACTTCGGCTGTCCGGCTGAGGAAGGCGCCGGCTCCAAGCAGTTCATGGCCCGGGCCGGACTCTTTGACGATGTGGACTTTGTCTACACCTGGCACCCCTCCACCATCAATGGGGTGGAATCGGTGCAGTCCAATGCCATCATGGGCGCCAACTTCCGCTTCAAGGGACGCACCAGCCATGCGGCAGCTTCGCCCCATCTGGGACGCAGCGCCCTGGACGCCGTGGAACTCATGAGCGTGGGCTGCAACTACCTCCGGGAGCATGTGATCCCCGAGGCACGCATCCACTATGCCTATATTGACGCCGGCGGCACTGCCCCCAATGTGGTGCAGGATCATGCCACTGTGCGGTATGAAGTGCGCACCCCGTTCGTAAAGGATCTGCGGGAGCTCTTTGACCGGGTGGTAGATGTGGCAAAGGGCGCTGCCCTGATGACCGGCACCACCCTGGATGTGGAACTTGCCATGGCCTTTACCGAATATGTGCCCAACAAGGCACTGGGCGCCATTGCCAGTGAAGCCATGCAGGAGGTGGGCGCTCCCAGGTGGGACGAGGCCGATTTCCAGCTGGCACGGCAGTTCCTCCTGAGTTATGACCCCGAGACCCGGGCTGCCATTGAGGCAGAGATCCGCCGCACCTATGGCGACCGGGCCGAGGCAGTGCTCCAGCGTCCGCTGTCCACCGATGTGATCCCCTTTGACCCCTCTGCCATCCGGCTCCAGGCCGGCTCCACCGATGTGGGTGATGTGGGCTATGCCGCTCCCACCCTCAACCTGCTGGTTGCCACTGCCTGTGTGGGCAATGTGGGTCACTCCTGGCAGATGACTGCCCAGGCCTGCAGCCCGCTGGCACACAAGGGCCTGCTCACCGCTGCCGAAGCCATGGCGCTGTCGGCAGTGCGTACCAAGCACCGTCCCGATGCCATCGCCGCTGCCAAGGCGGAGGTCCTTGCCCGCAACGGCGGAAAGTATACCTGCCCGCTGCCTGACTCGGTCAAGCCGCCCCTGGATACCTATTGATTTTCCCTGATATGTTCTGAGCGGGGGTTTTTCTTTCCTTTCTTTTTTCTCACCCGCTTTTTGTCCCGCACCGCGGGTCCGGTTCCTTTTGGCAGGGCCTTACCTCTCTGCCCCTTCGCTTCTCCGGTTCTGCGGTGCTTTCTCTTCCCTTTACCAGACCGTCCCATTCTATACCCGGGGACGGTCTGTTTTTATGCCCGGTGACTGTCCGGCAGGGTCAGCAGAGTGATCCGCCGCCGCTCCACCCGGAGAATCCCCTCCTTCTGCATCTTGCCCAGTTCCACCGTCATGGCACTGCGGTCCACCGCCAGATAGTCCGCCAGCCGCTGCCGGGTGAACCCCAGCTCAAAACTGGCACTCCCCGCTGCCCGGGCCCGGTCCGAGAGGTATTCCATCAGCCGTCCCCGGATGCTGCGCTGGGACAGGATCGCTGCCTTGCGGCTCATCTCCCGGGTGCGGGCTGCCAGCAGGGCCAACAGATTCCGCTGCAGCCGCTGATGGAATCCACAGGCCTCACAGCAGCCGGTCATCAGACGGTCGGGACGCAGCCACAGGATACGGCAGTCCTCCGCTGCCACCAGGTCATAGGGCAGTTCCACCCCCTGCCCCGCAAAGACCTCCCCGAACAGCTCACCCGGGCCCAGCCGGGCCATGAGCGTTTCACTGCCCCAGTAGTCGGTGCTGAGAATATCCACCCGGCCTTCCAGCACCAGTCCCATGGCGGCAAGTTCCTCCCCGGCATGGGCCAGCAGTTCCCCCTTCTGGGCCGGACTTTCCCAGCCGCCGATGCACCCCAGCACCGCCTGACATTCCTCCTCGCTAAGCCCCGCAAAGAGCCGGTATTCCGATAACATTCGGTTTTCCATGACAGTCCTCCGTTTTTTGTTGGAATTCCAACAGAATTTCTATGATAATTCTACTATACTGAAACTGCACCAATCAAGGGAAAGGACGGATTTTATGCGCAGAAAAGACCGTGAAATGCCCGAAGCCTTCGGCTGGGCGGTAGCAGACAAATGTGAGTGGGCGGTTCTGGGGTTGATCGACGCCAATGGCGAAGTCTATCCGGTACCGGTCACCATTGTCCGGGAGGGCAGCCGGGTGTATTTCCACTCGGCCCAGTCCGGCGAAAAGGTGGAGTGTCTGCGCCGGCACCCCCGGGTGAGCCTGTGCTGCATCGGGGATACCAACCGGGGCGCATTCGGGAATTTCACCACCGAATATGAATCGGCGATCCTCCGGGGTCAGGCGGCGGAAGTCACCGGCCCCGAAGAAAAACAGCGGATTC
>ERZ857982.2863-NODE-2863-length-12600-cov-4.977202_pt1 | contig 12600 bp, 9 predicted proteins | sample MGYA00519955_ERZ857982 | MGnify/ENA primary metagenome ERZ857982 (study PRJEB31778, sample SAMEA3449416) | human gut metagenome | biome: human gut; feature: human-associated habitat; material: faeces | place: United Kingdom | collected 2010/2012 ... | reverse complement strand
CCGGCAGAAATTGAATTTTCGCCAACCATCCGAACCATGTGTGCAATGTACCCGTGAAGTCGAGAAAGAGCAGGGTAATAAGTGTAAAGCACACAATGGCGGTTGTAAGTCTGATAGTACGTAGCATAAACTAATTAATTTTCAATTTATAGTAGTTATATCTAAATGTCTAAAACTGTCAGGATTGAACCATCTATATTTCAACTTTGCAAAGTTAATCAGGGAAATTTGTTTTTCAACTATACAAATTACAGAATGTTTTACCAATTTTACTGATAACAGACGGGAAAACCTTTAGCCGATTGGGTAAAGCACTATTTTTCTAATGCCACGACCTCTCCAATCTCCGGAATCAATACATTCAGAGAATCTTTATTCTTCATCTCTTCTGCATTTTTGAGAGGTTCATCCCAACGATGTTTGGCCAACGCATATTTAGAATGATGTACGGTCAGAACTCTTTTCGCTTTTAAATCTCTGGCCGTCTGTGCCATATACTGGGGCATCAAATGGATCAAGCTCCATTCTTCGTTGTATTGTCCGTTTTCGAGGATTGCAAGGTCGATGTCCGGAAATCGGTTACCTATTTCTGCGTAATGCGTATCATATCCTCCGTCTCCGCCGATGTATATCTTTTGTGAAGGAGTTTCTAACAGGAAGGAAGCCCAAAGTGACTGGTTGGCAGTAAGTCCGCGACCGGAGAAATGGCGGGCAGGCAAACAATGTATCATAAAGCCCGGAGCGAGGTTTGCGTCTTCATTCCAGTCAAGTTCTATCAGACGCTCTTTATCAAATCCCCAATATTCGAAATGTTCGCCAACACCCAACGGACAAATCACTGCTCCAATCCGGTCTTTTAATTTTTTGACCGTGTTGTAATCCAAATGATCCCAATGATCGTGACTAATCACGAGATAATCAATGTCCGGCATATCATCGGGTGTATAAAGTTCCGTACCTTTGAATGGCTTGTTGACAAAAGATACGGGAGAAGCCATACAAAATACCGGGTCAACCAATATTCGCTTTCCTCCCGTTTGAATCAGGTAAGATGAATGTCCGAACCATACCAATATTTCTTCATTAGGGTCAATCTTGCGTAAATCCGTTTTTATTGCTTTGACAGCCTGTTCGGGGCGCAAACCGTCTATCTTTCTGAAAATGAACTCCCAGATTCCGCTAAAACGTCCCCTGTCGGAAGTCATCAATAGGGTTTCATGCTGATTTTTAAATTCTCCGTTTCTGTAATTAGGAGATTTCATGACTCTTTCCAGCCGTTCCCCATGGGGAGTTCTGCCGAAACTGGCTTGATTGATAAAAACAATGACTGACACCGCCAGCAATGCTATTACAGCTAATATACATCCTACAATCATACGTGCTTTGAATTTCTTGAATATGATACGCATATAATTCATAACTAAATTATTTCACGCAGCAAATATACAGGTATTCAGAGAGCTTGTTAGTATATATATTACAGATTGTTATACCATAATTACTGAAAGCAGTTGCCTGTTGGGTGTCAGTCTATTGTGTGAACAAACCCTTTTCTTGTTCAGTTATTTAGAAATAAATTTTGTAGCTGATGTTCGGAATCAGACCCGCTCCGTCTTTTTCTTCTACTACACTCGTTCTTTCATTGTATTGATAGAAATGCATTCCGGTGCGCATACCCACATTCAGTATTTTCAGAGAAAACTCGTGGGATACTCTTTTCTTATTGATCCGAAAGCTGATGGAAACATCACCGTTTATAGATGGATTGAATCGTTTAGTATAGGCTTTGCTCTCGTCAAAGACGATGTCTTTTTCTTCCTGACTTTTTTCTTCATCCACAGGTGTATAGCGTCCTCCTCCCTGAAAGAACAGACGGCCGTTTACACTTAATACATTCTGTTTGAGTCTGCCAACCATCCATTCTTTTCCGGCGAGCAGGTTCACTAAAAAACTTTTATCCAGTCTCGTATTTCGCCAGATACGGTCTCCTCCCCTATATTTCGATTTGAATAATGAAGCTGTAATCATATAGTAGAAGCCGTTTTTCATGTATTGTTCCAGTGTTATATCTATTCCATAGTTTTTGGCTATTCCGGTGTTTGTCAATATGCGGTCTAAATAGAATTCTTCATAATTGATAATCGAAAAGGAGGAGTTTTCCTCAACTGGTATGTGGAACAAGTATTGATAATAGGGTTCTATTTTCAGATGTAGGGTCTGATTGATATTCCAGTCATAAGTAAATCCGAAATGATGTGCCTTTGAGAAGTCCAGGTACCGGTTTGATTCCTTTTTACCATTGATTATCTGTTCAACAAAGTAATAGTCGAGCCTTTCCCGACGGCTATGCAAGCCGTAAGCAGCTGCTAAAGAATGTGCAGGATTTATTTTCCATTTAAGGGCAACTCTCGGTTCTATCGACCAGTTCTTGTTTAAAGTAAAATATTGTCCGGTAACCCCTAAACTGGTTGTCAGATTGTTGCTCAAGTTTATTACGGAACTACTATATGCCGAGAGGACTGTGCTTTCTCCACTGCCTTTCGATATTTGCTCCATAGGTTTGTTTAATCCCAAATAAGGGCTGACTTTGTAATCAAGATCATATTTAAGTTCCGTAATGGTAATCCCTGTTCTGTTGGTATGCCTCGGACTGAATTTCTTATTCAGATATGAATTGAATACTAAATTCCATCTACTATTCTGAATATCTGCTACATTAATAATAGCGTCGTCGGTATGTAAGTCTGCCAATGAACGGTCTTTGGAATAGGTAGCGGATAGAGAAGAACGGATATAAGTATTTTCATCCAGTACATATTTGTGCGCTAAGCCACCTGCCAGCTTATCCAGTTTATTATATCCTGACGACCGGTCTCCCATCGTTTCCCATTCGGAACGTTCCAAAACATCTGCTTTATTCCTGTCTATCAATCCTAATCCCCAGATCGAAAAGGTTCCGGCTTTACGTGTGGGAAAATTTAGTTTGAAGGCTAAATCCTGATATTTCAGGTTGATGTCATTACCCGATGCCAGTGAAGTAGTAGAAAAACGATAATTCACCAGATAGGAACTTCCCCGTTTTTTACTGATAGGACCTTCCGAAGCTAAATCTATGCCCATGAGTCCGACCTGAAAGGCGTGTTCGTACTTCTGATTATTACCATTGCGCAAATGCATATCGAAAACACCGGATAAGGCATTACTGTATTCCGCTGGGAAAGCTCCATTATAGAAATCGGAGTTTCCGATAACTTGCGTGCTTAAAGCAGACAGAAATCCCCCTCCCAGCCCTGCTAAATCGGCAAAATGAGTCGGATTAGGTATTTCAATTCCCTCCAGTCTCCATTGGGTAAATTGCGGAGCGTTTCCCCGGATGGCGACCGCATTGGTACCGACATCTCCTGCCACTCCAGCAAATGCAGAACTTAACCGTGCCGGATCATCAAACCCATTGGCAAATCGGGACGCTTCTTCAATACTAATCATACGCCCTCCCGTAATAGCCATCGGGTTGACTGTCCGGTCTTTTTTTATTTCCGGTTTGACAAGCACTTCAGCCAAATCCTGCACATTTTCATCCATAGGGATTTCTACAAATACTTCTTTGGATGATGTGACAGACACTTCGCTAATGATACTTGGGCGATACCCCATAAAAGATGCCTGAATATTATAACGTCCTATCGGGACGTTATTAATCCGGAAATTTCCCCGGTTGTCAGTTGAGCCTCCCAGTGAAGGTTTCTCTGCTATACAGACGGAGGCATATTCTATTGGCGTATTGGTTTTGGAATCAACAACGATTCCTCTTATGGTTTGAGTCAGTTTTTGTATATCATCATTGGCAGGCTTTTGCCGGTTATCTTGCAAAGAAATAATAATATGATATCCTTTTATTTTGTATGGTAATCTTTTTTTCTTTGTTCTGTGCGACAGTTGTAAGAGAGAGAAAAGTAAAAAATAAAAAAATGGCGAGCTTAGCTGCCCGTTTATTCGTATTAATTCGATTCATTATTCTATATTTGTATGTTGATACTTCATTTTACGTCACTTGTTGAATGAGGATAGGCATTTCAGAACTGGGAAGAGGGTCTCAAGCTGCTTCCCGGTTCTTTTTGTTCATAGGCTGTTTCTTTTATGGTTGGGTTAATACTATTTTATTTTCATGTTGTTGATAATCAAAGCCGATGATATCTTTCAAGATATTCAGTATTTCATCCAGATCTTCATCTTTCAGAAATTTGACAGTATATCGTTTGGACGCAGGGATATTTGCCTCATTATCAATCGTGGTGTTATAGTGTCTTTCGAGGGTTCGGAATATTTCTCCGGCAGTAGCATTGGTAAAGATCAGTTTTCCCACTACCCAACTGTTGGTGTCATGAGTATCTATCACTGATATATGGATGTCTGACGACTTCTTATCGTATGTAAGCTGTTCATTGGGTTTAAGTATCCGGGGAGGTTGGGACTGGACGCTCACTTCTACCTTGCCGCTCGTCAGTGTAGTTGTTATTTTTTCATCACCAGGATAGGCTTTCACGTTGAATTTGGTTCCGAGAACCTTTACGGAAAGCTGGGGAACTTCCACGATGAAGGGGCTTGCAGTATCTTTTTGGACAGAGAAATAAGCTTCACCGTTAAGAATGACCAAACGTTTATCTTTAGCAAAAGTTTCCGGATATAAAATGGTGCTTCCCGCATTCAACCAAACTTCCGAACTGTCCGGCAAGATTAGACGTTTCTGTTCTCCATAAGCAACGGATACCTCTATCATCTCGTTTTGTGGAGAAAGATAGCAGAACATTCCTCCTGCTAATAAAAGCAATGGAACAACAACTGCGGCAACACGGGCAAACCTCTGATAAGAAGCGATGCCCGTCAGATGTTCTTTATTGTATCCGGTTCTTAAATTCACCCGTTCCAGTGAGGCATAAGTGCTCGAATCGGCTTCTACGTCCAATTCATTCCAATAATCTAATGAAGCTTTTGCTTTCGCCTGCTGGTCTTTATCTTTAATGATCCACTTTTGCACTTTCTCTTCCGTTTCGGATGGAAAGCGGGCGGAAAGGAACATTCTGATGATTTTGGTGATATTACTTTTCTCCATTTTTACTGCACTTTACTATATATACAGTTAGGTGGCAAAAAGCTCAATAAGAAAATGAATATTTTTGGAGAAAAAATAAGTAAAGAAGAAAATAAAGTTACAATAATGATAACAGAAAACATGAAATAACCTTCCGTATCTCTTTTAAAGCGAGGCTTAGCTGGCTTTCAACATTTCTTTTGGTAGTGTTCAGTCGTTCGGCAATCTCGGCATTGGATAATCCTTCATTACGACTTAATGTATAAATCATTCTCCGTTGTTCGGGCATTCCTCCGACAAGTTCGTCAATCAGCATTTCCAATTCCTTGGCAATAAGGTCTTCTTCGGAAGTAGAGCTATATCCTGTTTCTTGATTATGGTTCAGGTAGGCATCACACACATATTTATGTTTCAGAAAGTTGATTGCTGCATTTCTTGCAATGGTGTGCAAATAAGAATTGAATGATTTGGACGTATCAATCGAATGACGGTTGATCCAAAGATTGACAAATAAATCCTCTGTCAGCTCTTCTGCATCAGGTTCCGATTTTATATATCCGTCAATAAATGCTTTGGTTTTGTTGTAGTATGTAATAAAAATAGTCTCAAAGGCCTTGTGATTCCCATCCTGAAAGGCCTCCAACGTTTTTATATCAATGTTGTTATTCATACTATTTCCCAACTTTCATTTCATTGGGACAAAAGAAGCAATAATTTATTTTAGATAGATGGTCTTTTTTGAAATATTAATGATATTAGAAAGATTTATTCTATTTTCAAGATTCTCTTCATCTCCGGACGAAAGCTATCACCCCAGATTTCCAGTTGCTCAATCAAGGGAATCAGCGTCTTTCCCAATTCGGTGATAGCATATTCCGAATGAGGAGGAAGCTCCATGAATATCTTTTTACTGATAATACCGTGCATCTCCAATTCTTTCAGTTGTTGATTGATGACCCGGGGACTTGCCTCAGTAAATAAACGATGCAGCTCGCTGGGACGTTTCGGACCGGTGCATAATTCCTGAATGATGCAACTTTTCCATTTTCCCCCGATCACTTCCATCGTAATCTTTATCCCACAATCAATATCAAAAGGAATTTTCTTCTTATACATAGTTTTCTGCTTTTCTGCAAAAATAAGGATATCACTATAAAAACAAAAATAATAACCCAAAAATGTAGTATAGGGCTAAATTTATCAGTATATGAATAATTCGTCCCTACTTGCCGATGTGTCAGGTATTCCCTACTTTTGCTTCAAAAAGATGAGAAAGTATTTATTATCACTTGCATTAGTCGTTGGAATCGTTTCAATGAATGCACAAGAAAAAGTAACTAACAATGTAAATATGGAAAATAAAAAATCAACTCTTCGTTTTATCTATCCTCAATGGCAAGGAGGAATTGTAGATCATTGGATGCCTGATATTCCGGCGGAAGATTCATCCAGAGGCTACTATCTGGGAGCACAGTTATTGAACTATTTAGCCCCACAGACCGGTCAGAAGACCGTCGAAGTTCCGGTTTCACTGGATATCAATGACAGAGCGACGGAAAAAGGTATTAGTGCACGCAGTGTCATACTGAAACAAACTAAAGCTGCGCTTGATCTGCTTAAAGAGAATCATCCGGATCGGATTGTCACTTTAGGAGGAGAATGTTCCGTTAGTGTTGTTCCGTTTACTTATTTAATCAATAGATACCCGGATGATGTAGCTATCGTCTGGATAGACGCACATCCCGACATCAATCTGCCTTATGATGAATATAAGGGTTATCATGCAATGGCACTAACAGCTTGTTTGGGAATGGGAGATGAAGAAATAATGGAATTACTTCCGGGAAAAACAGATGCTTCCAAAGCCCTGATTGTCGGACTCCGCTCATGGGATGAGGGTATGCAGGAACGACAAAGAAAGCTGGGAATTAAAGGATTATCTCCACAGGAAGTTGCCAATGATCGTACAAAGATTATGGAATGGCTGAAAAGTACCGGGGTTTCGAAGGTGGTTATACATTTCGATATGGATGTATTGGACCCGGCAGAGATAATCGCTGCCGTAGGCGTTGAGCCTAACGGCATGAAGATTGAAGAAGTAGTTCGTATCATTAATGATATATCCTCCGAATATGATCTGGTAGGACTTACAGTTGCCGAACCTATGCCACGAGTGGCAATCAAACTTAGAAATATGCTCAATCAGTTACCTCTATTGAAAGATTAAATCCCTCTTTGACGAGGGCGGTAAAGAATACCGAATACATTCAGTAGATACCCCAATAAACACAATAATGGGGCAATACGTATGCGTGTTCCACTAAATATATCGGGATTATAGGCGGCAAGGGTACTCCCCTCGCCGCTCATTAATATATATCCTATGATAATCAATATAAAGCCGATAATTAAGATGACGTAATTTCTTTTGCCCAATACTGTTTTTATTTCTTCTTCTCTTATTCTTTTCGATTTCATATTCTTTGAATTTAGTTGTGATAATTCATTAGTTGAGTGAGTCGCATATATTTCTTTTCAAATTGCTGATTACTCTGTTCATATCTCTCTTTATCCATATTCTTCAGTAATTCATTACACTGATTCCATTGCCAGAACCTATACAAACAATCCTGTTGAACCATCCCTATCCGGTTATCTCCCAATGAGAAAGCCCAGTCGATATAATTTTCCGATTCTGCTATCAAATGATTCAATAGATCGGTCGCTTTCTGCGTTTCTCCTATGGAAGCATAAGCGGTGGCTATATCATACGAACCGCTCTCGTATACTTCAGGAACATTATATGCCGGAATAGCTTGCCCAGCATATTCCAATACTTTTCTGGCACGGATGTCGTCTCCTTGTTTCACCAATTCTTTAGCCAGTTGCGCAAAAAGCCTTCGATGAGAATAACAGATGCGCAGGGTTGTTTCGTCCAGATAAAGTCCGGGAGTATCCAATCCTCCGTATTTATATCTGTTCATCACATTCTCGTAGAGTTTCTCCGTATCTATGGCATATCCGTTGCCTTCTTTTACGTCTCCCCATTCTTTATAGTTGAAAGGAGTAAACCGGAATGCTAACCCTTCCTGAACAAAGTAGTCATCAAACTTCAGTTTACTGGAGTTGCCTACCGAGATAGCCATGTACAAGGGACGTTCCCAGTTACAGTTAGCCAATATCTCGAGTATGAGCAAGTCCACTTTAGTCAATAGACGTATATCTTTTAGAGAAATAGACAGTTTATCCGGTATTGCATCTTTTAGTTCTTCCCCTCTTAAATGATGAATGGCTTCAGGCAACATCATTCCCGAACGGAGTACTGCATTCTTATCAATATGGATATTTATTGTATCGGTAGGTATCACATGAAATTCCTGTTTCTCCGCGAACACCCAATATTTCAGGATATTTTTTATTTCATACGGATCGTCTCCAAAACTGTCACGGGCTTCTTCGGGATGTTTCTGATACAATGCTTCTATCTGTTTCTTCAATTCCGGACGAACAGCCACATATTCGTTTTTCCCTTCCTGGTATTGATTTTGATCCCAACTGATCGGCAGTCCGGGAGCATCGTACAGAGGACATTGTTGCTGATAAATGTACCAGTCGGTCTGCGCATAACTTAAATTGCAGATACGTACATCTCTGCGTACTTCTTCCGTATCCTGATTATACCACAAGGGGAACGTATCATTATCCCCGTCACAGAATATGATCGGATTTCCTTTGTCGGGAAGTGTCATCAGATAATTAGCACCAAAGTCACGACAGGTATACCGGTTGCTTCGATCGTGGTCATCCCAAGTCTGGCTTGCCATTTGTATGGGGACAAACAGGCAAAGCAGCATAAGTAAGCCGACTGGGAGGATTTTTGCCTGTTTCCTGCGAAGCATGTCACAGCATCCGGCGGCTCCCATTCCAATCCAGATAGCGAACGCATAAAACGAACCTGCATACGCATAATCCCGTTCACGGGGTTGTCCGGGAGTCTGATTCAGATAGAGCACAATAGCCAATCCCGTCATAAAGAAAAGGAAAAATAAGACACTGAATTGCTGCTTGCCTTTTTTTCCACGTGTCCATTGCCAATAGATACCGAGTAATCCTAATAATAATGGTAAGCCATAGAATACATTGTGACCTTTGTTCTCACGCAAAGATTCCGGCAAAAGTTTTTGATCCCCCAGTCGCAGATTATCAAGCCAGGAAATTCCTGTAATCCAGTTACCATGTTCCGGTTCACCGCTTCCTTGAATATCATTCTGTCGTCCGACAAAATTCCATAGGAAATAGCGCCAGTACATGTAATTGAGTTGGTATGTGATAAAATAAGTCAGGTTCTCTTTTTGTGTAGGAGCCTCATTCGCACCTCCACCGGACCATCCTTTGTAAGAAGCGGCCGAACGATCATTCCACATTCGCGGAAACAACATATTTTGAGTGTAGCACACGTCTTCCTTATAGCGAATAATTTTATACTTGCCTTCTTTCTTATCCGGCCGATAGATGGCACTACCTTTTTCTGTCTTTACCTTGTAATAGTCTCCTTCGGGCACATACTCCGGTTCGGACGCATAGGTTCTCCCATAAAGTAAAGGAGCACTTTCATACTGTTCGCGATTCAGGTAGCTTTTGAGTGTGAAAATAGTATCCGGTGCATTCTCATTGAGCGGCGTATTAGCATTGGCACGAATGAGTATGACCGCATAGGTGGTATATCCTATGGTGAGCATGAGTAAACACCACAAACCGGTATTCACGATGCGTTTTCTGAACCGATAAATGGCTCCTATCAGTAAAAACAGGACCAAACCCAGAAAGACGATCAATCCTGACTGGAAGGGTAATCCCATCACATTGACAAAGAATAATTCGAACCATCCTCCTACATCAGCCATTCCGGGTATATAAACAAAAAGAATCAATACAATAAGAATACCGGATAATGCAATGGCCCCGATAACTCCCTTGAGTGATAGAGTCTGATATTTTTGGTAATAGAACACTAATACAATGGCAGGAATACAAAGCAGATTAAGCAAATGCACTCCGATTGAAAGCCCTATAATATAGGCTATCAGGATAATCCAGCGGTCACCGGACACAGAATCTGCTTCATCCTGCCAGCGAAGAATCATCCAAAATACCAAGGCTGTGAGGAAAGAAGAGAAGGCATATACCTCCCCCTCTACCGCACTAAACCAGAATGTATCACTGAAAGTATAAGCTAAAGCTCCCACAAAACCTGCTCCCAGAATGATAATAACATCCATAACAGATAATTTCCGTTCATCGCCCACAAGCAAGGCTCTCACTAATCGGGTAATACTCCAGAAAAGAAACAAGATACAACCGGCACTCAATAGTGCATTTAAAAAGTTGACCATTCCCGACACTTGCGAAGCATCGGAAGCAAACTGGGTAAACAGGTTGCCGACAAGCATATAGAAAGGTGCTCCCGGCGGATGCCCTACCTGTAATTTTTCAGCACAAGAAATAAATTCGGGACAATCCCAGAAACTTGCGGTTGGTTCGATGGTCATCCCATACACAAATGCTGCTATCAGAAAGACCAGCCACCCACCGAAATCATTCCATCTTTTAAATAATAAGTTGCTCATTGTTCTGTACTTTTTTATTTGCAAAGTTACAGGACATACTGCTAAAATAGGCATTTTTTACCGGACGGATACGGACGGTCGTCAATGATAATATGTTGATAATCAATAATAATAAAAGTGAAGAGATAGACAAAAACAGACAGAGGATAAATTAGGTACAAATTAATAATGGCATAGTAAAGTAAATGGCATAAAAATGACAATGTATCAAATATGAAAAAACTATTGGGATATTAGGAAAAACAAGTGCCACTCTTGTTTTTTGCTATTTAATTTCGTATCTTTAATGACTTTCATTCTTCTAAAGACAGATAATCATATTACAGAATGACAAATATCACCTTATAAAGTGACATTTGTCACCCTATAGGATGCCCATCGTCCCGTTATAACGGGACAACTACCCGACTGCATAAAAGATTACTAATTTCTGTACCAAAAAACATTAATCTCTGCAACGAAAAGCCTTAAATGTAGTAAGGAGATAATGAATCATTACCAGATAATAATTAATTTCTTGCACAAAATGAAAGATCCCCCAATGATTTCACAATATCTTCCAGTGACTCTTTAGAATTTGCCAACATCAGTTTCTCCGTTTTTATTCTGGAGATTCTCCGGGTCAGCGTCTCTGTAGTCAGTTTCATTAAATCAGCAAAGCAAGCAGGTTGGACTCCCTCCCGCAGAAAAGCACATACCCTTAAATCCTCTTCTGTGAGCTTCGGACCTATTTCTTTCAATTTAGATACAAGTCCATAGACGTTTTCCTGAAGTCGCAGTAACTCTGTCCAGTCTTTCTCGGAGAAAGAAGGGATTTTAGAAGACAAAACATTCCGTTCTTTAAACTGTCGTACTTTTGAGACAACGGGGGAACTTTCATAGATATGTAGTTGAAGAGACTGATACTTCTCTTCGAGATGGTTACATTGCAAAATCAGCTTATCCGATTCAACATCTTTTTTCAGTATTTCTTCTTTGAAAAGATCCAATTGGGAAAGTGCGTGCCGATTTTTCTTCCAGAGTAGCCCAAGTAACAAAGACATCACACCAAACATTCCTAAAGCAGAAGAAAGAATTACTGAAGAATCGCTTTTACCGTCATTCAACATCAACTGACTGGCGTAAGCCTTTCTCTCCATTTCCAGTGCCTCATCAAAGTTACCGTATTTCTGATAATAAAGACTACATCGTTTGCAGATTTTTGCCAGATGGTCGTATTCCTCTGTTTCCTTGGCAAGCTTGATTGCCTTCTTAAAGTGGATTTCTGCCTCCTCTTTCTGTTCCAGATCACTTTCCACACAGGCAAGATAATAATATGCTTTGGATTTTTGATATTCATTGCCATTTTTCTCATAATAAGATGCCGCCTGCCTAATCTGCTTATCAGAGGAATGAGGAATGTTTTTATCCTCGTTGAGCTGGGTACACAATAAATTATACTCTGCCAGTTGAGCCTCATTCATTTGGCTTGACTGAATAGTCTCAAGAATAATGGATGCTGTATCAGGGTCCTGTGCCATGAGTTGTGCGGCTTTGCCTAACCCTTGCTTCACACTCGTTCCTTCCGGATGACATGCAGCCAATGAAAGGAGCATCATATACAATAAAATTCGAAGGTTATTCATAACTCTATTTTTGTCTTTACAAAGGATTGATTGGATTTGCAAATATAAAAAATAATCGGTATTTATCCTTCCCTAAGTCATACAAAAAGTATAGTGACGCTATCCTCTCCTTATAGCTACGCTATCCGGGTGTGATAGTGACACTATTTGGCAAGGATAGCGTCACTATGTTTTTTTGACAAATATCAAGCCGTTGTGCACTGCTAATTAAGAAGATAAGCCGTATCTTTGTAGCAAACAAGAAAATTATATATCATGA
>ERZ857982.2860-NODE-2860-length-12607-cov-18.756533_pt1 | contig 12607 bp, 12 predicted proteins | sample MGYA00519955_ERZ857982 | MGnify/ENA primary metagenome ERZ857982 (study PRJEB31778, sample SAMEA3449416) | human gut metagenome | biome: human gut; feature: human-associated habitat; material: faeces | place: United Kingdom | collected 2010/2012 ... | reverse complement strand
AAGTGAGTATGATGTCCATATTTTTTGTGTTGCACTTGATATTATAATCTACCCTACCGCCCCTAGACCCTGTCGGGGGCTACGCCCCTGCGACCCCATTTTTATCATCGATAGAGGTTTTTCGACAGTCTGAATTTATACCTCTTATTTTTTGTTTTCTGTAGCAAAATAATTGTTGGCGGTAAGGTCAGGCATATATCCGAAAGCGCAGTTTGGGGTGCAGCGGGGTATTAAGAAATTATATAAATGATTTTATTCTCCGTCTGAACATTCAAAAAGTTTGTCAACGCTTACCCCGAGTATTTTCGCAATAACATACAGCTCTTTATCGTTTGCAAGCCGAAGCTGACCTTCAAGCTTTGAATAGCTTGAAGAATTGATATCACAGCCGCACACCTGCATACGAGCGATAAAATCCTTTTGCTTTATGCCCTTTTGCTTGCGTAAATGCTCAATATTTCTGCCAACCATATTTGCCGTGCCGTATTCTTTCTTGCGGATTTTCATACGCCGTCCCCCCTTATATTCTTAATTAGAATTATAAAGGAAAAACGCTTGACAAAATTCCGTAAAAGAATTATAATTAGTTTATAATTCTTTTACGGAATTATTTGCAAATTTATACGAAATATCGGAGGTAAAAAATATGGAATCGAAACTCGACACTTTGTCAACAGTGATTACAGTTTCAGGAATAATCAGTTCAATAATCATTACATTATCCGGATTGACTGTTTTTACTGATTTGTGCAGATTAGACGCTACAGCAGGAATCAGCTGGTATGTTCTTGTTGCATCGCTTGTAATTGCTTTTTCACTCTTAATATCGTCACTGGCAATATCTTTTTCTCTGCAGGCTAAGGCTGAACAGCTTGAAACAGAAAAAGAAATGCTCAAATACTGCCACTACATAAATAGCAATATTCAGACACTTACAGATGCTCAGTCAGCCACTCTGCAGACATCTGAAAATAATGCAGTCAAAAATGTCGATTACGAAAAAAACAATTCTGTTTCAGAGATATCAAAAACCGTTCCGACCTCTATTCCGAAAGTGAAACCGGCTAATCCGAGTTGGATATGCAAAAATTGCAAAGAAGCTAACCCCGGAGAGAATAAGGTTTGTTCAAAGTGCGGTCAGCCGAAATTAAATGAATAAAGCACAAAACGGGAGGCAACAACCTCCCGTTTTAATTATCTTATTTCTTCTTTATAACCGTTCCCTGTCTTGTTTCCTCGACGGTGTAACCCATTGCGGTTATCTTATCTCTAAGCTCATCGGCGAGTGCGAAGTTCTTATCCTTTCGTGCCTGCTTTCTCTGCTCGGCAAGCTCAAGAATTTCGGCAGGAAGCTCATCATTTGTATCGGCAGGCTTTTCGTTTACCGCCTTTGCCTTTTCGATAAGCGACAGTGAAAGCACCTTGTCGAAGTCAGCGATAAGCGCCAGCTTTGTTGCGGGTGTGGCGTCAGCCTTCAATACATCATACAGTGCAGTGATTGCAAGCGATGTGTTTATATCGTTGTCCATAGCGGCAGTGAAGCCATCACGAAGCTTATCGTAAGCCGCCTTGTCAACCTCGCCCTGCTCCGCCTTTAAAAGCTGTGATATCTTAGCGACCAGCTTTTCGTATGCGCCCTTTGCATTATCAAGATTCTCGTAAGTGAATACGAGCGACTTTCTGTAGTGTGACAGCAGGCAGAAGAAACGGTATATCACGGGGTCGTAGCCCTTGCTCTCAAGCAGGGATACCGTAAGGAATTCACCCTTTGACTTGCTCATCTTGCCGCTGTTTGTATTGAGGTGGTGAACGTGGAACCAGTAGTTGCACCACTTATGACCGAGATAAGCCTCACTCTGTGCTATCTCGTTTGTGTGGTGGGGGAATGCGTTGTCGATGCCGCCGCAGTGAATGTCAAGATATTCACCGAGATGCTTCATACTTATGCAGCTGCACTCGATATGCCAGCCGGGGTAGCCTACTCCCCACGGGCTGTCCCACTTGAGTTCCTGATCGTCAAACTTTGACTTTGTGAACCACAGAACGAAGTCTGCCTTATTTCTCTTGTTGCCGTCCTCCTCAACGCCTTCACGGACACCAACCGCAAGGTCTTCCTCCTTGAAATCGTTGAAAACATAATACTTTTCGAGCTTGGAGGTATCAAAATAGATATTTCCGCCTGCTTCGTAAGCGTAGCCCTTTTCGATAAGAGAAGAAATTACCTTGATGAAATCTGCGATGCAGTGTGTTGCAGGCTCTACAACGTCAGGACGCTTGATGTTCAGCTTCGTGCAGTCCTCGAAGAAAGCGTCTGTGTAATACTTCGCTATCTCCATAACCGTCTTATGCTCACGCTTTGCGCCCTTCAGCATCTTGTCATCGCCCGTGTCGCCGTCGCTTGTCAGATGTCCTACATCGGTAATGTTCATTACACGCTTTACATCATAGCCGACATAGCGCAGGTACTTTTCAAGCACATCCTCCATAATGTAGCTGCGCAGATTTCCTATGTGCGCAAAGTGATACACGGTAGGTCCGCAGGTGTACATATTTACCTTGCCCTCGACATTCGGCACGAATTCTTCCTTTTTGTGTGACAGTGAATTATATAACTGCATTTTCTTATCCTCGCTTTTATTTAATATTGTTTTCTTTAAGTTCTTCTCTGAGCAGATCTATCTCGCTCTGCATTGTTTCAAGCCTGCTCTGCAAGGCACATATCTGCTGTGCCACAGGGTCGGGGATGTGTATCTGGTCAAGGTCGCAGGCATTTACCCTCTGACCGTCACGGCGGACTATCCTTGCAGGAACGCCGACCGCAGTTGAGTTAGGCGGTACCTCCGACAGCACAACGGCATTTGCGGCTATCTTTGCGTTATCGCCCACCTTGAAAGGACCGAGAACCCTTGCTCCCGAGCCTACCATTACATTGTTGCCGAGCGTGGGGTGACGTTTACCGGTATCTTTACCCGTACCGCCGAGCGTTACGTTCTGATAAAGCGTGCAGTAGTCGCCTATCTCGGTAGTTTCGCCTATTACAACGCCGCTTCCGTGGTCGATGAACAAGCCTTTTCCTATCGTTGCGCCGGGGTGTATCTCTATACCAGTTTTTCGCAAAGCACGCTGTGATATCCACCTTGCAATGAAATAATGCTTTTTAAGATACCATTTATGCGCCCTGCGGTATGCCCTTACAGCCTTGAAGCTGGGATACAGGAAAAACACCTCGAGATCGCTCTTTACGGCAGGATCTCGTTCTCTGACCGATTTTATATCCGCTTTAATTTTATCGAACATATGTTTCCTACCCTTCTCCGAAAATAAAAACGCCCTCGTCTGCATAACAGACGAAGGCGATATTTCTATCACGGTTCCACTTCGCTTCGGAGCTTACACTCCCTTTATGTCTTTAACGCAGACTACACGGGCAGAGATACTGATAAGTCTGAACGTTCCCTCTGCCGACCCGGATAAAAAATCCGTACAGCCGCACTTCACCGCAAATCAGTCTGCCGTCTTTCACCTTACACGGCTCTCTGTAAGACTTCATTTTTCGGTTACTCTTGCCATACACGGTCTTTGCACTTATGCTTCATTATATGTTTAGTGTATCATAAATGCAACGCTGTGTCAAGCGAAAAATCAAATATGCCGTTACTCCGAAATATTCTTTGCAACAGGCAGTCTTACACAGACAAGAGTGCCTTTGCCAAGCTCGCTGTCAAGCGTCACCGTGCCGCCGTAGCAGTTGACGATATGCTTTACTATGGAAAGGCCCAGACCGGTACTGCCCTCTTTTGTGCTTCTGCCCTTATCCACTCTGTAGAAACGCTCAAACACACGGTTAAGCGACTCCTTAGGGATGCCTATGCCGTTATCCCTTACATAGATACAGCCTGTCTCACCCATATCGTGAAGCGTTATCTCTACTCTGCCGCCGTCCTTGTTGTACTTTATGGCATTGCTGACTATGTTTTCGACAAGCTCGTATATGTGCTTGTATGCGGCACGGACGGTAAAGCTGTCGCCTGACAGTTCTATCGTGACATTTCTGGCAGAAGCCGCAGGCTCCAGACATTCCTTTACCGCTGTGCATATCTCGGACAGCTTGCAGTCGGTCACTTCCTCGGCTGTCGTTTTGTTTTCAAGCGAGGATATTTCAAGAATGTCGCTGATGATTGTTGACATTCTCTTTGCCTCGGTAAGAATTTTTCCGATGTAATAATCCTTCTTATCCTTAGGCACAAGTCCGTTTTCAAGAAGCTCGGCAAAGCCCGAAATCGCCGTCAACGGCGTTTTCAACTCGTGTCCGGCATTTGCGAAGAAGTCGGCTTTGAGCTGTTCGGACATACGCTTGTCGGTAACGTCACGGATAACCATAAGTCCGCCGTGCATTGCATCTATTCCGCTCTTGGATACGGGGAATACCTGCACGAGCAAAATTCTTCCGTCAACGGTGCTTTCTATAGTTACCGTCCTGTCTTCGTTTGCCGCTTTTTCCGCTCCGCTGATTATCTCGGGCTTTCTTGCAAGCTCGGGTACGGTCAAAGCACCGTTTTCATCAGAAGCACCGAGCAGCTTAAGCCCGGCACGGTTTATCGAAATTACCGAAAGATCGTTATCGTAAAGAATTACGCCGTCCTGAAGGCTTTCAAGTATGAAGCGTTCCTTTTCACGCTCGTCTTCAAGCGTCTTCATATTGTCCTGTATGCTTTTACGCATAAAATTGAACATTGTGACAAATTCATCAAGCTCGGGGTACTTATGCGACGGTATCTCCTCAAGTTCTGCAGAGATTTTTTCGTCACCGACATATTTCATGCCGCTCATAGCCTTTGATATGCTGTTTATCGGCTTCATTATCTGGCGGGCAACACTGCTTACCGCTATAAGTCCTGCTATTATGCCTATTGCGGCGGCTATCAGCATGGGCGCTATGAACATTGACGCAAAATCCATATAGCTGTTTATATTGTAGCTTATTCTGATTATATCGTCATCCTTAACCTTCATAGCGGCATAAATCTGATTTTTGCCGAGCGTCTTTGAATATCTTACGGCTACTCCGCTTCCTGTAAGCTCTGCCTGCTTTATCTCCTCACGGGTGCTGTGGTTATCGTCCGGCTCACCGTCGATATAGGTATCTACAAATACAGTTCCGTCCTTATTGATAAAGCTCACTCTGGCGTTGCCGACAAGTGAGCTTAATCTGTTCGCAAGGTCATAGTCGTGGTCGGCTTCGTCCTCATATATCACACGGATAAGTCCGAGAGAAGTCAGCATATCGCTTTTTCTGACATTCTGCTCCGTGCTTGAAAGAAGTGCGGTAGCAGATACAACGCACACCGACATAACTATCGCAATTACTATAAGAAAACGTACTATAAGTGCTTTTTTCATCTGTACGTCCTCCTGTTATTCTCCTATAAATCTGTAGCCTACTCCTCTTACCGTTTTGATAAGATGAGCGTTCTCGGCATCATCGCTGAGTTTTTTCCTGAGCGTTCCTATGTGCATATCGAGTGTTCTTGTTTCACCGACAAAATCTATGCCCCACACTTTCGTGAGAAGCTCCTCACGGCTGACAACTCTCGCCCTGTTCTTAAGAAGATACAAAAGAAGCTCGTATTCCTTCAGCGTAAGTTCTATCGGTCTGCCGTCACGGCTCACCTCTCTGAGAGATGTGTTTACCGTTATGCCGCCTGCAGTAATCTTATCGGAAGCGCTGTCCGACGTGCTTCTGCCGGAACGCCTTAAAAGTGCCTTTATTCTTGCGGCAAGTTCCATAATGCCGAACGGCTTTGTGAGATAATCGTCTGCGCCGTTTTCAAGCCCGAACACCTTGTCTATCTCGGCTGATTTTGCTGTCAGCATAAGTATAGGCGTATTCTTTGTCTGCTCGTTTTCACGAAGAATCTTCACCGCCTGCACACCGTCCATACCCGGCAGCATTATGTCGAACAGGAATATATCCGGCACCTGCTTTTCGGCTGCGGCAAGACAATCCTCCGCACTGACAAAGCTCTCCACCTCGTATGAATAAGCCGAAAGAGCAACCGTCACAAGCTCTCTTATACTGTCGTCGTCCTCAGTTATATAGATACGTTCAGCCATTGTATCAGCCTCCAAAGTTTATATAATACGGGTATTCTTGTATTCTCCCGTCTTGAAGAACTCGACCCACTCGCAGATATTTACCGCATGGTCGGCTATTCTTTCAAGATATTTCACTATCATAAGGGCATCGACCGCTACATCGCCGCTGCAATGCTCGCTCTTTATAAGCTCTACTATGCGGTTTCTTATAGAAACGAACAGCTCGTCAACCTCATCGTCAGCCTTTATCGTTTCATTTGCAAGCGTCATATCTGTAGTTACGAATGAATCTATAGAGTGTGAAACCATTATTATTACCTTTTCACTCATAGTCTGAATCTCTTTTACTATGTGCATAATAGCGGATACGTCTGCGGTAAGGCTGATCTCCGCAATATCTGCGGCATTATCGGCTATACGCTCCATGTCAGTCACCATTTTGAGCGCCGCTGAAACCTTACGAAGATCTCTTGCGACAGGCTGTTCACGAAGTATTATAGACAGGCACTGGCTCTCGATGTTCTTTTCTTCCTCGTCTACCGCTCTGTCACCGTCTACTACCTTTTTTGCAAGAACGGCATCGCTGTCACGCAGTGCTGTGATAGCTGAAGCTATCGCCTCCTCTATCATTCCGCCCATACGGATAAGATCGTTATTCAGCTTGCCGAGCTTATGTTCAAATGTTTCTCTCATTTCTGTTTGCCCTTTCTAATATAATATCACACATAACGTATAAAATCAACCGAAACGTCCTGTGATATAATCTTCCGTCCGCTTATCAACGGGACGTGAGAACAGTTCGTCTGTCGGTGCGTACTCGACCATTTCTCCTACAAGGAAGAAAGCCGTGTAATCCGAAATTCTTGTTGCCTGCTGCATATTGTGAGTTACAATAGCTACCGTGTACTTTTCCTTGAGCGTGTTCATAAGCTCCTCGATTTTAAGCGTCGATACAGGGTCGAGCGCCGATGTAGGCTCATCCATAAGGATGACCTCAGGCTGAACGGCGATTGCTCTTGCGATACAGATTCTCTGCTGCTGGCCGCCCGAAAGGCTGAGTGCGGATTTATGAAGTCTGTCCTTTACCTCGTCAAAAACAGCCGCACCGATAAGGCTCTCCTCGACTATCCTGTCAAGCTTTGCCTTGCTCTTTATGCCGTGTACTCTCGGTCCGTATGCTATGTTATCGTAAATGCTCATCGGGAAGGGGTTGGGCTTCTGGAACACCATTCCTATCCTGCGGCGCAGTACGTTTGTATCAACGCCGTCAGCGTAGATGTCCTCGCCGTCAAGCAGGAACCGGCCTGTTATCTTACAATCCGGTATCAGATCGTTCATACGGTTAAGGCTTTTCAGATATGTGGATTTGCCGCAGCCCGAAGGACCGATGAAGGCGGTTATCTTATTTGTCTTTATATCAAGGTTTATGTCCTTGAGAGCGTGATTTTCTCCGTAATATAGATTTGCATTTCTTGTACAGAGCTTCACATCGCTCTGAGGTACGATTATATCTGACATTGTTTATCCTCTTTTCTTTTTACGGCATTATACCGAGCGTTTCTTTCTTATTCTGTAAGCGACCAGCTTTGCGCATATATTGATTATAAGCACTGTTACAAGCAGTACAAGCGCTGTAGAGAATGCGTACTTCATTTCGGCACCGCCACGCTGTGCGTACTGGTAAAGCTGAACAGTGAGCGAGCCGCCCTGATTCATCACCTTGCCGAAAATATCGCCGAGCGAATTTATACCTACCTCAGCGGCAATACCCGCTGTAAAGATAAGCGCCGCAGACTCGCCTACTATTCTGCCTATGGACAGAATTACTGAGGTCAGTATACCGTCTATACAGCTTGGAAGAACAACGGTCCTTATAGTATGCCACTTAGGTGCGCCAAGTCCGACAGCACCCTCTCTGTAGCCCATAGGAACGGTCTTTATAGCTTCCTGCGTGGTACGGATTATGGTGGGCAGTACCATTATTGACAATGTCAGCGCACCTGTAAGCAGTGAGTAGTTTACCTTGAAGATATTGTAGAAGAACACACTGCCGAAAAGTCCGTATATGATTGAGGGGATACCTGCAAGCGTTTCGGTAGTGAATTCGATAATTCTTGTAAGTCTGCCCTGCTTTGCGTATTCGGTAAGATATATTGCCGCACCTACACCGACAGGTGTTGCGATGATAAGCGTAATCACTACAAGATAAAGCGTATTGATTATATTGCCGAGTACGCCGTAGTTTTCATAAGGATATGAGAACGCCGGAGTTGTAAGGAAGTTCAGGCTCATTCCATCTGTGCCTTTTACGGCTATGTATATAATCATACCGAGCGTCAGCGCAACGACTATGCCGGACGAAAGAAAAATCAGAGCCTTCAGCACTATGTCGCTTGCTCTTCTGCGCTTTTTAGTAAGAGAATTCGTAACTGCTTTTGCCATAGTTTTCGCCATAATCTATCACGCCTTTCCTGCGGTCTTTGCCGCTTTTTCCTTTTTGCCGCCCTTTTTGAGTATACCGTTGAGTATCAGATTTATTATCATAATGAACACAAACAGCACAAGTCCTATCGCAAAGAGTGCCTCTCTGTGAAGTCCGCTTGAATACGGGAATTCGGCAACGATACCTGTTGTGAGGAATTTTACCGATGAGAACAGCTCCGGCATATTTGCGCTGTTGCCTGCAACAAGGATAATAGCCATAGCCTCACCTATCGCTCTGCCGACACCGAGAACGACACCGGACGCAATACCCGACTTTGCGGCAGGGATAACTACCTTGAAGATAGTCTGTATCTTGGTTGCTCCCAGTCCGTAGCTTGCCTCTCTGTATTCGGAAGGAACGGCGGATATTGCGTTCTCCGAAATGTTTATGATAGTGGGGAGTATCATTATGGCAAGTACGATTATTGCACTTGCGAGGTTTGCGCCGCCTGTGAACTGATGTGTAGGATCATTAGCATAAATGACCTCCTCCAGTGCGTACATAAGCGGCTTTACAAGATTTGCGCCGAGCAAACCGTATATAACCGACGGGATACCCGCAAGAAGCTCGACCGCAGGCTTTACTACGTTCTTCATAGCCTTAGGTGCAAGCTCGGACAGGAACACCGCTGTGAGAAGTCCTATCGGAACACCGATCACTATTGCGCCGAGAGTACCGAATACCGACGTGAGAATCAACGGAAGGATACCGAACTGTTCTTTTTTTGCGTACCATGTGTCACCGAACAGAAAATCGGTCAATCCGATTTTTCCGATGGCGGGAGCACCCGATATTATCATATAAATTGTTATCATCAGGACGCACGCTACCGCTGTGATCCCACACACGGTAAATATGTACTTCATTACACGCTCTGTAACGTTTGTGAATCCCGATTTTTTACTTCTTATAGCAGATCTCTGCTTTCTGACCGAGCCTACCGCAACTGCTGCGCCGCTTGTCTTTTCCAAGTAAACCATCCTTTCAGGGCTATACATACTTATACAGCAAATTCCGGTAACGGATTGCTACCGGAAAAGTGCTTACTGTATAGGAATTATCGACTTGTTTTTACTTTACGGGAACTGCACCCTGTGCAAGTACGAGTGCCTGACCTTCTTCTGAGAGAATGAAGTCAAGGTAAGCCTTAACGAGCTTGTTATCGGAACCCTTGAGTGTTGCGCAGATGAAGGGTCTCTGTACTTCGTAAGCGCCGCTCTTTACGTTTTCTTCTGTAGCTTCAACACCACCGATCTTGAGTGCCTTTACTGTTTCGTCAACGTTTGCAAGTGAAGCGTAACCGATAGCGCCGTCTGTTGTTGCTACTGCGTTGATAACTGAACCTGTAGACTCAAGTTCCTGTGCGTACTTCGGTTCCTTGTCGCCCATTACGATAGACTCGAAACCGTCTCTTGTACCCGAACCGTCCTCACGGCCGATAACTACGATTGACTTATCATCGCCGCCAAGTTCCTTCCAGTTTGTGATCTCGCCTGAGTAAACCTTAGCGAGATCCTCAAGTGTGATGTCTTCAAGCTTGTTTGCGGGGTTTACTACGAGAGCGATACCGTCAAGTCCTACTACTGTAGCGTCAAGCTTTTCAGATTCTTCATCCTTGAGTTTTCTTGACGAGTTACCGATGTCGCACTTGCCCTCTGAGGCTTCCTGGATGCCTGTACCCGAACCTGTGAGGTTTAAGTTAACTGTTACGCCCTTGTTCTTTTCCATAAATGCGCCGTTAACAGCCTTGATAACCTTTTCCATTGATGTAGAGCCGTTCATTGACAGTGTGCCGCTGAGTTCTTCTGTAGCTGTAGATGATGCTTCGGAAGATGTGCCTGCTACGCTGCTTGTTGCAGTTTGGGAACAGCCTGTTGCTGCAGCAACTATTGCTACGCCTGCGATAAGTGATATTAACTTCTTGTTCATGTTGTTTCCTTTCTAAAGGGTCATACCCCTCGGAGTTTTCCTGATACTCCATAATGTTTATGTACATTTTTTATCTGCCGTTCGGTTTCCCTCCCGACTACATTTCATATTATAGTCGCAACGGGCTTTACATTAAAGCAAGGAATGGTATAAAGTCGGTAAAGTTTTTGTAAAGCCGCATATTCCGCATAGCAAAGCCAAACTATACACCGATTTTAAATTTTTGCCGTGCGACTTTACATTTGATTTTTAACGCTTTACAGTTTTCGACCGTCACTCTGAATAGCTTTATATCTTGATTTGACGGTTAATTTATGGTAGAATAATATCAAAAGTTACACGAAAGAAGGTATAATATGCCACACTCATCGGGCGGAGGCTCTCACGGGGGCGGAAGCCACCACTCCTCCTCATCGCACAGCTCGTCACACCGTTCATCATCGGGAAGCGGCTCAAGCAGAATAAGAACCAGCCACACATATTTCCCCGGTGCAAGAAGATTCGTCTACTACAGAAACGGCGTTCCGAACTACGTCTACTCGGACACCGACCTTTCAAAAGGTCCGAGCAAGCTGAGATTTTTAATGCTCATATTCTATGTACCGTTTGTTCTGGCGGCATTCTTGATGATATTCACGTCTTTCGGCGTACCCGAAAAGCTGAAGGTAGATTATAACTCGCAGATAGTTATACAGGACGACGCTAACGTACTCGGAGATACAACGAAGCTCGGCGACGCACTTGAGGATTTCTTCAACACAACGGGTATTTCTCCTGCGGTAATGACTGTGTACAACTCCGACTGGGAGGATAACTATACCGACCTTGAGAAGTACGCTTATGAGCTTTATGTAAACCGGTTCTATGACGAAAAGCACTGGCTGATAGTGTATTCTCAGCCGAAAGATCCCGACGACGAATTCAACAACTGGTACTGGGAGGGTATGCAGGGCGATGATACCGACAGTATCATTACTTCATCTGTAGCATACGATTTTACAAATGATCTGCACAAGAGGCTGCTTGTCGAGGGAACAAAGGTAAATGACGCTATCGCCGACAGCTTTAACGCACTTACTCCTACTGTAATGAAGTTCAGATTTGATGGTGAAACCTTCGGAATAGGAATCTTTATACTCCTGTTCGTCTGCATACACGCATTCTTTATGGTATTCTTCCGACCTGACGCAAAGAAATACAAGGGAGCAAAGGAAGTGCCGCTTGACGGCTACTATGCTCCTCCTCAGCAGACTGCACCGCAGCCGCAATCTGTCGTAATGAAACAGGCCTCCTGCGAATATTGCGGAGGCGTATATACCGTAGGCAGCTGCAACGCCTGCCCTCACTGCGGCGCACCTATTCAGCCGCAGGATTACACTGTTCCCGTACATAACGGCACGAGTACAGCAAGCACAACAGACACAACAAGCACAAACACGCATTAACAATCATTGAGGTATAATATGAACGGCTCACAGATAACAGATTCACCGATAGGCGCCGTACTGCTTATAATCGGCTCAGTCATAGCGGTTATGGCGCTTGTCTGTGTCATCATTCAGATTCACAAAAATCATATTTCAGACAGAAGTATGCGCCGTGAAATTTACGGTACAGATAAGCCTGCAAAGCATAAAAGTGTGCCGAAAAAATTAAAGGCTCTCGAAGAACGTTTTCGGGAGCTTGATATTCCGCCGGTTTATTCGTTCACAGATAATTGCTACTGCGAACATTTCACGATAACAGCGAAACGTGAATTTATATTTTATGTATGCTGTCACACGGTTGGCGGCAAAACGCTTGACAAAAAGCTGTTTTTAAATCCCGAAAAAGCAAGGCGGTACATTTTTCGTGAGGTTATGGATATAGTTCTGAACAGTTACGGAGAAGAAGGGTATTCAGTATACGCTTCAAAGCTCACCGCCGAAGAAAAAGAGATAATGGGTATATAATCCGCAGGACTCAAGCCGTATATAACGCAAAAATCCCCTCCGCTTTTGCGGAGGGGATAGCAGACTGTCGATAAACCTCTTGATTATATAAAAATGGGGTGTCGAGCGTTGCTTGCTTTGTTGGTTTTGCATCGTGCAAAACTTT
>ERZ857982.2845-NODE-2845-length-12649-cov-2.923535_pt1 | contig 12649 bp, 8 predicted proteins | sample MGYA00519955_ERZ857982 | MGnify/ENA primary metagenome ERZ857982 (study PRJEB31778, sample SAMEA3449416) | human gut metagenome | biome: human gut; feature: human-associated habitat; material: faeces | place: United Kingdom | collected 2010/2012 ... | reverse complement strand
GTGATAGAGTCACAAATATAGGCTACCTGCTCTCTTTGGGTGCGTCTTCTTGCCTACGGCAATTATTATTTCACTGGCAAATTCCTATTTAAAGCTCATGAAATATCGGTTGCATCTTCTCAAATGTACAAAACTGTGTATACCCCAGTTTGCGAAGTTCCTCCTTCGCCCAATCAATATACGCCCCAAGATGCTCCTTCTTATGACTGTCACTTCCGATTGTAATAATTGTACCGCCAAGTTCTTTATAAAGCTTTAATATATCTCTTGATGGTGTCATATCCGAAAGGCCATATCTATGATTTGAAGTATTTACTTCAATTCCTTTTCCATCTGCGATAACCGTCTTTAAAATCTCTGTGAGAAGTGGTTTTAATTTTTCAAACGGATACACACCGTAACTATCATAACGCACAATCAAATCCATATGTCCTAACACACTATAGTTGTGATAATTCTGTACAACGGAAAGTAATTCTTTATAGTAGCCCTCGTTGTACTCCTGCTGTGTGCGTCCACTTTGATATTCATTTGTCCAAAATTCCTGGTCTCCTGCCTGATGAATGGACAAAATGATGAAGTCAAATGGATAACTGCGAAATAACTTCTCATACTCTGGAATAGTATGTGTCTGCACGCCAAATTCCATCCCAGCTTTTACTGCGATTTTGTCTTTATATTTTTCCCTCAGTTTTTCTATCATTGAAAAATATTTTCCATAATCGACATTGGTAAGAGCAACCTGCTCTGGCTCTCCCTCGTCTCCCGGACGATATTTAATTCCTCTTGGGTCATCCCAGTCGCGGTATGGACCATAGTCTACGTGGTCGGTAAAACATATATCCTTGATACCTAATGAGATGGCATCTTTTACTACTTCCTCCATCGGGTAAATGGAGTCATTGCTGAATTCTGTATGTACATGGTAATCTGCTAACATATTTCTCCTTTATCCAATCGCTTTTCTCATATCCCTTATCTCTTTTTGGATTTCCTGATATCTTCGCTGTCTTTTCGCAATATTTCCCCTCTCTTTTCTTGAAAGTTCTTCTGATTCTATCTCTTTTATGGACTGTTTCAGCTCTGCTGCTATACTTTCCTTTTTGGTGATTTCTTTTTCGAGGTATTCTTTTAATACTGGATTTTTCGTTTCAATCAGATATTTGCCATACTGTTCATAAATACTTTCCATATCTTTCTCTGAAACTGCCTGATTCACTTGTGTGTCTGATATTTCTTTTATATATTCGTGAATGGAAGGCTGCTGGTGTTTCAGTCGTTGTGGCTGTGTCCACGCTGGTTCCGCTTTAATGATTACATAGTATTTACCATCTTCTTTTAAGAACCATTCTTTTTCAATCTGATAGCGATATTCTTTTAAGAGCCGGCGGATCTTGAACCATTCGGATTGTGGCTGCAAAATAAACTCTTTTCCCTCTATTAAAAATTCTGGTTTGGCTTTTAATATTTTACAGATTAAATCTCCGCCCATGCCTGCGATGATTACGGTATCTGTTTCTCCTGGCTCTAATGGTGCAAGTCCATTTCCAAGACGGGTGGCTATTTTCCCGCCAATTTTTTCTTCCCTGATATGTTCCTGTGCTTTTTCGAGTGGGCCTTTATTCACATCCATTGCAATACCGGCTGGTGAAAGATTATTTTTCACCAGATAAATCGGGACATATCCATGGTCAGTTCCAACATCTGCCACACGATTTCCCTTTGTTACTGCTTCTGCCACTGTTTTTAATCGTATTGAAAGTTCCATTTATTTCTGTAATTCCTCCTAAATTATACTATGTACCGGCGAAAATACGACTCATAAAAAATAGCACCCCAAAAAATTTCTCTCCCCACTGATACTGATTTGTTGCTCGCTGCCTACAGATATGGGAGTCATCTCACATCTGATATATACGGACAAATGCTTCTATTGGAGAACCATCACTTGGTCTGCTATTTTTTATTATTCTCTTCCTATATCATTCTTCTAAATGTCATTTCTCCAAAGATTACTCTTCCAAAAAATCTCTTAGTTTCCTGCTTCTTGTCGGATGCCGAAGCTTTCTCAAGGCCTTCGCTTCTATCTGACGAATGCGTTCTCTGGTTACCTGAAATTCTCGTCCGACTTCCTCAAGTGTATGCGGTTTGCCGTCCTCTAAGCCAAAACGGAGTGCAAGTACTTTCTGCTCTCTCTCGGATAAAGTATCCATCACCTTTTCAAGCTGTTCTCGGAGTAATGTATGCGCTGCCTCATCAGCAGGAACAGGAATGTGCTCATCCTGAATAAAGTCTCCAAGATGGCTGTCCTCTTCCTCGCCAATGGGGGTTTCTAAGGAAACAGGTTCCTGTGATATTTTCGAAATCTCAAGCACACGCTCCACGGGCAGGTTCATTGCCTCCGCTATTTCTTCTGGAGTCGGCTCTCTGCCGTATTCCTGCAACAGTCTTCTGCTTGTACGATTCACCCGGTTCATAGTTTCTACCATATGGACTGGAATCCGTATGGTTCTTGCCTGATCAGCAATCGCGCGGGTAATAGATTGACGAATCCACCAGGTAGCATAGGTAGAAAATTTATACCCTTTTCTGTAGTCAAACTTTTCTACCGCTTTGATCAGTCCAAGATTGCCTTCCTGAATCAAATCAAGAAACTGCATCCCCCTGCCGGAATACCGCTTGGCAATACTTACCGTAAGTCGAAGATTGGCTTCGGAAAGCTTCTTTTTTGCCTCCTCATCTCCCTCCTCCATACGTTTTGCCAGCTCTATCTCTTCTTCAGAACTTAATAATGGAATCCTGCCTATTTCTTTTAAATACATACGAACAGGATCTTCGGCATTACCTCTTTCTGTAAATGAGTTCTCCGATTCTTCTGCTGTTTTTTCATAGCCTTTTTCAATTTCTGCAGTTACCTGTACACTTCCAATCCTATCTGGCTTTTGAAAAACATCCATATCGTTTAAAGAATCGATTTCTCCCACATCATCTTCTATATCATCCGCATTAATATCGGGCATAGTCAGTACATCGATTTTTTGCTCTTCCAGATAAGCAATAATACGCTCAAGCTGTGCCTGCGTCAGAGGACTGTTCTGAAAGACATCTCTTATCTCCTGAAGTTCTACCACGTTCTTCTGCTTCTTTGCTCTCTCAAGCAGACAATTCATCTGGCTGCCAAAAATCTGTTCTTTCCTGCCCAAAATACACCCTCCAAATCTTACATACTCCAGGAGTCTGCTTTTTTGATTATACAAGATATAGCAAATCCCAGCGTACATTATTCCTGCTCTTAGTTTTACCAGCTTTATACTCGGTTTATACTAAATTTCTGCATTTTATTTTTCAGGGATAAAAGTTCCTGCCAGCGCATAATATCACTGGTATGAACCATCTCATCCTCAATGCTTGCAAGTTTCACTTTGCGCACTACATCTGAAAGCGCTTTATCTTCATCTTCGGAGGAAAGTCCGTATTTTAAATGTGTATTAAAGATTGCCGCAATTTCTTTTTGTTCTTCTGCATCGGTAAATCGACTTAAAATTGCTGCCGGATTTATTTTCTCTTCTTTATCTAATTGTTCAAAAAGCATAATCGCCACCGAATGGTACAGCGGCTCAATGAAGTCATCTGCCCCGATATACGGCCGGATATATTGATACATATCAGGATGTTCCACAAGCCAGGTAAGAAGAAGTCTCTGTGGCTGGTTTTTCGTATTTTTTTTCTTTTTCTGCCGCCGCTCTTCTGTTTCCGGTGCCGTCTTATACTGCTCATTCACCTGCTCATACTGATAGCCTAATCCATAACGATTCACAAGATTTTCAAGGTCATTCTTCCTTATCATAAAACGGTTAGCCGCTGATGTAAGATAGGTCTGCCGTTCTAACGGTTCCTCAATCTGTGCTAACTTTTTCGCCACTTCATGAAGAAACTCTGTCCGGCTTTCCGGGTCCTGCTGATTATACTGTCCATAAAGGACAAGCAACTCAAACATTCTTCCAGATTCTGCTTCATCAATCCTCTTCTGGTAGCTTTCTGCCCCCTCTGCCTTAATCAGCTCGTCCGGATCTTTATACGGCTTCATGGATAACACCCGGCCCCTCAGACCATTCTGCCGCAAAATTGGCAGGGCCCGAAGTGCCGCCTTTATTCCAGCTCCGTCACTGTCAAACGACAAAATAACTTCATTCGTGTACCTCTTTAAAAGCATCGCCTGATTCGGTGTAAATGCCGTTCCTAGTGGAGCAACTGTATTGGTAAATCCCGCCTGATGCAACGAGATGACATCCATATAACCTTCACACAAAATGATCACATTACTTCGCGATCTCTTTGCATAATTTAATCCATATAGATTTCTTCCCTTATCAAACAAAATAGTCTCTCTGGAATTTAGATACTTTGGTTCTCCATTTCCCATCACACGGCCGCCAAAACCGATTACTCTCTGGTTCATATCCATAATCGGGAAAATAACACGGTTAAAAAACTTATCATAATTTCCCTTTACTGTATCAATATTTACAAGAGAGGATTCCTTCATCTGGTAATCCGTAAATCCCTTTGACCTTAAATACTGATATAAATCATCCCGGTAAATGTCTGCATATCCAAGTCCGAAATGATTAATCGTCTCATCGCTCAGCCCACGATTCTTAAGATAAGAAAGCGCCTGTGCTCCTCTCTCACTCTTTAAAAGATAATGGAAATATACTGCCGCTTCCTTATTCATATCTCTAAGTGTCACTCTGGCATCCGCCTGCTGTCTTTCCTCTGCCGTCTGTTCCCTTTCTGGAAGTTCTACTCCGGCCCTCTGTGCCAGATTTTGCAATGCCTCCACAAAGGAGAGCCGGTTATATTCCATAAGAAATGTATAGACATTTCCGCCCTGTCCGCAGCCAAAGCAATAATACATTTGCTTGTCCCTGCTGACAGAAAATGACGGGCTCTTTTCATTGTGGAATGGGCAAAGCCCTACATAGTTCGAACCTCGCTTTTTTAACGAAACATAAGAGGAAATCACATCGACTATATCATTTTTTTCTCTGACCTCATCAATCAGTTCTTCTTCATATCTCATCTTTTTCCTCTTTATCTAAAACAATTTTGTTCCTGTTAGTTACATTATATGTTGACAATTCAAAATTATTATACAATTTTGTAATTATTCAGAACGAATTCGCATGTTTATCGAAAATCTGCAGGATTCTGAATAGTTCAAGAATGCCCCGGTATTCTTGCTGCGAGATGCGCGTCATGCAATGCATGACATACTTATTCTGTCATTCTACACGTTTTTGAATAGATACAAATTTATTTTGAAAAGTCTACACAATTCCAAATAATTGTGAGCCTACTTATCCTGATTCAAAACCGCAATTGCATCAAGAGATACTTTCATAAGCTCTCTTACTTCTTCCTCCGTAATTCCCATACGTTCTGCGATTTCCGACGGTTTTGCCTCTCTTTCATACTCTTTTGCAAATGCCGTCGCAATATCATTCATTTCATTCACACGGTTTGCCATCTTTACTGCGGAACGAGTGGAAGAATTATATTCTTCTAATGTCTCCTCTAAATGTTTGCGAATCATTTTCTCAGAAAATGTATGGAAATCTTTATCGATATCCGGCTCAAATTCATTCACAGCAACCATCAGCCCAATATTGCTCTCCTGAATTAAGTCACTTAAGAGAAGTCCCCTTCCCTCGTATTCTTTGGCAATCTCTACTGCGCGGGAAAGATTCGCTTCAATCAGCAGGTTTCTTGCCGTATCATCACCGCTGACAAGCTTTCTTGCAATTACTCTTTCCTGTTCCCCAGATAATGAATTCGCTTTTTCCATCTCTTTTAAGTAAAAAGCTACAATCTCTGCATCCATCGGATCTTCTTTATTCGGAATCTCCTCGTCCCCGATTTCTTCCTCAAATCTTTGCACACGATTCGTAATATAAATGTGGTGGGATTCAAAATAATTACATATAAAATCAAGCTGTTTTTCCTCTAACTTCATGTCAGAAAAATAAGAATTGATTTCTTCCATAGATAACTGATTGCCGTTTGTCTCTCCAAGACGTTCTAATTCCTGAATTGCCTGTAAAAATTCTGTCTGACCTGCCATGACTTTACTCCTCCTCTTTTGCGGTCTTTTTTTGTTTTTTCTTTTCCTGTGATTTCTCATCCGCTGGAAATACGATATGAAGCTGTCTTCTCGCCTCATCTAAAACTTTCATGGTCTCTAAAGTAATCTCTCGTGATTTCTCCCATCCCATGCCCGTTTTTATCATTTTAATAAATTCCTGTGTCTCATAATTTAAAATATTATCAGACTGTTCAAAATGAATGGACTGTACCACTCCTTTTCTCACGATGCGTAAATCTTTGATATTCTCAATTTCCTGCACAAGCATGGAAGCATCTTCTCCCTGAATCTGACTTGGCATCGCTGAATCTGTAATCTTAGAATAAATGGCCTCTCCAATCATATCCGGATATTCCATAAGAATTGTTCCTGCCCCATCCACACCATTGGAAAGCTTGATTCCTGATGCCTTGATGGAAACTGGTGCACCGAAAAGCCGAATCATGCAGGCCACCACATACACACCGATATCCATTAATGCTCCATTTGATAATTCCGGTTTAAATGCATTCTCAATAATTCCTCTCTTATAATTATCATAACGGGAAGAATACTGACAATACTGTAAGGTTGCTCTTCGAATCTTACCAAGCGATTCCATATACGGAAGCATCTTCTCAAAGCTTGGCGCATAAATAGAACGCATTCCCTCTAAAAGTATCAGATTCTGCTTCTCAGCTTCCGAAAACATTTCCTCCGCTTCTCTTAAATTCGAAGCCATCGGTTTCTCACACAAAACATGCTTGCCTGCTTTTAGCAATGTCATAACCTGGTCGTGATGACAGCAGTTCGGGCTTGCCACATAAACCGCATCAATACAGTCACTGTTTGCAAATGCCTCTAAATCATCAAAATATTGCAGCCTGCCTTTCTGAAAACCAAACTCTCTCGCTCTCTCTAATGTTCTTGAATACACCGCTGTAAGTTCAAAATCTTTTCCATAGCGGTTTGCCTGCCAGAACTTCTGTGCAATCTTCCCTGTTCCAATCATTCCAAATCGAATCATTTTTGTTTCCTTTCCTTCTCCTCCTGTCCGTCCTTTTAAACGGTCATACCAGGTAAGATTATCCGGGTTTTCTCCCTGTTTTCTAAGATATTCTTCTAACAACTTCACATCTTTTATGATATGATCTGCTCCGGCTTTTGATAATTCTTCCTCTGACCCGTAACCGTAAAGTACACCGACAGATTCTAAGCCACAAAGCTTTGCCCCCTCAATATCATGCTTTCTGTCCCCAATCATGATGGCATCTTGGGGCTTAATCTCACAGGTCTCTAATATGTAACCAATGACTTCTGCCTTTCTTTTTCGTGTGCCGTCTAATTCGCTTCCCCCGACAAAGGAAAAATAATCGCTAAGGCCAAAATGTTCTAATATCTGCTTTGCAAATACAGCTGGCTTTGAAGTAGCTACAATTAATGTAAATCCCGCTTCTACAAGCCGACTTAACATTTCTGGAATTCCCGGATATACCTCATTCTCAAAGATTCCCTTTGGTGCAAAATACTCTCTGTAATATTCCACTGCCTTCCCGGCATCTTCTTTAGAAAGTCCATAAAACTCCTGAAAAGAATCATCAAGCGGCGGCCCTATAAATGGAATCAGATCTTTTAAGTACTTTACATGAATCCCGAACTTTTCCAGAGCATACTGAACGGAGGAGGTAATGCCCACCATCGGATCGGTCAATGTCCCATCCAGATCAAATAAAAGATATTGCTTCAATATATTCCCTCTCCCTTCTTCATTATTACCTGTCTCTAATTATAAAAGAAAACCGCATAAAACACAAACATATTTTTACACCATGATTGACAATACAACCTTTATAAAATATAATAATACAAATATATTTTTTTTAAAAGGAGATGATGTTTTGGACCCCAGTTCCATACGCCAAATTGTGATTCTGTTAATATTGTTACTGCTTTCTGCTTTCTTTTCTTCCGCAGAGACAGCCCTTACTACGGTAAATAAGCACCGGATGCGTGCCCTTGCAAATCAGGGCAATAAAAAAGCCGCCAGAGTGCTTGCTCTGATAGAGAAGCCAGAAAAGATGTTAAGTGCCATATTAATCGGTAACAACATTGTAAACCTTTCGGCTTCTTCTCTGACCACCACATTGGCAATGAGCCTTGCATCACAGGCAGGTCTTGGAAAGAACACCAGCACTTTTGTTGGTCTTGCAACAGGTATTCTTACTCTTCTTATCTTAATTTTTGGTGAGATTACCCCAAAAACAATCGCTACTATGAAGAACGAGAGCATGGCTCTTCTGTATTCTGGAATAATTTATACGATTACAACCGTACTTACTCCTGTCATCTATGTAGTGAATCTTTTCAGTGGTCTTTTATGCCGTTTATTCGGGATTAAACCAGGAAGCGGACAGGCTATAACAGAATTAGAGCTTCGAACGATTGTTGATGTCAGTCAGGAGAGCGGCGTAATCGAAAAAGAAGAAAAAGAGCTTATAAATAATGTATTCGATTTCGGTGATTCTGTCGCAAAGGACATTATGCTTCCACGTATTGATGTCTCTTTTGCTTCCGTTGATATGTCCTATGATGAGCTGGTCGAGATTTTCTTAGAAGAACAGTACTCAAGACTCCCTGTTTACGAGGAGAGTAAGGACAATGTTATCGGGATTCTTAATTTAAAGGATTTATTCTTTTACCGGGAGACACACCGCAATGAAGCATTTGACATATACAAGGTACTGAGAGAACCATTTTTTACTTATGAATATCAGAAAACCTCCACTTTAATGGAGGAGATGCGCAATAACTCTATCAGTTTTGCCATCGTTCTTGACGAGTACGGTTCTACCGCAGGACTTGTTACTTTAGAGGATCTTATTGAAGAGATCGTCGGTGATATCAAAGATGAATTTGACGAGTCCGAAACAGATGCGATTCGTTGTATCGGCACCGATGAATATGAGATAGAGGGAAGCACCAAGCTTGACGATCTAAATGATGTCCTTGGTACAGAAATTGAATCCGAAGACTATGATTCAATCGGCGGACATATGATTGAGCTTCTCGACCATCTTCCAAAAGAAGGTGAAACAGTAAAGGAAGGCAATTACCTCTATTCGATAAAAAAAATGGATAAAAACCGGGTGGAAATTGTTTATTTAAAGATTGAACGGCACACTTCTGAAGCGGAGCCAGCAGAGATGTAAGCTATTTGCCACCTCTAGATCCGGATAATTTCCAGAGGGATTTATTCGGATCTTCTTTTTATAAGGGTTCAAGCTAATTATTTTAATTATTACATTTTCTATAGAAAATAAGATAAGAAAGGACAACAACTATGATTACGGACAAACAAAGACAGCGTGATTATGAGTATGAGGCGGATTACCAGTCCAAAAGCCGCTACACAACAGAACAGTGGACAAATATTTTAAATTCCGGCCAGCTTGACGAAAAAAATATCTCCCTGCTCAAACAGATTTATTCTTCCTTTAACCATGCTGCAACACTTCTTCAGCTTTCTTTTGAGAGCGGACGCACACAGGAAGACATTTTATCGCAGTTAAATTCTGCTGGTCAGCTTCTTGGCGAGGCAAACAGCATGAACCCGGAAGTTGATTACGAGGGTAATGAATACTGGTGGTATCTTTTCTTCTGGGGAAAAAATACCGATGCAAAAACACTCGAATTAAAAATGCATCCAGAACTGACAGAAGCAATCGGTACATTATATCCTGAATTAGAAGAATCCTATTATGCTTTTATGAGTGATGTGGAACGAAGCCTCCAGACTCGTTACAGCCAGGAAGATGCCGTATGGATTGCCGCCGCTGTCCTTCTTTACGAAAAATATTACTGCAACCCGGGAATCAGTTCTGATGATATTCTCCTAATGCAATATGAGGTGCAGACCCGCTCCCAGAAAGTATATGGGCAGGATGTTAATGCTAACACCATCACACAGATCTGTAACGCTGATGAGCGTGGTCACCGTTTTAATTATTTAAGAGATATTTACAAATATTATCGTGTATCTTTTCCTGGGGAATTTGAGGGAGAACGAGAGCGCCCAGACCCGGAAGAAGTGGATTATGATGCATATGTCTACTCTATTCTCGGTTACATGAAGCTTTCTAAACTTACCGACTTTATTGAGCATGAGTATGCGCACCTTGTCGATGAATCTTATGTGGAACTTACAAATGCCAATGGATTCGTCCGCATGGCAGCCTATTTATCAAGACAGGGCGGCACTCCATTTTCTCTGGATGATACTTCCGATAAGGCACTTTCCCTCCGTGCCGATGGCGAAGATGCTTCCGAAACATTCCACAAAATAAGTGAGGCACTTTTAAAAGAATATCCGAACTTTACTTATGCCGCAAAAGGAGACTGGTATGTCCCAGAATCCAGCACTGTTACCGGCGTTCTTCAGGACATTTTGTATATCCCGTCCTATGCCGGACATAACGCTTTCATCGGTATCCGCACCGTATTAGATGAGGATAAATTAAATATCGAAGTTTCTCTGAACCTTCCTTGCGTTTCTGACGAGGAAGTCATGCTCGATATTCACGACAAATGCAATATGCTCACCCTGATGACGGCAGCACCATTTCAGGTGACTCTCGTGCCTTCTGAAAGTTCTGACTTATCTCCATCCGGTGATAAAATAAAGGCATTTGTCCTCTATCATTATGATGACTTTAAAACAATGTCAGAAGAAGATATTGTAGGACTGTTTTCTACTTCTTTAGAAATCTTTGCCTCCTATTATACAGATATTTGCCAGAACTATTATCCTGCGATAGAAGATGACGGAAACGTTGAAATTGGAACTGAAACTGGAGATAGCAGTGAAACAGGAACTGACTCTGTCACCGATCCTCTGGCGGCAGCACTCGGCTCTAAATTAACTTACCGTCCTGCTGCTGATGTACAAGGCCCACAGATTATTTATAAAGAAGGCGGCACACCAGCGTCCACTGATTTTATCACAAAAGCCATTCAAGGTTATGGAACAACACCAGCCTCTGATGAGAGAACTTATGAAAATGAAACAGCTTCAAACATCTCTGCAGACAGCACCTCTGCTGGCGATGAAGAATTTTCTTCTTTTGTAAATAAAGCCGCTTTAGAGGGGGATGACGAAGAAATCCCAGCAAGAAAAACCGGAAACTATTCTGGCAGAAACACTTCTATTACCGGAGCAGGTTCTTCTGCTGGCAGTAACCGAACTTCCGACTCTAGTTCGATAAATACAGCCTCTGCTGGCTTCTCTGCTTCTGCTGGCTTCTCCGGCAATAGCTCTTTTGCTTCTGATGCTACCTCTTCAGCCGCAGCGGTCGGGGCTGCCACAGGAGCAGGCAGCGGCACTCCTGTTACAGCAAATGTTTCCATTACCCCGGATTCCGTATGGCCTTATCCTGACAATGCCATCGCTTCCACCCATCCAGACCGTAAAGAGCAGAACTTCCGCCTCTATCCAAAAAACACCCTGATCAAAGGTCCGGTAAAGACAGGAAAGTTCCATCAGGCAATTATGACTGCTGTCGGTATTATTGAGGGTAAGGACTCCAATATGATGAATATTGAACCCGTACCTGATGTATTAGAGCATTATCAGCAGTATGTTGATGAAGGACGAATCCTTCATATCTCTTACCCTGACATCAACAGTGACGGCTACGACGGTTTTATCGAGAGAAAACGCGGTCCATTCATCGAGGATGGCATTTTCAAACAATTTGCCAATAAATGCGCCGACGGGCGCTATGTTGTTATGATGGAAGAAGTCGATTTAAACTGGATGCACCTTTTCAGAGAAACTGCCGTTCTTTTACGCGAGAACCGCCGCGAAGGCACCAGTAGCGAAACAGCCATAACGCTTCCTTTTTCTAAAGAAAAGTTTCGGCTGCCTTCGAACCTTTACATCGTTGCTACCTGCGATTCCATCGTCTGTGAAGACACTATTTTAGGAGCAATTGACCACGATTTCTTCATCCGTCCCGTATCTCCAGAACCGGAAATCCTACATGGTATGCGCGTAGAAGGGATCTCCCTGCAGCGTCTTATGACAACCATCAATATGCGTCTCTCCTACTTTTTAGGTGCAGACTACCAGCTTGGCGAGGGATTCTTCCTGCAATCCCCTGACAAAGATAGCTTTATCTCTCTTTGCCGGGTATTTAGAGAACAGCTTGTCCCACTCCTTGAAAAATGGTTTGACGGCGATATCGAACGTATCCGCTATGTCTTAGGCGATAACGGAAAATCCCGTCCGGATACGATTTTCTTTCAGGAAATTCCATTCAGAGACGGACTGTTCAAAGGAGAATTGCCGGATTCCTTTGATAAGGAGAGACGGATTTATCGCTGTAATGAAGATGCTTTTTACAATCCGAAGAGTTATATCGACATTTATGATTAAATTCTGATTTGCCGCAGGCAAGGAAGACGCTCACAGCAAATAAAAGAACCTATATTTGTGACTTTAGTCGCTGCGGTTTGAATACTCGCTTA
>ERZ857982.2838-NODE-2838-length-12667-cov-5.948382_pt1 | contig 12667 bp, 7 predicted proteins | sample MGYA00519955_ERZ857982 | MGnify/ENA primary metagenome ERZ857982 (study PRJEB31778, sample SAMEA3449416) | human gut metagenome | biome: human gut; feature: human-associated habitat; material: faeces | place: United Kingdom | collected 2010/2012 ... | reverse complement strand
ATGAGGTCCCCGGTTCAATCCCGGGTCCCGCTACTTGATAAGAATAAGGCATTTGGGAGGCTTCCACTTCTGGGTGCCTTTTTCTTTTTATCTCTTCGCGAAATCATTGTGAAATCTTCAATTACATTTCTACCAGAAGCCAACGTTGAACCATAAAAATAGCCTCAACTTACAAAAAATTGAGGCTATCGAAATATCATTTAAAAAGTTTTTCTATTCCCATTCTATAGTCGCATTAGGTTTCGGCGACATATCATAACAAACGCGATTTACATTCTTCACTTCTTTCAGAATACGGTCTGTTATCTTCATCAGGATAGGCCAATCAATCGGCTCAATAGTAGCCGTCATAGCATCCACCGTATTGACAGCGCGAATAATAACCGGCCAATCAAAAGAACGAGCATTGTCACGTACACCCACGGATTTAAAATCAGGCACTACGGTAAAGTATTGCCATACTTTTTTATCCAGTCCGGCAAGTTGGAACTCTTCACGCAGAATGGCATCGGATTCACGCACTGCCTCCAAACGATCACGTGTAATAGCACCTAAACAACGTACACCCAAACCAGGTCCAGGGAACGGTTGACGGTAAACCATTTCATAAGGTAAACCTAACTCCAAGCCACAAGCACGAACTTCATCTTTAAATAATTGGCGCAATGGTTCTACAAGTTGGAATTTTAAATCTTCGGGCAAACCACCTACATTATGGTGAGATTTCACCATTTTAGCAGTTTTCGTTCCACTTTCCACAATATCCGGATAAATAGTACCTTGACCTAAGAAATCAATACCGTTCAACTTACGCGCTTCTTCTTCGAACACACGAATAAACTCGCCACCAATAATTTTACGTTTCTGCTCCGGATCTTCTACACCAGCCAACTTATTCAGAAAACGATCGGTTACATCTACATACACAAGATTTGCCTTCAACTGGTTGAATACCTCAACCACATCTTCAGACTCTCCCTTACGCATCAAACCATGATTAACATGTACGCATACCAGATTGTTACCAATAGCTTTCAGAAGTAAAGCAGCTACCACAGAGCTATCAACTCCACCCGACAGGGCCAACAATACTTTCTTATCGCCCACCTGACGCTTAATCAATTCTATCTGGTCATTGACAAAGTTCTTCATGTTCCAGTTAGCTTCAGCTTTACAAGTATCGAAAACAAAAGACTTTACTGCAGCCTTTATAGCCTCGATATCATCTGTAAATTCTGCCAACTTCACTTCACAAGTTGCTTTATCATGCCCTGCAGCCATGACAGGAATTCCCAAAGTATAGATAGCCGGATTTATATCAATAGCAACACCATCGATTACATTATTCGGGCCACCATTGATAATAATACCCTTTACATTGGGCAATGCTTTCAGTTCTTCTACTGTGATATCGTGAGGATAAATCTCACTATAAACTCCTAATGCACGGATGGCGCGAGCCAATACCGTATTCTCATGACTACCCAAGTCAAGGATAACAATCATATCCTGCTTCATCTGATTTTGGTTGTTTTTAAGTTATTGTATTGTTATTATTCACTATCATTTTTCAAACGGTCTGCAAATATAAAGATTTTTAGAGAGACTATAATGCATTGATTCTCTAAAGTTTCAGAACAGAGTAACGTTTTTAGCAATTATACTATCCCAAATAAAAAACGAAGTTACAACCTAAATCAAGCAGATACCAAGAATTACACTTTGCAAAATGGCAAAGGACTATTTTTCTATAATTACAATATTATTATTTTGTACGAACTAAGAAAAAAAAAGATGCATTCACAAACAGTATAGAGTTTGAAAGACTTCTTTTATCCTAGATATTTTATACTTTTGCTGCATAAACAGAGAATCAACATAATATTTCACTATGAACGAAGAGAAAAGTTCCTTTATAAAAGGTATAAATGAGCAACACCCAACTGCTTATCATCAACTTTATAATGAATATTATAAGGCATTGGTGTTGTATGCTATTAATTTTCTCTCTTCCCAACAAGCAGCAGAAGATATTGTACAGGATCTTTTCGCAACTATGTGGGAAAAGAAAATGAGATTCTTATCATTACCTTCTTTCCGGACTTATCTCTATAACTCTATACGGAATGCTTCTCTCAATTATCTAAAACATCAAAATGTAGAATCTCTTTATCTTGAACGTTTGGCAAGCACTTATCGAGAAATCACAGAAGAAGAAGATACCAATGAAGAAGAAATATACCGATTACTTTTTCGCGCTATCGATAATTTACCAACACGCTGCCGGGAAATATTCCTATTGCACATGGATGGGAAAAAAAATGAAGAAATAGCTACCGCACTAGGAATTTCGATCGAAACTGTAAAGACACAAAAGAAAAGGGCTATACAATCTATCAAAGAACAGATGGGTACATGCTACTTCTTGCTTCCTTTATGTGACATTTTGTATAGTTCCAAGTTTTTTTCATAATCAAAATAATCTTTTTTAGAAAGTTTGTACCTCTTTTTAATCTTCATGTTGTCTTATTAACAAATGATAAGACAACAGATATATGAAGATAAAGGTAGATGCAGAAAAATTAATAGCCAAATATCTACTCGGTGATCTTACTGATCCCGAAAAGGAACAGCTTGACAATTGGATCAAAAACTCTCCACAACATGAAGAGTTTTTCAACCGTTTATGCACAAACATGTCTTTTCGTAAACGCTACGAAGCATATACACAAATAAATTCACATCAGGCATGGAAACACTTTAAGAAAAAATATTGCCAAGCATCAATCACATCAATTTTTCTGAAATATGCAGCTATCTTTATATTACCTATAATAATAGTAGCAGGGGGATGGTATTTTTACACTTCTTCCGAAATACAAGTATCAGACAATCTTACTTTGGGAGATGCAATTCAGCCAGGAATTCCTAAAGCTACATTGATTTTAGCTGGCAACAACAAGCAATCACTTACCCCAACATATCCAACACCAGTTAAAGTTAATCATTCCACAACTGCTATAGCGCAGAATGGTGCTCTTATCTATCCGACAACACCTAATACAAATATAGATAGTATTCTGAAACAACGGAGCGAAGTTATAGAAAATAATACGTTAACCACAGAACAAGGTAATGAGTTCAGAGTAACCTTTGAAGATGGAACAACCGTACATCTTAACTATAATACAGAATTACGATATCCAGTAAAATTCAGTCAGACGAAACGTATGGTTTATCTTAAAGGAGAAGCCTATTTTAAAGTTGCCCAAGATACTCGTCCTTTCTATGTTATCACCGACCATGGAACAATAAGACAGTATGGCACAGAATTTAACGTTAACACTTTTAGCCCCGAACGTACAGAAGTTGCATTAGTAAAAGGAAGCATTAGTATTATACCCACAAAAAGCAGCCAAGAACAATTCATTAAACCTGGACAATTAGCCCATATTGAGCAAAAGAACAACAATATATCAATACATAATGTAGATCTAACTCCCTATATAGCATGGAATGAAGGACGACTCATCTTTGAGAATCGCACTTTGGAGAATATTGTTGAGATCTTAGAACATTGGTATAATGTAGACATTTCCTTTGGCACTTCCGAACTTAAACAACTTCGATTTACAGGAAACATGGACCGATATGCCACAATCAGCCCCATATTAAAAGCAATAGCACGTACTACGAATTTACAAATAAAGATAAAAGGAAGAGAGATTTTAATCACAGACAATTAATTACTAATTAAACAAGAAGAAAGAATGAGAAAGACAAAAAGTAGAGAAAGAGTCCGAATACTTTCTCTAGTAATAGTATTATTACTATTACCCACAATGATGTTTGCCATTCCTAAAAGTGGCAAAAAAGTAACTTTAAATCTGGAATCTGTCACTGTCAAAGAATTTTTCGATGCTTTAAGACAACAAACCGGATTAAGCTTTGTCTACAACACAGAGCAGACAAAGTCACTGAAACCCATCACCATCCATGTAAAAGATGAAACTGTGGATAGCGTACTACGCACTGTTCTTAATGGCACAGGACTCACCTATAGCATGGAAAGAGATATTGTTACCATCTCTAAAGCAGAACAACAAGGAGATAAACGCTCCGCAACCGGTATTGTATCAGACGAAGAAGGATACCCCTTACCCGGTGTTAATGTTGTAATTAGTGATCTTCAACGATTTGCTATAACTGACAATAATGGTAAATACAGTATAGAGATTCCCACTAATACAACATGTACTATCACCTTTTCATATATCGGAATGTCTACTCAACAAGTGATGATTAATAGTGGTCGGAATGATGTACGGAAAAATATTACTCTAAAGAGTGATACTAAATTAGATGAAGTTATCGTTACTGGTATTTATACTCGTAAAGCGGAAAGTTTTACTGGGGCAGCAACTACTATTTCAAGCAAAGATCTGATGCGTGTCGGAAATCAGAATGTTTTTCAAAGTTTGAAGAACTTAGACCCTACGTTATACATCGCAGATAATTTCAGCATGGGTTCCGATCCTAATACAACTCCAACAATGTCCATGCGTGGTACTTCCAGCTTTCCAACAACAGAGACAAGTTCATTAAAAAGCAACTATCAAAATCAACCTAATCAACCCTTATTCATTCTTGATGGTTTTGAAACAACTGCCGAAACTGTGATGGATATGGATATGAATCGCATTGAAAGTATCACAATCTTAAAAGATGCCTCTGCTAAAGCATTATATGGATCAAAAGCTGCCAATGGCGTTATTGTAATTGAAACCAAACGGTTGGCAGGAAATGAACAACGTATCACTTATAATGGAAGTCTTTCGTTTGAAATGCCTGATTTAACAAGCTATGATTTATGTAATGCACTGGAAAAACTTGAAGCAGAACGTTTAGATGGAGTATATAGAAATGCAAATTTAGATACTCAGATCGAACTTAATCAGTTATACAATACACGTAAACAAATGGCCTTACAAGGATTAGATACATATTGGTTAGCCAAGCCACTCCATACAGGAATTGGACATAAGCATAACCTAAATATCGAAGTCGGAGATTCACAAAGTTTACGCGCCGTACTTGATTTCACATACAATCAGATAACTGGAGTCATGAAGGGATCCGACCGACGCAATATTTCAGGTAATGCCAATATTTCTTATCGTCGTAACAATATTATATTTAGAAATATATTCTCAATAATATCTAATAACAGTAATGACTCTCCATATGGTTCATTCAGCGATTATAGTAAAATGAATCCTTATTGGCAAGCAACTGATGAAAATGGGAAAGTACTACGTTGGGCAGAGTACAATGATGATTTAAAAGTGGCAAATCCATTATATGATGCCACTATCGGTACCAGTTTCACCAGTAGTTACCTAGAATTCACCAACAACTTTTATACAGAATGGTTATTTCACCCTGATTGGAAAGCAACTATACGTTTGGGAGTTTCACAAAAACGAAATAATTCGGATGATTTCTATCCAGCCCAACATTCCATGTTTGCTACTTACACCTCACAGGATGAAATAATACGCCGTGGGCAGTATATAATGGAAAATGGGAAATCGAGTTCGCTGTCTGGAGACTTCAATATAAATTATAACAAAATGATCAAGAAACATACAATCTTTGCCAATGCTGGTTTCTTTTTATCAGAGGATCAATATTCAGCTTACCAACATACGGCCGAAGGTTTTTCAAACTCCAGTAATGCAGACATAACATTTGCCAAACAATATTTGGCTGGAACAACCCCTAAAGGAAGCTCATCTATTAATCGTGAAGCAAGCTTTTTATTAGCTGCATCTTACGATTATGACAACAGATACTTAGCAGATGCAACCATACGTGAGAGTGCCTCTTCCTTATATGGTTCGGATAACCGATGGGCTAATAGCTGGTCATTCGGGTTAGGCTGGAATTTACACAACGAAGTATTTATGAAAGATATATCTTGGATCAAACAACTGAAATTACGTGCCTCTGTCGGATTGACAGGAAACCAAAATTTCAATACTAGTGCAGCCATAGCTACTTATCAATATTATTCAGGAATCACCTATGGAGGAACAACAAATCCTATGACAGGAGCCTACTTGAATAACCTTCCTAACTCAAAATTAAAATGGGAACAAAAAAAAGATTATAATGTGGGCGCAGATATAAGAGTTGCCGGGCTTACACTAAAATTTGATTACTATTCTGCTGATACAAAAAATATGCTAACCGATGTAAGCATCCCTACTTCCACTGGGTTCAGCAGTATAAAAGACAATCTAGGACTAGTACGTAACTCGGGTATTGAACTCAATGCAAATTATACTATATGGCAAGGACCAGAAGGTTTCGTCAATCTATATGGTACTTTTGTTTATAACAAAAACAAAATTATTCGTTTATCCGACAGCATGCGCGCATATAATGAAAAAATGCAGAAAATGGCAGAAGAAGCAAATCAGTCTGCCCCTGTATTGATGTATCAAGACGGAATGTCAATGAATACAATATGGGCAGTGCCCTCTGCTGGAATTGATCCTCAAACAGGACAAGAAGTATATATTAAAAAAGATGGAAGCTATACTTATGTTTACTCTTCAAATGATATGGTTCCAGCCGGTGATTCCAGTCCTAAATACCGCGGCACAGGAGGATTTACAGCTGAATATAAAGGAATCGGAATTAGCGCAACACTCAGCTACTTAGCAGGTTGTCAATTTTATAATTCCACATTAGTAGACCGAGTAGAAAACGCAGATATTGACTATAATGTAGACAGACGTCTATTGGAAGGGCGATGGACTACATACGGTCAACAAACACAATATAAGAAGTTTGATTCTGCAACAACAACTCGTGCAACAACTCGTTTTGTACAAGACCGCCGTGAGTTATCTATCTCGGCCATTAGTGCTTATTATGAATTTCCACGTTCTATCTACCAAAAATTATATATGCAACGTCTACGGCTAGCATTCAATATGAACGACATCACAACATTTTCATCAATAAAAGTAGAACGAGGATTAAACTATCCATTTGCACGAACAATGTCATTCTCATTAACTGCAACATTCTAAATTATTCAATATGAAAAAGTATATATATATTATCCTCATTTATATGACAAGCCTTATCGCTAGCTCTTGTAGTGACTGGTTTGATGTAACCGCACCATCAGAAATACGCAAAGATGATCATTTTAGTTCTGTTACCGGCTTTCAACAATCTCTAATAGGTTGTTATATCGGAATGACTGATGATGCACTCTATGGTACAAACCTCTCTTGGTTTGCAACAGAAATTATGGCACACCAATTCAATCCTTATGTAAATTCAACAAATATAGGTTTAGCGTATTGGCTACAATCTTTCAATTATACAAATACTTACACAACTCCGACAGTTGAAGAGATCTGGGAGAAAGCGTATAATGTGATAGTCAATGTTAATGACGAACTAGCCAATATAGAAGAAAAGAAAGAAATACTTGACGACCTCAACTACCATATTATTAAAGGAGAATTATTAGCCATTCGAGCTTATATACATTTTGATCTATTACGACTTTATGGTTATGGTAACTGGAGTCAACGAGATACAGAGCTTGATGAGAAACGAACCATACCTTATGCTACCGAAGTTTCCAAGGACCCAGCTCCCCAATATAGTGGTGCAGAAACAATCAAATTACTACTAAACGATTTAAATGAAGCAGCTGCTTTACTGAAAGACTACGATCCTATTACTAAAACCAAAGCTGCTTCTTTCTACCAAGAATATAACGAAGAAGGCTTTTTTAATGAGCGTACTCTCCGTATGAACTACTATGCTGTAAAGGCATTACAGGCACGAGTATATTTATGGAGAGGAAAAAATGAAGATATCGTCAATGCGTTATCAGCAGCTAATGAAATCATCACAGCATTAGAAAATAATATTGCAATCAATGAAATGTATACTTATTGCAATTTCCTGACTCCAGAAACTGTCAACAAATCTTGTACTTCTATGAGTCGTGAGAATATTTTTGGATTAAATGTGTCTGACGTTGCTTCACGAATTGTTAATTATATCAAACCATATTATCTCGACAGTGAAAATACACCTATGTATTTACTCACAACAGATGCTATGAGTTTATACGAAAATTCTGCAACGGATATACGCTTAACAACATTAATGGAGCCAAACACTAACGCCCAAAACACAGGATATACACCATTGAAAGTTTATCAATCTGATCTTGCTAATGATTACAAGAACAAAATATCCATGATTCGTATTCCTGAAATCTACTATATCGCGGCAGAATGTTATGTCAAACAAAATAATCCCAATCTGCCACTCGCTCTTAACTGTTTGAACACTGTGCGTGAAAAAAGAGGATTATACACACCTTTGGAGGATTTAGATGCCGAACAAATTTTAGTAGAAATTCAAAAAGAATATCATAAGGAATTTCTGTCAGAAGGAGTTATGTTTTACTATTATAAAAGAACTGGAACTAAAACCATTCCTAACTATACAGAAGACATGGAGGATGCACAATATGTACTTCCTTATCCAGAATTTGAAATCCAATCCGGACGAGTTCAATAACTTATAAACTACAGAATATGATGAAAAAAATAAATTATATAATTGGAATGATAGTAATTGGCATCTTTCTCAGTTGTGAGAACGAAGCCATTCCCTATTATAATAGCGAAAACGATGCAGTGCGTTTCAGCAATAAAAACAGTGATGGATATGGTGGTGATGGAATAGTATATCAAAGTTATTCATTCGTCTCCAATCCTTTGGATGAATATGTGATATATGATATACCTGTAATACTAATTGGTAATACTAGTGATAAAGACAGAACTGTCAACTATACAATAGATACAGAAAAGAGTACAGCAACAGAAGGATCCTATGAGCTAATGGAAGGAATAATCCCCGCCAATCACAACGAAGGATATATAAGGATTAAATTATATAATGTAACTGGAGATAAGACGTATGAACTACGAATATCTATTCAATCTTCTGACGAATTAGAAAAAGGTCCCTCACTATATTTAAATGCAGCTTTGTCATGGAGTAATTCAATACCCACTCCTCCTAACACATATACTAGAATAACATATAATATGTTAATACAAAGCCCATTATCTTTTTCGTCTTCTAGTATTAGCTATTACAGTCCTAATGCGCTTAAAACCATAATAGCTGCTTTCAACTGGAATGATTGGGATAATCCGGATGCACATCCCGAATATCCGGCTGCATATAAAAGATATTTCACGCAGGCTAATTATAAGTATCTACCTCACTATATTCTATTAAATGTTGAACAAAGCTATTCTAGTTTTGCAACTCAACTAGGAAAATACATAGAAGAATATAATAGCACACATGACACACCACTATTACATGATGCAGGTACCTTATTGGGTCAACCAATTGAAGCTCGTAAATATTAACATAAAATAAAGAAGTATGAAAAAATATATATTTATTAGTCCTCTATTGCTATGTCTACTCAGTTTATATTCTTGCTATGACGATAGTAGTACATTAGCAACTAACAATATAGGCAATATTACTTTTACAGAAAAACAGAGTGAACTTTATGTAGGAAGCATGGAAGAATTAACATTGATACCTGACATTCAAATTGCCGAAGGTACCAATACAGATGCATTAACTTATGAATGGGCTCTAACAGAAACTCCTGTCACTTCCTCCTCTTCCTATAATTTTGAATATGAAATTATCAGTACAGATCCTCAATTAAACTATATCGTAGAACGTCCGGTATCTACCTCACCATACACTCTATTATTAACTATAACAGATACTGTTCATGATAATCTGCAATATACTAAATATTGGAAAATATATGTACAAAGCACTTTTCTTGATGGATTATTAATCAGTGACACACAAAATGGTACAACATCAGATCTAACTCTTATAAACAATCAAGCATTTACCGTGAATTATAATAAGGACGAACAAATCTTTCGAAAGATATTAACATCGCTTAATGGACAGCCTTTTAATGGTCTAATGCAAACACTTGTTTATGAAGTGATGGGATATGGTTCATCTATTCAAACAAATCAGGTCTGGACTATTTTAGGTGATGCAACATTAGCGCGTTTTAATTGTCTTGATTATACACAAAATGGTCAATTCGAGGATCAGTCTCTCATCATTGACAAACCCAACGGATTGCAAGTATTATCGGCTTTTCAAAGCCACAGCAATTTTTATATTAATACTTCCAACAATTTGTATACTCTAGCTTCATCAACAGTAAACAGATTTAGTGGTCCTGCTGGGGCATTAAGTTCATATAAAGTAAACAATAACGTAATAGCATATAGTCCCAATACTGGACATGTATCTAATTCTTTATCTGGAGCCGACCAGCAACATCTAACATTTTATGATAAAGAACGTGCTTCATTTATTACTTGTAATGGCTCCGGACAATTTATGCAAGTGAAAAGCTTTGATGCTAATAATAATTTTGATCCGAACAAATTACCCAATCAAACAGCAATTTCAGCTGTTGTATTTGAAGATATGAGCCAAATCGTATTTCTCATGAAAGATGATACGAACGGAACATATTCTATTTACACTTTTAGTAGATACATTGGAGAAGAAGGCCATTATGATGGAGATAACTGGATAGTCACTTCACCTAGTCAACCTGCATCTGCCAGAAATAAATATACGATTCCATCGGAAGGAACCGCACTGCTAGATAAAGCAATATCTATATTCTTTTCAAACAGAAATCTATTATTATATGTAACTACTACTGATGGTATCTACACCATAAATTACGGGGCTGGTAGTACTGCCACTGTTTCGACAACAGCTAAATATACTCCACAATCCGGAGAAATTATTACGAAAGCCAAAATGTATCAACAAGGACTATATAATTACAATTGTAATTTAATTGTCGGAGATAATCCTACTGTCCCTCAAACCGAATGGAATAATAAAGCTATCATTGTTACTACACAATCAAGCGAATATGAAGGAAAGGTACACATTATCCCAATTACACAAGTTGCTAGTGGCACACTCGACCCTTCCAAAGCCAAAACCTATGATGGTTTTGGCAAAATTCTAGATGTAACGACAACAGGATATTAATCTAATTTCATAAAAATACATTAAAGAACTGATATGAGAAAAAAAATCCTCTTACTTGCAGCAATGGTGGTAGCTTCGTCTACCACCATTGACGCACAGCGTAAATTTCCATTCTTCTGGAAAAAAAAGAAGGCAAAAACGGAACAAACAACTCCTGCAAAAAAGGAAAGTGAATATGATAAACTATTTAAGAAGAAGCATGAAACAGCTAAGGGGCTGATTACTCTCCATCTGCTGGATGGAAAAGTATATTTTGAACTTCCTGTGGATTTAATCAATAAAGATATGCTTATTGGCTCCACAGTTACCAGCATCTCTGATAATGGTAATGCCGTGGTCGGTTCCAAACCAACCGATCTACTCCATGTCATGTTTACACGAAATAAAACACATGTACAGTTACGTCAGGTAAATACTGATTATATTACTGGTAGCACACAAATTGATGAAGCTTTACGCAAAAGTACACTAGGAGCGATTATTAGTAACCAGAAAATTCAGGCATATAATAATGACTCAACTGCTATCGTATTCGATATGACCGGAGTTTTCTTAAGCGACAACAAAAAAATGAGTCCATTCGATCGTAATTCAATCTATGGAATGTACAATCGTACAGAGAATTATCAATCCGACTGCTCTTACATTTCACAAATCAAGGCTTTCAAAGATAATGTTTCTATTAAAAGCTGTCTGTCATATACATTCTCTGTCAGCAATTCACAAGGGGCGTCACTCATAAAAGACCGTCCATTCACCGCAGAAATGACACGTTCTATCATGCTGTTGAAAGAAAAGCCTTACCGTCCACGTATGGCAGATTACCGTATCGGTGTATTCTTTACCGGACGCGAACAACTAGGCGAAGGAGCTAAAACGACCGCACCTGTTTACTATGCCAATCGATGGGATATACAACCGTCTGACACTGCTGCCTACCTACGTGGTGAGAAAGTGAAACCCACTAAACAGATTGTTTTCTACATCGATAACACTTTTCCGGAAAAATGGAAACCATATCTGCGGGAAGGAGTCACCCAATGGAATGAATTATTCGAGCAGATTGGATTCAAAGATGTTGTAGCAGCCAAAGATTTCCCGACTGATGATCCGGAATTCGATCCGGACAATATCAAATATTCATGTGTTCGCTATGCTCCATCAAGCATTGAGAATGCTATGGGACCATCATGGGTAGACCCACGAAGCGGAGAAATCTTGAATGCCTCCGTATATTTATATCATAATGTTATCAAGCTTATCAGTAACTGGTTGTTCGTGCAAACAGCACAAGCCGATAAGGATGTACGCACTGTCAATATTCCGGATGAAATGGTTGGAGACGCATTACGCTATGTACTTTCACACGAAATCGGTCACTGTTTAGGGTTTATGCATAATATGGGAGCTTCTTCCACTTTCCCGGTAGATTCTTTACGTTCACCGGAATTCACGCAGAAGTATGGTACCACTCCTT
>ERZ857982.2834-NODE-2834-length-12688-cov-2.798860_pt1 | contig 12688 bp, 7 predicted proteins | sample MGYA00519955_ERZ857982 | MGnify/ENA primary metagenome ERZ857982 (study PRJEB31778, sample SAMEA3449416) | human gut metagenome | biome: human gut; feature: human-associated habitat; material: faeces | place: United Kingdom | collected 2010/2012 ... | reverse complement strand
GCGAAGTTTGCAACGGAGCGAGTTTTGCGTTTTTCTTCATGCTTTTAGCGGATTTCCTCCACCTTAGAGTTACTTAGCTCCCGGAACTGAACCCACAGAGAGATGCTGTTTCGCGCGTCCCCTCTGTAAGAACAAAAAACAAGCCAGAACCCATCCAAGTCCCAGCTTGTTTCATAATACAATCACTTATTTCGCTTTCTTCTTCATAGAAGCAATCACTGACTGAATTACAATAAAGAAACACAGTAACAGTGAAAGAATAATTCTTACCCACCAGCTTGATAACGTACCCTGAGTAGTAATCAAACTGGAAATGGTACCCTTGATCAGAACACCAAACAAAGTACCAATCGGTGTACCAACACCACCAGAAAGAAGCGTACCACCGATAACTGCTGAAGAAATCGCATCCATCTCAAGACCTTTCGCCTGCTCAACGAAACCAGCACAGCTGTTTAAGCAAAACAGGAAACCACCAAGTCCAGCAAGAAAGCCATCCAGCACATAAGCCTGGAACATTGTTCTCTTAACATTCAGGCCCATCATTAATGCACTCTGACGGTTGCCGCCAATCGCATACAGCTTACGTCCGAATTTACGGTATTTCAGAAGAACTGCAATGATAATAACAACGATTACCGCAATCACTACTGTAGGAGGAATATAAGCCGGAATGAATTTTCCCTTCTTATTCGTAGAACCAAAAGGCATATAAAAACGGAAGTTTGCCCACTTCAGGAATAACTCATTCTTAATAGAAATCATATCAGTACTGATGATAGCTGTCATACCACGTCCAAAGAACATACCAGCCAGAGTAACGATAAACGGCTGAATATCAAGGTAAGCTACCAGAAAGCCCTGGACAACACCAAAAGCAACACCAATAAGCAGTGCAACTAAAACTGCCACATATGTATTTACACCCTTATTCTCCATCAGATCTGCAAGAACCATACAAACAAGAGCTGTTACAGAACCAACAGAAATATCAATACCTCCGGTGATCATAACGATTGTAAGACCACACGCAATAACCAAAAGTCCCGCATTGGATACAAACAGATTCAGAAACATCTGCGGTTTTGCGAAACCTTTATCAGCAAAGATGATCATACCTGCAATATACATTACTGCAAATAAAGCGATTGTTATCAGAAGCAGGAAGCCGTTTCCTGTCATTTTCTTTTTCTGCATTCCATTTGCTTTCATTACTTCTGACCTCCTTCTACTGCCACACTCTTTTTAGCTTTTAAGCCGGCAATATATTTTTTAAATACATCACTCTGTAGAGTAACGATAATGACTACCACGATTGCCTTATAAACAGGAAGCTGGTCAGCCTTTACGTTCATTGCATAAAGTGTTGTGGTCAGAGCCTGAATCGTATAAGCACCGATTACGGAACCGATCAGACTGAATTTACCACCGCCAAGGAAGTTTCCGCCAAGTGCTACTGCAAGGATGGCATCCATTTCCAGGTTAAGACCGATGTTGTTTGCATCTGCGGAATAGATACGGCTGGATGCCACGATTCCGGCAATACCAGCCAGCACACCACAAATAACATAAGTAAGGAATTTGATCATTGTGGAATTTAATCCAACAAGGCGGGCTGCTTTTCCATTAATACCAACGCTTTCAATGTAAAGGCCAAGTGCTGTTTTCTTCAGGATCAGGTAAACAATTAAAACTGTAATGATCGCAAAGAAAATAGGAGTTGGGATCGGACACTTTCCAATGTAACCACCTGCCATCTTAAAAGAATCCACACGAATATAAGTAATCTGTCCATTTGTTACAAGCTGTGCGATACCACGTCCGGCTGTGTAAAGGATCAGAGTTGCAACCATCGGCTGAATATTCAGCCTGGCAACCAGAAATCCATTGAATGCACCACATAATGCAGATGCAAGAAGCGCTGCAATCACTGCAATAATAATAGAATTCTGATACTCATTTACAGAAACCTGTCCACCGGAAAGGATCTGACAGCAAACAGCAGCTGCTACAGCCATAACCGCACCCACACTGATATCCTGTCCACCGGATGCCGCTGTTACCAGTGTCATACCGATTGCAAGGATAACCAACTCTGAAGCACGATTGATAACATCAATGATATAACCGTAAAGTACGCCGTTTCGGATCGATACATTAAAGAAGTCCGGTGTCTTGATCACATTGAGCAAAAGTACGGCGATGAGACACACGATGGGAAGAAACAGACGCGCACTTGTTATTTTCTTTAATTTACTCTTATTCATTATTTATCGTCACCTCCGGCAATAGCTTTCATAACTCCGCTCTGGGAAAGTTCATTCTCTTCCAGCTCGCCTACCTTCTGACCGTCACGAAGAACTGCCATACGGGAGCAGGTACGGAGCATTTCCTCAACCTCTGAGGAGATAAATGTAACTGCCATTCCCTGATCCGCAAGATCAAGAACCAGTTTCTGAATCTCTGTTTTAGTACCGATATCAATACCTCTGGTCGGCTCATCCAGAATCAGGTAATCCGGATTTGTCAAAAGCCATCTTCCAAGAATAACCTTCTGCTGATTTCCACCGGACAGACTCTTAATCGGGGTTTCACGGCTTGCTGTCTTAATCTGCAGCAGTTTAATATACTTATCGGCTGCTTCTTCCATTTCTTTCTTGCTTAATGGATGGAACATACCGCGTTTAGCCTGGAGCGCTATAATAATATTTTCTCTTACAGAAAGATCTGCAATGATACCTTCTGCTTTTCTGTCTTCCGGAAGGTACGCCATACCAAGCTTCATAGCATCCAGAGGACTGTTGATTTTTGCTTCTTTGCCTTTTACCTTAAGGGTTCCAGTCTCAGCCTTGTCTGCACCGTAAATGGCACGTACAAGTTCAGAACGTCCGGAACCGAGAAGTCCGGTAAGACCGATAACCTCTCCTTTGTGGATATCAAGGTCAAATGGTTTGATGGTTCCTGCGTGGCTTAAGCCACGGGCTTCGATTACCATCGGTTCTTTTCTCTTATCTCCTGTGGTCTCCGGTTTAATGGAAGCAAGATCGTCGAAATCTTTTCCCATCATAGCTGCTACCAGCTTCACTCTCGGAAGATCTGCGATCTCATACTCGCCAACCAGCTGACCGTTTCGAAGAACGGTAATTCCGTCACATACTGCATAAACCTGTTCCAGGAAATGGGTAACAAATATGATTCCTACACCTTTCTCCTTCAGTCTGCGCATCATGGTAAAAAGCTTTTCTACTTCACGGTCATCCAGTGAAGAGGTTGGCTCATCCAGAATGAGCACCTTACAGTCCATATCTACAGCACGGGCAATTGCGATCATCTGCTGCAATGCCAGTGAATATTCTTCAAGATTACGTGTTACATCAACGTCAAGCTCCAGCTGTTTCATAAGGACAGCTGCCTGACGGTTCATTGCCTTTCGGTTGACCGTTCCAAGCTTTGTCAGTGGCTCGCGGCCTATGTAAAGATTCTCTGCCACCGAAAGGTTTGGACAGAGATTTACTTCCTGATATACAGTAGAAATGCCCTTCTTCTGGGCGTCCATGGTATCTTTATTTACGATGGGATGATCAAATCCTTCCAGATAAATCTCTCCAGCCTCAAATTTATTTACGCCGGTCAGGCACTTGATCAATGTGGATTTACCCGCGCCATTCTCTCCCATCAGCGCTCGGATTTCACCTTTTTTCAATGTCAGATCCACGCCTTCCAGTGCTTTTACACCTGGGAATGTCATGCAGATTCCCTGCATTTTCAATACTACTCCTGCCTCCAACGCGATTCCTCCCTTCCCGTTATCAACTTCATTTTTCATTCTCCTCGTTGCTCGCGAAAATTAAGGGGAAGAAAATCCGCATTGGGACTTTCCTCCCCTATTCGTTCATCTTTATCGGTTTTCAGCTGCTTGCTGATAACCAATTTCGATGTTTACGGATTGTTTCACAGCTCTGCTGTTTTCATACTCTCCGATTGATTTTTCTGATTAGTAAGCACGTCCAGCCAGAACTTCATCTGTCATAGTTGTAGCATACTCGCTCTCAATTCCAGGTGCTACGAATGCCTGATCCTCAACAAGTGTTGTCTTCTCAAATTCTTCGCCTGCCTGCATTTTCTCGATTACGCCCTTAACAACCTCAGCCTGGATCGGGTTACACTCAACATCACAGTTGATCTTTCCATCTAATGTATACTGAAGTCCATCGTGTGTTGCATCGAAGGAAATAAGAGTTACATCGCCATCAACACCATAGGTGATACCTGCTGCATCCATTGCATCCATTGCGCCGTATGCTTCGTTATCATTCTGGCAGACAACTACATTGAACTGTCCCTCGTAGGATTTGATGAAGGACTCCATAACTTCCTGTCCACCAGCCTGTGTAAAGTCACCGGACTGAGAATCAAGAATCTTCCAGTTATCATGCTCGCCAGCTACCTGATTGAATCCTTCTGTACGTCCAAGTGCTGCGGAAGCTCCTACGGAACCTTCGATTACAAGGATGTTCGCATCTTTATCGCCAAGATACTCAGCTAACCAGTTACCAGCTGTGATACCTTCGTTTGTTGTGTTTGTTCCAACCCATGCATCATATAAATCGTCGCTTGCTTCGATCTCACGGTCTGCGATGATTACAGGGATTCCTGCATCCTGTGCTTCCTGAAGAACGGTGTCCCAGCCAGCGGACTGGATCGGAGCGATTACGATGTAATCCATATCTTTACTAATAAATGTACGAACTGCCTCAAGCTGTGCAGCATTGTCATTATCGCAGTCTACAAGGTCAAGGCTGTATCCAGCGTCCTCTGAGAAAACGTCCTGATAGTTCTGGGTGTTTGCTGTACGCCAGTCTGATTCATGTCCAACCTGAGCGTATCCAACTGTTACCAGATCGTCAGCGTAAACCGGCATAGCCATCATGCTGAGTGTTGCTGCTGCGAGTGCCATAACTGCTAATTTCTTTTTCATAGTGATTATTCCTCTCTTTCTTTTAGAAAAAATTCTTTTGCAGGTCGCGCCTGCCATTGGTTTCTCGTTCAACACTGATCCGTTTGCTGTCTCAGCTTTCCGTCCGTTCTTTGAATCCGTGTTCTTCTTGATGTCTATAATTTAGCGAAAATCAACATAAATTTCAATATTGTCTTCCCGTCTTTTGGTTGTTTCGTCAGTTCAAACAATACAAATTTGTTAGTTTTCATAGTGAAATACAGACAAATTTATATTATAATGGACTTCAGGCAGGAAAAGGGGTGATATTTTATGATTTCTCATTTAGAAAGTTTGTTTTCTTATGATTTTGTGAAAAATATTACACCTTTTTCTATGTTTTTCGATTTGGCAAACTGTCTAAGCTTGGAAAAAAAGGTTTGATCATTTGAAAAAAGGTATAATATTTTGGGTTTTAGAAGTGAAAAAGCAGATGATTTATTGGGAAATCATAAATAATTCATGTGAAAATTTTATGAAATAACTATCTCAGCAAAATAAAAAAACCAGAGTGGCGCGGCAGATTGCAGGAATGCTTTTTCAAACACGCTCTAACCTAAGAAAGAGGAACTAAAATATATGGCGATCAAATATAAATGGCTGGTTGAACAGCTAAGAGAAATCATTTCAGATTCTATTCAAAAGGGAAGCAACAAGCTTCCCACAGAACAGGAGCTGGCTGCCAGATACCGTGTCAGCCGACAAACGGTCCGGGCTGCGCTGGCGGTTCTTGAAGATGAGCGGGAAATCCGCCGCATTAAAGGGAGCGGAGCTTACATTACCGGGCTTTCCAGCCTTGAAGACCGGAATATAGTTGGAATTCTGATTCCCGATGAACAGCAATATGAATATCCTGCACTGATAAATGATATTCGTGTGGCGCTGGCTGCGGAGGGATTTTCCTGCAAGGTTTACCCCACTCACAATCATGTGGACCAGGAACGGCAAATCCTTCAGTTTCTTTTGAAAAGTCCGCTGCGGGCGCTTATTGTGGAGCCTGTAAAAAGCGCCTTACCATCACCTAATACAGAGCTTTATCAAAGGCTGATACAAAGGGGAACTTCCATTTTGTTCCTGGGATGTGCTTATCCCCAGTTGTCTCAGATTCCAGTAATCTATGAAGATAATCTATATGGGGCTGGTCTTCTGGTGCAAAGTCTTGTGGAAAAAGGCCACTCTTCTATCGCCGGTATTTTCCAGATGGACGATCAGCGGGGACTTGAACGCTACCAGGGATTTCTGGATGCTATGCAAAATCAGGGGCTGACTGTACCAGACCGCAACATCTGCTGGTATACCACACAGGAGCTGGATGATTTCCGTCAGAGCCGGGATATCAGCTTCCTGAAAAAATTTCTGGAACGAATCACCCCCGACTGCACTGCTTTTATTTGTGAGGATGACTTTATTGCATGGCTGTTATGGGAAGAGCTGTCGCTTGGACAGGAGAAAAAGATAGCAACTCATGCTTCCCTTTCATCCTCTCTTCAAAACACTGGATTCACAGCTGCTTCCGCCGGCCATAGTTTCGAAGCCACAATAGCACTAGCCACCTTCAATACCAGCTACCTCACTACATCTGGTCTGCTCTGCGCCACAACACTGACACACCAGACACACCAGCCTGGTACTCTGGCCGCCCATATGAGCATAAACAAATTAAAAGGACTCCCTGTCTCTTCACAGGAAGTCCCATGGCAGTTGTCGCTGCCGAAATCGCATAATTAATTTTGAATATCATGCAGGCCCCTTACTCCGATATTCCCTTGGGCTGCACCCGGATTTTTTCTTAAACACATAACTAAAATAATGGGGATCCTTATATCCCACCTCCTGTGCGATCTCTCCGGACGACTTGTCCGTCTCGCGCAGGAGTTTTTTCGCTCTGTCAACACGTTTGCAGGTAATATACTCTACAAAAGTCTTCTGCATATTCTGGCTGAAAATTGCGCTTAAATAGTTGGCACTCATATTTACCGCATCCGCTACTTCATTCAGGGAAATGGTCTCTTTATAGTAATTCTCATCAATATAATCCAGCACTTTCCTCATGGCGCTGTTGCCCTGAGACTCATTCTTCTCATCCCTGATATCAATGGCACTCTGAAGAATGTCCACACAATACCCTGCCACCTGTGATGCCTTGATGCTGGTATCCTGATATTTTCCCTCGATCCGTTCTGTATAACCCTCTTTTTCCACACCAATGGATTCCAGATACATAATAGTTGTAAACCGAATATGAAGCACCACATAATCCCGGAACATTCTGGACTCCAGTGCCTTACTCATTCCACCCAGATATCCCTGAACGAACTCCTGAATCTCACTGCTGCTTCCTTTTGTGAGAAAATCCTTGATGATCTCAGGATTCAGCTGTGAAGAATCCACTGCTGCCAGCCGGTTCTCCCCCTGCGAGTTTACATAACTTTCCAAAGTTTCTTCTGTAAGCACATGAAGCCCCGGCACCATAAAACGATATGCAAAATAATGATTCACGCTCTGATAACACTGGGAAAGCAGGCTCAATCTCTCCACTGGTTTTCCTACCGCCACATACCAGTCCATCTGCTCTTCCCCTTCGCAGGCCCGTTTCACATACTCCACGCAATTATCTGTCAGCTCCGGAAGCTGGAACAATTCCCCCTTTACCAGAACTCCGTAGCTGTTTACATTCCAGCGAAAAAGCAGATACTGGGGATAGCGGAGAAAATAGTGAAGCACTTCATCCTGTTTCCGAAGAAAACCTGCCATCTTGTCCTTATTTTTCTCCTGTAAATACAGGAAAAGCAGATTATATCCTGCTGCCGTAATTTCTATAGACTGACGCTCTGCCTCATCATAAATCTCCTTAACCGACAGCTCGCCCTCCAGTATTTTTTCCATAAAACGCCGTCTGGAAAACTGCTCATACTCCTGAAGCTCATTCTGAAACTGGGTGCGGTAGTCCTCCTGCTCCTGATCCTGCTCGATCTTATCTTTCAGTTCAAGAAGTACATTTTTCAGCTTCATTCTGGTAACCGGCTTCAGCAGATACTGGTCAACACCAACTTCAATTGCCTGTCTTGCATATTCAAAATCATCATAACCACTGATAATAATAATCTTCATCCGCGGAAATTCTTTGCTCACAATTTTACTTAAGGAAAGCCCATCCATAAAAGGCATTTTAATATCCGTGATCAATACATCCGGCTTCGTCTTACGGATCAGGGGCAAAGCCATTTCCCCGTCTGCTGCTTCTCCTACAAAACGGTATCCGAACTGATCCCAGGGAATCCTGTCCCTGAGCCCTTCGCGGATCACCGTCTCATCTTCAACCAGAAATACCTTCCGTAACATTTTCTTCCTCCCCAACGTTCTCCTGGGTATACACCCGCTCCGGAACATAATATGCTTTCTCTATTTCTTTGCCAGCTTCCATATCCTGAATGATCTGCTCCACGTATTTTCCCTGGTCAGGATTACACTGGACATCAATGTTGATCTCCCCGTTTCTCACCAGCTCCACGCCCGCATCCACTGCGTCAAAGGAAATTACCGTAATATCGCCGTTCACTCCGGCTGTTTTTCCTGCTTCTCTGATGGCTTCAAGTGCTCCAAAAGTCATGTCATCGTTCTGTGAAACCACCACATCTATGTCCTCATACTGATCCAGAAGCCTTGCCATCTCTTCTTTTCCTTTTGCTGTGGTAAATTCTCCGTCTACCTGCTGCAAAATGTTCCAATTGTGCTGCACCTTTGCCACTTCATTGAACCCACGGGTTCTGCCGATGGTAGCGGAGGCGCCTTTGGTTCCTTTCAGCACTACAATGTTAATTCCGTCATCTTCCCTGCCCTGCTTTTTCATGTAATCCTCAAGCCAGTAACCGGCATCCTGTCCTTCGCGGACAAAATCGGAACCAACCCAGGAAGCATAGAGGGAGTCATCATCCACAGAAACCTTACGGTCTATGAGAATTACCGGAATCCCGGCATCCTTCGCCTCCTGAAGCACAGTGTCCCAGCCAGATTCCTCAATAGGAGAAAGTACGATATAATCCACCTGCTGGGAAATAAAGCTTCGGATGGCCTTAATCTGATTGGCCTGTTTCTGTCTGGCATTGTCAAAAATCAGCATGTAGCCGTTTGCCCTGGTGAAAGCGTCCTGAATGGACTGAGTGTGGGCACTTCGCCATACAGATTCGCTTCCCACCTGGGAAACACCTACTACGATCAGATTGTCGTCCTCCGCAGGAGTTTCCTGCACTTTACTGCTGCTCAAAGGACTTCCTAGAAGAACCAGTGCCACAAGCACAAACATAACCGGTGCCACAGCCCAGATGTTTTTTCTTATAAACTGTCTCATACGCCTGTCTCCTCCTGCTGTGGCCGTCCACCCTCAATTATCTTATTGGCATTCTGCTGTTTCGGATTATTTTCTATTTTTTTATTTGCGTCAGAATTCACGCTATTGCTGACATCAACCGCTTTTGCTGTATCATTCCCTGTTTTCTCAACCGGAGCTTCCAGAATAGCCGGAATTACAATCTCCACTGTAGTTCCCTTACCCTTCTGTGACTGGATCTTCATTCCATACTCCGGTCCGAAATACATGTGGATACGCTCATTTACATTTGCCAGACCAAAGCCCTTCTCCGTCTCCTGGCAGGGCTTCTCAATCTGCTGACGAAGCTGTTCAAGCTCTTCCTCATCCATGCCCACACCATCATCCCGGACAGTCAGACGGATAATATCTCCCTCTTTCTCCCCATGAATGTGAATACATCCCTTAGCACGTTTATACTTGATTCCATGGTAAAGTGCATTCTCCACCACCGGCTGAAGAGTCAGCTTCAGAATCTGATATTTATAAATTACCTGATCCAGCTGAATGTCATATTCCAGAATATCCCGGTAACGCATTTCCTGGATCTGGAGATAACTGCTGATATGCTTCTCTTCTTCCTTAATGGAGATAAATTCCTTCCCTTTGCTGAGGATTTCACGGAAAAAGTCCGACAGTGTAACAACCATGGTCACCGCTTCGTCCGGCTCATTGGACTCGATCAGCCACACAATGGTGTCCAGCGTATTATAAAGAAAATGAGGCTGAATCTGCTCCTGAAGAAGGCGCAGATCTGCTTTTCGCATTTTCCGCTCGTCTTCCTTCACCTTATCGATCAGAGACTGCATGCTTCCTGCCATTTTGTTAAAGCTCACTGCAAGCTCAGCCACCTCATCATCGGAATCCGCCTGGGCTCTGGCATTGAAATCACCCTGGGCAATCTTCTCCGTAGCCTGGTTCAGCTGACTGATGGGCTGTATAATACCGGAAACGATCATCACCGCGCTGACTGCAACCACAATGATCAGCACGCCGATCAGCACACTGCACACCACCATAAACCGCCTGATCTGATCCTGCAGGGTATCCGTGACCTTGTCCATATAACGTGTCTGATAATAAATATAATACTGAATATCGTCCTGGATTAATTCTGTCAGAATGTAAATATTGTTGTCCAGCTTCTCAATATTTTCATTATATCTGCCACCGGCAGAAATGCTGTCCACAATATCGTCCACCCTTTTTTCCAGGGTATCGATATTGCGAAGAAGGCTCTCCAGCCACAGCTTGCTCTCAGATTCTGTGGTAATGGCTGTCAGTCTGGTAAACTCGCTGCGTAATTCATCTATTAAAGTATATGGATTCTTAAGACTTTTGTCTGTTTCGATGGTATCCAGAGTGACGTAGCCAACAACCAGCTTATACAGGCTCTCGTCCATCTCTTCTTTGAAATTCAGATTGTAATTGTTCGCTACAGTCATGTTGCTTACGATCTCATCGTAGGTATTGCTGTAGCTTGCCATCGAGGCAAGAAGATACATCACAAGAAGAATAAACGGCAGTGTTACCACTGCCGCCAGTGTAAGAATTTTCTTTTTCATAAAGTAAAACTTACCCCCACTCCCGCAGGTCCCCCGACCTGCAAATGCTGCTGTTCACGATCTTTCCCAAAAACCCTTCGCCGAACAATACCGCAATATAATACATTATAATAATCCATGCCTACTGCACCGTCTCAATCATCTTCCCCACATAAGAATTCTGCACAAGCATAGGCTGTTCTGCTGCTCTCTTCATTTCCTCCTGGATATTGCCCTGAATATCCTGCAAACACTCCAGAAGCAGCGGATTGAAGGTTCCGCACTCACCAGCCAGGATCATCTCCATAGCCTTCTCATGGGAAAATGCTTTCTTATAAACACGCTCGCTTGTCAGTGCATCATATACATCCGCAACAGAAACCACCTGGGCTGCAATCGGAATTTCTTCCCCCTTCAGACCATCTGGATAACCCTTGCCATCGTAGCGCTCATGGTGCCATCTGCAGATCTGGTAAGCCACCTTCACAAGCTCTTCATTCTGATAAACACCCAGGCTCTTCAGCATGGAAGCACCGATCAGGGTATGCTTCTTCATTTCCTCAAACTCTTCATTTGTCAGTCTGCCTGGTTTATTCAAAATCTTCTCGTCGATTCCCACTTTACCAATATCGTGAAGGGCAGATGCAATTGTGATCATGTACTGGTCAGACCATTTTAGATCATATTTGTCTGTTTTCTGCATCAGTCTGTCCAGCAGAAATCCGGTCAACATCTTTATGTGCTGAACGTGCTGACCGCTCTCTCCATTACGAAATTCTACGATATGGCTGAGAATATCTATCAAAATTTGACTATTTTTTTCTTTTTCGCGAATTTGATCCGTTACAAGTGTGATTAGGCGCCTCTGTTTTGCGTATAATTTAATAGTATTATATACACGCCGGTAAACAACCTTGGCATCAAACGGGCGGCTGATATAGTCTGAAACTCCCATTTCATACGCCCGGCGTATATATGATTCTGTCTCCTCACTGGAGATCATGATGACCGGAATGTCCTCAATCCAATGGTTCCGGTTCATCTCCTCAAGAACTGCAAAGCCGTCCATGCCAGGCATTACAATATCAAGCAACACCAGTGAGATTCCTGCACCATACTCCCGAAGCACGGAGAGACATTCCTCCCCACTGCTTACTTCCATAGTCTTAAAATCATGGTGCAGAATCTCCGCAAGAATATCACGGTTCAGCTCAGCATCATCCACGATCAGAATCTGCTGTTTCAGCTCATCACGATTAACCTCTGCGCCGTCTGCATTTCCATCTTTTATCTCATTAGACTCGGTTACCACCAGATTCTTACGGGTTTTCGCCTGGTACATAAAGCGGTCAGCTCTTCCTACCACACTTCCGATGGTTTCATCTGCCCCGGCAATTGTTCCTCCAATACTCACAGAAAGCTGAATCCCTGCATATCCCGGCACAGCAGCCAGATGGATCTTATCATGGATTTCCTGCAGTCTTCCGGCAAATTTCACTTCCGTTACTCCAGGAAACACCAGAAGAAACTCATCCCCACCATAGCGGATCAGAATATCATCCTTACGGATATGCTTGCATATGGTTTCTGCAACAACAGTCAGTGCCATATCCCCGGCATTATGTCCATATGTGTCGTTATAAAGCTTAAAATCATCCAGATCGATCATGGCAATTCCAGCCGGTCCCATCTGGGACTTCAATTCTTCTTCATAATAACGTCTGTTGTATGCCTTCGTAAGAACATCCTGATACAGTCTCTCGTTATATCCGGTAAGACTGT
>ERZ857982.2828-NODE-2828-length-12723-cov-15.093780_pt1 | contig 12723 bp, 10 predicted proteins | sample MGYA00519955_ERZ857982 | MGnify/ENA primary metagenome ERZ857982 (study PRJEB31778, sample SAMEA3449416) | human gut metagenome | biome: human gut; feature: human-associated habitat; material: faeces | place: United Kingdom | collected 2010/2012 ... | reverse complement strand
CGCAGCCGCCGGAGCGGTGCTTAAGCCGTCAGGCGGGAATTGTGCGGTGTTGCCCTGATTTGTAGGGGCCGCTGCTTGCATCGTCCCGCATATCAGGCCCGCTTTTTACAATTTCATTACTGCGCGCTGCATAGAGAACCGCCCCTCAGAGGGAAGCCAATTTCCTATTTGGGTTTTCATCAAAGCACCTTACGTTGGGTCGTTTTAAGCGCCTCACTCGATCACAATCCCCGTTCCATCCAGTAACCTTACCACATCAGGAAAGCTGAACCTTGCGCCTTTCAACTTGTTGGTCTCCAAATCAATGGCGTATTCTTCGGCGGTGCGCAGGTCGGCTTTTTGCAAATCGCAGCGGGTGAACCGGGTTCCGCCCAGCCGCACGCCGTAAAAGCTGGCCCCGGCAAGGCGGGTATCATCAAAGGTGCATTGCTGCAGTTCCGCCCCGGTCCAGTCAAAGCTGTTCAGTGCCATGCCGGAAAAATCATTGTAGCGGAACGCGCAGTTTTTGATTTTGCCAAACGGCTGGAACACCCCGCTTTTGCCCTGCAGCCCGCCCCACGCCATGGAGCGGAACGCACTGTTCAGCAGCCAGGCATCTTTCATGGTGGTAAAGCTGAACACCACGCCGGAAAAATTGCAGTGGTCAAAGGTACAGGCGTTGAAGCGGCAGTTCTGCACCCGCGTGCCCAGCCAGCGGCAGTGGTCAAACACACAGTCCTCGAACTCGGCGTTTTCCAGCAGCTCGCCGGGGTCATAATTGGCAAAGGTCTCCCCTTGATAAAATCGGCGTTCCGCCATCAAAACTCCTCCTTGTGCTGTTGGAAAAACTCAAAGGTATCCCGCACGCTTTCCAGCTCGGTCCAGCGGCGGGTGCGCACCGGGTCACTGTCCAGATCATAAATGCGGGCACCGGGGATTGCCAGCAAAAACGGCGAATGGGTGGCCAGCACAAACTGGCAGCCGTAAAACCGGGCCGAATCTGCCAAAAAATCCGCCAAAGCGATCTGCCGCGCGGCGGAAAGGCTGTTTTCCGGTTCATCCAACAGATAAAGGGCATCCCCGCGCAGTTTTTCCTGGAACATCAAAAAGGCGCTTTCGCCGTTGGAGTGGGTGCGAATGTTGGGAGACAAAGTTTTGCGCGCCACCTGAGATTTGGAATAGCGCCGCGCCGCGCTGACCTGCTTGAGCCGGTCATAATCCTCCATGCTGTGCATCTGGAATTTGGCGGTGCGGGCCTCGGTGTATTCATCAAACAGGCTGCCGCGGCGGGTATCAATGTTATCGTTGATGGCGCGCACATCCAACATATAGTCAAACACATCGTCGCTGGTCAAAATCAGGCTGCTCGCCGGGATGGCGTGCAGGGTGTGGAACTGGCACAGGGAGACATAATCCGGGAAGAAATCACTGCGGTTATACTGTGCCCCGCGCTGCAGGCGCAAAGCGTCCGCCATCACGTTGAGCGCTGTGGTTTTGCCGGAGCCGTTGCCGCCGTACAAAATGGTCACATCCGCCAGGTCCAGTGCTTTCAAGCCCCGGCCCGCAAACAGGCCAAAGGGGTAGAAAGAATCATAGCAGGTCATTTTGGCCCGCGGCGACTCGGCAAGGTAGTTAGCCTCGCTGTTTTGGCTGGGAAAATAAAATTCCGAAAGATAGATCACATCTCTCTCCTCCCTTCCGGTTTCTTTCTCAAATTATACCATACCTCCGGGTAAAGGCAAATGCCTTGCATACAGGCAGCGTTTTTGGGGATACGGCAAAGATTTTGCGGGTCAAAAATAAAAGCATGTGCACCCGCCCTCCTCGAAAACCCAAAATTTTCGATTTGTTTTGTCATGCACATGCTTTTGTGTTATCTGATGATACGCTGCGGTTTATGCCGGGAGGCACCGGAGCGCCGGAAATTCAGCCTGTTTTTTATAAACACAGCCGAATTTTTGCCGTACAGCCGGTATAGATTATTTCTTCTGAACGTACTTGAGGCAGTCCAGCATAACAGCAACCAGAATGATGATGCCGGAGAACACGAACTGCAGGTTCGTATCAATACCCAAAGTGGTCAGAGAGTAAGTCAACGCGGTGAAGATGAACACACCGACAACCACGCCGGAAATCTTGCCGATACCGCCGGTGAAAGAAACGCCGCCCACAACGCAGGCCGCGATGGCGTCCATTTCCCAGCCCTGACCATATGCAGCGGAGCCGGAGCCCACCATACGGATGCATTCCAGCCAGGAGCCGAAGCCATACAGAATGCCTGCCAGAATAAACGCGCCTACCGTAACGCGGAATACCGAGATGCCGGAAACAGCAGCAGCTTCGGCGTTGCCGCCGACTGCGAACAGGTTTTTACCAAAGGTCGTCTTGTTCCAGATGAACCACACAATGATCACAGCTGCGATAGCCCACAGGATAATGGTGGGGAAACCGCCAATCTTGGGGATGATCATGCTGGGGATGTTGCCTTCGATACCGCCAAAGGAAACACCCTTAGTTGAATAGGTGACCAAGCCAAAAATGACCAGCATGTTCGCCATCGTAGAAATGAATGGGTGCATTTTGAACTTGGCTGTAAAGAAACCTGCGATGGTGGTAAAGACTGTGCACAGGACAATGCAGACAATCAGCGCCAAAATAACGCGTGCAACGACCGGCAGCCCGGTAAAATCAAACACATGGCCAAAAACCGCACCGGTGTTGATTCCCTTGTGCATAATGATGGTAGCGGCAGTCATGCCCATACCAACCATACGGCCAATGGACAGGTCCGTGCCGGCCAGCAGGATCAGCCCGGCAACGCCCAAAGCCAGGAACATGCGCGGCGAAGCCTGCTGCAGAATGTTCAAAATATTGTTGACGGTAAGCAGCGGCACTTTCTTGCCGAACTGGGCAATCAGGCACAGTATAATAAAGATGATAACGATTGCAATGTACAGACCGTTGCGCAGCAAAAAGTCACGGCGATTAAATGTGTACTTGTAGTTTTCCCACTTTTGCGCCAGAGACTCGCCAACCGTAAACTTGGACAGGCGCAGCATATCGATCAGGTGATATTTGTAATCAAACGCAGCATGCCGGCGGTCCTTGATTGCCTGGCAGTCCTTATCCAACTGCATTTTGGCATCGAACAGGCGGTTCTTGTGGACATACTTTTCGTCCTTGATTTCCTGCTGATTGCTCAGCTTGGAAAGCGCCGTCTCGTGTTCCTTTTTCAGCTGTTCTACAGTTGCCTGATATTTCTGCTGGGCTTGTACCTTTTCCTGCTTGCAGCTGGCCACCACCGCCTGGTAATAGTCGCTGTCATAATGGGCTTTCAAATAGGCTTCAGCATCAGCGATCAGCTTGTTGATCTGGCCCTTGTTTTTTTCTTCAACTGCCTTGGCCGCTGCCAATTCAGCCTTCAGTTTGGTCTCACGTTCCGTTTTTTCCTGCGCGGTATAGATGCGGTCGCGCTTCAGGTTATCCAGCTCATTCTGGATATTGACAGCTTTTTCAGTACCGTCAGTACGAAGTTCATCGATCTGCGCCTGGATTTTCCCAACATATTCATCGATTGGCTGGCGAAGCTTGGCTTCCTGCTCCGCCGAAAGAATTTTTGAAGTTTGTGTTGCAGTTGCCATAGATCATTATCCCCCATTACAGGTATTTTGCGCTGAGTCTCAAAAGCTCTTCCTGATTTGTTTCCTTGGTATTCACAATGCCGGAAAGATGTCCGTTGGACATAACGCCGATCCGGTTGGTGATACCCAGAATCTCAGGCATTTCAGAGGAAACAACAATAACCGTCTTTCCCTGTTTGGCCATCTTGATGATCAGCTCATAGATTTCGTACTTTGCGCCAACGTCTATACCGCGCGTAGGTTCATCCATCATAAAGACCTGGGGTTCGCGTTCCAGCCATTTGCCAAAAATGACCTTTTGCTGGTTGCCGCCGGACAAACTGGTGATCATATCGTCAGGTCCCATGCACTTGGTGTGCATGACCTTGATCTCCTTGCTTGTGGCTTTTACCATTTTGGGCATTGACAGCCCAAGGCCACCTTTGTACTGGTCCAGGTTGGCAATGGTAGTATTGAATGTCAAATCGCTCTTCAGGAACAGGCCGTTTGCTTTGCGTTCCTCGGTAATCAGGGCAAATCCATGCTCGATCGCTTCGTGGGCATTGTTGAAGTTCATCAGGTGGTCGCGGAAATACACACGACCTGCCGCACGGGTACGCACACCGAAAATGGTTTCCAGCAGCTCTGTACGTCCGGCGCCCACCAGGCCATACAGACCAAAAATTTCGCCCTCGCGCACATCAAAGCTGATATCCTGCAGATAAGGCGCATATTTGGTGGACAGATGCTGGATGGACAAGATCGGATCCCCGGGGATATTGTCCACCGGCGGGAAGCGGCTTTCCAGCGAACGGCCAACCATGGCGGTGATCAGCTCGCCCATGTTGGTGTCCTTGCTGTCCTTGGTCATAACCAGGTTGCCGTCACGCAGAACCGAAATCTGGTCACAAATTTCAAAAATTTCGTCCATCTTATGTGAGATGTATATCAGCGCAATGCCCTGTTCTTTCAGCATGCGCATCATCTCAAAGAGTTTATTCACTTCCTGCACCGTCAGCGAAGAAGTCGGCTCATCCAGAACGATGACCTGGGCATTGTAAGAGATGGCTTTGGCAATTTCACACATCTGCCGCTGCGAAACCGACATATTGCGCATGGGCTGGGTCAGATTGACAGTCATGCCCAGCTTGCGGAACAGATCGGCTGCTTTCTTCTTCATCTGCCCTTCGTCAACCACGCCCATAGAGTTGACCGGGTACCGCCCCAGGAACAGGTTATCAATCACACTGCGCTCCAGGCACTGGTTCAGTTCCTGATGCACCATTGCAATTCCGTTTTCCAGCGCGTCTTTCGGGCCGGAAAAACTGATCTCCTTGCCATTGAGGAAAATCTTGCCCTCATCCTTTTGATAAGTACCGAACAGACATTTCATCATGGTAGACTTACCGGCGCCGTTTTCGCCCATAAGCCCCATAACTGTACCGCGTTTTACATCCAGATTGATATGATCAAGTACTCGGTTGCGGCCAAACGACTTGCACATACCGCGAATTGACAAGACAATATCGTCTTTCGCTTCTGCCATTCTCGTCACTCCCGTCTTGCAAATTGGCAAACTGCCCTACGGCTGCTCACCTGTTTTCATAAAAAAACGCTATTAGGGAAAACTTCATTCTCCCCTATGGAGAAATACATTCTCCCTAATAGCGTTGCCGTTACTTAACTGTCAGTTATTGCTGTTGCCGTTGGATCACTGGTTCAGCAGAGAAGTGTACGAAGCAGCGTTATCGGTCTTAACCATATTGATGGCAAAGGCATCGTATGCGCTGGGATTGCCCAGGCGGTTGGTGATGTTGGCCTCGGTCTGGCCGTCGCCGCCGATGTAGTCAATCTTCAGGTTCAGCAGATCATCATATTTCTCCAGCAGGGGCTGGTAAGTAGCGCTCAGGAAGTTATCTGCGGAGTTGTAGATATCCAGCCAAACGCTCTTTTCCGGGCTGGTAGTGGCATCCAGCTGGTTGGAAACAGGCCCATACGGCTTGGTAGAGTCGGTGAAGTCCGTGTAGTTGTCTGCCGTGACTGCCACGTTCAAAGCATAGTAGGAACGCTCGTCCTCATTGTAATAGTAAACATCGCTGCTCAGGACATTGCCTGCAGCATCCGGAGTGGCAATACCGGTGTTGATGTCCACGCCGTCCAGCGCATTACGCAGCAGGCGCAGGGTCAAGTAGGCCTGCACGTCAGCGTGCTGGCTGATCGTTCCGCCGTAACCGTCGGCAATGGCAGCAACTGCGTCAGCGTTTGCATCGTAGCCAAAGGTGGGAACGCCATTTTCCTGCGACCAGGAGTTAAACATTGCCATGCCCATGCCGTCATTGTTGGAAATAACGATATCGATGGAATCTCCCAGAGAAGAAGCCCAGGCGCTGATGGCGTTGCTGGCGGTGCCGGCATCCCAGGTAGCGCCGGCGGAATTCTTCATTTCCTGAGAAGCAAGCTCACGAACGGCGAAGGTCGTGCCATCCACATCAATGGTGCCGTCCTGAACCTGGGTAGCGGAACCATCCGCATTGGTACCGACAGGATCAGAAACAATGCCGCTGCTGCCTTCCACTGCGGTGCCCAAAGCGCTACGAACGCCACGGGTACGGGCAATCGAGTCATTATGGCCGATATCGCCGATTGCCAGAACATAGCCGATAACGCCATCGCCGTTGCGGTCGATGGTGTCAGCATGTGCTTTAATGTAATCTGCGATCATCTTGCCCTGCAGTTCAGCACCCTGGTTGGCATCGAAACCGACATAATAAGTATTGCCGTTAAAGTTCAGCGCTTCCGTATCCAGCTCGCCTGTGGTGCTGTTGGAAGGCTGACGGTTAAACCACACCAGCGGCTTATCCTTATTTTCAACGGTACCGCTTTCAGCAGCCGTAGAGGTAGCTGCCGAAGTATCGGTAGATGTGCTTTCCGTGGATGTTGCGGCACTGGAGGCACTGGAGGCACTACTGCCGCAGGCAGCCAGGCTCAAGGTCATTGCAGCTGCCAAGGTCAACGCTAATGTTTTTTTCATAATGGTTCTCCTTCTTTATAGGTCGGGATGCTTCTTCCGCTCCAGCTCATTGCTTTTATGGTATAGCAAAACCGGAGGAAAAGCAAGGCGCATTTTGACTAAAATAGTTGCAGAATTTTGTACGTATCTGGCATATTGCAACATCTTTGTGTTCTGTTTTTGTATGTTATGCCCATTCCGGCTGCATTTTTCCCTGCAACGCCATGTCACAGTGCTGTACCCGCATTTCATATATTCCACCCGGCAGCAGAGTATCCTGTATGTTCCCGCACCATTTACATATTAATATTCAATACTATGCCTGATTTTATAAAGGCAACACCGCACAATTCCCGCCTGACGGCTTAAGCACCGCCCCGGCAGCTGCGGTACGGCATCTGCGTTGCCAAAATGCTCGATAATACACAAAGTATTATCTGCGCTTTTGGCTTAGCAGCTGCCGCACCTCGCTCGCCGTATCGGCACTTAGAATTATGCGGTATTGCCTAAAATATCGCCCGTCCTGCTCATCTGCAGGGCTGTCCGGCAGCCTTTTTGACGCTTCGGAGCATGATGACAAAATAAAAAACTGTGCTCCCTAAATATAATCAGGGAAGCACAGTTTGTGGCGTATTTCTCCGCTGTTAAAGTTCAGCCTGTTTTTCGCGGCATTCAGGGCAGATGTAATGGATGGTCAGCTGGTAGGAACGCACTTCGGTTCCAATGGCATTTTCAATTTCGCGCACCAGGCCGATCACCGGCAGGTCCTGCAGGCTGCCGCAGCAATCACAGTACAAATGGCCGTGCGGGTTGGAGGTTTTATCAAACCGGTCGGGGCCATCCGGCATTTCCAGCCGGGCAATTTCCCTGGCCTGTTCCATCAGCTTTAAGTTGCGGTACACGGTGCCGCGGGCAATGCCGGGCATCTTCTCCCTGGCAATGGCAAAAATTTCGTCCGCCGTCAGATGTTTGGGGCTGTGCTGTAAAATTTCCAAAATCAAGGCACGCTGGCGTGTCATGGCGGGCTCCTTTCTGTATGGAATGAGTTGTAAGAAAATTTATAAAATAAGACATTGTAAGATATCCTTACCATAAGAATACACATGTTTCGTGCATTTGTCAACGGGATTTGCTGGCAAGCAGGATATTTTTTAAGAGCTTGTCCGAATTCATGGCAAAGCAATGCCGCCGCACCATCCACGGTGCAGCGGCATTGCCTGTGTTAATTCTTTTCCGGGTCCAGGCAGGCGCCGGCTTTGCGGCATTCCAGGTGCAGGTGGCTGCCCTGCTGGGCTTCGGCGGGCACGTTGCCTGTGGTGCCAAGGCGGGTCCCGGCGGTTACTTTTTCGCGCTGGGTCACGGCAACTTCTTCCAGCCCGCAGTAGCGCCACACGCGATCCTGCGCGTCGGTCACTTCCACCACGCGGCCCCACAGAGCATCATCCGCAATGGCGGTCACGGTACCGGCGGCCACCGCCGTTACCTGTTCGGCGGTATAATCCGTGCCGTTGTGGGTGCGCCAGTCCCCCAGGGTGGGGTTATACACCAGCGTATTCCCGCTGAACGCCTGGCTGACTTTACCGTTCCAGCCAGCGTGCGGCAAGGTTCCCTGCTGCGCGGACGAAGCAGCAGAGCTGCCAGTCCCGCCGGAGGCGCTGCCAGATTGCCCAGCCCCCTGCTGCAAGGATGACGATGCAGACCCCGCAGCTGACGGCGCGGGCGATGGCTGCGCTGTCGCCACAGGAACATCCTGTGCGGGCTGGTTTACGGCGGCATCCGGTGAATCCCATACGTCTGTTCCCTCCTCCAGGGCCTGCTTTTGGATGCGGGTCAGGTCCTCGACCCCGCGCACCACGCTGCGGATGGCGGCAATTCCGGTAATGGTTGCCGCAAACACCAGCGCAAGGCAGACAAGATATAGCCCTTTTGCCTTCAAAAATGCTTTAATGCTGTTCATCTTCCCCCGTCCTTTGCTTGCCGTACGGCCAAAACATCGGGCGCAAAACCTGCCGCCCGGAATTTTCAACCGCACCGTTCGTGTTGTGTATGCCATTAGTGTTGCGCGGACAGATTGGATTTATGCACAAAGCGGGCAAAAATACCGGCAATACCGCATAATTCTAAGTGCCGATACGGCGAGCGAGGTGCGGCAGCTGCTAAGCCAAAAGCGCAGATAATACTGGATGTCTTATCGAGCATTTTGGCAACGCAGATGCCGTGCCGCAGCCGCCGGAGCGGTGCTTAAGCCGTAAGGCGGGAATTGTGCGGTGTTGCCTACTGCCCGGTTTTGCTATGCAGTTTGCCCCAACGGCACCGTTTTGTTTTGTTTAACCTTGCTCTTGCGTTTTGTTCCACCAGCGTTTATACTTATTATAGTAGGACTATTATGTCCATTACTATTATTATTTGTGAGGTGGAGACAATGAAGGCACCCCTGGTTATTACGATGGCGCGTGAATATGCATCCGGCGGCAGCGAGATTGCCCAGAAAGTTGCTGATCTTTTGGGGATTCCCCTGTACAACAAGGAGCTGATCACCATCGCCGCAAAAAAGAGCGGCCTGACGGAAGAAGCCATTGCCGCCAGCGAGACCCAGCGCAGCGGCAGCCTGATCTACAGCCTTTACATGATGGGCAACACCATGCCCCTGGCGGACCAGGTGTACATTTTGCAGTCCAATGTCATCAAGGAAGTTGCTTCCCAGGGCTCCTGTGTGATTTTGGGCCGTTGTGGTGACTATGTTCTGCGCGACCGCCCCAATGTGCTGCGCACCTTTGTGTTTGCCCCCATTGATATCCGCGTGGCCAACGCCAAAGTGCGCCCCGATGCCAAGGATATGCCCGATCGCCTATGGGAGACCCATCTGGCCAAGCATGACCGCGCCCGCGCAAGCTATTACAACTACTATACTGAAAACCGCTGGGGCGAAGCGAAAAACTATGATCTTTGCCTGAATGCAGCAATTGGCCAGGATGCCTGTGCCCAGCTGATTGTTCAGGCTGCAAAAGCAATGGAGGCAGCTAATCAGGAATGAGTGATTCCGTACAGAAATACTCTGCATCCCGAATGGGCAGCGCGCCGATAGGCCCGCTGCTCCTTTCGTGTTCAGTACCTATGATGATTTCGATGCTGGTTCAGGCACTTTATAACATTGTGGACAGCATCTTTGTCAGTCATGTGAACGAAGCGGCGCTTTCCGCCGTTTCGCTGGCGTTCCCCATCCAGAACCTGATGATTGCCTTTGCCGTGGGCACTGCTGTTGGTGTAAACGCCTATCTTTCCCGCTGTTTGGGTGAGGGCAACCGGACCGAGGCCAGCCGCGCGGCGATGAACGGCCTGTTCTTAGCGTTCTGCGGTGGCATCGCCTTTCTGGTGTTCGGCATTTTGGGCGCGCGGGCGTTCATTGCGTCCCAGACCACCGATGCCCAGATCATGCAGTACGGTGCCGATTATCTTTCCATCTGCACGTTATGGTGCATGGGCTTGTTCCTGCAGTGCATGCTGGAAAAACTGCTGGTCGCCACCGGGCGCAGTGCGTTCGCCATGGCCAGCCAGCTGATTGGCGCTTTGGTCAACATTGCGCTGGATCCCATCTTCATCTTCGGTCTGTTCGGCGTGCCCCGCATGGAAGCAGCCGGTGCTGCTGTGGCTACCGTAGCCGGGCAGTGGATCGGCGCAGCTGCCGGGCTGACGATGAACCTGCTGTGCAATAAGGACATCAACCTAACGCTGAAAGGCTTCCGCCCGGCGGGGTCCACCATCAAGCGCATTTACGCGGTGGGCATCCCCTCCATTGCCATGAACGCCATTGGCAGCGTGATGACCTTTGCGATGAACAACATCCTGATTGCCTTTTCCAGCACCGCCGTTGCGGTGTTTGGTGTTTACTTCAAGCTGCAAAGCTTTGTATTCATGCCTATTTTTGGCATTAACAACGGCATGGTGCCCATTATCGGCTACAATTACGGTGCCCGCCAGCCCAAGCGCATTACCCAAACCATCAGACTGGCTGTCTGCTTTGCCGAGTGCATTATGCTGTGCGGCCTGATTCTGGCCGAAGTTTTCCCACATGTGCTGCTGGGTGTGTTCAACGCCAGCCCCACCATGCTGGCCATGGGTATTCTGGCCTTGCGCATTATTGCCATCCATTTTCCGATGGCAGGTTTCAACGTAATTTCTTCCTCCGCGTTCCAGGCGCTGGGGCGCGGCACGCTGGCGCTGTTGGTTTCGGTGATCCGCCAGCTGGTTGTGCTGGTGCCTGCCGCCTGGCTGCTGAGCCACACCGGTAATGTAAACGCCGTGTGGTTTGCTTTTCCCATTGCAGAGCTGGTTGCCGTTACGCTGTGCGCTGTGTTTATGCGCAAGTGCCACCGCGACATTTTGCTGCCAATGGAAGCCGGCCAGAAAACGGCTGCCGCTGTATAAGGAGGGGTTTGTATGCTGCGCCATATCAAACCGGGCATGCTGGTGTTCAGTGTGCTGTACATTCTGCTTGGCCTGCTGTTGCTGCTTGCCCCGCAGGCGGTTGCCGATGTGTTCTGCATTGCGCTGGGCTTGTTGGTGGTTTTGTGCGGGCTGCAAAGCCTGTACGGTTATTTTAAGAAAGATAACGGCAGCATCCGAGCCGCCGTCAGCCTGCTGCTCAGCCTGCCCACCATTGCGCTGGGCATGTGGGCACTATTGTGTACCGTACAAAGCGCCATGACCTTTGAATGGCTGTTGCCGCTGCTGTTTGGCCTGATGCTGCTGGTGGATGGCGTGGTGCGCGCACAGTCTTCCTTTGCCCTTGCCAAGCGCAAGGGGCAAAAGTGGTGGGTGGTGCTGCTGCTCAGCATTGTTTCGCTGTTGTGCGGGGCATTGCTGGCGTGTTCTCAGCTGCTGAACAACCGCAACGTGGATCTTTTGCTGCTGTCCGGCATCTTTTTACTGGCAGAGGGCATTTTGAACCTGTGCTGCACCATTTATATTGCGATGGAGTTCCATGCGCTGGACAGGCTGGATGCTGCCAAGGCGGAAATGGAAACCGCTGCCGCACCGGAGCCATCCCCCGAAGCCCCCTCCCCTGCCCCGGCTGAACCCGCTGCAGAAGAATCTGCCGAAACGGACCTGCCCGATGTGCCAGCCCCGGAGCTGACCACCGAACCACCGGAACCCGACCAAAAGCCCACAGCGGATGCCGCAACCTGATGTTACCCTGCGCTGAACCGGCGCTTATTTGTAAATTTAAGGAGCAATTACCCTACATGAACAATTATGATCTGATTATCGTTGGCGCCGGCCCGGCCGGTATTTTTACCGCACTGGAACTGCTGCGCAAAAGCAGCAAAACTACCGGCCCGCGTATCTGCCTGATTGAAAAGGGCAAACCGGTAGAAAGGCGCCACTGCCCCAAAGATAAAACCGGCCACTGCGTGAACTGCAAGCCCACCTGCGCCATCACCACTGGCTTTTCCGGTGCCGGTGCGTTCTCGGACGGCAAGCTGTCCCTCTCCTATCAGGTTGGCGGCGAGCTGCCGGAGCTGATCGGTGAGGATTTTGCCCAGGAGCTGATCAACTACACTGACAAGATCTATCTGGAATTTGGCGCTGACCCGCATGTGGAAGGTATTTACGAGGGCAGCGAGATCAAGGAGATCCGCAAGCGCGCCATCCAGGCCGGCCTGCAGCTGGTGGACTGCCCCATCCGCCACCTTGGCACCGAAAAAGCTCAGCAGCTGTACCTGAACATCCAGAACTATTTGCTGGCCCGCGGTGTGGAGATGCTGTTCAACACCGAATGTGACAACATTCTGCTGGAAGGCAGCGAGTGCAAGGGCGTTGTGATCACCGAAAAGGGCGAGCGCCGCGAGCTGCGCGCCGACCAGGTTGTGATTGCCACCGGCCGCCGCGGTGCAGATTGGCTGGAAAAGCTGTGCGCCGAGCACAACATTGCCCACAAGCCCGGCACCGTTGATATTGGTGTGCGTGTGGAGTGCCGCAACGAGATCATGGAGACCATCAACAAGGTTCTGTACGAAGGCAAGCTGATCGGTTACCCCAACCCGTGGAAGAACAAGGTCCGCACCTTCTGCCAGAACCCCGGCGGCTTTGTCGCGCAGGAAAACTATGACAATG
>ERZ857982.2823-NODE-2823-length-12750-cov-3.461048_pt1 | contig 12750 bp, 10 predicted proteins | sample MGYA00519955_ERZ857982 | MGnify/ENA primary metagenome ERZ857982 (study PRJEB31778, sample SAMEA3449416) | human gut metagenome | biome: human gut; feature: human-associated habitat; material: faeces | place: United Kingdom | collected 2010/2012 ... | reverse complement strand
GCATAAAGCCCTTATAGGGCTTACTCAAGCCTCCGGCTTAGCCGGAGGTTTTGACTTAGAGAGCGCTGCCCTGAATCAAATCATCTCTCAGAAACGCCTGATGGATGGCGTTCAGTACCCGCTTTTTATCTCCGCTCCACAAGGGAGCCAGCAGGTCCCGCTTCGCGCCGTCCCCGGTGAGGCGGTGAATGACTGCCTCCGGCGGAAGATTCCGCAGGCACAGCTCCAGAATGGAAATATATTCCTCCAATTCCAGCGTCTGCACCCGGCCTGCCTGCCACTCCGCCGCCAGATCCGTGTTCCGGAGGACGTGGAGCAGATGGAGTTTCACGCCCTCCGCCCCACTTTGACCGATATAGCGGGCGGTCTCCGCCATCATTTCCGGTGTTTCGCCGGGAAGTCCTAAAATCTGATGGACAACAACCGTCACGCCGATGGCTTTCAGGTCCTTCACCGCCCGGTCGAATACCGGCAGGTCATAGCCCCGGCGGAGATACCGGGCGCTTTCCGGGTGGATCGTCTGCAAGCCCAGCTCCACCCACACCGGCTTGACGCGATTCAGATCCTCCAATAGGCCCAGAATATCCGGCCCCAGACAGTCCGGCCGGGTGGCGATAGATAAGATCACCACATCCTCCGGTGCCATGGCCGCCTGATACAAGGCCCGCAGGCGATCCGCGTCCCCGTATGTGTTGGTGAAGGACTGGAAGTAGGCGATGTATTTCGCATCGGTCCCGGCCTTGGCGGCTACCCGCAGTCTGGCGGCGGCCAGTTGATCCGGGATGGCTCCGGCCTCCGCGAACGCACCTGCGCCGTCGCAGAAAATGCAACCGCGCGTGTCCAGCATCCCGTCCCGGTTGGGGCAGGAACACCCGGAGGACAGGGCCAGCTTGTAGACCTTGCAGCCGTATTCCGCCTTTAGCCGGGAGTTCAGGTCATTCCAGTACATATCATTCCGCTTTGGGGGCGGGGTAGGGGATGGAATAGGGCTGGCTGCCCCGTTCCGCCAACTTTTCCTCCAGCCACGCCTTCACCTGCTCCACGCCCTCCTCCGTCCACGGGAAGGTCTGGGATTCCACATCCTTGGCCAGCTCGAAGCTGGTGTTCTCGTAGACCCAGACAGTGAGAGTGCCCTTTCCGTCCGTCCAGCCCTCCCGCTGAAAACGGTAGCGGAAGGTGCCGATGCTGCCGGGGTAAATAGCGGCTTTTGTGAAGAAGGCCACATTCAGATGATCGAAATGTCCCATGATTACCTCGTTTTCCCGCTCTGCGGCGTCCTGATTTTTTCCTCAGCAGTATAGCATACTTCACCGGGTTCCGCAACGGCCCTTGCACCGGCGAAAAAAACAGGGTATACTGTTTTTGACTATGAATATGCCACACAAGAGGAGACTGCCATGAACATTCTGGTGCTTTCGGATTCCCACGGAAATATATCCAATATGGAGGAGGCGGTTGAACGGGAAAAGCCCGACATGATCCTCCATCTGGGGGACTGCTGGCGGGATGCGGAACGGCTGGCGGAACGGTATCCGGACATTCCCATGGAGCACGTTCCCGGAAATTGTGACTGCCGTCCGGAGGAGCCGGCGGAAAAACTGCTGTTTTTAGGGGACTGCCGTGTGTTGATCTGCCACGGCCACACCTGCGGCGTGAAAACCTCCCTGCTGACAGCGGGCTTGAAGGCAGAGCAGGACCATTTAGATGCCTTTCTGTTTGGCCATACCCACAAGCCTTTGGTGGACAAGCGGGGCAGAACACTGTTCCTGAATCCGGGAACTGTGGGCAAGGGCCTGCGGCCTACCTACGGTATATTAACGGTAGAGGGCGACCGGATCGACGGCCGAACCGAGTTTTTGGATAGCGAATCATAAAACCAACAGATACGATAGGTAAAAATATAAGCAGAATTGATATCTGAAAGTGCATTTTTTAATTTTACAAAGGTCAACCTATCTGCTAAAATGAATAAGCTGGGGCAAAAGGCCCTGTGCTTGAAGCTAAAATCATGTGTGCCGCCATGTGGCGGCGGATTGGAGTTATTTATGAGCCGTATGGTCGGTACTGTTTCCCGGGGCGTCCGGGCGCCTATTATCCGCAGCGGCGACGATCTGGTGGAGATCGTCACCAAGTCCGTTTTGGAGGCTGCCGCCCAGCCGGAGGATGGCTTTGCCATCCGGGACCGGGATGTAGTGGCCATGACCGAGGCTATCGTGGCCCGCGCTCAGGGCAACTACGCTTCCGTGGACGATATTGCCGCCGACGTGAAGGAAAAGCTGGGCGGTGAAACGGTGGGCGTTATTTTCCCCATCCTCAGCCGCAACCGTTTCGCCGTCTGCCTGCGGGGCATTGCCAAGGGTGCGAAGAAGATCGTCCTCATGCTGAGCTATCCCTCCGACGAAGTGGGCAACCACCTGATCGACCCGGATGTGATGGACGAAAAGGGCGTGGACCCCTACCGGGACGTGCTGACCCTGGAAAAATACCGGGAGCTGTTCGGCTACACCGTGCACCCCTTCACTGGCGTGGACTATGTGGCCTACTACATGGACCTGATCCGGGACTGCGGCGCGGAGGCGGAGGTCATCTTCGCCAATGACGCCAAGGCCATCCTGCCCTATACCAAGAATGTCATCAACTGCGACATCCACACCCGCAAGCGCACCAAGCGCCGCCTGATCGCCGCCGGTGCGGAAAAGGTGTTCTCTCTGGACGAGATCCTCACCGCCCCTGTCAACGGCAGCGGCTATAACGAGAACTACGGCCTGCTGGGCACCAACAAGGCCACCGAGGATACGGTGAAGCTGTTCCCCCGCGACTGCCAGAGCATGGTGGAGGCCATTCAGAAGAAGCTGTATGACGCCACCGGCAAGCATGTGGAGGTTATGGTCTACGGCGACGGTGCCTTCAAGGACCCCGTTGGTAAGATCTGGGAGCTGGCAGACCCCGTGGTGTCCCCCGCCTACACCGCCGGTCTGGAGGGTACGCCCAACGAACTGAAGCTGAAGTACCTGGCGGACAACGATTTCGCCGGTCTGAACGGCGAGGAGCTGCGGCAGGCCATCAAGGGCCGCATCGCCGCTAAGGACGGCAGCTCTCTGGTGGGCAACATGGTCTCCGAAGGCACTACCCCCCGCCGCCTGACGGACCTGATCGGCTCCCTGTGCGACCTGACCTCCGGCTCCGGCGACAAGGGTACCCCCATCGTCTACATTCAGGGCTATTTCGACAACTACACCAACGACTGAGAAAACAGCGAAAAACAGACGCCGCTTCTGCATGAAGCGGCGTCTGTTTTTTATGGTTCGTCCTCCGGGTCCAGCAGCCGCATGACGGACACCTCGTAGGCTGTCCGCTCCTCCGGGCCGGTTTCCGTCACCTTTCGATACCCCCGGCTCTGGATCCGCCCCTCAAGGGACAAGGGCGCTCCCGCCTCCAAGGTACACACCTGTGACGCCACCTGTCCCCACGCGATCACCGGCAGGTAATCCGCCCGGCCGTAGCTCCGGGGCACGGCTAAGATCAGATCGCTGATGCTGCGGCCCAGCGGCGTCCGCCGGTAGATAGGCGGCTTGCACAATGTCCCGGCCAGCAGGATGCGGTTGACCGGCTCTCCCAGCCCCGGCTGAAGGGACCGGGCGTACACCGTCAGCACGAGACGCCGTCCGGGACCGGACCGGTTGTTAAAGGAGCGGAGCTGCCCCTCTACCCGCAGGGATGTCCCCTCCTTCAGCAGAGGCAGCTGCATCTGCCGCACCAGCAGGGGCAGACGGTCCGCCGTGCCGGACAGCCGGGGGACCTCCAGAATTTGACGGTAAAAAAGCTGGCCGTGATTTTCATGGGATGGCTCCGGAGCACCCACGGGGATCCCCTCCAAAAGCACGTCATTTCGGGTCTGATTTGTCATCTCGTCCACCTCTCGGTTGTGATGCTCCATCCTATGAGGGGGCGGCGGGCCTTAGAACGAAGTTTACAAATATCGCCTTGTAAGTCGCAGTGCAAGCGGATATAATACCCTCATCAAAACGAAACGGAGGGACGGCTATGGCGAATATTCTGGATTATCTGGACTGGCGGGGGGATCTGACGCTGGCACAGGATCCGTTTAATGAAGTGGATAACCTGATCTTGGCGGAGCTGTCCTTCGTGGACTTCGGCGGCATCGTCCCCGGCCCCGGCGGGGGGAGGGCCGTGCCCCTGTGGAAGGCGGCGGAGGCGTATTTTGCCAAAACGGAAGGTCGGCCCATCGACATGGGCGTTCTGGTGCCCAATCAGATTCCGGAGCTGCTGCGCCGGGCGGCAGCCTCGCCCCGGTTCCGGGACATGAAGCTCAACGGCTTTGTGGACCATCTGGACACGGTGAAGGCGGAGCAATTCGCGGCTCTGGCGGCAGAGTGCGGGGATGGCACCGTCTACCTCTCCTTCCGGGGCACCGACGATACGCTGGCAGGGTGGAAAGAGGATTTCTATCTGAGCTGTATGCGGGAGGTCCCCGCTCAGAAAATGGCAGTGACATACACGGAGGCCATGGCCCATCAGTACCCCCGGATCAAGCTGCGGCTGGGCGGCCATTCCAAGGGCGGCAATCTGGCAGTGTGGGCAGGGGTGTTCTGCCCTGCGGCGGTGCAGCGGCGGATCGCCGCCGTCTGGTCCAATGACGGCCCCGGCTTTCACGAGGATATTCTGTCTCTGCCCCGGCATATCCGGCTGGCGGAGCGTATCCACACCATTGTGCCGAAATCCTCCGTGGTAGGGATGCTGCTGGAGCACGAGGAGGACTATACCGTGGTGGACAGCAGCCAGCAGGGCCTTATGCAGCATGATGGATTTTCTTGGGAGGTGCTGGGAAATCATTTTGTTCGGCTTCACAGTGTTACCCGGCAGGCTCAGTTGACGGATCAGGAATTGCGGGGCTGGGTACAGGGACTGACGGTGGAACAGCGGGAAAAATTTGTAGACAGTGCCTTTCGGGTACTGGAGGCTTCCGGCGCCCAGACCCTGACGGATCTGAAAGCAGACAGCTTTAAGGCGGTGCGGCCTATGGTCCGCGCCTTGAAGGATCTTGATAAAGAGACCCGGGAGGCTTTGCTGAAATTCATGAGTATCCTATTCATGAGCAACCTCCGCATGACGTTGGAGGGTATTCAGGAGGAAACTGAGAAGAGCCTTCTGCGGAACGGGAAAAAGGCGGAGAGATCCGCCGGGAAGAAGGGATAAACAACCGCAGATGCTCCAAACGGAACGTCCGCTTATGCCGACAGTGGAAAAAGCAACCGGCTTCAGACATAAAAAGCATCCACCCGTTATGACGGGTGGATGCTTTTATGCTTGGCCGGAATCCTGGCAGCTCCGTTCCAGAGCACGGCGGATATTGCCGTCCAGCAAGTGACCCAGATGGTCAATGTAGGCATCGGTGTCATATTTCATGCCGTTTTGCAGCCATAGAGCGGTCAGCCCGGACAGTGCGGCGGCATAGAATTCCGACAGGACACGGATATCCTCGTCATCCGCCGGGAGACCCTCGGCCTGATCCCGGATATAGGAGGTCATGGCAGCTAATGTCACTTTATGGTAGTAGCGCCGAAGCGTTTCCTGATTGCCCGAATTGTAGAGATGATACACGGCCCGCTTGTTCTGGGAGGCAAAGGCCGTAGCGTCCCGGAATGCTTCCTGCCAGCTGTCATACCGGCGCAGCTTGGACTGGAAATCCTGAATTTCCAGCTGGAGAATGTCCTCTACCAGTGCGTAGATATCCGCATAATAGTAATAGAAGGTGTTGCGGTTCACAGCGCCCTTTTCCGCAATGTCTTTGATGGAAATTTTATCCAGAGGGCGTTCGTTCAGCAGTTGGATAAAGGCCCGCCGGATGGCATTTTTTGTCTGTTGTGCCATAGCCCGCTCCTTTTGAAACAAATTTCCTTTTTCATATCCATTATACACGGAAACCGGACCAGTCTCAAGTGCGAGTTTTTAACGAAATCTTTAGGGCTTTAGGCACGGAGGCAGTTTTGCCTGAACTTTTGCAGGGCATTTTCTCATACCATTAGGCACAGGCGGCAGATATGCCCATAGTGGCTCCGTAGGAAACATGTTACACTTTCAGTATGGAGAAAAAGGGCGCATTGGGCGCTTTGAGGGAGAAGAGGTGCAATATGAGGCACGTTCTGACATCGGAAGCTGTGACCAGAGGTCACTCGGATAAGCTGTGTGATCAGGTGGCCGATGGGGTGCTGGATGCCTTGCTGACGGAGGACCCGGAGGCAAGAGCTGCCTGCGAGGCGGCTGTGTGGGAAAACCACCTGCTCTTGTTCGGAGAGATCAGCGCCCGGCAGGAACCGGATTACGAGGTTGTGGCCCGGGAGGTACTGCGGGACATCGGCTATGACCGCCCAGGACTGGGGCTGAACGCGGATCACTGTGACATTCAGATCCGCTTTCATCCGCAGTCACCGGATATCGCTCAGGGCGTCAGCCACCGTTCGGCGGAGGATACCGGCGCCGGGGATCAGGGGATCATGACCGGCTACGCCTGCCGGGAGACCCCGGAGCTGATGCCCTTGCCGGTCACCTTGGCAGGGGCACTGGTGAAGCGGCTGGATCATATACGGCGCTCCGGCGGGATGCCCTGGCTGCTGCCGGACGGCAAAGCTCAGGTCAGCGTGGCCTATGAGGACGGACGGCCCGCCCGGATCACCACAGTGGTCCTTTCCGCCCAGCATACGCCCAACGTTCGCACGGATGCCTTGCGGGAGGTGCTGCGGCGGGAGGTGATCCTGCCGGTGCTGCCCCCGGCGCTGCTGGACGAGGAGCCGCTGCTTTATATCAACCCCACGGGCCGGTTCGTCATCGGCGGCCCCGCCGGGGACGCCGGCCTCACCGGGCGGAAAGCCGTGTCGGACGCTTATGGCGGCGCAGCCCACCATGGGGGTGGTTCTCTGGCAGGAAAGGACCCCACAAAAATGGACCGTACCGGGGCCTATCTGGCCCGGTATCTGGCGAAAAACGTGGTGGCGGCAGGCTTGGCGGACCGCTGCGAGGTGCAGCTGGCCTACGCCATCGGCCTTGCGGACCCCGTCAGCGTGTCGGTGAACACCTTCGGCACAGGCATGATCCGCGATGAGACGCTGGCGGTCTGGCTGGAAAACCATGTGGATATGCGGCCCGGCGTGGTGATCCGCCGGTTCGGGCTGACCCGGCCGATTTACCGGGGACTGGCCGCTTACGGCCCCTTCGGCGAAAACGGCCGGGGGATGCCGTGGGAGCGGACGGATCTGCGCTTCCCGGCGCAGTTTTGAACTGTATTCTGCAAAATTTAAATAGAAGGAAGAAAGTAAGATGCGAAATCCAGTGAAAACCGCGAAAAGACAGCTTCTGCGTGTGGGAAGCTGCGCACTGTCCGCCCTGATGGTGCTGGGCTCCATCCCGGCGGCCGCCATCGGGGACGGTGTGACCGCCACCTATGACGAGGCCTACTACGCCATGACGGACTACTACGGCAATCTCACCGACGGCAGTGTGGTGAAGAGCTACCGCACCAACGGCATCGCTACCTTGACGGACTACGGCGATTACGATGAGATCATCAACCTGACCGACGGCACGATGCCTGCCCGGAACGGCGGCATGACCACCTTCCGGCTGGACGAAAAGGCCCTGCCCGGGACCTTCTACTTTGAGGGCAAAACCACAAAGCCCTTCCAGCAGCTTCCTTGGACGATCTCCATGAGCTATACCCTCAACGGCGTGCCCACCAAGGCGGAGGATCTGGCGGGACAGGCCGGTGTGGTGGAGATCCGGCTGGACATCGTGCCCAATGGACGGGCCAGCGAGTATGCCAGAAACAATTACACCCTGGAAGCCATGGCGATCTTCAATCAGGATGACATCCTGTCTCTGGAAGCCCCCGGCGCCCAGGTGCAGCTGATCGGCAACCTGCGGGCGGTGCTGTTCCTCGGTTTGCCCGGTGAGGAATGCCACTATACGATCCGGGTAGGCAGCGAGGACTTCGCCTTTGGCGGCATGACCTTCCTGATGGTTCCGGCTACTCTGAGCCAGCTGGAGGAGATCGCCAAGCTCTCTGAGCGGAAGGACGATCTGGAGGACAATTATAACAAGCTCTCCGGCAGCATTGATTCCCTGCTGGACGCCATGACAGCCATGACCGGCAGCCTGAACGCCTCTGCCAACGGTCTGGAGCAGCTGAATAAGGCCCGGGGTATTTTCTCCGACGGCAAGGGCGTGATCTATTCCGGAACGGACGCTCTGCGGGAGGATCTCTCCAATCTGGCGGATGTGCTGGAGCCGGTGGAGGGGCAGATCGAGACCCTGAGCAAAACCATTTCTGATTCCAAGTCCACCCTGCGCAGCATGACCAACACAGTCTCCGACCTGAAGGGTGATCTGAAGGATGTGGAGAGTGCCCTGAGAGATCTGGAAGACGGCACCGGCGATGTGCGCAAGGTGTTCAGTGCGCTGGGCAGCCTGCGCAAAAGCCTGAAGGCGCTGCAGGAGGCTCTGGGCGGCACCGTAAAGGACACCTCTGATAAGCTTGATGAGACCATCGACAAAAATCAGAACGTTGGCTCCACTACCGTCAATCAAGTGAAGGAAGCGCATAGCGCCTATGTAGAAAAAGACCGCAAGACCTTCTATCAGGATCTGTTGGAACTGAAGGGCACGGATACGGCGGAGGCAGCCGCGACAGTGCGGAAGATCATGGCAACCCGTCAGGAACTCAGCAATCTGAAAACAACGCTTGCACAGGTTGAGGCAACGCGTCAGCAACTGCAAGAGCGGTTGGAACAGACCCAGCAGAAAGATCCGGAACTGAATAGCCCAGAAGCCAAACGGCTTCAGGCTGGAATTGCCGAATGTGACGAAAACATCGCCAAGATAAAAGCGGGGATACAGCAGTATGAGGCAGGCTTAGAGGCCTCTGGCGCGAACCGGCTGGAAACCGCTTATCAGGCAAAGGCTCAAATGACCTTCCAGCAGTTCTGCCAGCAGGTTCTGGGACAGAGTGCCGCCACAGCCAAGCAGATGAACGATCTGTGGCTGGTGTATGCCAGCGGCAAGGTGGAGTATGATAAGGATTCTCCCACCGGTGCGGAAACTCCCGACCAGGGAGGGGCTCTCTCCGGCGAGTTGCTGCACAACGATCCTGAGGACAGTTCTGAGAAGAACACCTCCAGCGGGGACAGTGCGCCTTCCGGCGATCATTCCGACGGTTCGTCCGAAAAGACTCCCGGCGGCAGCGGTTCTGAAAGCACGGACGCCGGAAGCGAAACTGGTGACCAAGTAAGCAGCGGCGCACAGAATCCGCCTGATTCCTCCAACACAGATGAAAACGGTTCTGAAAATACCGGCAGCGGTGAGAACAACGGAGAGAACAACGGCGGCGGATCCCAAAAGGATTCCACAGACGCCCCAAATCCGCCTGACCCTGAAAACCCGGGAACTGAAACGGAACCGGATGCGCCGCTGCCCCCCAGCGAGAGCGTCGGCGGTGCGGTGGTGGATCTGATCTCCGGCGGTCTGGACAGCGCCATGGCGGAGATCGCCAAGCTTCAGAAGACACTGGCAGGTGTGATGAATCGATTGAAGGATCCCACCAGCCAAGTGATCAGTGACCTCAGCGCCCTGTGCGGCCGGATCGAAAACCTGTCTTCTCTGCTCAACAGTGCCGAGGACCTGTCTGCCGCCATCCGCCATTCCTCTGCGGACCTCCGGGATATCTTGGATGATGTGGAGGATCTGCAGGACATCCTGGATGATTACGAGCCGGTTTTGCAGGATACTCTAAAAACCGTCAGCAGCCTCAGCACCAGTGCCATCAAGACCATCCGGGATACGCAGGGCCTCATCAGCGACACGGAAGCTCTCATGAAATCCACCGGCGCTACGTTGGATGACGGCACCAAGCAGACTCTGGAGGGTCTGGCGGCCGTCCTGCGGAGCACTGCCAAGACCATGGGCACCGCCGGACAGATCAAGGACGCCAAGTCCAGCATCTGCGACATCATCGAGGACACCTGGGATGAGTATACCGGCGACGTGAACAACCTCCTGCTGATGGATGCCACCGCCGAGGCCGTGTCTCTCACCGACAGCCGCAACCCCTCTCCTGAGAGCATTCAGATCTTGATCCGCACTCAGGAGATCACCATGCCGGACGAGGATGAAACGGAGGCTGAGGCCGCTGCGGAGGTGCAGACTACCTTCTGGGGGCGTGTCGCGCAGATGTTCAAGGACTTCTGGGCGGCCATTACCGGCCTGTTCGGCGGAAAGGATTGATCGGCCATGCTGGAAAAAATCGCAAAATGGTTGACCCGCAAGCCGAAGCTGGTGGCCATGATGGCGGTACTGATGCTGATTCCCGCCGCCATCGGCTATATTTCCACCCGCATCAACTACGACATTCTGTCCTACCTGCCGGAGGACCTGGAATCCTCTCATGGCGAAAAGCTGCTGGAGGAGCCCTTTAAAATGGCGGCCACCAGCATGCTGGTGGTGGAGAGTATGCCCGCAGGCTATACCAACAGCCTGCTCAATGACATCAAGGCCATTGACGGAGTTTCCAACGCCATCTGGATCAGCAACCTTATGGGCATCCAGATCCCCACGGACATGATCCCCGCCAACTTCCGGGATATGTTCTTCGCCGGAGACGCTACCATGATGATCATTCAGTACAGCCACCCCGGCGCCTCGGACGAGACCATGGAGGCCATCGAGCAGGTCCGGCGGGCCTGTAATGAAAAGTGCTTCCTGGCGGGCTTCTCCGTGGTCATCAAGGACACCCGGGACCTGATGGACAGCGAGCTGCCCATCTTCGTGGGTCTGGCGGTGCTGCTGGCCCTGGTTGCCATGATGGTGACGCTGGAATCCACGGTGCTGCCCTTTATCTTCCTGGCCAGCATCGGCCTGGCCGTCATCTACAATATGGGCACCAACATATTCCTGGGGGAGATTTCCTACATCACCAAGGCTATCGCCGCGGTTTTGCAGCTGGGCGTTACCATGGACTATTCCATCTTCCTCTACCACCGGTATGAGGAGGAGCGCCCCAACTACGATGACGAGCGGGACGCCATGGCGCAGGCGGTGGTTGCTGCCTTCCGCTCTCTGTCCTCCTCCAGTCTCACCACGGTAGCGGGCTTTCTGGCCCTGTGCGTCATGCGGCTGACGCTGGGGCGGGACATCGGCATCGTCATGGCCAAGGGCGTTGTGCTGGGCGTGGCCACTGTTATTCTGGTGCTGCCCTCCCTGGTACTGATCTTCGACAAGCAGATCACCAAGCACAAGCACAAAAGCCTGATGCCCAGCTTTGACAAGGTGAACAGCTTTATCCTGCGGCATAACAAGGTCATTATGGTGATTTTCATTGTGCTGTTCCTCCCCGCCTATTACGCCCAGTCCCATGCCGGGATTTACTACAAGCTGGATGAGTCCCTGCCCCGGGATTTGCCCTCCATTGTCTCCAACGAAAAGCTGAAAAATGACTTCGATATGGCTACCTCTCACTTCATCGTCCTGCGGGACGATTTGAATCCGGCGGAGATGAGCGACATCGAAAACCGCATGGAGGAGGTCAAGGGCGTTACCTCCGTGGTGTCCTACCATAAGATGCTGGGTACCGGCATTCCTGACTTCTTCATTCCAAATGAGGTAAAGGATATGCTCAAGCAGGGGGGCTATCAGCTGATGATGGTGAACTCCAGCTATTCTCCGGCCACCGATGCGGTGGCGGCCCAGCTGGACGAGATGAATGCCATCCTGAAGCAGTACGATGAAAACGCCATGATCACCGGCGAGGGCGCCATGTACCGGGATCTGATCGACACCACCGCCGTGGACTTTGTGGTGGCCAACTACCTGTCTATCATCTGCATTTTCATCATCGTGGCCTGGGCCTTCAAGTCCATCACCGTTCCGGCGGTGCTGGTGGCCACCATTGAGCTGGCCATTTTCCTGAATCAGGGCTTCTCCTACTTCTCCGGCGCTTCCACGCCTTTCATCGCACCTACCATCATCAGCTGCGTGCAACTGGGCGCTACGGTGGACTACGCCATTTTGATGACCTCTCGGTTCCAGGAAGAACTGCAAAGCGGCAAGAACCGGAAGGAGGCCATCCGCATCGCGGCGGATTCGGCGGACGCTTCCATCATCACCAGCGCGCTGGTGATGTTCTGCGCCACCCTGGGTGTGTCTTTTGTGTCCTCGATCGACCTCATCGGTGCCATCTGCATCATGCTGGCCCGGGGTGCTCTGATCTCCGCCTGCATCTGCCTGTTCGTGATGCCTGCCGTGCTGTATGTCTGCGAGCCGATGTTCAATAAGACTACCCTCCACTGGCGGACCGAGCAGCCTAAGAAGGAGTCCAAAGCCGCCAAGGCTTTGAAAGCAGCTTCTGAAAAGCTGCCTGCCCGCAAAGAAAAAGCGGCGCTGCCGGAAAAGGGAACGGAGCAGACCGAGACCACGGAGCCTGCGGAGGCAGCCGATTCGACAAAGCTTGCCGCGGAATCGGAAACTGAAGCAGACGCGGCGCGGGAGACTGCCAACGTCTGAGTTTACAGAACACCCGAAAGCGTCCGCCGAACGGCGGACGCTTCATCGGGGTGAAAAGTCTTTTCACCCCGATGAGCAAGTTTTCAGAACTTTATAAAAGTTCTGAAAACTAAGGATTTCAATGGCGTAGGGAAATAGGCGAAGCGCCGCCGGTGGCGGATCAAGCGAGCTTGTTTCGAGGAA
>ERZ857982.2821-NODE-2821-length-12753-cov-3.562293_pt1 | contig 12753 bp, 10 predicted proteins | sample MGYA00519955_ERZ857982 | MGnify/ENA primary metagenome ERZ857982 (study PRJEB31778, sample SAMEA3449416) | human gut metagenome | biome: human gut; feature: human-associated habitat; material: faeces | place: United Kingdom | collected 2010/2012 ... | reverse complement strand
TTTCGCCCAATAGGGACGCCCTTTCTTGGGCGAAGAAGAAAAAAATAATATAAATTTTGTCCAGTAAAGGAAGCTGTTTGGAAACGAAAAGTTAGTTTCGCCCAAAAAAGGGCGTCCCTATTGGGCGAAAAGATGGAGAATATATAATGAATGTTTTAAATAAGTTGACTAAGAAAAATTTATTGCTTAATAAGAAACGTACGGTTGTTACTATTATTGGAATTATGCTTTCTACTGCACTGGTTTGTGCGGTTGCGGGGCTGGTTACAAGTGCACAGCAGACGTTTGTAAATCTTATTAAGAATAGTGATGGTGATTATCATATTTCGTTTTCTAATGTGCCACAGGAACAGCAAAAATATATTACGCAGAACAATGCGGTTGATAGTTACTATACTACAAAAGAGCTTGGATACAGCAAGTTCGAGAGTATTCAAAATGAGGATAAGCCATATATTTATGTGGCTGCTATGAATGAAAATGCTTTCGAAAAAGGTGCATATAAATTGACAGAAGGTCGAATGGCTCAAAATGAGAATGAGATTGTTATTCCACAACATTTAATTGATAATGGTAGAGTTAAGATTAATGTTGGAGATAAAATTACTTTAAATGTTGGAACAAGAGAACTAATGGACGGCAGTAAGCTTAATCAAAAAAATCCATATCTAGCAAGTTCGTCAAAAGAATATATATATCAAGAGACTGGAAAAGCCGGAGACAACGAAGATTATGAGGAGCAAATTGTTGATGGACAGGAAAAAGAATACACTGTTGTTGGAATAATGAAAAGACCTAATACGGGTGTAGAACCATATACAGCACCAGGCTATACGGCAGTTACATATTCAAATAGTGGAACAGTTACAGCCAACTTCTATGTAACTCTAAAAAATCCAAAAGAATATGAAAATGTAAAGAATCAAATAAAAAACACAATAGAAGCGGAAACTAAGAATGAAATTGAAGTAGAAGTTAATTCAGATTTATTAAGGTTCGAAGGAGTTCTTAGTGAGAGCACTTTAGGAGTTCTATATGGAATTGCAAGTGTTATTATAGTAATAATAATCGTAAGCAGTGTGTTTGTAATAAGAAACAGTTTTAGTATTTCTGTATCTGAAAAAACAAAACAATATGGAATGCTAGCATCTGTTGGAGCAACTAAAAAACAAATAAAAAGAAGTGTTTTACTAGAAGGATTATATATTGGTATAATTGCAATTCCACTTGGAATCTTATTAGGAATTGTTGCAATAATAATTTTATTATGGATAGTAAATTTATTAATTGGAGACATGATGGAAGGTACAGAATTTGTGTATAATGTACCAGGAATGGCAATTTTAATTTCAGTAGTAATCTCTGGCATTACAATATTTTTATCATGCTTAATTCCTGCAATAAAAGCATCTAAAATTCCACCAATTGAGGCAATACGTGGAACAGATGATATAAAGATAAAGACAAGAAAAATAAAAACATCAAAATTAACGAAAAAATTATTTGGGATAGGCGGAGTAATTGCAAGCAAAAACTTAAAAAGAAATAGAAAAAAATACAGAACAACAGTAGTGTCGCTAGTTGTAAGTATATCAATATTCATAGCACTTTCATCATTTTTAACTTATGGACAGATGATGACAGGTTCATATTATACAGATTTGAGCTATAACATAGACGTAAATGGTGGAAATGAAACTTTGTATGAGAAAGTTGCAACTTGGAGTGGAATAAATAGCTACAGTTATTCATACCAGACTAGTGCTGAGATAGACGTAAACAAATATGGAACAGACTTTGCTAAAGAAGAATTAGAAAATAAAAAACAGATACATGAAGAAGACTTCCCAGAAGATGTTGGGAAATATGAATATAATACTCTAGGTTTGACAATTGTTATGGTTAACAATGACTACTTCAAGTCATATGTAAAAAGCCTTGGAATGAACGAGAAAGATTATTCAAATATAGCAATACTTGGAGACGACATGATGCATTATCTAGGGCAAGGAAAATCAAAGGTTGAGCATTATTTTAATGTGAAAGCAGGAGAAGTAATGGAAGTTACTATGGATGATGAGCAAAAGCAAATAAAAATATCTAAAATTACAACAGAAAGACCAATGGGATATGAAAGTTGTTATACAGAGGGAGGCTACTTGTTTGTATCTGAAGATTATCCAGTAGTTACTAAAGATAAGAGTGAATTAAATAGTGGAAACCTATGCATAGATGCACAAAAACCATCAGAAATAGAAAACAAGCTAACAGACCTTAAAAAAGAAGGCGAAGACTTTGAAGATATAATGATAACAAATTTAGCTGAGTATGCAGATCAACAAAAAAGGATAATAATACTCGTATCAATATTCTTGTATGGATTCATAGCAGTAATCACACTAATTGGTGTAACTAATATATTCAATACAATAACAACAAACATGATACTACGTTCAAAAGAATTTGCAAACCTAAAATCAATAGGAATGACAACCAAAGAATTTAACAAAATGATAAAATTAGAGAGCATAATGTATGGAGCAAAATCATTGCTAATAGGAATTCCAATAGGGCTTTTAGGCTCATATGCAATATTCAAATCATTTACAAATTCGATAGACTTTGGATTTATAGTACCATGGCAAGCAATAATAATTTCTGTAATATTTGTATTTATAATAGTAGGACTAACAATGAAATATTCACTAAATAAAATAAACAAGCAGAACATTATAGAAACAATAAGACAGGATAATATATAAAATTATAAATATTAATAAGTTGTAACTAGCAAAAGACTGGATTGTAATTAATCTGGTCTTTTGGTTTTCGAAAAATTTTATATAACTGATGCTATTCGTAGTTTTGTATGATATAATGTAATGGAAAATAGAGATTGGGAGAAAATAGCAATGAAAAATAAGAAGATTATAATTATTGTAATAAGCATTATTCTAATATTAGCGATATTTGTGGGAATAGGAATAACGATATATTTTAACAATAAACCTAAAAATAAACCGGAAGACGTATTGCAGACTTTTGCTTCATATATTAATGATAAGAAGTATGAAGATATGTATTCTTTGTTGTCATCAAAAAGCAAAGCTAATATTTCGGAAGAAGATTTTATTAAGAGAAATAAAAATATTTATGAAGGCATAGAGGCTGAAAATTTTAGTGTTGACATACAGAGTATAGAAAATGAAAATAAATTAGCAAAAGTTACATATAAAAATAGTATGGATACAATGTCTGGACATGTTGACTTTACAAATACTGTAACTCTTGAATTGAACGAGGAAAAAGAATATAAAATAGATTGGACGTCTAACTTGATTTTTCCAAAGTTGAATACCGAAGATAAGGTAAGGATAAAGACCATAGAAGCAAAGAGAGGTAGTATTTTAGATAGAAATGGAGAATACTTGGCAACAAACGGAGTTGCTTCAAAAATAGGTCTTGTTCCTGGAAAGATGAGTGATAATAGGGAAGAAGATATTGCAAAAATTGCTGAACTTTTAAATATGACTTCAGATGGTATAAATAGCGAGCTTTCGGCATCATATGTCAAGGCTGATACTTTTGTTCCGTTAAAGACTGTGGGAAAGAATGAAATGGAATTAAAGAATAAATTACTAGAGATAAAGGGAATAAAAATAATTGATGCAGATGAGAGAATATATCCACAGGGAGTGTCAACCTCTCAATTAGTGGGCTACATCCAACCAATAAATGCGGAAGAGCTGAAAGAAAAGGCAAAAGATGGGTATACTTCGAGTAGTAAAATTGGAAAATATGGATTAGAACGTGCTTACGAGAGTACTTTAAGAGCAGTAAACGGTTCAGAAATTTACATAGAAGATGCAAATGGAAATAAGAAAACATCTATTGCAAAACAAGAACAAAAAGACGGTCAAGATGTGAAATTGACAATAGATAGTAAATTACAACAGACTGTATATGAACAGTTTAAAGATGACAAGAGTGCTGTTGTTGTTATGAACCCGAAGACGGGAGAAGTGCTTGCACTTGCAAGTTGCCCATCATTTGATTCTAATGATTTTAGCTTAGGAATGACAACGGCAGATTATAAGAATTTAACGGAAAACCCAGATAATTTATTATATAATAGATATTTGGCAACATATGCTCCTGGGTCATCGTTTAAACCGATAATTGGCGCAATAGGGTTAACTACTGGTGCTTTTTCAGCAGATGATGACTTTGGAAGAAGCGGAACAAAGTGGCAGAACGATAGTTCTTGGGGAGATTTCTATATAACAACACTTTCTACGTATAATGGACCTGCAAATCTGAAAAATGCATTAATACATTCAGATAACATATATTTTGCTAAGGCTGCTTTAAAAATAGGAGGCAAAAATCTAATAAATTCACTAAAAAATATAGGGTTTGGACAACAAATAGAGTTTCCACAAACAATAAGCAAGTCTTCATACTCAAACAGTGAAAGCTTTACAAACGAAACACAACTTGCAAATTCCGGATATGGTCAAGGAGAAGTCTTAGTAAACCCAATACATATGGCAATGATGTACTCAGCATTTGTAAATGAAGGCAACATGATAATGCCATACTTGGAGTATAAAGAGAATGCAAGTTCACAAACGGCTAAATACTACAAGGAAAATGCATTTTCAAAAGAAGCTGCAAACGAAGTAAGAGACGGCTTAATACAAGTTGTAGAAAATCCGAGTGGAACAGCACATTCAGCAAAAATTGAAGGAAAAACAATAGCAGGAAAAACAGGAACAGCAGAAATAAAACAATCAAAGGACGATACCGAAGGCACAGAAATAGGCTGGTTTAATGCATTCAACGTAGGAGAAAGTGATGAGAGCTTATTACTAGTAGTAAGCATGGTAGAAAACGTAAAAGGAAAAGGTGGCAGTCATTATTTATTACCAAAAGTAAGAGCAATTTTCGCCCAATAGGGACGCCCTTTTTTGGGCGAAAGTCACTTAAAAGTCACAAATGAATGATAAATTTAATATAGAAAATGAGGATAACATGGAAAAAGAGAAGAAAAGCAAAATAAAAAAAATATTAGTTAATCTGACAATATTTATATTACTTATAATTTTAACATTTTCATTAGTGTTGAAAGACCAAGATGTTTCACAAATATTTAGTGTTGCTGCTAAGGTAAAAAAACAATATATTCTATTTGCTGTACTTGCAATGAGCATTTACATTTTAGGAGAAGCTGTAAATATTACGAGAATTTTGAAAGAACTTGGTGAAAAATCAAAGCTTATAAGTAATATCAGATACACACTAATCGGATTTTTCTTTAGTGCAATAACTCCTGCTGCAAGTGGAGGACAGCCAATGGAAATATATTACATGCATAAAGATGATATTTCTGTTGCGAATTCTACTTTGGCACTATTAATGCAACTTTGCAGTCTGCAAATAGTTACAATAACAGTAGGAATTATAAGTGCTGTAATACATTTTGAGGTACTAAAAAGTGGATTAATTTATTTATTAATACTTGGAATTATATTGAATTCAAGTGCTTTAATGTTATTGATAATTGCAATTTTTTCAAAAAGACTTTCGGAAGGATTAATAAAATTTGTAGTGAAATTACTAAAATTCTTTAGAATTCCAAATGTAGAAAAAAAGCAAGAAAAACTAGAAAAAGAATTAGAATCATATCAAACAAGTGCAAAATACATAAAAGAGCATAAAATATTAATGTTAAAAACTGTGATAACAACTGTTGTACAAATGATAGCATATTATAGTGTGCCATATTGGATTTACTTAGCATTTGGATTAACAGAATACAACATATTTGAAATATTAACATTGCAAGCAGTGCTATATGCTACAGTGTCCGGAATTCCATCGCCTGGGGCTGTTGGAGTAAGCGAGGGTGGATTTTTAGGAATATTTAAAAACGTATTTCCAGAGACAATAATTAGCAGCGCAATGCTTCTAACAAGAGGCGCAAATTTCTATTTATTTATTATAATAAGTGCGATAATTGTTATGATAAGCACATTTAGAGAGAAAAGAATTGAAAAAAAGCAAATGCAAGAAACGGAAGTTTTAACAGAGAAAAGCGAAAAGTAATGAACATAAGCTTTACATTCACATATAATATAAAAGAGGTGTAAAACTTATGGCGTATTCGGAAAGAGAATTAATTGCAAGAATGATACAATGTGAAGCTGGCGGTGAAGGAGACAATGGAATGAAGGCCGTGGCAAGTGTTATAATGAATAGAGTAAATGTCCCAAACGGCGAATATGCAAGAATTTCGCAGGGGGGAAATATTAGAAACATATTATTTCAACAAGGACAATTTGACTGTGCAAGAGAAACTATACGTGGAAGCTATAACAGTCAAAACATATACAACATGACTCCGACAGATGTGCATTATAACATTGCAGATTGGGCATTATCAGGTAACAGGCTAAATGAGATAGATAACTGTTTGTGGTACTTAAATCCATTTAGACCAACGTGTGGAAGCACTTTCCCAGCAAATGGTTCAGGAAGTTTGCATACAAGGCTAGGCAAACATTGCTTTTACAAGCCAACACCTCTATATAATAACACTTAAAAAGAGGTATTGTTGAAAGATTATGTGGATTCAATTTTTTTCAACTGACAAAAGTACCTTGATGGAGGAATGGTAAATGGAAAATAAAGAAATAGAAAATAGACAGTTGCTAAATCCAAACCAGCAAGATAATTGGCCAGAAACCTTGAAAAATCCAATATATACACCGGCATTTTTACGTGAACAAATAGGAAAATTGATGCGTGTTGAATTTTTAATTGGAACAAATAATTTAGTTGATAGAATTGGTGTACTAGAAGATGTTGGAGCAAGCTATATTTTGCTTCGTTCATTTGAAAATGATAGTTTAGTTTATTGTGATATATATGCAATAAAATTTATCACAATATCAACAACAGGAATATATGCAAATTATCTGCAAATGAGCAAATATAATAGAAATACGTATTATTAATAGTAGAGAAATAATTTATATTTTAATATAAGTTATTTCTTAAAATTTATAAAAGGGGAAATGAATGAAAAAAATTTTATTGGTAGAAGACAATGAGGCTATTCAGAAAGGGCTAAAATATTCATTAGAGCAAGAAAAATTTGTAGTAGAACTTGCAAGTGATGTAAAGACTGCTAAGGACAAGCTTGTCAAAAGTGAGTTTAACCTAATAATATTAGATGTAATGCTTCCAGATGGAAGTGGTTTTGAGTTGTGCAGAGATATTAAGAAAAATATGACGACTCCGATATTATTTTTAACAGCAAAAGACGAAGAACAAGATGTTGTAAATGGGTTTGATTTAGGAGCAGACGATTATGTCGTAAAACCTTTTAGACCACGAGAGTTAATATCAAGAATAAATAATATTTTAAGAAGATATGGAAAAGAAGAAAGCAATAAACTACAGGCAGGAAATGTAATAATAGATTTAGATGCATCCAGAGTATATGTAGGACAGGAAGAAATTGTGTTTACAGCGCTCGAATACAAAATTTTAGTACTGTTGTTCTCTAATATGGGAAAGACTGTAACAAGAGAGAATATTTTAGATAAAATCTGGGATGTGGCAGGAAACTTTGTAAACGATAATACGCTTACTGTTTATGTAAAAAGAATAAGAGCAAAACTCGGAGAAAATGATGTAATTAAAACTATTAAAGGAATTGGGTACAGAGTTGAAAAGTAAGCAGGGAGTGAGAATAAATGGAAAAAGTTAAAATTGCAATATGCGGAGCATGTTTAGTAATTGTTGCAATATTGGGATATTGTTATATTTCAGAAAAGCAGAATGAAAAATATGAATATATAGTAAATTCAGCAATATCGAATATAGTTGATACAGTAATAGAAAAATATCCAGATGTAAGAGAAGAAGAAATATTGAATATATTAAGAAACACTAAAAATAACAAAAATATATTAAAAAAATATGGTTATTTAGATAATGAAAATTATATAAAAAAATTAGAAGATGAAAAAAATGTAGACAGAAAAATAAACATATTATATATTTCGATATTTGGAATTGTAATTATATTAATTGTAATATATTACAATAATAAAAAAGAAATCAGAATAAGAGAAGTAAATCGATATTTAAATGAAGTAAACAGAGGCAACTACAAGCTAAAAATAGAAGAAAACGGAGAAGATGAAATATCAAGGTTAAGAAATGAATTGTATAAAACTACAATATTATTAAGAGAAACAGCCGAAAATAGTGAAAAAGAAAAAGTGAGCCTAAGTAATTCTTTGGCAAATATATCACACCAAATAAAAACGCCAATTACATCAATGAGAATAATGCTAGATAATATAGAAGACAATCCAAACATGGATAGTAAAACTAGAGTAGAGTTCATAAAAGAAATAAGTAAACAGGTTGACTGGATTTCTTCTTTGGTAGTCTCATTACTGAAACTTGCAAAATTTGATGCAGGAGCTATTGTAATGAAAAATGAAGAAATAAATGTAAGGAACTTAATAGATAAAGCCGTATCAAATTTAGCAATAATATTAGATGTAAAAAATATAAAAATAATTTCTAATATAGACGAAGCGGCTACAATAAATGCTGACTACAATTGGCAATTAGAAGCAATTACAAACATAATAAAAAATGCTGTGGAACATAGTAGTGATAATTCTAACATTTATATAAATGTGGAAAATACGAGTGTGTTTGTAAAAATACAGATTAAAGATGAAGGAGAAGGAATAAGTAAGAAAGACATAAATCATATATTTGAAAGATTTTATAAATCAAAAAATAGTTCTGAAAATAGTATTGGTATTGGACTTTCGCTCGCAAAAACAATAATAGAAAAAGCAAACGGATATATCAAAGTTGAGTCGGAAGATGGAAAAGGAACAATGTTTGAAATAAAATATTTGAAATAATATTTATAAGTTTATATCAGAAAACTAATTTTAATAAAGCCTATAAATTTGAAATAATGTTAATTCAAATTTATAGGCTAATTATTAATCTATATGTTTAAGAAACAAGGCTAAATTTTCAAGCGTTGCACAACCAAGTTTTATTTCTTCATCAGAATAACCTGAAAGTTTTTTAGAAAGGTTTAGAGTAGAATTAAAATCTTTACCAAATAGAATATAATCAGCAGATAAACCAGTCATATCACAAAGTATCTTCAATTTATCAACAGACAGGGTGCCTTCACCACGTTCAATCATGCCAAGATATTGTCCAGAAATACCGAGCAAATCTGCCATTTTCTGCTTCGTCATATTCATATTTAAACGTATATTTTTTATTCTTAATCCTATTTCTTTTCTTAACATAATAAAACATCCTTTCTTTCTCTATTTTAATAGATTTTAGTTTGAAAAAATTAAAAATAGATGACAAAAAGCAGATAGAAGATGTGGTAAAACATGACAATATATGATAGAATATGTCGAAAATAAGAAGTAGAAGGTGATGTAGAAATGAAATTGATATTAATTGAAGATGAAAAGAAGGAACAAGATAAATTTAAAAAATTAGCCGAGAAAATGAATGATGTAACATTTGTGAAGATAACAAACTCAACAGAAGAAGGCATTAAATGTCTAAAGGAAAATGATATTGATGGAGTAATCTTAGACTTAGAGCTAAATTCAGGTACTGGAAATGGATTTGAGTTTTTAGAAAAGCTTAAAATTACGAAGCTAAGTAAAATTCCAAAAATTGTTGTAACAACAAATGTATATTCAGATTCAGTATATGATTATTTACATCAAAATAAAGTTGACTTCATTTTCTATAAGAAGCAAGAAAACTATAATGTGGAAAATGTAATAAACACGTTACTATTACTTAACAATTATACAAATACAGCATCTACAGATATAAAAGAAATAGAAGAAGAAAAGGCAAAACAAGAAAAACTAATAGCGGAAAAGGTAAATTACGAATTAGATTTAATAGGTATAGCATCACACTTGCAGGGCAGAAAATATTTATTTGATGCAATAACATATTTGTTATCTGAGGAAGGAGAGAATAGTCAGGTTTCTATAAATCAATACTTGTTATCAAAACATAAAAGACCTACAAGTACTATAAATAGAGCTATGCAAAATGCGATAGTGCGTGCATGGAGAGTAACTGCTATTGAAGATTTAGAGAAAATTTATACAGCACACATAAATTATAATACTGGTGTACCAACACCTGTAGAATTCATTTACTATTATGTAGATAAAATAAAGAAAGAGATCTAAAAAAAAGAGTGAGTTTTTATATAATGTACAAAGTGGAGTTGACACTGAAAAAAGTGTGTGTTCCAATAAGGAATTTATATAAAAATTACACTCTTTTTTAGATTAAGTTTTATCTATTGGTAAAAAAATCCATAGAATTTAAGAAAAAAGTGAAAATTTTGTGCGAATGAAATTGTATAAAATGTTATAGAATTTCAAAATTTACACATGATGTTCGCCCCTAAAAACCACTCGTATCAAGGCACTCGAGTGGTATCTTTTTATTGTAATAAATAAAAAGATAGGTGGTGAACGCAAGATGACTTGGGAAGAAATAATGGAATGGATTAGACATATGATGAATTTGGGATAAAATTAATAAAGATGTGATCAGTAAAAAGTATTGATTACATCTTATTTTTTAGGTATAATGTTATAAAAATAAAATTATAAGGATGAAGAAAAATGAATACAGATTACATAGACGGGATAATAAAAATTTTTATAACTAATATATTTATCTATACAGTGTTTTTTAGAATAAACAATGAAGAAAAAAGTAAAATAAAGATTATTATAGAAAGCTTTTTAGCTTCTGTACTGTATATATGTACAAAACAATATTTAAATGATAATATTTTCCTAAAGGTGCTACTATCATATATTGGACAAACTATAATTCAGAAGTGTTTTCAAAGAGATAAGAAAAAATCGATTATTGTGAGTAATTTACTTGCTAATGCACTTGTGTACACATTGTATTGCATTTCACTTTTTATAGAACTTCTTCCAAAAATTTTATTAAATACTAAATATCAAACAATAGATTTAATTATTACATTATTAATTGAAACCGTTATGTTAACAGTGATTTTCAGAACAAGAAGGGTCAGGTACGGAGTAGAGTTTTTAAAGAACAAAATGGATAATGATTATTTTGAAATAATAGTGCTTAATATAAGTGCTCTTGTTATATTTGCGTATTGTATTTATGGAAGTGCACCGCAATATATAATTACAAATTCATTTGTTGTTTTAATATTATCAGTAATTATAATGATAATCATGATTCAAAAAACTCTTACGTTATATTATAAACAAAAGCTTTTAGCTAAGAACATTGAAGATTATAAATCTGAAATTGCTTTGAAGGATGCTCAAATAAAATCTCTATCTGATGAAAAGTATAAGATTAGCAAGTTAAATCATGAATTTTACAACAGACAGAAGGCTTTGATACATAAAGTTGAAGAAATAACGAGTATGAATACCGAAATAGCAGATGAGTTAGATCTCTCTAAACAAATAAACGATTTAACAAAAGAGTACACAGATAAAGCTCAGGAGATTAAAACTTTAGATAAATTACCAACTACAGGAATAGTTGAAATTGATGATATGTTTAAGTATATGCAGTCAGAGTGCGATAGCAAGAAAATTCAATTTAATCTAAAAATTAATGGAAATATTTATCATATGATAAATAACAAAATCCCACAAAGTAGATTAGTTACTTTGATTGGTGACCATTTAAGAGATGCGATTATTGCAATTGATTTTAGCAATAATACTTTCAAGAGTATATTAGCGGTGCTGGGAGAGAACAACGGAGTTTATGAGTTTTGTGTATTTGATACAGGTATAGAGTTCAAAATTGATACATTACTAAATTTAGGTTTGAAACCTGCAACTACACACAAAGATTCTGGAGGTACTGGCATCGGATTTATGACTACATTCGAGACTATGAAAGAGACTAAAGCGAGTCTTATAATAGATGAAATGCGTGAGATGAGCAATACCGATTATACAAAATCTGTAACAATTAGATTTGATGGAAAGAATGAATATCGTATAAAATCATATAGAAGTGATGAAATAAAAAAGAAAATGAAAGACAATAGAATTATAATTGAAAATAAAAAAGGAAGTTCCACACAGTGGAACTAAAAAAAGAAGTTACCTTTCGCTATAGCGAAAGGTGGCTGAAAAAAATATTGAAAAACAGGCAAATGTGTAATAATTTGTTGCACGATTTTGCTTGTTTTTCTATGTTTTGAGATATATAATTAATGAACTTACAATAGATAAGCATCTATTTAAGGATTAACGTTAATATATTAGAATTCTAAAAAATTTTATCAAATTATTATTAAATCTAAGAATTTAATTTCTGCTTTCGCTATAGCGAAAGGCAAAAATCCAAATTAAAACAACCAGAATCCAAAGAAAAATATTGCATGGGGAACTTCCAGAAAAAATATGAGAGAGAATACAATGAAATTTTACTTATCGGTTGAAAATTAATGAATAGAATGGTAAAATGGAAAGAAATGTAATATAGAATTACCAAAATTTAAACAAAAAAATCCAGACTGCAATACAAAGCTAGAACAATGGCTATGGTTGATAGATGGAAGTAAGGAGGAGAAAGTAGAAATGTCGGCAAAAGAGAATGAAGAAATAAATAAAACAGTAAAAGAAC
>ERZ857982.2820-NODE-2820-length-12755-cov-7.140709_pt1 | contig 12755 bp, 13 predicted proteins | sample MGYA00519955_ERZ857982 | MGnify/ENA primary metagenome ERZ857982 (study PRJEB31778, sample SAMEA3449416) | human gut metagenome | biome: human gut; feature: human-associated habitat; material: faeces | place: United Kingdom | collected 2010/2012 ... | reverse complement strand
AGAACTCCTTAACTGGAGTATGCCATTATAACATTCTTTATGCAATACTCTCCTTGCGGAATATGGGGAAAAGGTCGGCGTAGATGCCCAATGGCAAGCTATGGACGGCACCTTGCTGCAAGCGCCGACGCGCTCTCAAAAAATCAGCGGCTGAGGGCCTCGGACGCAACCCGACGGATAGAGGGCGAAGTGGCGGCAAGATCCATCTCCATGTGGACGGTCAGGGTATTCCTCTGGGAGTGACGGCTGTAGGCGCCAATGAGCATGACAGCCGCCTGATAGGAGCAACGCTGAAAAAATCTCGGGAAATGGGCGGCTGGTTCCTGGGGGCTGAAGTTCGACACCTCTGTCTGGACAAGGGGTATGATTATCCGCGAGTCAGCGAGGAAGTTTATGTTAACGGATTTGAGGAACATATCCGCAGCCGGGGGGAAGAAGTCCGTGAAGGCCGGAGGAATCCAGCCCGCCGCTGGGTAGTGGAACGGACATTTGCCTGGCTGAAGGGTTTTCGGAGCTTACGCACTCGCTACTGTTGTTACCTCGTCAATTTTATGGGACTACTTTACCTTGCTTTTGCCTGTATCCTTTGGAAAAAACTGGTATAGCAAGGTGTAGGCCGGACATTCTCTTATCATAGAACAGCAACAGAATTTGGGGAGAAGGTGAACAGCCATAAGAATGCCAAATTGACGGCACGAGGTCGAGAGGAAATGGTCAGGCGGATGGCGCATAGCCCAGCCGCGATAGTATCGGCTGTTTTTGGCGTGAGTGTACGAACCGCCAGAAAACGGAAAAAACGTTATCAGCAGGGTGGCGTAGAAGTTCTGGCTGACAGGAGTTCCCGCTCTGTCCGCTGTCGAAGCAAGCTGACAGAGTCGATACACGGAAAAGTTTTTGCCCTGCGCAAACAACGGCAGACCGGCGATGACATAGCGGCAAGTCTCGGCCTTTCGCGCAGTACGGTTTTCGCATCCTGCACAAACTTGATTGCGCCCACCTCTCCTCTCTGGAGGAAAAACTTCCTGTGCGACGTTATCAATAGGAAAAGCCCGGACAAATGCTTCATCTGGATATCAAGCGTCTGGGCAAGATTGATGGCGTGGGACACAGAAAGACGAGAACGCGACAAGTCCCTCGTCGCCGTCCCGGCTGGGAATATCTGCATGTCTGTGTGGATGATGCTTCCCGGGCAGCCTGTACGGGCATTTACCCAGACGAAACTGTCGAATCCGCCGTCGAGTTTTTGTGGTGTGCGGTTTTGCCTGGTATGCCTCCTGCGGCATCAGGATTGAAAGAGTACTTACTGCTACAGACCATACAAATTCCGGGAAGCCTGCCGTGAGTTCGGTATTCGGCACAAGCGTACTCGTCCTTACCGACCCCAAACCAACGGTAAAGCGGAGCGGTTCATCCGAACGGCGTTAAAAGAGTGGGCATACGCGTAAACGTATACCCACTCATGGAAGAGGACAGTCTGCCTGCCGAGATGGACACAGTATTACAATTTTCTCCGTCCTCACTCGGCGTTAGGCAGAAAACCTCCGGCTTCCATCCTGGACAGAGGATAGCGACATATATGTGAAAGGCGCAGCAAACTAAGTAATCGGCAACAGACAGAACTCATAAAATTTTTTGTAGCAGGTGCTACGGCAAGGGCTGCCGGGAGAGATAGTCGGAGTAAAACGTAACACAGCTGCATTCTATTTCATGCGCTTACGCCGTCTTATTGCTTCTCATCTCCCCAGTTATCACATGGCCTGTGAGATAGAAGCTGATGAAAGTTACTTTGGAGGAGTAAGAAAAGGTAAACGGGGGCGGAGATCTGCCGGAAAAATAGCTGTTTTGGGTCTGCTGAAGAGAAACGGGAGAGTCTATACAGCAATTATTCCCGAGGCTCGAACGGAACCACGCTCTGCCCTACAAATTTTACGGCTCTACGTCAAAAACAGGGACAAAGATTTTCCAGGCGGCCATTCCGAGGTTATTTTTCGCATCCATTGTTACTTGCCAGTTTGGCTGTAGGGCATACGCCGATAGGTTCCATCCAGGATAATATTTTTTGCAACGAATTTTTCTCCTCGGCTAAACCAGACGTATCCCCCTTTTTTGAATACTTCTGTGGTAGTGACCGTAGCTTGGCCGCTTTTGATGGTGAAATGCAGTTGGATGTCCCTGGCGTTGCTTTCTTCGGCAGCTTGCGGATGATACACCGCCGTAGTGCTGAAACTATCGCTCACTGTAGCTGCTTGAGCCTGGCTCCACCCGAAACTTTGCGGCGTGTCTGTCTGCCATACGGCAATTTCCAGGCAGTAGCAGCCGTTTCCATCCCGGCTAATGGTCAGATAGCCATCATCCCCCTGACGCCCGATCAGGCGGTAGAATCCCTCAAGAGGATTGGGCGTGCCCGCAACCCGTTCCGAGTCCGCATTGCTCACCATTTCTTCCATAATCAAGATGCGTTCCGCCAAAGCCTGAGCACAGGTCAAGGCGGCGTTTTTCCCTGCAGGTTCGGCATGCTTCACACTTTCGTCAATGGCCGCATCATTTTCTTTCTCCAATATTTTGTATGATTCTTCGGGTAATGCGTCATAGGCTCTCTGAAGCCCGATCTCGTAACGGTCATACATTGTGCGGTAGGCATCATTATCTTGATACCATGCCTCATGCTGCTGCGGCAGAGCGAAAGCGAACGGGCATAGACAAAAAGACGAGAGGACAAGAAAGAGAAAAGGTATGGCTTTAGGCATTGTCTACTCCTTTATCAGGTTGCATAGGTTGGCCTTGTTCCGAAACAGATACAAAGCTACTCTTTGAATTGTGTTTTCAGGCTCACAATAGCCAAAGTGTCCTTTCCTTTCCAGGTATGAGGTTTGGCTAGGGCGGTAACGTTGCCTAGAATGTCCTTTTTGCCGTCCGCGTTGTAGACTATGCCTTTCATCTCAATCAACCCATCCGTGCGTTGCCTGGCCTCGTTGACCTGCGTATAGTAGACAGCCTCACCGGCAGCCCCTTCAAAATGATACCGCGTGCCATCGAACTGATACTTGTCATAGGGAGAACTCGAATCCGGATGTTTTGCAGAGAGACATTGCCTGAGGTTATAGCCAAAATAATGCTGAAGGCTGTCTTTGACGTAAGCGCAGTCTATGGTCAGAGAACCCCACGGACATCCATGCGCGGCACAAGGTTGAATGTGGCTATCGTCGTTCATGAAATTATGCCAAATGCCGAATCGAATCATTTCATAGGGGGTATCTGTACTGAGCACATCTTCAGCCGTGAAATTCATCATACCGATTTCGGTGAAATAAGACAGGAATACGCTCATACGTTTTCTCTCTTCCGTAGAAAAGTTTTTTTCCTCGAATTTCTTTTCACGTATGAAGTCACCGTCAAAGCTGACACCGGAGCCCAGGGCTCCGCTTTTTTTGAAAGCCTCGGGTTCGACGATGGTTGCCGTCTCTCCATGAAAGGCAATCTGGACAGGATTCTTTTCATCGGACTGATCCGCAACCTGCATGCTGTTGTCCTTGAGCCTGCTCACGCCATCCAGCTCACCGCTGTTGAAAGGAGTGCTCTTTTGGCTGGCAACAATATGCACTGCGTACATATCCGCGTTTTTTTCCTTCCGCACGGTCATCCAGCCGTCAAAGGTCTTGCTCTGCATCCGGTAGAATCCCTGAACGCCTTCAGGGTGACGGCGCAGCCAGTCCCACATCAGTTCGCGGTTCAGGCTGTCGCGTCCCGTCGCATAGGCATTGCTCCATGCTTCGGTTTCCGATGAGCCAGCGGATATTTCCATCTCGGCCCATTCCGCCATTTCTGCCTGCACAACTTTCTGGACGGCGGCAAAATCTTGGGCGTCAAGGCGTTCCCCGGCTTCCTGCTCTGTTGTGGAATAGGCCTCAAAGGCTTTCCGGTATTCGCCGTCGGTCATGAGGGCATCGTGATTTGCCGGGGTGGCGGCTGCCGCCGATGCTGTCAGCAGCAGAAGACAAAACAGTGCAAAAAGATTTCTCGGGTGAAGTGCGTGCATGACATTCTCCTTGGTAGCCTCCGGCGGAATCGTCCCTAGAGCGCGTCCAAATTGATGTTGATGATTAAAAGGTGTAGCCACAGGGGAATACCGACGAACAGGGCCTGAACGAGAGACTTGAGCATCTGGAGAATGCGGCTGCCGCTGTTGATGCCGCTCCCTCCGCCCAGCAGGAACACATTTAAGGCCCTGGCCATAACGCTCCCCACAAAAAAGGCCGACGGCAGAACAAAAAAGGCCCCCACTACAATATATGCGAATGTGTTGCAGGAGTCCGTTAATTCTGTTGTCCCGTTCGTGATGCTGAAGGAAAGAGCGATGCCGTCCGGCAGGCGCAGGAATGCTGCAATCACAGAAATTCCCCACACGGCGGCGGGAAGCCAGAAAACGAGGTGGCAAAGCAGTCGCATGGGCCTTTGCAGCCCAACTCTCAGGCGAGAAAGTCTGCCGGGCAGGGGAAATCCGGCACTGCCGGCAGATGCCGCTTCCAATGCTGCCGTTTCTCGCGCCTTCTCCTCGTTCCCTTCGCCATCCATGTGCCTCCTGTCTTCCTTGAAGTACATGGTGTCCAGAAATCCCGTGATCAGGCTGATATCTTCTTCCAGCAGTTTCCGCTCTTCCAGCAGTGTTTTTTTACCGGAGACATCAAATGCGTCGCGGCGCAGGGCTATGAAGACAAATATCTCCCCGTTTTCAAAATGGAACGCCAAGGGAACATTGAGCTTTCGATCGAGATAATACATCCCCTCGATCATCTGTGCCGTCATGACACGCATAGCGTCCCGCGGATCGTGTGCGAAGACTTCAAAGCGCTCCCCAAAGGCCGCGAGTTCCGTTTCCACCCGCTGCCACTGGCCCGGATTCGAAAGTACGCAGGCAGCGCTGAAGTCGCGCCGTATCACCTGCACAGGGCCCTTGACCGATGAGGCGACGGCAAAACGCATGACCCTGCCCTGAAAACACGTCTGTCTGGAGGTATGGCGCTCTTCGTGACCGTCTTCCGTGGTGGTGACGACCTCGCTGTTCTCCTGAATGCGGATATCACACTGGGAAAAGTCAAGACCGTGATACTTGGCTGTGATCAGGTCATTGCAATGTATGCTGCCGGAAGGGAACAGGCCGAGGGAACCCAGAACATCGGTATTCAGGCCGCCCTCAGGCTGGAACGAAAGATCGTCAAAGGCTTTTTCCAGTTCCGCCCGGACAACTTTTTCCTTGAAATCCTGGTTGTAGCGGCCTTTCAGACGCTGTGAGCCATACAGGATTAGGCTGCAGCACAGGCTCGCTAAGATCAGGGACACTCCCATCTCCATTCCCATACTCATGGCCGCGGCCATGACCACAGGGAACGACGCCCAGCCAAGAAAGGTAACAGCGCCGGCTCCGATGCGGGTATATTCCATCTGCAGGGCCGCGGCATCGCTCTTTGCGGCCTTGAGACTCCTGCGGAGACGGCGGATCCGTATGAATTTCCAGATTCCCCAGATCAGCAGACCCGCAAGCAGAACAGGGCCGACAAACTCGAAAAGAAGGGCAATGACAATAAAAATAACGTCAGACATATCGATTGAGCAACGTGTGCCGGTTTGGAATAAAACGAATATGGCGTCAGGGAGTCACCCGCCGTGCCGTCACATATTTCCCCTGAAAAACATAACGAGTGCCATCCATGGTAAAGGAGTTGTCGCTGAGGCGTGTCTTCATGACGGTATAGTCCGGGTTTGGAGCATGAACATAGATATCATTGCCGATATATATGCCTACATGATCCACCGGACCTGAAGATTTTCGGCCGAAAAATACCAGATCTCCGGGGCGAACATGTTCTTTGGCAACAAATATTCCACTTTTGGCCTGTTCTGCGCTGGTGCGGGGGATGGTAATGCCATGTTTCTTGCAGACATACTGCACCAAGCCGCTGCAATCGAAGCCTGCAGGACTTGTACCACCCCAGACATATTGGCTTCCCAGATAATCCTGCACTGTTGCAGCGAGTTGTTTGCCGAGATGGTCTCCCGGAGAGGTACTTTTTTGGGCTTTATTTCTATACCTGTAATCAGTAACGGCAAGAGTGATATTCTCAATATGGGATGTCGCAGGAGCGGACAAAAGAACTGTGAGTGTAAAGGATTTCCCTGGCAGCAGCGGTTTATTCAGCTTCAGTTTCCCCTCGCGTTTTCTCGTGAAGGTTTTCTTCTTGCCATCTTTCTTATATTCGCCGCGGTAGTCGATGTGTGTTACCACATGATCTCTGGTGTTGTTCTTCAGCGAGAATTTTGCTCCCCATCTGCCATCTCTGACTACAAATTCCTTGAAATGTACTGAAATGTCATTTGGGGAGCAAAAACTCCATTTCACGGGCAGTAGAAAAAACAGCGCTACAGCCAGCACCAAGACACGCATACAACGTATATGCTGCTGTGCAATTTGATGTATGCACATCAAAAATACATCCTTCACCAAAGGCCGCTCATCAATAAAAACTCTTGAGAGATGAAGAGCCGTTATGGCATTCTACTGCCTAACTCCATGAAATCTATTTGCCCTTTTTTACCTGGAAGTCATAAGCATATTTTCTATTTTTAAAAATATCGTTCACTCTCCCTGCCTTGTAATCAGAAATAATCTGATCGTTTAAAGAACTCCAGCTTTTACCAATACTTCCTTTTTTATCAATGGGAACTAAATAGTAAAGGGTGAATTTCTGACCAGGGTATATCTCGACTTTATTAACCTTATTTGATTTAACTCTTGAGGTGACATTGACGGGGTTAGACAAGGAAGTATACCGGCCTGGTCCTAATGTATATGAAACCTGAAGGGTTTTATCAAAAATAGCCTTAATTACTTCGCCCTTTTTACTGTTGTTTTTGTGGGTCACAGAAACTTTTAAAGCTAGGTAGCCTGAATTATTTTTATCTTTTCCGATAACTTGAAGTGTAGGCTTACTGTAGGTGACTTTGATCCATTTTGGCGCGGAAAAGGCATCCTGAGCGAAGGAAAAAGTACAGAATGCAGTCAAGAGTATTATAGAAAAATATGTATACAGCTTCTTCAGTGTGTGTTTCATCTTCCACTCCTTATCGGGAAAGATGTTAAAGGTTACAGGAAAAAATGTATTGCCACATCCTGTTTTTTATCTTTCTCTGCCTTAAAGAAATCCTGATTTTTATGTCCATGTATATGCCCCACAATACTGTCTGGCCAAGTCACCAGCATCTGATTGAATTGCGAGACATTCATATTATAAATACGCCGCACGGCCTGCAGGTCTTCTTCGACGTCTGTAATGGAGGTCTGCAATGCGCGAAAATTGTCGCTGGAACGCAGTTCCGGGTAGGCTTCGGCCAGCACGTTGATTTTTTCACGCAGGACATCCATCTGACTGTTGGCATCAGACCGCTGCGTCATGTTCATCCCCTGGCGCATTTTTACTATGTTCCCCAGAGTGTCGGCCTCATGCCTAGCATAAGCCCTAGTCACCTCCAGCATCTTGGTCAGGGTATCGAAACGCTTGGTTAGAGCCACTTCAATACCGGAATCGGCTTCCCTGATTTTCACCAGAAGTCTGGCGAAGCAATTCATGGTCATGATGTACCACAGAACCGCTGCCACCACGATTGCCAGCGCCCCCAAAAGCCAGATGTTCATGTATCCTCCCGAGTTTTTTCCTGCTCTGCGTTGTGCGCAAAATCGATCATCCTATTCGATACAGATACGGAAGTCTTCTCCTGACCAGCAGGTTCCGTCGCGCTTGGCCTCCCCCCAGCGGGAATTGATGCCGCCTTGCGTCAGTCCGCTTACCTCGGCAGTCCCGGGGCCAGTTTCGACTATGGAAACGGTAAGTATTTCATCCAGCAAAGGGCTGCCGTCCTTTTTCTCGATAATACGCCAGCCGAGCCCCTCATCTGTTCCCTTCCTGATTAGACAACCTGAAGGCCTGTATGTATGTCCACCGGACGTAATCGCGCATTTGCCGGGCCGAACTTCACCAGCATTCTCGGCAAACACCTGTCCGCAACAAGGACCAAAACAGAGCAGAAGTGTGCATAGACAGACATTCCAGAAGAAAAAATAATGTTTCATACCTTCCTCACCTACATGTGGCTTATGAGAGAGTCTTTGGCGAATATTCCGGCATGATCCGGAAGGAGAGGATTTCCGGTTCGAGCATGTCCACTAGGGCCATGAAGCCAAGCCCCACAGCCAGCGCCAAGCCTGCAAGAGCAATGACAAGAAGAACTCGGCTGCCTCTTTTCCGGGCGTGGAAAGCCATACAGATGGCCCCGATACCTACTCCGGACATGAGAATCAGCAGCTGGCAGGTTTGCCGTGTCAGCAGCAGGACTCCCATGACCCAGAACAGTACGGCACAGGCTACTATCGTCGCTACAATCGCTACTCCCCTACGCATGATTCTATTCGCGGCTTGCCTCAATAAGCGTGGAACCATCGGCCATCCAGACTAGGGAAAGGTTCTTATTGGAGGTAACATGCAGACGCATGACAGGGGCGACCGGGTTTTCCCCCTTGACGGCCTCGTCCCAGCATTTCGCAGAAATATAAATACATTCCAGGATGATGGGATCGGTCTCGCTGAAAACAGTAACGCAACTCTCGGCCATCGTTTCCTCGGCATCGGACTGAGTGGGCGTATCCGCATTATCCCAGAAATGTATTGCATCGGTAATATTCATCTTTTCCCCGTTCTTCACATAAGCGAACCAGGGGCGGTATCCTGCGGAGGACAAAGCGAGAATGATGTTCTTGAGACCTTCATCGTCAATGGCCGTATGAAACACGATGCTGCTGATAGGGCATTCATCCACGTTTTTGCCGAAAAATTCTCCACTGTTTTCAGGAATAATTCTGGCCAGCCAGGTTGTCTCCGCAAAGTTTACAGGCAGGAAGAATTCACCCGCGAATGGATAGGATGCTTCAGTGATGTTCATCGGGCGTAGATCCGCCATAGTGTGGGCGGCAAGCACCTGTGCCAGGTCAACGGGTACCGTTCCTGCGGGGATCAGCGGGATTGATTTTCCGGTGATACTTCCGGAAGATAACGCCGAAACCTTGGAAGAAGCATTTCTGAGCCGAAGATTGCAAACACTCGTCTCCCCTTCAACAGTCGTCGTCCAGTTGCCTGTCCATTCGGCCTCCTTGCCGGGATTGGCTTCCATCCAGGCTGCCAGCACTTCAGGACAGCGTTCCTGAGCATCATCGTTGTCCCAGATGGGACCAGTTTCAACATCAAAGCTCTCTCCTTGGGCAGACGACTGGGACTCTCCCTCAGGGACAAGCGCCGGTACACCGTCATCGTGCAGGACAAAACGCAGGACCTGCTTCGGGCCGGGAAGACTCATTGACTCAAAGACATAGCGCTTGGTTTCGGCAAATACCGTAAGCCCCTTGAGGATAGAAGCATTGCCGTCATTCATATTGATTCTGTTGCCGGGGACAAGGCTCATCGATGACCCCATACCGCCTTCTCCACTATCCAGATACAGATAATTGATTTCCAGTGACGAACCATTGACGATAGTTACAGTCATCTCCGCCCTGGCCGGAAGAGGCGTCAAAAGGAGAAAAAACATCATCAGGCATCCGAATGAAGTAAACCGTTTCATACCAGTCTCTCCCTGCAATTCTACCATTATAGGGTCATGCTAATTTAAATAGGGGCTGTCCTAGCTAAGGCTAGTGTTTAGCTTGTTTTACCCAATAAATTAGCTGGATTAGAAGCTGTTTATGATTGCCTCCATTGAAGCGCCATTCGCATTCCTTGAGGAACCAGTAAAAGTGTTCAGGCTTGATACCGTTAAAGCGACGCAAGTGCCTTTTGGCCTGATTCCAAAAGTTTTCTATTCCATTGATATGATTATGCTGTTCCGCAAACTTCCGGGAATGATTGATGCGATGATGATGGAATCCGTTGGGGGCTGTCCTAGCTAAGAAAAAAGAGCTAGGACAGCCCCTTTAAATATCTGACTACCCCAAACAGAAGAAAGTAGCTATCACCAGAAATTAGGTATATACAGGAGAGCAAACAGGAAGAGAATCAGGAACAGGTGAGGGAACCCCATGAGGTGCAGTCCGCAAAAGAATAACAGTTACTACTTCTCTCAACACATTCGGGAAACTCTGGCGGATATTCCCATGTATGGCCTGACGGTCATTGAGGCACCGTCAGGCTTCGGCAAAACCACGGCGTTGCGCGAATATCTGGCACGGGAACAACAAATGGCCGAAGTGCGCTGGTATACCTGTTTCGGCGAATCAGCAGGCAGGACATGGGCGGGGATCTGCGCACTTTTCGGCGGGGCGGAGGACAGCATAACGGATGAGCTGTTGGAACTTGGTGAACCCTCTCTGGAGAATCTGGCTGATATAGCTTTTCTCATTTCCGGCTATACCTGCGCAGAACCCACGTTTGTGGTCATCGACAATTACCAGCTCTTCGATAGCCCGGTGCGAAAGCGCTGCATCGCCGCTTTTTCCGCCTGCCGGGATGAGAACATACATATCATTCTAGTGACACAGCCCCTCAAGGATGAAGGAAAAGGATTGACCTTTCATGCTCAGCCATATCTCGGTATCACGACGCGCGACCTCTTTTTCGATAATAAATGCATTGTTGAATATTGCCGTCTGACGGGCATAGACATCTCACAGAAACAGATAGAGTTGCTCCAGACGAGCTCAAGGGGTTGGGTAGCCGCCATCCGTCTGCAGCTGCAAAACTACAGGCACACCGGAAATTTTCTCGATTTCAGTGACATTCGTCCTCTGGTGGAAACTGCCATATGGAATCGACTTTCACCCGAAGAACGGAACCTCATAATGGCACTCTCCCTGCTGGAGTCCTTCAACAGCCATCAGGCCGCCATCATGAGTGGCGGCATGGCGTTGCCAGATACTGTCGCGGAGCTGCTTTCTCTTGATTTCTTCATTCGCTACGCAGCGGATAGACAGGCCTATATCATGCACAGCATCCTGCGAGATTATCTGCTGGAACGCTTTTCCATGCAGTCCGCAGAGTTCAAAAAAGCAGCGTACCGCAAGGCCGCCCTTGCCAGTCTTGATATAGACGACCTGTTGCAGGCAGCTCTCTTCTTCATGAAGGTGGAAGACTACCAGGCAATTTTGGCCCTCCCCATATCCACCCAGTATGTCTATAATAATCAAGAACGGGACATCACAGCCCTGTTCGAGAGCTTAATGGACAGATGCCCACGGGAAATTCTACAGGCTCACCCGGTTTTTCTCGTACTCATGGCGTATAATTTTTTTCGAAGAGGGGCTCATGCCTATTTTCGGCATGCCACGGAAGTTCTCAGTAATCTGCTTGAGGCGAACAAAGGAAGGCATGGAATTGAATGGGAGAAAGCCTGCGGTGAATATGCCATGCTCATGTCCTTCACCGAATATAACGACATCGCCAGAATGGGGGAGTTCCACCGCAAGGCCCTGCATCATCTGCGGGCTGTTTCGGACATTCCCCGTTCCGAGGTTTTCCGGGGCACCATGCCCTTCGGTACGGTCTCTGTTCTTTGCCTGTACTGGAATAGCCTGGGCAGTCTGAGCCATCTGACGGATCTTATGGACACCTACTTGCCAGTGTATTCTGAGCTGGCTTCCGGACACGGTGCTGGAGCGGAACACATTTTCCGCGCAGAGGCGGCTCTTGCCTCCGGTGATGACGAGGCAGCGGAACTCATGGCTTACAAGGCTGCATACCGGGCACGCAAGGAGGGGCAATACGGAGTCATTCTCAGCGCGGATCTTCTCCTGGCCGAAGTCGCGATTCTGCGCGGAGACGTTGAAACCTATGGAATGACCCGTGAAAGCATTGTCCGCAATATGAAAGAATCAGGGCAACGTTCCGTGCTGCGTTTAGGGGAACTATGTCAGGCGACCCTGGACCTCAGTCTGGGACAGACTGAGAATATTCCTCAATGGTTGCGCGATATTGCGGGAATACAGCGGGTAGTTTACACCCACAGCATTCCCTATGCCCTGATTCTGTATGAGCACTATCTCCTGCTGGAGGGACGCCACGCGGAATTGCGCAGGTGCGAGGATCTGATTATGCAGCAGGCTCGCGCAATGAACTATATCCTTCCTCGACTGTACCATGCCTTGTATCTGGCCATAGTCGAAGCGAGGGAAGGTGCCATGTCGGGCGCTGCCTCCCATATGGAAGAGGCTTTGCAGCTTGCCCTGCCGGACGGGATATATCTTCCGTTTGCCCGCTTGGCTTCCGACCTCAAGCCGCTTTTTGCCCTCATGCCGCAACAGGTTGCGGAATTGCGGGCCGTCTGTTCCCGCCGTGAACGAGGAGTAGTACGCCTGAGGAAAGAGCAGGAGGGAGCTTCACTGTTGACACTGCGGGAACGTGAGGTATTTGTCTTGGCCCGAGAGCGGCTGAGCGCAAAAGAAATCTCGGCGCGACTCTGTATCAGTATACACACTGTAAACACTATATTAAAAAATATATACCGCAAACTGAATATCAACAGCAAAGCGGAATTGAAGAGTATTCGTACTTTTTGAGTTGTTTTGGCAAAAGGTATCTTGATACTACAATCGAAAAATCAGATACCACCAGAGGTGGTGTTGATATAGCCCCTCGAAAGGAGGCTTACCAACCGTGTAACTAAGATGATGTCCGGCATACATCTTGCTATACCAGTTTTCTCCAAAGGATACAGGCCAAAGC
>ERZ857982.2819-NODE-2819-length-12758-cov-2.833032_pt1 | contig 12758 bp, 8 predicted proteins | sample MGYA00519955_ERZ857982 | MGnify/ENA primary metagenome ERZ857982 (study PRJEB31778, sample SAMEA3449416) | human gut metagenome | biome: human gut; feature: human-associated habitat; material: faeces | place: United Kingdom | collected 2010/2012 ... | reverse complement strand
TGCATCACCTAAGCAAAATGATGAAGCTACTACATGCTTGATTATTGGAGTAAGAAATAATGACAGTGGAACAGTTTCTTATCATCGTGCAAATGTACATCCGCCCCAATCGGGACAGTCTCTTAAACGTAATAATGTGTACAGACTAACTATCAACTCCATTAAAAAAGAAGGTTATAAAACCGAGTTAGAAGCATATAAAGGAGAAAATAGTACATTAAACTATTCTATCAACTATTGGGATATGGATAGTCATGGTACCGTACAATTCGATGGGGACAATATCTTGGCCGTACCAACCAAAAAGGTTATGTTTACCCCCAATGGCGGTAGCTATAATTTGGGTATATTTACATTTGGCGAAGGCTCTTTATCTCTTAGTAAAAAGGTATTGGACAATGGTTTGTCGGTCAGTTTGGATAATAAAACTCTATCTGTATCAGCAACACCACTGAATGATGCAAAAGATACGCGTAACGGCATTATAGAGCTTTCTTTTGGTAATTTAAAAGCAACTATCGATATTGAACAATTGGAAGGGGGAGATCTTTATTTAGACTTGAATCCTAAAAGTATTCCACATTTTAGTAACAAGGCAGGTATAGCGGCACCATCTATCGCCGTAGAAAGTTCTGGCGATTGGTCAGCAACCATCTATCCGCCGGGAGCAGGAGCGTATTTTTCATTTGAACAGACGGGCTCTTCTGCTATAACTGATTATGATAGCAATAAAAGCCCAAACAATACCATTCCTGTCTACACGCATACGGCCAATACAACAACCAGTCCCCGGTATGGTTTTTTGGTCGTCAGTTTAAAAGAAGATCCATCGGTACAAAGTATGATGTTATTGATTCAAAATGGTGAGCCGGGATTTGAATTGACACCGTCCATAAATTCTATCGAATTTGAATATGACGGGGAATTGACTATCTCCGGAAACAATATCAATACATTCCTCGTCAATCCCGGATTGACCGACGACGGTACCTCTGTGAACTCATGGAAATATATCCTTGAAGGAGATAACGCCGATGCTTTCGTGGTGAAAGATATTCATGACGACACAAACCTAAAATTAAACAGACTGACGATAACTGCCAAACAAGAAAATGCAAGCAGCAAAACTTTGAGCGCCAAACTGTATTTAGAGTTGGTCAATGATTCCAGTGTAAAATCTCAGGTAATTACCATCAGCCAGAAACCTATGTCTTTCAGTACCGGAATTGTAGGGGATATGCTTTATGTATCTGAAAATCAAGATGAGACACTGACTATTCATTTACAAGGAAGTAACAATATGAAGTGGATTGCAGAATTGGAACAGCCGGAACCCGCATTGGCTCATACTTATAATGTAAAAATGGTAGCTGAAAACGGTAGTGAAATGTCATGGGGTAATGAGTACACAATGGATACGAAATTTAAAATTCAATTCCCGAAAACTCTATATAAAGACGCTAATCGAGATATAACTTACCATATAAAATTGACTTTATCTGGGACAGATATTTCATCTCGTATTGCTGTTGTCAGGAGTATATTAAAACCGATAACCGTAAAAGCGGCAAACCTTTATGGCGGATATGGAGCACTTGGAAATGGAATCCTCAGTATTTTTCGAGACTATGGCGGATATTCACCTTTTTTCGGTCCTCAAGGTCTTGTCTATATGCCTGCGACACCCATATTACCCAATAATGAAAGCACTAGTGCCGGCGTTGGAGCAAATATTCCGGACAATATCAATATTCTTTTCTCCGGCAGATATGAAGCCTCCATTTCCAATTATTACGATAATCTGATTGCATGGTTGGAGAATAGTCCCGACAAAAACAGATTTGCCGTCATATCCTTGGACAACAGCAATACAGAAAACCAAGCATTACTCTCGAAATTTTCTAAATGGGGATACAAATATAGAGGGAATACGGGCCCCAATGCAACTTGGACGACAACCCATACCAATGATCCTGTATGGAATTATATTGTCAAAAACGGACCGTTCAGTAATTATAGGCCTTCACAACAAATCGATTTCAGTGCAACATTTTACAGAGACGGAATAAGTGGGACATTCGATGTCCCCTCCAATGTTACAAATGTATTGAATGTTTCCGGCTACGGATGTTCTCTGTCCGTTGATTTACAAAGGAGAATAATTATCATTGGTGATTCCCAACACACCAATACATGGACTCCGACTTGCAATAATCTGGCAACTGTAACCGACAATGCATATTATGGCAGAGGTATATTGTGGGCTACTTTGTGGGCAATTATTTATAATACAGCTCAATATGGCGATCATTTTACAGACGCTTTTCAATGATAAAATGACACCACATTACGTATTTATAAAAAAGAGATTGATGGTACATCAATCTCTTTTCCTTTTTAGGATCATTTTTTTATATAATCGGAAAAAACACGTTTATATAAACGGATTTTATCTTTCTCAAAATTGCCGATATTTCATAAGTTCTTTCTATTTTTGTAATTGCTAAAATACGATTATGTTCAAAGAGATATTTATCCGCATATATCAACTAATCATGCGACCATCTGCCGCATGGCAAAAAATGGACGAGCAAGGAGAAGTTGCACAATCTCTCTTTTTCAGCCGTTTTCTATTTCCGATTATGGGTATAGCTGCATTATCCTGTTTTGGAAACGTGTTGGGAGAAGAGTTCAACGCCCAAACCTTAGAACATGTTCTGAGATTGGCAATTGTAGAATTTGTCAAATTCTTTATAGGGTTCTACTTTCTTGTTTTTTTATTGAAAGAAATCCTACCGTACTTTTCGGGAGTGAGAGAAAAGGAGCATATCGAGCGGTTCGTAGGTTCTCTGCTCGCTTTATACATGACGGTAGATATTGTCGTAAATATACTGCCGAAAGGCTTTTCTTTTTTGGAATATGCCGTATTGGGAATATTTTATGTCATTTGGACAGGAGCCAAAATATTTTTGCACATCGATGATTCCAAGCAGCGAACATTTACGCTTATCGTTACAATTATCGTTCTGGTCGTACCTATTATCGTAGAGCGTATTCTCTATTTGATGATGCCCGGTATAAACAGATAAAATGAAAAATTTATTCTATGAAACTACCCCAAATCAATATAAAAAATCGTCGGGCAGCTTTTGACTACGAACTGCTCGATACTTATACGGCTGGCATTGTCCTGACCGGTACCGAAATAAAATCTATACGCTTGGGAAAAGCCGGACTATCCGATACATTCTGTTATTTCAACAATGGCGAACTATGGGTCAAAAATATGTATATTGCCGAGTATTTTTATGGGACATACAATAACCACTCAACCCGTCGCGACCGGAAACTTTTGCTTACACGCAAAGAGTTGGAGAAAATACAGAAACTCTCAAAAGAATCGGGGTTTTCAATCGTTCCGACACGATTGCTCATCAATGACCGAGGGCTGGCTAAACTGGTCATTGCCGTAGCGAAAGGGAAAAAAATCTATGATAAACGAGAGTCGATAAAAGAGCGAGAAGATAAACGTCAGATGGATAGAGCTTTTAAGCGCTGAAAAAGGCTACTTTTTTCTGCAATAAATCATTGTTTTTTCACTATTTACCATCGTCGCAAACAGGTAAATATCCCCGCCGTCTTTTATTCCGCCAAGTCGCCGTATCTCATCGGGCGTAAGCGGAAAATTGCGGGTCGAGACATTGGCCTGAGGATATTTACGGGAACATTTTTTCAAGACTTGCTTTGAAAAAGGATATGCCTCCAAGATTTCGAATGCTCGTCCCGGGAAATCCGAGACATATTTTCGGGATGTATAGAGATGGCTGCTCACGGCCAACTTATCAATACCGAAAGATTGTGCTATCGATTTAAACGCCCCGGCTTTCAGAATAGAGCTATTAGGCTCATATAAATACTCTTGTAACGTACAAACAGGAGAGGAGGGTAGAAGACTTTCTTCTGCTAAAAAAAAAGTATAAGTTTGCCATTTATTATCCAATGTTTTATTGGAACAATATATCCGAGGATCTCCTGCATGATTTGGTTCTACAAGAAAAAGCAATTCTTTACACTCGTTTTTCACAGAGAGGATATGTATCTCCGAAACCTTGCCCAGATCATTAATCGTTTGTTTTATATCGAGCATAGGCGAAGCTTTAAGCAAAAGAGACGCCTTCTCTGCTAAAACGATAGGAAGAATCTCCAAAACAGATGGTTCGCAATCGGATAAATTATAAAGCCGTTTATTACCCGATCCCCTTCGGGCAGGGTCTATATAATAGAGATCACAACGTTCATGTGAAGAGTTCAGGAAATCCCGACAATCGCCATTCAACACATGAATATTATTCTGTCGTAATTCTTTGAAATTATGTTGGGCAATATCGCAATAATGAGAAAAACGCTCTATATAGGTAAGCTGGGACGCAATTCTTGCCATATAATAGGAATCTATGCCCAATCCTCCGGTCAAATCACATATTGTATCGAAACGCCCCGAGAGTATCTGCTGTTTATACAAAGCCGTATCTTCCGAAGAGGCTTGTTCGGCTGACAAAACCGAAGGGAAAAGCAATCTGCCGTTTTCTGAAAACAAAGGCAATTTTCGATCGATTTTTTTCCGTGCTTCAATTTGATCGATCGCCCATGATATTTTTTCATTCCCGGCATACTTCAAGCGCAAACGGCCTGCATCGTCATTGCCGTGCTGTAAAATAAAGTTCCAGAAGTCAATAGAAAATTTTTCCACTACTCTTTACGAATGGACAATGATTCTTTTATTGATAATTGCTTCTTTCCCAAAAAGAAATAAAAATATTTATTAGCATATACAATACACAATATCTCTGAAATAATAAGCGTAATAAATGCTGAGACAAAGATAATATAATTATTTATTTCTTTTACCATATTATTAAAAACAAAAGTCTCTATGATCAATATATATCCATGAGTACCCAATATAATGAGAGCATTACGTGCTATGTTTTCAAGTATACCAATAACTTTACATTTTAATTTCACAAACTCAGAACATAAACAACTAAACCATATTATACCTAATAATGATAAAAAATAAAACACGAAATAATTTTCTATTTGATTATCAAATAATCTTCCACCAATATTGTTGGTAAAATATATAATTATATATCCAATAAAGAAAATACTCATAAAAAAAGATTTTTTATAAAAGGGGTACGTCGTAATTATAAAAACAATTTTCTTACTTGCTACACCACAAATAAAAAAAGGCATAGCCGAAATAGCTGTACCCAAGTTAAAAGGTAAGCATATATTATTTCGAGAAATTATATAACTTGTTAAAATAAATATCCCTGCTAAAAAAGGGAAAAACCAAGGATGTCTGTTTCCAAATTGATGAAAAGGATAATAAAGTAAACAAACAACATAGAGAGTAAATACAAACCACAAAGGCTGGCTTTTATAGGCACTTACACCACTTATAAAAATTCGCTTTAAGTCAAATAATAAGTAATCAAAATCAGAATAAATGTTCCAATCCAATAATAAAAAAACAATAGATAAACTTATATATGGCAATAGCAAAGTTCGAGATTTACTCTTGATATAAAGAATATATGTTTTTAATCTTCGTGTGCTAAAAAGTAAACCAGATAAAAAAAAGTAAGCAGGCATGCGGAATGGTGAGAAAAAATCATATATTTCTATTAAAAATTCAGGAGTTGGTAATGTTGTTAAAAAATGCCCTAAAACAACAAGAGTAAATAAAAAACCTTTCATTACATCTATCCATGCAATTCTTAGTTGCTCTTTATCCATAATTCCTTATTTTAAATCAATATGCAAAGATATATAATATAAATTGCTATATAAATCTTTTTTTGAAAATTTATATTTGTCCCATAATGGATATTATGTTAAATAGACAATACAAAGAAAAAGACTAAGTACCACTCCCTTTCAATTTTTTGTATACAAAAAATTAATTATTTTTTTTCTGTCAATCTCGCTCGTAATACCTCTATTATGGCCGGTAATATAGAGACGACAATGATTACAATGATCAGTATCTTCAAATTTTTCTGAACGAAAGGCAGATCTCCAAAAAAATATCCGGCATAACAAAACAACGCTACCCACAAGGCTCCACCTACTATGTTGTAAGTAATAAAATAACAATAGTGCATTTTTCCCATTCCGGCAACAAACGGAGCAAAAGTTCGAACTATCGGAACAAAACGAGCGATAATAATAGTTTTTCCTCCGTATTTTTTATAAAAATCATGGGTCTTATCCAAATATTGCTGCTTAAATATTTTAGAATTGGGATTTCCAAACAGTTTTGCTCCTAAAAAACGACCGATCTCATAATTACAAGAATCGCCCAAAACGGCCGCACCAAAGACAATTAAAGCAAGGAGGTTGACTTGAAGCGGCATATCGGGTTGTGCAGCAACAGCTCCGGCTACAAATAATAAAGAATCACCCGGCAAAAACGGGGTTACGACCAATCCGGTCTCACAAAAAATGATTAAAAACAATATCGCATACGTCCATGTATGATAATCACGAACGATTTCTATCATATATCGATCAATATGCAGTATGAAATCCAACACAAAATCCATTATCTACAATACCTTAGTGATAAAAAAGGACACACAACCCCATTTGTTATGTGTCCTTTTCTTAATTATATTTTATCAGAAATTTACTTACCCTCTAATGATTTCAGTTTATCCTCCATTCCCAAAGTATAATAGATTCCTTTAAGGGCGAATATACAATCGGCATTTGTCGGATCGAGTTCATAAGCTTTTTCGTAATAAGGCAAAGCCTTGCGATAAAGCGGGAAGATACGTTCTTCACGAGCTTTTTTATAGGCATTGTCATCTTTTATTTTATTGATGTCCAAACTCTCTTCGTATGCCTTATTGTAATATATACGTCCCATTTCACTCCACACATCTGCCATCTTCGGATTCAATTCCAATGCTTTTTCAAAACAAGCCATGGCCTCTGCTTCATTGGCAATCTCTTCATAGAGGCGACCTTTTACCTTATAATACTCTGCACGAGGGTTAGCTGCAATCACTTTATCGAGATATGCAAGAGCTTCATTGATCTGATCGTTGGCGATGTAAATATTGATCATTTGCAACAAGAAATTCTCGGTATCTTTGGTTATACCCAAACGTTCAACCGCCTCTTGTGAAATGGCAAACATATTGACACTGTCTTTTTGGTTGGTATACAACTCGTTCAAGCACTGATAGATAGTAAGCAAATCATAATCATTTTCTTTGGCCTTGTTCAAAGCCGGAATAGCCAAATCATAGTCTTTCGAAATATAAGCGGCCAAAGCAGCATAATAACGACCGAAAATGTATGTACTATCTATTTTGCCCGACTCTTCGAGTTGTTTTTGTTTCTCCTCGCTTATACCGTATTTTTCGGGAATCGTCAAGTAGGTATTCCACATTTCGTATGCCTTTTTGTAGTCTTTGTTTTTATACGAAATAACGGCTGCATCCAAAAGCTCAAATGTCTATCATGTATACGACCAATGATTCTTTTAGAGTATTTGGGCGAAATTTTATTTTTTGCATTAGGAAGCGAATCCAGATAAAGGGCTTGTTGAAGATATGCATACTCATCTTCCAAAGCCTTATACATGGCAGCATCATCGTACGACTGGTTGGTAATACGTTTTTGATCATTCTGGAGGAAAATAGCATCTTCGACCTCTGCCGATACCCACCATGTTTTAGCATCATTTTGAGTTTCGGGATTTTCTCTCGCCTCTTTGAGTAAAAGACGAGCCTCTTCATAATTGGGCTTTTCTTGTTTGAGTTCATTATTCGCCCGAGAAACATTTTTCTTTTGGGCAAACGCAGTACCGCCTACCAAGCAAAGTACCGTGAATAGAAAAATCTTTTTCATCTTTCTAAATTTTAAGTTCGAATTTTATTGTAAAATCATTTTTCAAAATCAGAATTTATTTCGGTATTATTTTCCTGATTTTCAATAGTATCTGTAAATTCAGATGATTCCGAAGCCACTTTACATACCGAAGCGATTTCATCATTTCGTTTTTCGAGATTGATCAAGCGTACTCCCTGCGTAGCACGTCCCATTACCCGAATGTCTGCAACTTTTATCCGCAAGGTTATACCAGACTTATTGATAATAACCAAATCATTCTCATCGGTAACATTCTTTATCGCAACAAGTTTTCCTGTTTTGGGAGTAATATTCAAGGTCTTAACCCCTTTTCCTCCTCTATTTGTAATGCGATAATCTTCTATTTCCGAACGTTTTCCATAACCTTGTTCCGAAACAACCATAATCGTCTCGGTTTCGGGATCATTGACACATATCATTCCCACGACTTCATCATTGACACTTTCGTCGAGGGTCATACCTCTTACACCCGTTGCCGTACGTCCCATTTCCCGAACGGTCGTTTCATGGAAACGGATAGCACGCCCCTCTCTGTTGGCCATAATGATTTCACTGTTTCCTGTCGTCAGGCGAACTTGTATTACCTGATCGTCTTCCCGTATGGTAATGGCGTTCACTCCATTTGTACGGGGACGAGAATATGCTTCAAGACGGGTTTTCTTTATCACGCCTTTTTTTGTACAGAAAACCAAATTATGAGTCAGATTATACTCGGGATCTTGTAATTTCTTTACCCGGATAAACGCATTCACTTTATCATCCGCATCGATGTTCAGCAGATTTTGAATGGCTCTACCTTTCGAATTTTTAGCACCTTCGGGTATCTCATACACTTTAAGCCAAAAACATTTACCTTTTTGAGTAAAGAACAGCATATAATTATGCATCGAAGCCGGATAGATGTATTCGATAAAATCTTCATCACGAGTATCGCTACCCTTAGCTCCCACTCCGCCTCGGTTTTGTGTACGGAATTCGGTAAGAGGTGTACGCTTGATATATCCGAGATGAGATATGGTTATAATCATTTCATCGTCGGCATAGAAATCCTCGGCATTGAATTCTTCCGAAGAATAAATAATCTGGGTTTTGCGTTCATCTCCGTATTTATCCCTGATTTCGATAAGCTCGTCTTTGACAACTTGCATACAAACAGCCTCGTCGGACAATATCTTATGGAAATAATCGATCTGATCCATGAGATTTTTATATTCTTCATGCAACTTGTCCTGCATAAGGCCGGTGAGCTGACGCAAACGCATATCGACAATGGCCGAAGCCTGTATTTCGGTAAGAGAGAAACGTTCCATCAAACGGGTCCGGGCCTCTTCGGGACTTTTCGACGAACGTATGATTTGTACGACTTCATCGATGTGATCGCAAGCAATAATGAGACCTTCGAGAATATGGGCGCGTTCTTCGGCTTTTCTCAAATCATATTGGGTACGCCGTATAACAACCTCGTGGCGGTGATCGACAAATGCCTCAATAAGCTGTTTGAGATTGAGTGTAACGGGACGACCTTTCAACAACGCGATATTATTTACACTGAATGACGACTGTAAAGCCGTAAGCTTATACAACTTATTGAGAACGACACTCGAATTGGCATCTTTCTTTATGTCGACGACGATACGCATACCGGAACGGTCCGACTCATCATTGACATTAGAAATGCCGTCGATACGTTTATCCTCGACAAGTTCGGCGATATTTTTTATCAATTCGGCCTTATTCACGCCATAAGGTATTTCCGACACGATGATTTTTTCCCGATTGCCTTCCGTTTCGATCTCTGCTTTGGAACGTATGACGATACGTCCACGTCCGGTTTCATAAGCTTCCTTGACTCCGTTATAACCGTAAATATAACCGCCGGTAGGAAAGTCGGGGGCTTTGATATACTGCATCAATTCTTCGATCGTAATTTCACGGTTATCTATATAAGCGATGATACCGTTTATCGTCTCCGTCAGATTATGTGGTGGCATATTGGTCGCCATACCCACGGCAATACCCGAAGCCCCGTTTACCAATAAATTGGGAATACGGGTTGGCAATACAACCGGCTCATCGAGGGTATCGTCGAAATTCTTTTGAAAATCGACCGTTTCTTTATCGATGTCGCGCAACATCTCTTCGGCAATACGGGAAAGGCGAGCTTCGGTATAACGCATGGCTGCCGGGCTGTCCCCGTCGATAGAACCGTAGTTACCTTGCCCGTCAACGAGAGGATAACGCAACGACCAGTCCTGCCCCATACGCACCATGGCAAAATAGACCGATGAGTCTCCGTGAGGGTGATATTTACCTAAAACCTCACCTACAATTCTCGCCGATTTTTTATATGGTTTATTTGAGGTATTGCCAAGTTCATTCATACCGAAAAGCACCCGACGATGCACTGGTTTGAAACCGTCTCTGACATCGGGTAATGCCCTCGCTACAATCACCGACATCGAATAATCGATGTACGATTGCTTCATCTCTTTTTCGATATCGATTTTAAGAATTCTATCTTCTTGTTCTGTCGCCATGTATTAGAATTTTTATCTTTTTAAGTGATGTAAAAAACAGCACTAAGATACGGCTTTCTTCCCGATTAGAAAAATTTTTCACTCATAAAAACTTTTTCCACCCCTTTGCCACTTTTTCATTAACAAGATTTTTCAAATAAGGCATATTTTACGGCTCATGCCTCTGTCAAAACGTCAGAAAAGGACGAGCTGAAATATGTAAAACGCATCTCGGCATACAATTTGCAGGGATAATAATGATATACGCCATACGAAAGTCGTATATTTGCAAAAGTAATATATAAAGAGAACCTATTTTATGGAAAGAAATTTTTCACAACGAGTGCGTAATGTATTGGGATATAGCCGGGAAGAGGCAGCGCGTTTGCAAACCCCTTATATCGGTCCCGAACATTTGTTGTTAGGAATTCTAAGAGACGGTTCGGGTAAAGCCGTAGAGGCCTTGCAATACTTAGGAATAAAATCCGATCAACTGAAACATAGTGTAGAAGAAAAACTACGCATGTCCCATGATATTTCCACGATCGATAACCATCACGACATCGTGATCAATAAAAGCACAGACAAAGTATTGAAGACCAGCCTACTTGAAGCACGTCTATTGAAAAGCGAAGTAACTGATGCCGAACATTTATTGCTAGCGATTTTGCGGGACTCCACTACATTGGCGACACAAACACTCAATGCGTTTGACGTAACATACCAGAACGTCAGCGACTATGTGCGCAAAAGGTCGTCATACAAGCCATTCGAAGAAGATACCCACGTCTCCCCTTCTATGGGGCCTGAATTTGCAGAAGAAGATGATGACGAAATAGAAAACGGCGGGCCGTTTTCTAAGAAAAAAGAGAACAAGACGTCGACTATGCAAGCCAAAGAAAACGGCAGTAACACACCGGTGCTGGATAACTTCGGAACCGATATGACCAAAGCTGCCGAAGAAAACCGGCTCGACCCTGTTGTCGGAAGAGAGAAAGAAATCGAGCGGCTTGCTCAAATATTGAGTCGTCGTAAAAAAAACAATCCGGTTCTTATCGGAGATCCCGGTGTCGGGAAATCGGCCATTGTAGAAGGTTTGGCATTGCGTATCGTTCAAAGAAAGGTTTCAAGAGTGTTGTTCGACAAACGAGTAATATCGCTTGATATGGCTTCTATCGTTGCTGGGACAAAATATCGGGGACAATTCGAAGAACGTATCAAGGCCATACTCAACGAACTGTCGAAGAATCCGAACATCATTCTGTTCATTGACGAAATACACACCATTGTTGGTGCCGGCGGAGCAACCGGGACCCTCGATGCCGCCAATATGCTCAAACCGGCATTAGCCCGAGGTGAAATACAATGCGTCGGAGCAACAACTCTCGATGAGTATAGAAAAAGTATAGAAAAAGACGGGGCCCTCGAACGTCGTTTCCAGAAAATCATGGTCGAACCGACTTCGCCCGAAGAGACCTTGCAGATATTGAAAAATATCAAGGATCGTTATGAAGATCATCACAACGTAACCTATACCCCCGAAGCTCTGGAAGCGTGTGTATCACTGACCGAACGCTATATAAGCGACCGTAACTTCCCCGATAAAGCCATCGATGCTCTCGATGAAGCCGGGTCGCGGGTGCACATTGCCCATATCGTCGTACCTCGACATATCGAAGAACTTGAAGAGCAAATCGAGGCGACAAGAAAAGAAAAAATCGAAGCCGTCAAATCTCAGAATTTCGAGCTGGCAGCCAATTTCAGAGACAAGGAGAAATCCCTGATGAACGACCTTGAAGACGAAAAGCGTCGCTGGGAAGAATCTACACAAGAACAACGGGAAGTCGTCGATGCAGAAGAAATAGCAGCGACAGTAGCCTTGATGTCGGGTGTTCCTGTGCAACGTGTTGCTGAATCGGAGAGCAAAAAGCTCTTGGATATGGGGAATGAACTCAAAAGAGCCGTCATCGGCCAAGATACTGCTGTCGATAAAATCGTCAAAGCCATACGCCGGAACAGAGTCGGTCTGAAAGACCCCAACAGACCTATCGGTACGTTCATGTTTTTAGGTCCTACCGGTGTAGGGAAAACCCATTTGGCGAAAAAGTTGGCCGAATACCTTTTCGACTCATCCGATGCCTTGATACGGGTAGATATGAGTGAATACATGGAAAAATTTACCGTATCGAGATTGGTCGGTGCACCTCCGGGATATGTCGGCTATGAGGAAGGCGGGCAACTTACAGAAAAAGTTCGCCGCAAACCCTATTCGGTTGTTTTGCTCGACGAGCT
>ERZ857982.2808-NODE-2808-length-12796-cov-2.867279_pt1 | contig 12796 bp, 7 predicted proteins | sample MGYA00519955_ERZ857982 | MGnify/ENA primary metagenome ERZ857982 (study PRJEB31778, sample SAMEA3449416) | human gut metagenome | biome: human gut; feature: human-associated habitat; material: faeces | place: United Kingdom | collected 2010/2012 ... | reverse complement strand
GACTCGATGATGGTTGTGGCGATCAGCACGTCATACTCGTAGTCGGCAAAGCCCAAGATGGCCCGTTCCAGTTCTTCGGGATTCATCTGCCCGTGTCCGACGATGGTGCGTACACCCGGGGCGAGTTTGCGTACCAGCCGTTCGAGTTCGTAGAGTTGTTGTATACGGTTGTTTACGATGAAAACCTGTCCTCCCCGGCTCAATTCGAAATTGACGGCCTCGCGTATGATGTCTTCGTTGAAGGCGTGTACTTCGGTCTGTATCGGATAGCGGTTGGGAGGAGGGGTCGTGATGGCCGAGAGGTCGCGTGCTCCCATGAGTGAGAATTGCAGAGTGCGGGGTATGGGGGTTGCCGACATGGTAAGGGTATCGACATTTACGCGCATCTGTTTGAGTTTCTCTTTCACGGCGACACCGAATTTCTGTTCTTCGTCGATGACGAGAAGTCCCAAGTCTTTGAATTTTACATCTTTCCCTATCAAACGGTGTGTGCCGATGATGATGTTGATACTGCCGTCGGCAATACCTTTGAGCGTTTCTTTGATTTGTGCCGGTGTGCGTGCACGGCTCAGGTAAGAAACTTTTACAGGAAAATCTTTGAGCCGTTCGCTGAATGTCTTGTAGTGTTGGAATGCCAGTACGGTGGTGGGAACCAGTACGGCCACCTGCTTGTTGTCGCAAGCTGCTTTGAATGCCGCCCGTATGGCGATTTCGGTTTTTCCGAAGCCCACATCGCCGCAGATGAGCCGGTCCATTGGTCGGTCGCGTTCCATGTCGGCTTTTACTTCGGCCGTCGATTTCAACTGGTCGGGTGTGTCTTCGTAGATAAAAGAGGCTTCGAGCTCGTGTTGCATGAACGTGTCGTGAGAGAAGGCAAAGCCTTTTTCGTTGCAACGTTGCGCGTAGAGTTTGATGAGGTCGCGGGCAATATCCTTCATCTTGCTCTTGGTCTTCTCTTTCATTTTCTCCCATGCCCCCGACCCCAGTTTGTTGATGCGGGGCGGTTCGCCTTCTTTGGCCCGGTATTTAGCCAGTTTGTGCAGGGCATGAATGCTTACGAAAAGTATGTCGTCGTTCTGGTAAATGAGCTTGATGACCTCTTGCATACTGCCGTTGAGTTCGGTTCGGAACAAGCCCCCGAATTTGCCTACGCCGTGATCGATATGGACGATATAATCTCCTACTTCGAATTGCCGTAATTCTTTGAGAGACAGGGCCAGTTTGCCCGACCGTGCTTTGTCGCTGCGCAGCTGGTATTTATGGAAACGGTCGAACAGTTGATGATCGGTGAAGAAACAGAGATGCAGTTCGTTGTCGATAAAGCCCTCGTGCAAAGTCTTGCTTACCGGGGTGAACGGTATATTCTCTCCTTTATCCTCGAATATGTTGGCAATGCGTTGTGTCTGTTTTTCGCTATCGCTCAGTATATACAGTTTATATCCGTCTTGCAACAACGAGGAGAACGATTCGCTGACAAGGTCGAAATTTTTGTGATAAATCGGTTGCGGCGAACAGTTGAGCGACAAGGTGGCGCCGGTTTCGTCGCGGAATGATTTTACTCCGTAGTCGATGCGTTTGAAGTCGAGCACATAGCGGGAGAAATCGTCGGTATCGATCAATTTTTCTTTGGCGTGCAAGTCGCCTTCTTCGGTGAGAAGCAGTTGTTGTGAAATCGTATCGGTTGCTACGCTGTGCATGCGTTCGAGTACCCATGCAAGGTCTTTGACCGCCAGCAATGTGTTTTTATCTATGAATTGCAGCAGAGATATGCCCGATGTCGAGCCGGCTTGCAAATCGGGAATGATAAAAATCTCATTGACGGGATCCTGCGAAAGTTGGGTGTCGATATTGAAAGCGCGTATGCTTTCTATTTCATCGCCGAACGTATCGATGCGATAGGGAAGATCGGACGAAAAAGAATAAACGTCGACGATACTGCCCCTGACGGCAAATTGTCCCGGCTCATAAACGTAATCGACCCGCTCGAAACCATAACCCGTAAGAAAGTCGGCTACCGATGCCAGATCGCATTTTTCGCCTTTGGCCAGCCGCAATGTGTTGCGGTGTAATTCTTCGTTCGATGCCACCTTTTCGCACAACGCTTCGGGGTAAGTAACCACGATGAGGGATTCGTCGGCTTGTTGCAGTCGGTTTATCGTGTCGGTACGCAGAATGTCGGCGGCGGGATCGGTCTGTCCGTATTTCAAGGCACGTTTATATCCCGAAGGGAAAAACAATACCCGATTGTCGTTCCTTATCTGCATGAAGTCGTTGTAAAGATAACCGGCCTCTTCGGGATCATTGGCGATAAAAAGAGTTGTCGTTCCGTATTCGGGAAGTCCCGCGAGCAATAACGCAGCAGCAGAACCTTGCAGTCCCGATATGTGAAGCCGCATACACTTATCGTCTTTTACGAATTTTTTCAGCGCTTCGTTACGTGCTTTGGTTTGGAAAAGAGTGTGTAAGGAATTAAGCTCGACCATGATATTGTGAATTGCCGCAAAATTACATTTTTTGCTTCAAAATAAAGAGTGAAGAGATAAAGAATAAAGCGGATAATCGTTTTCATGTCACATTCCTGAAACAAATTTAAATCATAGAAAGAGTTGTGAGGATAGAACCAGTCGGGTAATTTATCCGAAAAAACGGTATGTTTCTCTATAATTTGTCTGTCGGAAGTTTTGCCGTCTTTCTATTTCGTTTAACTTTGTACCCACTTACCAATACTTCGAGAGATGAGTGAAGTACAAAAGGCCGACGGAGTAGTTATTATTCCGACCTACAACGAAAAGGAAAATATTGAAAATATCATTCGGGCGGTTATGGAACTGCCGCATGTATTTGATGTGTTGATCATCGACGACGGTTCGCCCGACGGCACGGCCGCTATCGTAAAACGGTTGCAGGCCGATGAGTTTGCAGGTCATCTGCATCTGATCGAGCGGAAAGGAAAGCTCGGTCTCGGTACGGCTTATATTACCGGTTTCAAATGGTCGGTCGAGCAAAAATACGACTATGTATTCGAAATGGATGCCGATTTTTCGCACAACCCCAAAGACTTACTACGCCTTTACGATGCCTGTGCCCATCAAGGAGCCGATGTCGCTATCGGGTCTCGGTATATTTCGGGAGTGAATGTCGTTAACTGGCCGATGGGGCGTGTGGTCATGTCGTATTATGCCTCGAAATACGTCCGTATCGTTACCGGATTGAAGATTGCCGATACAACGGCAGGATTTATTTGTTATCGACGCGAAGTGCTCGAAACCATCGATCTCGACAAGATACATTTCAAAGGATATGCATTCCAGATAGAAATGAAATTTACAGCCTATAAATGCGGTTTTAAGGTTGCCGAGGTTCCCATTATCTTTGTAAATAGAGAATTGGGAGTAAGCAAGATGAGCAGTGGAATATTTGGAGAGGCCGTGTTCGGAGTGTTGCGACTGAAAATGTCGAGTTGGTTCAGAAAATATCCGCAAAAGAAAAAACAATAATCCTTTCTGTTTGGAATGAAAAGCCTGTTGATAAAGAATGCACTTCTTATAAACGAGGGGAAAAGCCGGGAGGCTTCGGTCTTGGTGGTGGGAGATACTATTTCGACCGTTTATACCGACGATAGCTATACCGATATCGAGGAGCACGTCGATGAAATCATCGATGCTTCCGGTAAGTGGCTGTTGCCCGGTGTCATCGATGATCAGGTGCATTTCAGGGAACCCGGTCTTACACATAAGGCCGATATAAATACCGAGTCGATGGCGGCTGTGGCCGGTGGGGTTACATCATATATGGAGATGCCTAATACAAAACCGCCGACAACGACGCGCGAAGCTCTCGAATGGAAATTTTCCCGGGCGGCGCAAACCTCGCTTGCCAACTATTCGTTTTATATCGGAGCAACGAACGATAATATCGACGAGGTGCTCAAAGCCGATTATCGTCGGGTATGCGGTATAAAAGTGTTTATGGGTTCTTCGACCGGAAATATGCTGGTCGACAGTCCCGAGGCGTTGGCCCGCATTTTTGCCGAAGCGCCGACACTCATCGCGACGCATTGTGAGAAAGAAGAAATTATCAAAGCCAATAAAGAGAAATATATCGAGAAATTCGGAAAAGATTTATCTGTTATCTACCATCCGTTGATACGCAGTGCCGAGGCTTGTTATGCATCTTCGTCCGAAGCGGTGGAATTGGCGCATCGTTACAATGCACGTTTGCATTTGCTTCATCTTTCTACGGCGAAAGAATTATCGCTTTTGAGCGATGGACCGGTCGAGGAAAAGCAGATTACGGCCGAGGTGTGTGTGCATCATTTGTATTTCGATGACAATGATTATGCGCAATATGGTAATCTGATTAAGTGGAATCCTGCAATCAAAACGGCTGCCGACCGTATCGCTTTGATGAAGGCTACCGTCTCGGGACGGATCGATGTCGTGGCGACCGATCATGCTCCGCATCTTTTGGCCGAAAAACAGGGATCGTGCCTCGAAGCCGCTTCGGGTGGCCCTTTGGTGCAGCATTCTTTGCAAGTGATGCTCGAAAAATCATTACAGGGAGAAATTCCTGTCGAGACGGTTATCGAACGTATGTGTCATGCACCGGCCCGATTGTTCGGTATCGATCGCAGAGGGTTTATCCGTCCCGGCTACTATGCCGATATGGTGCTGGTCGATCCGAAAAAGTCTTATACCGTTACTCCCGAGAATATTCTGACGAAATGTTGTTGGTCGCCGTTTATGAGTCATACGTTTCCCGTTACGATCGATAAGACGTTTGTCAATGGAGTCGTTGCATTTCAAAACGGTCAGGTCGAACCGTCATGCCGAGGAAAAGAATTGCGTTTTACTCCCCGCTCATAAGGAGACTTGTCATAAAGAAAGAGGGGGGGGACGATCGTCCCCCCTCTTTCTTTATTATCTATGTTGACTATAATGCAAGAAATGTAAAAAGCCTCGGATTTACGCCGAGGCTTTTTATCTTTATCAGGATATAAAGAGCTGCTTATTTCTTTCCGATTTTTTCTTGAACGATGGCATCGACTACGGCAACTGTCGTCAAGTTGACGATGTCGCGGGGCGAGCTTTCTATATCGGTGAAGTGAATCGGTTTGTTAAGACCCATTTGTATCGGGCCGATAGAGTTGCCTATACCCATTTCGAGCAACAGCTTGTATGCCGAGTTTGCCGAGCTGAGGTTGGGGAAGATGAGTGTGTTTACATCTTTTCCGGCCAGTCGGCTGAACGGGAATGTGCGGTCGCGCAACTCTTTGTTGAGTGCGAAGTGTACCTGCATTTCTCCGTCGATGGCCAAGTCGGGGTATTCTTTTTGCATGATGGAGACAGCCTCGTGCACCAGTGCCGGGCTACCGACTTTGTCGGCACCGAAGTTCGAATAAGAGAGCATGGCGATTTTGGGTTCTTGTGCAAAGAATTTAAGCGTCTCGTTCGAGAGTTTGGCAATGTCGACAAGTGTCTCGGTATTGGGGTGTCGGTTGATGAGGGTGTCGGCCAGGAAGAATGTACCTTTGGGAGTCGTGATGATGTGCATGGCTCCGAAATGGGTGTGTCCTTCCCGTATGCCGATGACATCTTTGGCGATTTGTATTGTTTCGGTATATTTGGTATAAGTCCCGGTAATGAAAGCGTCGGCATCGCCGCATTCTACCATCATCATTCCGAAATAGTTGCGGTCATACATTTTTTCGTTCGCTTCATCGGGTGTGATTCCTTCTCTTTGGCGTTTGTTGGCCAGTATCTTGGCATAGTGATGACGGCGTTCGGCTTCGGCTCCGCTTCGCAAGTTGATGATTTCGATACCGTCGAGGCTGAGACCGAGATCACAAGCGAGATTTTTGATGAAGTCGGCATTACCCAGCAAGATCGGGTGGCATATACCTTCTTGATATGCTGTAACGGCGGCCGTAAGCATATTGACGTGGTTGGCTTCGGCGAATACAACCCGTTTGGGAGACTGCTTGGCCATGTCGGTAAAGTTGCGCAACATCTTGTTGTCGTATCCCATGAGAGCTTCGAGCTTGGTTTGGTAAGCCGTCCAGTCCTCGATTTTTTTACGAGCAACACCCGATTCGATAGCAGCTTTGGCTACGGCGGGAGCAACGGTCGTAAGCAAGCGCGGGTCGAGAGCTTTGGGTATGATGTATTCGGGACCGAAGCTGATGCATTCCAACCCGTAAGCCGCATTCACAACGTCTGGTACACGCTTTTTTGCCAAGTCGGCAATTGCATAGACGGCAGCCAGTTTCATTTCTTCGTTGATACATGTAGCCCGCACGTCGAGAGCTCCCCGGAAGATATAGGGAAATCCCAAAACGTTATTGATTTGATTGGGATAATCCGAGCGTCCGGTAGCAAAAATCAAATCGGGACGCGAGGCTTTGGCTTTATCGTAGGCAATTTCTGGATTGGGGTTGGCCAGTGCGAAAACGATAGGACGGTCGTTCATCGACTGTACCATTTCCGTTGTAAGCACGTCGGCGCGGGAAAGGCCGAGGAATACATCGGCCCCTTTCATGGCATCGGCCAGCGTGTGGATATCGCGATGAGTGATAAATTGTTTCTTGGACTCGTTGAGATCGGTGCGTTTGTCGTTTATGACGCCTTTGCTGTCGACCATCACGACATTTTCGGGTTTTACTCCCAGCATGATGTAGAGCTTGGTGCAGGAGACAGCCGAAGCTCCGGCTCCGTTTACGACGATACGTACATCTTCGATTTTTTTACCTTGTATTTCGAGGGCGTTGAGCAGTCCGGCACCCGATATGATGGCTGTGCCGTGCTGGTCGTCGTGCATGACAGGAATATCCAGTTCGGCTTTCAGCCGGTTTTCGATTTCAAAACATTCGGGAGCTTTGATGTCTTCGAGGTTGATGCCTCCGAATGTCGGAGAGATAGCTTTTACGGCTTGTATAAATTTTTCGGGATCTTTTTCATTGACTTCGATGTCGAAAACATCGATACCTGCAAAAATCTTGAAGAGCAGGCCCTTGCCTTCCATAACCGGTTTCCCGGCCAATGCACCTATATCGCCGAGACCCAATACGGCCGTTCCGTTCGATATAACCGCGACGAGATTTCCTTTCGATGTATATTCATACGCTGTTTGAGCGTCTTTTTCGATTTCGAGACACGGCTCGGCTACACCCGGAGAATAGGCGAGCGAGAGATCCATTTGTGTACTGTAAGGTTTGGTTGGGATTACTTCTATTTTTCCCGGGCGCCCTTCGCTGTGATAGCGCAAGGCAGCTTCTTTGGTAACTTTTGCCATAATACAAAGATATAAAGGATTGAAACAATACCCGATTTTCTGTCGGGCCAAATTTCAGCTATACAAATATAGAAAATTATATTGGGAAATGGTATCGAAAAACATAATTTTTAAACAATATTATGTTGAAAAGTTGTGTGGAACGATAATTTATTTGTTTTATGTGTCGATTTGTGTTGCATTGTCATGTGTATACGTGAGTGCTTTTTTGAAAAGTTCGGTTTGTGTTTTACATAAATTAATAATATACATTATAAATAAAGGAAAACTTTTGTATTCCGTTGCGTTTTCTCCCTATCTTTGTCCGATAATATAGATTTTTTACATAATGACCAACGATCTGAAACAACGAATTATCGAGACTTCATTTGCTCTTTTTTTGCGACATGGGATCAAATCCATAACGATGGATTATATTGCTTCTCAGGTAGGTATTTCAAAACGGACTTTGTACGAGCTATTTAAAGATAAAGATCAGCTTTTGCTCGAATGTCTGACGTGGAATCGCCGAGAGATAGAAAAAATGTCGTTGGAAGTAGCCCAAAAAGTGGATAATGCATTGGAGTTTCTTCTCGAAGTGTTTATGATCCAATGGAAGCGTATGCGCAACGTCAACAGAAATTATTTTACCGATCTGAAACGTTACCACCCGCAAGTTTCCCGCATGTTCGATGATGAGAGGTCTTATCAGGCAGAGAGCATGAAGCGTATTCTCGAGCAAGGGCAGGCCGAAGGTGTTATTTTGCAGGATTGTCGTTGCGATATTGTCGGGCAGCTCCTCTCTACAAAATTCGATATTCTTTTCAGCCTTGACGAAATATGTACGGTAGAATTTACGTTTATGGAGACATTCGAAATGATTTTTAAAACTTTTATTCGCGGTATCGCTACCGAAAAAGGATTGAAAATCATAGAACGTTATTTTGCAAATACCGATTTCAATTGATGGTGTACGTTTCGGCTCTGCTTCTTGAATAGGGTAGACTTCGGGCGAAGCGACATTTCGTATATATATTTGACTATATAGAATTTCGTTATTCGCGAAAAAAGCGGACTTTTGCGACGGGTATTTGTATGTACTGCCCGTAATTATATGATATTATGTGATAAGGGCTTTTTCGGCTCTTTCTTTAAAATAATCAAACCTGAAATCCGAAATGAGAAAAAAAAATTGTTTGGGACTGTGCGCGGTGGCGATATTTTTGTGCATCGGAAAAAGCGCGACAGCCCAGTCGACCGATTCGATAACTCTTTCTCTCGATCAGGCTATAACCATAGCACTTAGTGAGAATCCGACGATAATCGTGTCCGATATGGAAATAAAACGTACCGATTATGCCCGTCGAGAGTCTATCGGAGGCTTGTTGCCGACGATCGATTATTCGGGCTCTTATTCGCGCACGTTGAAAAAACAGGTCATATATATGGATATCCCCGGTATGGACGATGGCCTGGAAGTCGGCCTCGACAACTCTTGGTCTACCGGCTTTTCCTTGTCTTTACCTATCATAGCTCCGGCACTTTGGAAAAGCCTGAAATTATCGGCGGTGCAACTCGAACAATCGCTCGAAAGTGCCCGATCTTCCCGGCTTTCTATGGTCGATCAGGTAAAAAAAGCCTATTACTCCATACTTATGGCTAATGATTCTTATGAAGTTTTGCAGCAGAGTTATGATAACGCCCGGATAAATGCCGATACTTATCGGCATAAGTATGAGCAGGGAACGGCCTCGGAGTATGATGTTTTGAGAGCCGATGTGGCTGTTCGCAATCTCGAACCTTCGCTTTTGCAGGCAGAAAACGCGTTGAGATTGTCCAAACTGAATTTGAAAGTGCTTTTGGGGCTTGATTCCGAGTTACGTATCGGTCTGGCTACCCGTTTGTCCGATTATGAAGAGTCTATGTATGCCGATATGTTGCAGCCCGATACTTCATTATCGCAGAATACAAGTTTGCGGCAAATCGATTTGCAGAGTGCTTATTTGAAACAAGCGTTGAAAACCCAAAATATGTCTTGGGCACCCACGTTGGCTTTTGTCGGTTCGTATACATGGTCGTCGATGAGTAACGGCGGTGTTTTTCAAGATTTCAGATGGACGCCTTACTCCTACGTAGGAGTATCGCTTTCGATACCTATTTTCAATGGAGGAACGCGTTACTACAAAGGCAAACAGGCCCGTGTCGCTTATAATGAAATGCAATATCAGCGGACGAATCTCGAACGGAATCTACGTATGCAACTTACGGCGGCAATGGATAACATAAGGGCATCTATCAAGCAGGTTGTTTCGAGCAAAGAAGGGGTACGCCAAGCCGAGAAAGCCTATCTTATTATGCAGAAAAAGTTTGAAGTCGGTGCGGCTACCGTTATCGAACTCGATGATGCCAATTTGGCTTTGGCCTCCTCGCGCCTTTCCTATTATCAGGCCATACACGATTATCTCTCAGCTCAGTCCGATCTCGAACAGATTTCGGGAAATATCGATTTCGACCGGTATAAAATCGATGACAAAAAATAGACTTTATTTTCAATGGAAAAAACAATATCATATATGAAAAATTACAGAAAAAGTCTCATCCTTTCGGTTGTGGTACTTTGTGTTTTAACCGCTTGTTCCGAAGAAAAGAAACAAACGTCGGTAGTCGAGGAAAAACCTCAGGTCCGTCTCGAAACCGTGAATGTGCAATCGGTCGACCAGACGCAGGAATTTACCGCTACTGTCGAGGCCAATGTGGTAAACAATATATCTCCTTCGATGGTATTGCGTATCGATAAGATATTGGTAGAAGTGGGAGACCGTGTGAAAGCCGGACAACTGTTGGCCGAGATGGATCGCTCCAATTTGATACAGTCAAAAACCCAACTCGATAATATCCAGCTCGAATACGATCGTCAGCTGGCCTTGTATGAGGTGGGAGGAACGTCGAAACAGCTCCTCGATGCCCAACAGACCCAGCTCGATGTGGCTCGCACTTCTTATGAAAATCTGAAAGAGAATACCCAACTTATCAGTCCTATCGACGGTATCGTTACGGCCCGTAATTACGATAACGGCGATATGTATAATGCCGGGAATCCTGTACTTACGGTACAGCAGATTATGCCCGTGAAGCTGATGATTCATGTGTCGGAAGGCTTTTATACTCAGGTAAAAGAGGGTATGGAGGTGAAAATTCATCTCGATGTATATAAAAATGAAGAATTTACCGGTAAAGTAAGTCTTGTGTATCCGACTATCGATGCTGCGACACGTACTTTCCCGGTGGAAATCAAGCTCGATAACAAAGATATGCGGGTGCGTCCCGGTATGTTTGCTCGTGTAACGATAAATTTCGGAACCGAACGTCGTGTCGTATTGCCTGATTTGGCCGTCGTAAAGCAAACCGGTTCGGGCGATCGTTATGTTTATGTGTATGAAGATGGTAAGGTCGATTTTGTAAAAGTGGAGTTGGGTCGCCGTACCGATACGCGCTATGAAGTATTGTCGGGCGTGCCCGACGGTGCACGTGTTGTTGTTGCCGGTCAATCACGACTTCATAATGGAGCCGAAGTAACTGTCGTCGAGTAAACGAAGACATGTTTTATAAACGCTAAAAAATCAGAAATATGAGTCTGTATTCAACCGCAGTCAAAAAACCGATTACTACGGCGCTTTGTTTCGTGGCCGTAGTGGTTATCGGCCTTTTCTCTTTGACGCGCCTTTCTATCGACTTGTTACCGAATATCGAGACCAATACGATTATGGTGCTTACCTCGTATCCCGGTGCAAGTGCTTCTGATATAGAGACGAATGTTACCAAGATCATGGAAAACACGCTCAATACTGTGAGCGACCTCAAAGACATATCTTCGCAATCGAAAGAAAATCTTTCGATCGTTACTCTTGAATTCGAGTACGGAACCGATATCGATGTGGCTACCAATGACGTGCGCGATAAGATCGACATGATACGTTCTACATTGCCCGATAATGCCGGTACGCCCGTACTTTTTAAATTCGGAACCGACGATATTCCTATCGTTATTCTTTCGGTAACGGCCGAAGAAAGTATGCCCGGTCTTTATAAAATCCTCGACGATAAAGTCGCTAACCCTTTGAAGCGGATTTCGGGGGTCGGTGCCGTTTCCATCTCGGGTGCACCCGAGCGGGAAATACAGGTTTATTGCGACCCGGCCAAACTGGAAGCCTATAACCTTACCGTCGAGGCGATTTCATCGATCATTGCCAGTGAGAACCTGAATACGCCGGGAGGTAGTTTCGATATCGGGTCGAATACCTATTCGTTAAGGGTACAAGGCGAATTTTCCGATCCCAAACAACTCAATGATATTGTTGTCGGTTCGTATAACGGAAGTTCGATCTATTTACGAGATGTCGCACGGGTGGTCGATACGGTAAAAGAACGCGAGCAGGAGGCCTACAACAACGGCCAGCAGGGTGGTATGATTGTGATCCAAAAACAATCTGGTGCAAATTCTGTGAATATTGCCAACAGCGTGTTGAAGAAGTTACCGGCCATACAATCCGAATTGCCTTCGGATGTGAAGCTCGGTATCATCATCAATACTTCCACCAATATCGAAAATACTATCGGCAGTCTTGTCGAGACGGTTTTGGTAACGTTTGTCATCGTCATGCTGGTCGTATTGGTATTCTTGGGTCGTTGGAGAGCTACATTCATCATCATTATTACGATCCCTATATCGTTGATCGCCTCGTTCTGTTATCTGTTGATCTCGGGAAATACGTTGAATATCATATCGTTGAGTTCTTTGAGTATAGCGATAGGTATGGTTGTCGACGATGCTATCGTGGTGCTTGAAAACGTAACGAACCACATCGAGAGAGGAAGTGCTCCGAAACAGGCAGCCATACACGGTACCAATGAGGTTGCTATTTCGGTTATTGCTTCGACCCTTACCATGTTGGCCGTGTTCTTGCCTCTGACATTGATTACCGGTATGGCAGGTATTCTGTTCCGTCAGTTGGGGTGGATTGTCAGCATCATTATGATAATTTCCACCGTGGCGGCTTTGTCGCTTACGCCGATGCTTTGTTCGCAATGGTTGCGTCTCGATCCTAAAAAAGGACGGTTGTATACTTTGATATTTACGCCCATAGAGAGAGCCCTCGATGCCCTCGACCGGGGATACGCGCGTCTCCTTACTTGGGCGGTAGGACATCGGTCGCTCGTCGTTATTATAGCCGTTCTCGTTTTTATGGGAAGTATGATGCTTACGAAAATGATTCCGACCGAGTTTTTCCCGACACAGGATAACGCCCGTGAATTTGGAGTTGCCTATCGGTACACGTACCGAAATCTCGCGGGATGTGGCATTGCGCATATCGAATGAATTCCAGAAAAACTATCCCGAGATAAAGACGATTAACTTTACTGTGGGACAGGCCGATACCGATAATACCTACGGCTCTATACAAGAGAACGGTACGCATATTGTTGCGATGAACATCGATTTGCTGAGTGTAGGAGATCGGGAACGGGG